>Ga0209598_10004267_pt1 | contig 10532 bp, 7 predicted proteins | sample M_140807_EF_Meta_FD_187317 | JGI IMG/M metagenome (GOLD analysis project Ga0209598, IMG submission 187317) | Freshwater microbial communities from Lake Montjoie, Canada to study carbon cycling - M_140807_EF_MetaG (SPAdes) (version 2) | ecosystem: Environmental > Aquatic > Freshwater > Lake... | reverse complement strand
ATATTATCCATAAAACCCTCCTTGGTGGTTTAATCGCTTCAAGGATAGGGTATTTTAATGTAATATCAAGGGGTTATCTGCTTTTTGTCGCGTACAGAGTTTTGGGGATTCAGGCTATAATTATCCCGATATAGGGCTGATCGGTTATTTTAATTGCATCCTCCGTCTTCTAGTATCATAGTTATAGAGCGAGTTAGCCGTACAATAGTCAAAATGTCCCCAAGTAGCGTTATGCAAACGTCACTCTCTTTCGACCCTGTAAATAGACCTTCGGAAGCTATCCTACTGGCGGCAGGGGCTATCTTCTTGATACTGATGGTTGTCCAGGGATTCCGACTAATACTTCGGAAATTGGGGCTTTCTAAGAGGTTGAGCCGCGCCGATGAGAATGTAATCTTGAGGGATATAAACGAACTTGATGGAAAGATCCATGAGTTCGAAAAGCGGGTCGAAACACTTGAAGATTTAGCTACAGGATACTACTCTTCTTTGATGGATGTAGCTGGGTTTACCGAAAAGTTGCAAACTTTGGGTAGTTATCGAGATCGACTCATTCAGTTGATGGTTGATATTGAAACCTTGATAGACCGCGAAAACTTCGTAAAACTTCAGCGAGTTCTCCAATACCTAGGCGGTAGTGCCGTTCTCTCCGGTGAGGCTCTTGGAAGTATCGTGCTTGCGGAGGATGATGTTGTTTTAAATGGTTGGGAGAAAAAAACAACTCCGATGATCATCGAATGCTGCGCAGATCTTGAGAGAGTCGCGGGAGAAATGGCCAAAATTCGAATGATTGATCCGAATCGGAAAAGAAAGCCCACCCTACTTCGGCTTCAGGAGTTACGAGACAGACTCCTTTTCCAGTCTTAAATATCCAGAAAAATTTCCTATTTCCTTCGACTTTGCTCGCTATTTGAGTAATCCTCCAAGTCTTGCTGGTATCCTTATATCTATCTATTAAATTTAAACGATGATGTAATCATATGGCTCCAGAATTTGCTTTTAGTATGCACCGTGTTGGGAAGACCTATCCCGGTGGTAAACAGGTTCTTCGCGATATTAGCCTCTCCTTTTATTACGGGGCAAAAATCGGCGTATTGGGATTAAACGGCTCGGGAAAATCGACTCTTCTCAAAATTATCGCGGGAGTTGAGAAAGATTTTGTTGGTGAGGTTCAGAGAACGGATGGGTTGTCGATTGGGTTTCTTACTCAAGAGCCGTACCTTGATGATACAAAGACGGTTCGAGAGGTGGTTGAAGAGGGTGTTGCGCCGCTGATTGCTTTAAAAAAACGACTCGATGAAATAAATGAGGCGTTTACCGATCCGGCTGCGGATATGGATGCGTTGATCGCTGAGCAATCAACTCTCCTTGAGGCGTTTGAGGCTCAGAATGGGTGGGAGCTGGAGCGGACTCTAGATGTTGCGATGGAGGCTCTTCGATTACCGCCGCCGGAACAGCCTGTTCGGGTGCTGAGCGGTGGAGAGCGGCGACGAGTGGCGATATGTCGATTGTTATTGCAGCGCCCTGATATCTTGCTTCTAGATGAGCCAACAAACCATCTTGATGCCGAGTCGGTGTGGTGGCTTGAGAGATTTTTGAACGAGTACGAGGGAACGGTTATCGCGGTTACTCACGATCGCTACTTCCTCGATAATTCCGCTCAATGGATTCTTGAGCTCGATCGAGGTCACGGTATTCCATGGAAGGGTAACTACTCTTCTTGGCTTGAACAGAAGGAAAAGCGGCTTGCTCTTGAGGAAAAGCAGGAGACAAAGCGACAAAAAACATTAGCTCGCGAGTTAGAGTGGATACGGATGAGTCCAAAGGCTCGGCACGCCAAGAGCAAGGCGAGGATCTCGAACTACGAATCATTGCTCGCTGAGGATAGACCTGAGCGCGCTGAGGAGATGGAGATCTATATTCCTCCCGGCCCTCGGCTTGGTGATAAAGTTATCGAAGCACAAGGTATCAGCAAATCGTTCGGCGAAAAGCTTCTCTTTGAAAATCTATCATTCCTCATTCCTCCGGGCGCAGTGGTCGGTATTATCGGGGGTAACGGAGCGGGTAAAACTACACTTTTCCGGTTAATAACTGGTCAGGATCAGCCTGATTCTGGAAGCTTTTCAGTCGGTGAAACCGTTTCTCTTGCCTATGTAGATCAGTCGCGCGATTCCCTTAACCCGAATCATCTTGTTTGGGAGGAGATAGCTGATGGTCCTCACGAGACAATAAAATTGGGAGCACGTGATATAAACTCACGCGCATACTGCGCTCGGTTTAACTTTACCGGCTCGGATCAGCAAAAAAAGGTGGGAGTGCTCTCTGGTGGAGAGAGGAACCGCGTTCATTTAGCAAAACTGCTAAAGAGTGGCGGAAATGTGCTCCTTCTTGATGAACCAACAAACGATCTCGATGTAAACACGCTGCGAGCTCTTGAGGACGCAATCCTCTCATTTGCTGGCTGCGTTATGGTTATAAGCCACGATAGGTGGTTTTTAGATCGAATCTGCACTCACATCATGGCGTTTGAAGGAAATAGCTCTGTAGTGATGATTGAGGGTAACTTCCAGGATTACGAGGAAGACAAAAAGCGCCGCCTTGGCGCTGAGGCTGCACAACCTCATCGGATGCGTTACAAGGCGATCCACAGCTGAGCTGTTTAGGGCTTAACGGCGGCCATTTTGTTTAGGTCCTTTGATAGGAGGGGCCTTTTTCGCTTCAACGCGGGTTATCTGCGGCCAGATTCGAAAAATGGAAAATGGCCGCTTTGTTTTATCCTCTCCTCGGTGAAAAAGTGGAGCTCGATGAAATTGCGAGCTTACAAGGTAGAACTCTCCCCGAGGACCGCGGGTAAAACCAGTTGGCCATGAAATTTCTTCGCTGCTGGTTAGGAGCTGATAAGTGCCATCGGGAAAAACCGCTCCAATTCCGTCATTATTCAGATCAGAGACAAGTAAATAGTTCGCGTTGAACGTCGAGATCCCTTGAGAAGCAGGCTTATCCCCCACTCTCTCTACCCGCTCGCCGAGCTGGGCTGATGACAACTTATTGTCGGCCAAAGCTTCTAATTGGATCCGAAAAACTGAGCGGGCATTGGCTGATCCGAATAGCAGGTAATCACCGGCTGCATCAATCGCGACTGAGACGATACCCAAACTTGGTCGTACTACCGAACCTTTTCCATCAGGAGCCAGTAACGGCTCTCCCGCTAGTACAAAATCTCCACCATCGGCGTTCAGAGAGTAGTGATCTTCGAGGGCTCGCCTCGCCATACCGGTCTTTAGATCGACTGTGATAATAGCTGGCTCCGAGGTTCCGACAAAATCGGCTCTTCCTTGATCGGCGATATATGCCATATCGCGCTTCACATCTATTGCGATACTTTGAAGTGAGGAGTTTGCCTTTGTTATCGGCGCAGGCAGGTAAATCACCCGAGAGAGGGAGTCTTCTTTAAGATTCCATCCCACCAATTTTGGCTGACGCGCCGGGGGCGATCCTGAATCAAGTATCCACAAAACTCCTCGTGAATCTGCTGCTAGAGCATTTACCTCTGAAAAATCCTCGTTCGGTTCGCGATCCGCAGCGAACCATGCTGCAGGAAAGGGGCGGCTAGTTCCATCGGGAAGAATCTCCCTGACGAGCCCTTGGCCATCATCTCGATCGCCAACACCAGAGGCAATACTCACAAAGAGCCTCTCATCTCGGGTCATCGCAATCCCAAGAGGGCGAGAATCAAGCGTTGCAATAACGGTCAGCGGAGCATCGGTGAGCGATCGTATTGCAGCAAAACGGGAGGAATTGCCTCGCTCTGCCGAGGGCTCTGGGGCGATAATTAATTTTACGGCTGGAGGGGTCTGATCTCCTGTCTTATCTGTCCCTGCCCGACCTTTTTGTTGTGCCTCAGCGCAAACGGCCGTTATTAGCAAGCTGCTGATAGCGATTGCCCGAAAAACAGAGAGTACCTGAGAATGATTGATGATCTGCATGGTTGATCGTTTTGAGGAGTGGCGTTAACACTAATTTGCAAGGCCTGGGGAGCTAGTCGAATTGAAACGGCCTCCTTCTGGTTAATACAAATTCGATATATTAATACTTATAGTACTCATCAAGCTTTCGTTTGCGAAGTACGTTCGCTCAAGCAGAATTACAATTTGCCTCCATTCGGTCTGGCACCACGCTTTACCTGTGTTAGGATAGCGCAGCCTGAGCGTGATATCGTGCTGCGGGATTTAGCGCCGTGCACCCGTTCTAAACCGTTGCATACTTAAATAGTATCACATGACCGTTTCTACCAACTGGCTTTTAGCTCTCCCGCTTATCATCTCAACTTACGGCTTTTCGCGGAATTCCTCTACCCATCAAGATAGTCCAGAAATTAGTTGGTTTACCGGAGTTGTCGTCACACTTTGTCTTGCATCGATCGCGATGGTAACCCTTCTGACGGTTCGGTCGATGACTTCGGCATATATCGGAGCAGCGTTTTCGGCGATCGCTCTTGTGGGGCTACTGAGATGTAGAGGCGCTGTAAAAACCGATATTGTTAAACCAGTTTCATCTGCAAACGTTTTGCTCGCGATATCAATTACTGCTGTTGCGATATTCCTTCGCTTAAACCCTGCGGCCCACCTATTCGGTGGTCAGGATCCGGGCGTTTACATGAATACCGGAAATCTTATTGCGCGTCACGGAACACACTTTTACACCGATACCACTCTTCCTCTGGCGAAGCAGGATCCGAAGCACTTTGAATATTATATCAACAAAACTTATTTCAGAGCTCGTCAGCACCCCGATGGTTCGTGGTATGGCAATCTCACCCCAGGCACCTATATTTCGGATCTCTCAAAAGGTGAGCACGTTACTCAATTTTATCCCGTCACACACGCATGGTTGGCTTTAGGTTCCCTCTTGTTTGGACCAACGCAAAGCACCTGGATACTACTTCCGTTTGCCCTGCTCGGGATCGCAGCAGTTGGGCTTATCGTTAATAGGCTCACCCGTTCGACGAGTGCCGCGTTTGTTGCAAGTGCTCTACTCGCTATGAACTCAGCTCACGCAGCAATTAGTACATCACCACTTTCTGAAATTATAGCGAGCTTTTTTTTCTTATCGGGGCTCTTTTTTCTCGTCAGTTCACTCGATCGGAATGCAAGATCCATTAGCTCATCCTGTTTGATGATTTGTACTCTCTGCTTTGCAAATCTATTTTTTACCCGAATCACCGGTTTTATCACCCTTCCCTTACTTTTGATTTCGCTCCTTCCGATGGCTGCGGTTCGAAAAAGGGGAGTTGAAAAAATGCAGCTCGCTCTGTTTGGATTGGGATGCATAGCTGCTTATATTGCCAGCTTTTTATGGGGTCTGACTTATTCTGCGCCCTATTCTCTCGATATTTATCAGGGGAAATTAAAGCTCGATGCAGGTACGATGACCCACCTTCTTTTTTCAATCGCTCTTTGTTCAGTTATATGGCTCTTGTTAATCGCTACGACGAAGTATTGGATGCCGATGCGAATAGTTTTTCGGAAAGCTAGAAGATGGAACGGTTTGATATTTGTCGCTGCAGTTTTTGCAATCTTGATAACACAGGCCTTTTTAATAGGATTTACAGATTATTTTCTCGATCATAGATGGATTGGAAAACGGTGGCATATTGCCGGTAATGGCTGGGGCTCTCTTCCATATATGAGCTTTTTAGTTCTCGGACTTCTTGCCTCTCCGGTGGGCTATATCGCTGGTATTTGTGGGCTTTCCTATTCTTTCAAGCGAGCATTAACAACATCTGTATGGATACCAATCTGTGTTCTTAGTGCCGGATTTTTCGTTGCCCTAACGGTAAAACAAACTGTCGTTCCCTACTTGTACTATTTTGCAAGGTATCAGGTCAGTGAGCTCCTTCCCCTTATTGCAATTATTGGAACCTGTTTTTTAAATGACCTTATTCAGGATCGGAATAAAAGAACCCGATTAATCTGCTGGAGTGGATACCTCACTCTATGCGGCCTATTTTTTATTAAACCCGCGCTGGCTCGTTTAAAGGAAACTGAGGGTTATCACTTTTCAAAAGCTCTTGAGTGCATTGACGCTGTTTCGGCTGAAAAGACTATTATTGCGATAGATAGGGATAGAATACCTATGACGGTATTACTTCTTCCTCTTCGCTATACCTACGACAAAAAAACTATCGCGATCTCCTCGGGTGATTTCGCTAACGAGGATGAGTTAGACCTTTTCTTTGAATTCTACCGACAACAAGGTTACTCTGTTTTGCTCTTGAGCGCGCCTGACAGATGGAAAAAGTTCTCTCGATTGAAACCGATAGTCCGTTTTCCGATGCGAATTAGAAAGTTTAGAGGAGAGCAGAAAGGTCAGCTTCGTCTTCCTGATCGATACGGAGGAAGTTTTACTCCAGTGATGATCTCTCGATACGAACCTGGTGTCAGTGAAGGCGATGCCGCTATTTCGAATTCTTCGCAGAGTTTGGAGCTACCCGAAGTCTGTAAAGAGCTCCGTTAAATGACCTCCGGATAGTGGGTGGAAGGCTGAATACTGGATCAACGGCTTAACTGAATATCTTTGCCATGACCGACATTCTCTTCATTATCGATGAGCTTCATCCTGTCCGAAATGCACCCTCGGTGCGAATAGAAAATCTGCGGGCGGCGTTTCCTCTCGAGAGATCGTTGGCTGTTGGAGGATCAAGCTCTCCTGAGCAACCCCGCCCTAACGGGATCATCACGATTGCGCGGCCCTCTGAGAAGTCGCCGATTCGGTTTCTCCTCTTTCTCATTCGTCTCAGCATCATCTCGGCAGGTTCCGCTGTTCGAATCCGGCCTCCAATAATTTTCCTATCTGTGCCGAAATATGAGCTTTTGATAATTGCGCCGTTTCTCGCTGCTCGATGTTCTCACCTAATCATCGATCTACGCGACTCTCTTGGATTTCTCGATTATCGCGCCTACCTTCAACACTTTTTGCCGCGATGGATAGCAGCTCCACTCGGGAGTTTTATTAAAAAGGTGGTCACCTCGATACAGCGCCGCGCATTTCGCTCCGCTTCACTAATCTCAGTAGCGAACCACGGAATTGAAAAGACGATAAATCACCCCGCAGTTATTGTTCTTCCGAATGGAGTTGATACCTCTACCTTCACCCCTCAAAAAAGATCAACTCGCACATCGAACACTCCGCTAAAGCTTGTCTACCTTGGCAACTTTGCTGAAAAGGACCGTTTTGAGCAGATAATTGAGCTCCACTCTCTCACAAAGATTTCGTTCTGTGTCCATCTTATCGGCGAGGGTCGAAACAGAGAGAAGGTGCTTCGCAATCTTACTGCTGCCGGAGTTCCCTTTGAATATCACGGCCTGGTGCCACATGAGAAACTTCCCGCTCTCCTGCGCACGATGGATGCCGGGTTTATCTTCCGTTCTTCTGGGGTTGATGAATCGATACCGGTTGCACTCTTTGAGTTTGCAGCGTGTGGCATTCCTTCTCTCTGCAACGATACCGGCATCATGGCAGAGCTCGTTCGGAGTCGTGAGCTCGGTTTTGTTTGTGCAACAAACGCGGAGCTTTCCTCTGCTATATCCGCCATATCGGAGGAGGAATATTGGAAAAGCTCCGGAGAGCGGCTTCACGCAGTTGCAAAAGAAAATTTCTCACTAGCTTCAACGCGGGCGACTTTTAAACTTTTGATTACCGAGATCCTGAAAAAAATCGCCGCCAGAGAAGCTTCGCAGGAAAAGGGGAAGCTTGTCGCTAAATCAGGGAGCAACAACTTATGAAGGTTCTCATTCAGATTCCGTGCTTTAACGAGGAACATACCCTTCGGTCTGTTTTCGAGGAGATGCCCCGAGAGATTCCGGGGGTCTCAGAGATTGAATATCAGATAATCGACGATGGCTCGACCGATCGAACTGTAGAGGTTGCCCGAGAATTGGGGGTTCACCATATCGTGAGCGCGGGTCGCATTAATCGTCGATGGCTCGGTCGGGCATTTCGACTCGGCATAGACAACGCTCTTAAATCTGGAGCCGATATCGTCGTCAATACCGATGGGGACAATCAGTACCCATCCTCGCTCATTCCCGATCTCGTTCGCCCTATAATTGAGGGAAGAGCCGATATCGTTATCGGAGATCGAAATCCTGGAGCTGTTGCTGAGTTCTCCTGGATAAAGCAACGGCTTCAGGTTTTGGGAAGTTGGATTATCCAGTGTCTTACTGGAGCTCCGGTGCACGATGCAGTCAGCGGTTTTCGGGCTTATAGCCGAGAATCACTTTTGCGAATTCATGTACTGACAAATTTCACTTACACCGTTGATACCCTTATCCAGGCGCACATGAAGGGTCTCGATGTGGCGTGGCTTCCTATCTCAACGAATCGCAAAACGCGAGATTCTAGGCTTATCAAGAGCCTTTTTAACAAAGTTCGCCGCTCAGGCGTTACAATCCTTCGGATGGTAACACTCTACCGCCCCTTTCAAACATTCCTCTGGATGACCGCTTTTTTTCTTGTGCCTGGGGTGCTGCTGCTCGGAAGATTTTTTTATTTTTATTTTTTCACCTCGGGCGAAGCCACTGGCCATATTCAGTCGGTCGTGGTGGGTGGGGTACTACTGGTGATAGCGGTGCAGCTATTTGTGCTGGGAATACTTGCTGAATTATTGGCTGCAAATCGGGCACTTATCGAGGATCTGCTGACTCGGGTTAAGAGAAAGGAATTAGAGTGAGAGAGGCTAGGGGCGTGGTAGGTCAGATGAAGAGAAAATTTCGATCGCCAAGGAGTATTTTTTCTAGCGGGATAGCATAACCTTCAAGTGCCACTTTTTTTTAATAGGATGGTAGCTCGTGGACGATCCAGCTCTCAACCCGCATCCCCCTGAAGCAACACAACCCCCAACTGCACCTACATTAAAATCAGTGGGCGGCTCAGCGAGGCTCGAAGAGCTAAAAACGTCGGGTCATTTGTCAGAGGAAGCGTACGATAAGCTCAAGAACAAACTAGAGAGGTGGAATGATGCCGAAAGAGAGAAAAAGGTTCTCGATGTCATAAGGAGCGTTAATGTATCAAAAGATCCCAATCTAATTAATAAGGCAATACTGCGCGGAGGGGGGATCGCATTTATTGAAAAGCTCGGTGAGGTTACTGATTCTGTTGAGCGCAGAAATGAGATCCTAAAACGTGTGGTTAACGGCCGCGTTTACTTCGCTGAACTAAATAAGATTTTAACGGACTCGTTGAAGATAGCGCCGGGCGCGGAGCGGGATGCTTTTCTAGAAAGAGCTATACACTGCTTAGATAAGTTAGGTGGAGCTCATAAAGCTCAGGTTGCGATGAAACAGGGAGGTACATCGGGCCTCTTTTCTGCGGCTGGACAGCTCTCTGGAGGTGCTCGTGGTTTTGGGCCGGGAGGAGGTAGCGCAGCGGGAACGGTGGTAACGGGACCTTCGTCTACTTCGACAGTTTTGGCAGTATCTCCGACCCAAACGATAGACCCTCAGACGAGGATTTCGGAATTATTCAACAAGCTCCCTTCACGAGAGAAAGCCCGGCATGAACTTATAGCGGCGGCTGTGCTCGAGTTTGCGGCGGATATACGGAGGGAGCAAGACAAAGAGAAAAAAGCTGAAGAAGAAGATTGTCGCGCTTTCAGGGGATTTGCTGCAGGCTCCAGTGAAACGATCGAAGATTTGCACACAGCTCTTGAAACCATAATCACGCGTTACGGTACCTTCAACGATGCACTCCCGAACATTCGGCAATACATCCAAACGTGCTTTAGGTTTAACACTGCCGGTGACAATATCACCGTTGGGAACGTGCTCGAGGTACTTCAGGGTTGGTTAGACCTGTTTGATCGCTCACGGCCAAAATCACCCAAATCCAAAGGCCCTACCAACCAACCGCCCCCTCAGGATCTCGACCAACCTTCCCAAGCTCATCCCCAAACCCCGAACGCACAACACCCTGAACGGTCCCCTGTAGCGTCCGGTCGCCCAAGTACGAGCTCACATCAAGCTTAAACGCAACATCAACCAGCGCACCTCGAGTAATCGCGGGATGAGACGGGGTGCGCCACATCATCGCTGTGAGGGTGCGGGTGCCATCTGAGAGAATCGCCTTGAGGTGGCCGCCTCGAAGCTCACGGACCTCTGATACGGTTAGTTTTTTCGCGAGCAACACGGGCGAGGGATTTCCAATACCAAATGGTGCAAGCGTTTCGAGCTGCTCAACTAGTGCGATAGAGAGCTCGTCGAGTGTCACCTCGGTGTCGGCGAGCACCACCGGAATGCGATCCTCCGGAGAAAGGGAGGCTCGACATACATCATCGAACGCCTGACAAAATCCCTTGAGTCGCTCCTGCTGAATCGAAAATCCCCCCGCCCCCTCGTGCCCCCCGTAAGAGATAAGGTAAGAGCTCACCTTGCTCAATAGATCGACAACACTCACCCCTCGGACCCCTCGCACCGAACCCTTGAATATCCCATCGGGACCTCGCCCCATCACTGCGGCGGGTCGGTGATACTGCT
>Ga0209598_10004266_pt1 | contig 10532 bp, 6 predicted proteins | sample M_140807_EF_Meta_FD_187317 | JGI IMG/M metagenome (GOLD analysis project Ga0209598, IMG submission 187317) | Freshwater microbial communities from Lake Montjoie, Canada to study carbon cycling - M_140807_EF_MetaG (SPAdes) (version 2) | ecosystem: Environmental > Aquatic > Freshwater > Lake... | reverse complement strand
CAATGCCTTGAAAGAGGCTGGCGGCCAATCCTTTTCCGGGTCCTGGCCGGGCCTTGGCTTGGATATGATCAATTGCCATGGTCCTTCCGGAACCGCTTGCAGCGGGTTGGTTGACGTAAGCACAATTTTCATCGGAGATGTGGGCGAGGCTGGTAGTGCCAATAACTCTGCCAAAGAGGCGCCAGTAGCTTCCGTGCTGTCGAGAATTAGAATGTCGGGGCACCCTTCAGATTTCATACGCGCCAAACCCATGGCAAGCGTGGGGAGTGCCCATGTCAAATTCAGTGTTGCAGTTTCAGATAAACGAGTAGAGAGCGCCCTCCGTGTGTGGGTTGACCCTTCTACCAGAGCAATACGAATACCGAAAGCCATACGGTGTCAGTCGCTCTTGAATCCGCCAATCAGCTTTCGCAGTTCTCCGGCCAAAACCATCAAGGCCTCGGAACTGGCACTCACCTCGTGGGCGCCAACACTGGTGCCGCGGGCAGCGTCCGCTACTCCAGTTATATTCGAAGCGATGTCTTCTGTCCCGCGCGCCGCCTCTGTCACGTTCCGTCCGATTTCTCTGGTCGTTGCGGATTGCTCTTCCACTGCCGATGCAATAGCCGACTGGATTTCGTTGATTCTTTTAATGGTGGACTGAATTTCAGTGATCGCCTGCACCGCTTGGGTGGTGTCCTGTTGAATGGCATGAATCTTTCCGCTGATGTCTTCGGTGGCGCGAGCCGTTTCCTTCGCCAACTCTTTGACCTCGTTGGCGACAACCGCAAAACCTTTACCAACCTCACCCGCGCGCGCAGCTTCGATGGTGGCATTGAGGGCCAGCAGATTGGTTTGTTCGGCAATGGAAGTGATCAATTTAACAACGCCGCCAATGCGTGATCCACTTTCACCAAGTTTGCTGACCAATCCGCCTGTCGATTGAGCCAGCGTGACGGCATCGGCAGCCACCCGGGCCGCTTGATGTGCTTGCGAAGCGATTTCACGAATGGTGGCATCCATCTCCTCGGCTGCTGCCGCTACGGAGCGAACATTGGCGCTAACCTGTTCTGCAGCCGCCGAAACTACTTGTGCCTGAGTCGATGTTTCCTCGGCATTGCTCGTTAATTCGAGGCTGGTTTTGCGCTGTTTTTCAGCAGCAACCGAGAGATCGTTGGCGCCGGCACGCATGGGGTTCACCACTTGCCGCATCGAGTCGACTGCGATTTTGAGCGATTCTGTCATTTCCCGCAATTCACCCTGCCCCACAACTTCAACTGGTGTGACAAGGTCGCCACCAGCGAGAAGTTCAAGACGAAGACGAGATTTGGCAATGGGCCTGACGATGCTGATGCCAATAAAAATCACAAGCACAATGGCCAAAAACAAAGAGGCAATCGTCAGCGTTGTTCCCAAGGTTTTCTGGTACTTGAACGTGGCAATTCGCTTATTTAACAGCAGTTCAAGCTGTTCGCTAACCAGTTTTTGCGTGGCACAGGTCCGGTCGATGGCGTCTGCAAGTTGGGCTTCGTCATCAGCCCCGCCTTTGTTGACAGCTTTCAGGGTTCCCTCAACAACAATCTTAAGCGAGGTGATGGCAGCGCGCAATTCTGTCATAGACTCGAGTTTGCCGTGAAACTTCTCGTCTTCAGCCAGAGCGGTATCCACATTTTTTTCGGCTCTACCTAGATCGTCTTCAGTGGCGCGCCTGGAAAGGAGAGTAATTTCCACGGCGTTCATCGGGTCTTCATTCATTGGAATGATACGGATCTGCAGATCAGATAGGCGGCGGGCCAAGTTTGGCAAAGCTGCCAGACTTGCATCCATCAGGTAGTAGCTATCGAGGTCCGGATCTAGTATCAAATTCGAAGTGTCGCCTAGATGTGAAATCATGGTCATGATAATTTCGACCATTCGGACCATGCGCGCGTCGGCTTCGGACCCTTTTAGCTTGGATATGTCGGCCTTGATTCCGTCCCATTCACGCCGTAGATCCGAGGCCGAGTTACCATCGCGTTTGCGGATTTTGAGCCCCTCGCTATTGAATTCGAGGGTTTTGCCTGAGCGAGCTTCTTCACGTTCCAAAGCGCCTATGGTTTTGTCTAGTTCGCCGCGCAGTCTGCGGCCCTGCTCGTCGTTGGCTGTTCCACTGAAGAGAATCGATCTGAGAGCCAACAACGGTTTGGCAACATCCATTACCAGATTCTGGTAGGAATTCCCAACGATTTCCTTTTCAGCAAAAACAATATCCTTGTTGGCAGCGCCAATATAGATTGAAAATAAAACACCAATCGGGATCATGAAGCTGGCAGCAATCCAGATCAGCCTTACAGCGATCTTTCGACCCAAAAGAATGTCCAGTAACAAACCAGCCATGTCAGTGTCTCCTCGAACGCGAATCTATTGTTGTGGCAGTCCGCGGCATACTAAGATTCTTTGGAATTTGTTTTGCCGCCAATAAGTGCCCTGAGTTTGCCTGCAAGCATGAGCAGCGCGCCAGAGCTTGCACTGACCTGATGAGCACCCGCACTTGTTCCACGAGCAGCTTGGGCTACTCCAGCAATGTTCGAGGCAATATCAGCAGTTCCACGCGCGGCTTCGGTGACGTTCCGTCCGATTTCCCGGGTTGTTGCCGATTGTTCCTCCACGGCAGAGGCGATGGCGGACTGAATGTCATTGATATGCTTGATGGTTGCCTGAACTTCGGAAATGGCACGTACCGCGTTCGCCGTGTCTTGCTGGATGGCGTTGATCTTGCCGCTAATGTCTTCGGTGGCACGGGCCGTTTCTTTGGCAAGTTCCTTCACTTCGTTGGCAACAACTGCAAAGCCTTTACCAACTTCGCCCGCGCGCGCCGCCTCGATGGTGGCATTAAGTGCCAACAGGTTGGTTTGCTCCGCGATGGAGGTGATCAGCTTGACAACCCCACCAATACGGGATCCGCTTTCACCTAGGCTGCTCACAAGTCCACTGGTAGATTGCGCTAAGGTCACAGCATCGGCTGCCACACGTGCTGCTTGATGAGCCTTGGAAGCAACTTCCCTGATGGTGGCATCCATTTCCTCTGCTGCAGCCGCCACAGAACGGACATTCGCGCTGACTTGCTCTGCTGCCGCTGAAACCACTTGTGCCTGCGTGGAGGTTTCTTCTGCGTTATTGGTCAATTCTAGGCTTGTCATGCGTTGATTTTCAGCAGCGCTTGTCAGGCTTTTGGCACCAGCGCTCATCGGATTGACGATGCTAAAACCAATCCAGATGACCAAGGCAATAGCTAATAATAAAGAGGCAGACATTAGCAAAATGCCCATATGTTTCTGTGAACGGAACGTGGAAATACGACGTTGGAGCAGCTTCTCCAATTGCGTAGAAACCGCCTGTTGGCATGTGCAGGTGCGATCGATGGCTTCGGAGAGCTGCGAACCGGCGGTCGGTGCCTCTGGAAGCAGAGATGCCGCCAGTGCCTCTTCAACAACTGTCTTGAGTGCCCCTGTTGAGTTTTTCAAGTCAGACAAGCCTTCGAGTAAACCGTGAAATCGCTCATCTTCCGCGATTGTGGTTTCAATATCCTTTTCAGCGCGGCTCATGTCGTCTTCGCTAGCTCGACGAGCCAGCAGGTTCATTTCAAGTTCATTCGATTCGGATTTTTCTTTCATGAGAACGCGGGCCTGCAAATCAGATAGCCTTTTTGCCAGTGTTGGCAACGCGCTCAAACTGGCATCCATCAGATAGTAACTGTCGAGGTCCGGATCCAAAATTAGGTTGGAAGTGTCTCCTAAGTGAACGATCATTGACTGGATTGTTTCAATCATCTTGACGTGCTTTAATTCTGATTCCTTCGCGTTGGTCTGGGATATTTCGCCCTTGATAATGTCCCATTCGCGGCGTAGATTCGGGAAATTACTACCATCACGTTTGCGAAGGCGAAGGCCTTCCGGTGTGAATTCCAAAGCTTTTCCTGAACGAGCATCTTCACGTTCAAGGTTATCAAGAGCCTTCTCGATATCTGAACGCAATCGGCGCGCTTGATCTTCATTGATGGCGCCCTTGTTCACAAGAGCCCTATGCGCCAGCAGTGGCCGAAGGACTTCCATTATCCTGTTCTGGTAGTTGTTACCAACGATTTCTTTTTCTGCAAAAACGATGTCTTTTTCCGCGGCATTCAGGTAGATGGAGAATAGCACACCAATAGGGATCAAGAAGCTTCCCGCGATCCAAAGCAGCCGCATGGCAATGCTTCGTCCCCAAAAAATGTCAAGAAAAAATGATATCATCAGATGTTCTCCATCGGTGTGACTTAAGTGTTTTCGCTGTCGCGTTGTCGAATCAGACGTTCGGGATCCAGTTCCAGCAACAACTGATTACCCAAATCCCAAGCTGCCGCGCAGGCATCGCGCAGCGATAAATGAAGATTTTCAGGCGGGTTGGCACGACGGTGGTTGTCGAGCGTCACAACGTCTTCAATGGAATCGACCGGCAGGCTGATCAACTCTGTCCCGTGTCTCAGCACCACATGAATGCCGCAATCATTTTCGGTTGATTGCAGACCTATACGCCATTTCAGATTGACCGCTGGCAACACCAGACCACGCAGATTGACAAGACCAAGCACAATGGGTGGAGCCAGCGGCACAGGGGTTATATGCTGTGATTTCACGACTTCCTGAACATCGGAAACCTTGAGTCCCAACAGAAGGCCATTCACGCGAAACGTGCAAATTCGACTGGTGGTTTCTGTCATTGCGGTACCCCGGCAAGCCAAGTTTCCGGGACTACTATCTGCGTTACGGACCCGCGGATAATTGTCATTCCGCCGGTTTCTTCCACAGATTCAATAACTGTGTCCACGATGCGCGCAACTACCAGTCCCTTGAGACCATGAGGTGTTTGGTGAACGACGACGGATACGGTTCCTAATGTCCATCGCTCGGCATCAAATGGGCATCCTGGGTGGCCCGAGGTGTCGTAAAGCGGAAGAATGCCACCCCGGTATTGAACAACAGGTGTGTCATCAGTGTGTTCCAGCCGGTTCACTGGAAATACTTCCAAACGATCGACAGACTCCAGTGGGATAGCCTGCATGCGATTGCGGGTTGTTTCCACCAGTAACAATGGTCTGGTGTTTTTCGTTAATTCTGGTGTTTTGCTGTCATCCCGTATGGCTTGATTGCGTCGTCCCTGAAGTCCTGCGAGCCTGGCCACGCCAACCGGGTCGACAATCAGGGCAATGGCACCGTCCCCCAATAGGGTGATTCCCGAATACGCGGGGATTCCCTTAAGGAGTGAAGGTAATGGCTTAACGACAATTTCCTGAGAGTCCAGAATCTTATTAACGCGGAGCGCAAATTGCCTGTTTTCGGCATGGACAACGACAACAGAAAAGGCGTCTGTGTCCGATTCCTGCGAACAGGGAATCCCCATTGTTTTCGCCAGATCAATCAGGGGCAGAAGTTCGGATCTGAACCGGAGATAAACCGCGTTTCCAACATGTGTCAGAGCCCGCGTTCTCCGTTCTCCTTCCAGTCGCATCAGCTCGACGATGCCGGCCTGAGGCAATGCAACCGCAGAATTGCCGGCCGATACAATCAGCGCCTTGATAATGGCCAGTGTGAGAGGCAATCGCAACCTTACCACTGCCCCGGTTCCAAGGGTACTTGAAAGGTCGATCGATCCACCTAGGCTTTCGATGCTGTTTTTTACAACATCCATGCCTACGCCCCGACCGGAAATTTCGGTCACACGGTCCGCCGTGGAAAAACCGGGCATGAAAACATATTGCATGATTTGGCTGTCACTCAGCCTAGCCAGATCATCAGAGGTTGCCAGTCTCTGCGACAAAACCTTGGCGCGTATACGATCCGTGTCGATACCACGGCCATCATCGCTCATTTCAATGGTGACTTGGCCAGCTTCATGGCTGGCGCGCAGAACGATTTTGCCTTCAGCCGGTTTTCCAAGGCCCATGCGTATACTGGGTAGTTCAATACCGTGATCCACGCTATTTCTGGCCAAGTGAGTTAGCGGAGCTTTGATAGCTTCCAGAAGCGTCTTGTCCAGTTCGGTTTCACCACCTTCAAGGTCTAGTCGGCATTGCTTTCCTATCTGCCGCGATAGGTCCCTAACCATGCGTGGCAATTTAGACCATACGTTGGCGATGGGTTGCATGCGTGTCCGCATCACCACTTCTTGCAATTCGCTGGTAACCAAATTCAATTGTCGGGTTGCTGCCTGATAACCAGCATCTTCAATCTGGTCCGAAGCCTGCATGATTCGGTTGCGTGCCAATACCAATTCGCTAGCCAGCGCCATCAGACGATCGATCACTTCCACCCCAATCCTGACCGTGGCTTCAGCCAGCATGCTCGCTCCAGCAGGAATGTCATCGTGCTTGATCGAGGTGCCTGAAGGCGGGTTGGGATGGAATTGCGCTATTTCTTGACTGATCCGAACCGGTGGGGCAGTTGGTGTTTTGGCGGGTTCCGCTTGCTGTGAATAGGAACTTCGATTGGCGAGAATCTGGGAAACAGTCGCCGCGCCAGCGTTATCGGAACCGTCCGTCTCAATCAGTGCCAATAGTTTTTTCAAACCGTCCACGGCTTGAAGGAGCCAATTAATGTGCGAGGTTCCAGCGGCAATTTCCCCAGAACGGATGCTGGCCAGCAGTGATTCAGCAGCGTGGCTCAGCTCTTCCAAATGGCGCAGTCCAAGAAAACCGCAGGCGCCCTTTATACTGTGGAGTAGTCGGAAACAGCCACTTACGGCATCGGCGCGCGTGGCATCATTTTCCATGGAAAGCATCAATTGCTCGATTTGTCCGAGGCTTTCATGGCCCTCGATCAAGAATTCCCGCAATGTTTCGTCAAGTTCAGACATGATTTCGTCAATTGATTCGCACACATGCGTTGCTTCATCGCAAGGCATGGTAACATAGACATTCAGGCAAGTTCAATCCTATTTTGCCCAGACTTCCGATTTTCCGCAAAGCCCCTTTTAAGTTCAGACGATTATATTCTTGCAAGTTTTCGAATAGCGGTTTGAACCTCGTCTGTCGGAGCGGACTTGGCGCAGATCACATCCACACCGCTGTTCCGAGCGGATGCCAGTGTGCGTGGTTCTGTCTCACTGGTATTCATGAGGATTGGCGTTTTGGCATTGGTTGACGACCTTCTGGCGTGTGCCGATACAAGGTCGCCGGTTAGTCCGGGCATCTGGAAATCGGTGCAGATAAGGTCGAAAGTTTGTTCATCCAGATGTTTGGCTGCCTCGGTTCCATCGTTGGCCTCGATGATATTTTTGAATCCCAATTCAATAAGGATGTTTTTGACGCGCCTGCGTGCGGAGGGGGAATCGTCTGCCAGCAGGACCGTTAGGGTATCAGCATTCCTGACAGTACTACTGCTGGTAGGCACCATCTTCATAGCTGCAGATGTGATTTGTTCCTGGGTGAACGGTTTATGAAGCACTTCGACGAGGTTGAAACCAGCCACGGCGGACGCCCCGGAATCTTCCGCGGAAGATATCAGCAGAAACGGGATATTACGCGTTTTGGCATCGGCACGCATGCTGCGTAGCAGATCAACACCTGTCCCATTCGGCAAATGGAATGATGAAACTACCAGAATGACGCGGGAATCTTCGAGCACTTCCTGAGCCATCATGGCATTGGTTGCCTTGGCAACCTTACCCATACCAGCCGATTCCAGTTGCTTGCCTATAACAGAAGCTTGAAAACGCGATGACTCCACGAGAAGAATCACAGGTTCGGTAGTGGTTGCCGCACCCACATAGGTTTCTGGTGAGGCATCCATGGCTGCCAGACTTGATATCCCACCAGAAACAACCATGGTCGCTCCAGCACCATCATCGATGGGTGGCGCAGGCGGGGCTTTGGAAGCCTGAGGTACCAATTTCTCGAGGTCAACGACCACCTCGTCCATGGTCTGGTAACGCTCGGTGATTTTCTTGGCAACCATCTTTCGGAAGACTTTATCCAGTGCCGTGGGAGCGTCTGGACGGGCTTCGCAGAGAGATGGAATAGGGGAATTCTGATGGGCCAAGATTTTCTGCATCTGAGTCTTGGCTGAATACACATTTTTTGCCGTCAAAAGATACCATAAGGTGCATCCGAGGCTGTAAATGTCGGCGCGGTGGTCGGCTGTTTTTGTGTCAACGGCTTGTTCCGGTGCCATGAATTCCAGTGTTCCAGCAATGGTGTAGGCTTGGGTCAGATTTTCGGATTCTTCGCCATCTGTTCCTTCGTTGCCATCGGTAACGCGCACAAGCCCCAAGTCGGCGACCTTGATAACACCTTTGTTATCTCGGAGGAAATTGGCAGGTTTAATATCACGATGGACGAGACCGCGGGAATGGACATACGCCATGGCGCGCGCGGCCTGAAGGGTGCAATCGATGGCCTCAGCCACAGGAAGTGGCCCGCGTTTGGTAACCAGTCCGGCAAGATCGGTCCCGTCCACGAATTCCATGGCCAGAAAGTGGCCGAGGATCCCCTCGTCGAATTCATAAATGGCCACAACTCCGGGATGGCTGCAACGTGCGCTGGATTCTGCTTCCCTTTGGAATCGCAGGACGTTGTCAGCAGAACCTACGAGTTCCTTTTTGAGGACTTTAAGTGCCACTTCACGTTTTAATCGTCGTTGTCTGGCTTTGTAGACGGCACCCATACCTCCTGAACCTAGTTTATCCATGATGATAAAGTTGCCCATGACCAGTTCTGCCGCTCGCCCTTCGCGCGCTGCCTGTGCTTGAAAGGGTGTCAAATCACCGCTCTTGACGAGCAGATCTGCAATTTCAGCAGGGTTGAAAGGTGCCGCTGTGCCATCGATGGGGGCAAAAGCCTTTTCCAGATCGTGAACACCAATAATGTTCAGGGAAAGCAGGTCTTGAATGATGGTCAGGTTGGGAATCTGCATGATGTTATCCTGATTGAATTCTCGGCAACTAAGCCAGAGAATCGAGCACTGATGAGTGTTTGTTCAGCTTCTCCGCGAACTGGTTCGCCAATTGCCGCGCCGAGACATCGTAGGCATTATTATCGATCCAAGCTGAGCGAGGATCAAGGTACCGATCTTCGATCCCATCCACTTGAATAGGGTGCAGAAGGCCGAAAACCGGTTCTCGCTGCCATGATTCTGCATCCATGCTACCAGACAGAATACGGTCCACCAGCGATCGTGTCAGCGAAAGGGGCATGCGTTTGCCGGAATTACTTCCAGCCGGGCCGCCCGACCAACCGGTGTTGATGAGCCAGACCGAGGTGGAATGCTTTTCGAGTTTTTTGGCAAGTAGGCGGGCGTAGTCGCTCGACGGGCGTGGCAGGAACGGTGCGCCGAAGCCGCTAGAAAAGGTTGCTGTGATACCTGTGACCCCCGCTTCTGTACCGCCTACTTTGGCGGTATATCCCAGTAGGAACTGTTCCAGCGCCTGACGTTTGTCAAGCTTGGCTACAGCCGGCAAAACACCGTAGGCATCGCAGGTGAGGAACAGGATATTGGCAGGGTGCCCCGCGCAACCGCCCGCATGTAGATTGGAGACGCGTGACAGCGGGTAGGCAACGCGCGTGTTTTCCGTGTGCGACGTGGAATCGAAATCAGGGATGCGCGTGCGCTGGTCGAGTGGCACATTCTCAAGAACGGTTCCAAACCCGATACTGTCCCAAATAAGCGGTTCGTTTTGACGGGTGAGCCTAATGGTTTTGGCGTAACATCCACCTTCAAAATTGAAGACGCCCTGTTCCGACCAGCCATGCTCATCGTCGCCAATGAGGAAACGCGCCGGGTCCGCCGATAGAGTGGTCTTGCCTGTGCCGGACAATCCGAAATAAAGGGCAACGTCTCCTGCCGCCCCAACAGTGGCCGAGCAGTGCATGGGCAACACGCCCAATCCGGGAAGCTTCCAGTTCAGATAGCTGAACACCGATTTTTTGATTTCGCCGGCATAGCAGGTGCCCAGAATCAGGACTCGGCCGTTTTCGAGGTCGAGGCCAATAAACGGTTCTTCAGGCGACCCGGGCGCTCCGGCTGGGACTTCGCCCACGGCAAGAATGGTTAAGGTGGAAGAAGGCGTGTCGATGGGGGCGCGAAACATGCAGGAAGAGAACAGCGCTTGCCATGCCATGGTCGTAAGGACCCGCACTCCTATGGCGTGTTCCGGGTCGGCACAAGCCGATCCATCCAGACCGAAGACTTTGCCGGATGCTTTCAAATGATCGACCGCGCGCTCCCACAGAAGTTCAAACTGCTGCTTGCTCACAGGCTTGTTGACTGTTCCCCAACCGATCGTGGCATCGGCCGTGCCACCGTTGACAATAAAGCGCCGTTCAGGGCAGCGCCCTGTGAATCGGCCCGTGCGCACAGAAAGGCTTCCTGTATCAGTCAGGCTTGCTTCCCCTGTTTTGATGGCGTGTTCAACCAGCACGGGAGGAGTGAACCAGGAGACAGTTTCAAGGTTTAATCCAAGATGAGAGAGCCATTCGTTGTGCGAGCCATGGTGCGACATGCCTGTTCCCTCTCATCATTTCCTATTAACAAGACTGTACC
>Ga0209598_10004264_pt1 | contig 10533 bp, 2 predicted proteins | sample M_140807_EF_Meta_FD_187317 | JGI IMG/M metagenome (GOLD analysis project Ga0209598, IMG submission 187317) | Freshwater microbial communities from Lake Montjoie, Canada to study carbon cycling - M_140807_EF_MetaG (SPAdes) (version 2) | ecosystem: Environmental > Aquatic > Freshwater > Lake... | reverse complement strand
CGTGAAGTTCGCCGCCGTGAAGGTCAGCGTCATGTCTTCGGTGCCGTTCACCGAAATGGCTGTGAGAGACGGGGCGTCATTGACCGCGGTGATCGAGATCGAGGCCGTAGCCGTACCGGTTGAAAATGCCGAACTGCCGCCGCCGACCGTCACATCGGCGATGCCCCCGACCGTGCCGCTGGTCCCGTCCCAAGCTCGATAATTGAAGGTCGCTGTTCCGTTGAAATCAGCGCTGGGGATAAATCGAACGCGGCACCCGGTATCGTCGGACCTCAGCAACCGAGCCGCCGAAGTGTTAACCCCAGCCAAAGCCGACCATGTCATTCCCGCGTCCGTCGAGTAGTACCATTTACCATTGGATTCATCGACCGCGGTCACCGCGATCCCGGACACGGCTCCGGAGTCCGGGTCGGTAACGCCCGCAGAGAACACCGAGACCGGGTCGCCCGGATTGGCCAAGTTGCCCACATCTTCGACGATCGAGGTCAACGCCACCGCGGCCACGGAAGCCCCGGCGGAAGCCTTGACGTACAATTCGAACGCCATCTGCCCTTTGAGACCGGTCGAGTTCTGGCAGCACCCGATCACATCGCCAGCCGACCAATTCTGGCGATCCAATCCGATGCCACCCGAAACGTCGTTGGAAGTCTCATTGCCATTGGGGTAGAGCCCTCCGCCGTTCTCATTCCACCCGAAACCGAATCGGGCCCGATTCCATCCATTGCCACCGTTGGCGTTCTGATAGTTGAACCCGAAGAATCGCACGTCGGTTTGGCTGGAGAACACACCGACTCCAGCCGCCCGATACGGGGTGGTCGATGTCGCATCGCGAATGAAGATCTTTTCACCTCCTGCGAAGAGTTCCCGGAGAGTCTTGCCAACATAGCTGCCCTGAGCGGGACGCCCGGTGTAGCTCGCGGTGTTGGCCGGGGTCGGCATGGATTCAATCCAGATGAAGCCGTAGGACTGACCGGTGACCGCTCCCCCGCGGAGATTCACCCCAACGGTGGGGAAGAGGGCCATCACCTTGTCGGCGGGCGTGTCATTGAACACCGAGAACTTGGCGTCTTCGTTGACGTTGGCCGTATTGCCCCGGAGATAGGTGGGATTGAGGGTCGTGGAGGTGGTCCAATGCGACGATCCGTAGGCGAAGGTGCTTCCGGTGTTGGCCCCCTTCATGGCCATCATCCAACCGCCTCCGTCGATCGCGCTGTCCATAATGCAATAGACCTGCGTCGGAATGCCGTTGACCTGGATCCAATAGACACCGTTGGCGCTGGTCCCGGTCAGTGCCTTGATGGCCGCCGCCGAGGTCGCAGCACGAGTGGAACTCGACCCGTCGGCCTGGAACTCGGGGGCGTCGTTCACCGAAGTGATCGCGATCGACACCGTCACCGGCGTGGAAACCAGCTCGCCATCACTCACGCTGAACGTGAACGCATCGGCGCCATTGGCGTTGGCGTTCGGCGTGTAGGTCAGATTCGGAGCCGTGCCGCTCAAAACACCTTTTGTCGGTTGCGAAGCGACCGTGTAAGTCAGCGCGGAGCCTTCCGGATCGGTCCCGGTCAGCGTAATGGCTTGGGCTGTGTCCTCCGTCAAGGTCACCGACTGCGCGTTCGCCACCGGGGCGTCGTTCACCGATGCCAGAGTCAGGGTCACCGTCACCACCGCCGAGGACACATCGCCATCCGAGGCGCTCACGGTGAAGGTCTTTGCCCCGTTTTCATTCGCGGCCGGCACGTAGGTCAAGTTCGCCAGATTCGCCGCGGTGATGACTTGGCCCGCCGTGACCGCTGCCCCCGACAATTTGAGCGAACCGGTGGACGGCAACGTCACCACCTTGACGCTGGCGAGCGCCGCGCCCTCCGGATCCGAATAGGCTCCGGTGAAATTCGCGACCGTGAAGGTCACCGTCGTGTCCTCCGAGCCGCTCACCGAAATCGCCAAGAGGATCGGGGCATCGTTCACGCCCGTCAGAGTGATCGGCAGGCTGGCGGTCGTCGTCGCCAGCCCGTCGCTGACGGTCACCACAAACGTCTCTGTGGTTGCAGCGCTCAGGGCGTTGATCGCCAAGGCGTTGGGGGTGAACGTGTATTCCCCAGTCGTGGTCGTCACAGCCAGCGTGCCATAGGTGCCCGTCTGGGACGCTATTCCGTCAACCGCAGAGACTCCGGATATCCCGTAAGTCAGCGTCGTGCCCGGGTCTGCATCCGCTCCGGCCAGAGTTCCGGATGCACTCGCAAAGGTGTCGCTCGCTGCGGTGTCCGCATAGTCGATTGCGCTCGAACGGTACCGGACAATCACAATTCCGGAGCCGCCGGAACCGCCGATCCCCCCGCCATACGAGAATCCGCCACCACCACCGCCACCCGTGTTGGGGGTGCCAGCCGCGCCAGCCCCCCCGTTGCTGCCTGCACCGCCACCACCCATTCCACCGGATCCTCCGCTAACGGAGGATCCTCCTCCGCCGCCGCCGGCATAGAAAACCGGAGCGCCCGAAATGGAGTAGCTGAGGCCTGCGCCGCCGTTGCCCGATTTTAGGTTAGTCGGAGCACCGCCCGCCGCGCCCGCGCCGCCGCCACCGCCACCGGGGTGAGTTGGATAATTACCGCCGCCACCAGAAGGGCCACCGTCATTCCCTTGGCCGGAGGTACCTTTTCCCGGCAACGTCGCTTTTCCCCAGTATTGGGCACCACCACCGCCACTACCTCCATCCTTGCCCGCGAAAGTATTTTGATTCAAAGCGGTCGCACCGCCGCCGCCGCCGCCGATCGCCCTCAGGCTTCCGAACACACTATCTTCCCCATTGTTGCCGACTGTTTGACTGGGGGCACTTGCACCACCGGCCCCCACAGCAACGGAGATGGCCGATCCCGAGGTAACGGCATAGGCGGTATTGTAAATCAACCCGCCACCGCCACCGCCTCCCGCCGTGGAGCCACCACCGCTGCCGCCACCACCCACAACCAACACCTCGACCGTCCCGGAGAAATTCGGAGTAAAACTCCCGTTCTCGGTAAACGTGTGAATCACATAGCCGCCCGCACTCGTTTTTGTGCCGCCCACGGCAGTCACCCAGGAGAAGGTCGGCGCGTCATTCACTGCCGACACCTGAAGAATCATCCAGCAGGCCGACAGAAGCCACACAAGCACTCTGAGTGCATTTCCCATCGACCGCACCGGCAAGGATCCGAAACCACGAGTCATTGAACACCCACTTTCTGTGCTAGTGATCTCAGTTCAGCGGAGTTGGTGACGGTTGTGAGGACCACACCATTGCTCAGCGACCATTGCCCCACGAGCAGCCCGTCCGGGTTCCACTTGCGGGATAGGCCGTGAGGCTTGCCGGACACCATTGTCACCTCCAAGGCCGGCTGGCCATTGGTGTGCCATTCACGGTGCATCCCCTCGATCTCGCCCGCCCGAATATCGGTCTCTGCAATCCGGTTTCCGCTCTCGTCCCACTTGGTCCGGACTCCATGCGAACGACCCGCGTTGAACATCTCCCGAACCGCCAAAACCCCGTTGGTTCGCCAACCTTCGGACACTCCGTTGAGGAGACCATTGGAGACCACGGACCGGGACTGCAGAGTTCCATCGGGATAGAACTCCACCATCACACCCGTGAACACGTTGGTCTCGCCCGTTTTCATCCATCGTCCTGATTGCAGCACCAAATTGTTTCGGCTCACTTGCTCCAAGGAAACTGGGGACTGCCGCCGCAGGGCCCGATAGGCCGTGAGTCCGACCCCGAGCAACACGGTGAGCACGATCAGCGCCCGAAGGGTTCCTCCGGAAAGTGATCGAACTCGTGGCTCTTGCTCCCTCGGTGTGGCACCGCTCATTCCGGGTTTATTTGACGAGCAGCTTGAAGAACTTGGGCGGTGCTTGCCCCGCCTCACCGGCCACCACGGCTCGCACCCGCTGGAGTTGGGTGGACTGGTAGAACGCCTGAGACGAACTGCTGGCAGATCCCTGAACTTGGAACGAGACCGGCTTCCAGACCAGGAGGTCATCCGAGGCGGACACCGTGTAACTGCGCCCACGCAACGCTACGAACTCCAGAACCGGATTCGTCTCGGAGAACGCGACGATATCCAGACGGAAACCATCTTTCGGATCCCAGGCGTAGGTGCCGGCGATATAGGCCTCCAGCACGGAGAGCGAATTGCCATTGAGACGATCGCTGGGCTTCAAACCCTCCAGCGAGAGACCGAGGTTGCCGGCGGCGATCACCGACCGCTCCCATGCGTCCGGGAGTCCATCCCCATCGGTGTCTTCACCGAGCGTCAGATCCACCCGAGACGACTTCGCCGGTTGCCCCAGCAACGCCATGCTGGCCTTCATCTCAATGGGCACATAGGTGCGACCGCCGATCCTCACGCGGATCCGGAACGGTGCCGAGGGCCGCATGGCCGTGGGCCGATACAAGTCGGAGGTCAAACCAGCATCGACAGGCACCTCGATGCGGTAGTTCACCCCGGCATCCAGCTTGGGAACCACCGTCGTCGTGATGGTGGTCCCGGCCAATGTTTCGAGCATCAACTCGGTCCCGGTGGAGATCAGCGGATTGCCGAACTCATCCCGAACCAATCCATACACCGTGTGGGGCGGCAAGGGCGGGAAGGCCCAGGCCTGATGGCCCAGCATTCCCATCCACATGGCCACGAAGAGATATCGCAGAGAATTCATGGTCCGTAAGGTTCAGTTGCCCGAGTAGGAATAGGAGACGATGTGCAGCTTCACGTCCTTGACGCTCTGGATGAATCGATCCAGACCCTCGGACGGGTTGTTGAGCAGGGTTTGGCCAGGAATCACCAGCTTCCACTTGCTGTTCCAGACCGATCGCCCGATCAGCCGTGAGTTGGTGAACTGAGACCGAGCCAACCCGCCACTCCCGCCATAAATGTTGGGAGTGAAGAATGTCGCGGTCGGCACCGGGCGGAAGGCCTGATGCTTGCGGATGGAGAACAGCGGCTCGGTCAACGAGTCGGAACTCTGCCAGAGCTTCTTGGTGGAGAAGTCGGAGCCACCGATGTTGAAGGGCATCGGCACGGTCACATCTTGCACCGACCAAGTGCGCACGGCGCTCTGGTCGCCCAAGGGCGGACTGCGCATGGAGTCCAGACCCACGGGGATCAGGTACACATACGGAGTGGCCGCCAAGGCGGTTTGGTCCATGAACGCGAGGTTGGGATCGGCCGGCGAAACGGCCCCGGACCCGGTGATCGCGGTGCTGTTCGGAGACGGCGTGTCCATGCCCTTGTACCCTTCCAGAGCCACACCCAAGCCAAAGATCTTGGTGGCAAAGGAGCTGGAATGGTAGGCGTGGTCTCCGGCTGCCAAGGGCAGACCAAAGAGATTCATCCCGTCGGCGATGGTGGTTGAGAACTCGATGACCAGGCCCGGAACGGCCAGACCATCCCCGCGATCCAATTGCATGCACAGACGCTTCACATCCACATCCTGGAGCAAGTCATCCCGACGCGCCCGGTTCAGCACGTCCCTCCAATTGGTATCCCCATCGGTGCCGGGAAGGATGCGGAAGTTCTCGGTCCGCAGCGAAGCGGTGGTCCCGTAGCTGTCGGGGTTGTTGAAACCAAGGCGTCCCTTGAGGACTTGCCAGTCGCCATTCATTTCGGCCAAAGCGCCGGACAAACCCGGATCGCCAACCGAACTCCCGGTGAACTGAGGTTGACCATCTCGGACGACACCGAGAGCCCGAGCCTGAATGATGCGATCCACGTAAGCGCGGCCACTCTGCGAATTGAGCAGGCCGGTCTCGTAGTCGAAAGCATTGGCCGCCAAGAGCGAATAACTGGAAGCCAGATCGACCAAGGTCTTGTACCGATCGAGCTTCTCGTTCCGGAACAAACGAAACGCCACATCGCGGGTGCGGTATCCCTGAATAGCGGCTGAAGCACGAGTCCGGAAGGCCTGGCGATCGGCCTGAATGCGTTGCCCTTCAGCAATGATGCTGCTCAGGCGAAGCTGCGCGTCGTACCATTCCCGCTGCCTTTGATTCACCGTGCCTAGCAAGCCATACACCGCATCCAATTGGGCGGACAAATCGCTGAGCGACTGACGCAATGCGATCAATCCTTCACGCGGACCAATGTAATTGTTTTCCGTCCAGGTCTCTGCTGTGGCGGTCGCGAACTCGAGGGATTTCACCACGGACAACCGGGCGATCTTCATCTTGTCGAACACCTCCACGATGGTGCCACCCACCGCCTCAATGGCAGCACGCCCCCCTGAAGTCAGGTCACCACCGGCCGCCAATCCCGCGATCAACGATTTAGGCAGCGCCTCACTCACGCGACGGGTCAACCGTCCCACCGTGGCAATGGTCGAATCGGTAACCGTCTCGAAAATGTCGTTGGCGAACAGGACCGATTGAAGCGTCTGATTGGCCACCAAGAGATCATGCCTCTTGGCATCGATCTCATTAGAGGTTTGTGTGTTGGCCTTGAAGAGATCAATCGCGTGCCGGAAGTCATCTCGACTGCCATTGAGTTCACCCCAGGCTTGCACCAACCGATTTTCAGCCGCAATCAGGTCTGAAATGCTCTGCTGAATCCGCCCCGGAGTGGCACGGCGTCCCGACCACTCGTCAGGTCGTGGGGTGTATCCGTTGCTGTCCACCGTCACGGTGATGTTGGTCAACGTGGGAACGTTCAAGACGGACAAGTCCGAAAGCGTGTCGAAGCCCGGATCACTGAGCAAGGCGACGGGAACGCCGGGGATATTAATGGAGAAGCTGCGCTTGTTGGCTCCCGTTGAATCCGGGAACCGGTATTCCGGCATCTCCACGTAAATGAAGTGTACTAAATCAGGTCCCGCGTAGTCCTGCGCGTAGGTTTTACCCGGTCCTATGTCATCGGTGTAGGGCGTGCCGTAAATCTCGATCAACCGTGTGGTCAGGGCACGTTCATTGTCTTGGATGTTCGCTTTGACCTCTTCCAAGCTGTCGGCTTCCAACCGAATGCTGGTGGACAGGGTGCGCGCCTCTTGAAACGCCAACGCCGCGTTTTGGAGCGTGGACACCGTGCGATCATAGAGTTGTTCGAAATGCCCCTTGGGCGCCGTACCGCTCACCAAGTTGGGATTAATATCCAGAGCCAAACTGTCGCGAGGCAATCCCAGCGGTGTCAGGCCGGCTTCCGCGTTGTCCAGCACCTGTTGTATCTCGCGGTAATTGAGCGGCAGTTGCGTCAACTCGGGCACCGTTGTCCGGTCGATCTTTTGAATACCTTCATGGGTCGGGTCGGGATCCACCTCCGGGAGCATGGAGTTGCCGACGACCCAGTTGATGTAGGCTCCCTGCCCCACGCGCGTGGCCCAGTGATCCAGTCCCCAATGGCGCACCGTGGTCACCAACCGATTGGTGTTCTGGCGCGTTGCACCGAAGCGATCCCACCCAGCCATGTCGCCAGAACGATATTGCTGACGGAAAACCAGCTTCAGCACATCCAATCCTGTTTGGCTGAGCGACCCGGACGCCGCGGCAAACTTGCGCTCATCGGTGTAATCCACTTGGATGGCCTTGCCCAAAACGGTGACGGCCTCAGAACGAGGTACCCAATCGAAACTGTTGTTGATGATCAGGCTATAATACCCCTTCAACGCCGTCAGATAGTGGCCATAGGCGTCTCCATGACCTTGAGGGTACACGTCCGCGGCATCCGTCGCGTCAATGACACCGTCATTGTTGAAGTCCTTGATATTGTAGTTCTGGCTGTAGATGACCTCACCCGAGTTGATACCTCCGGTGAAGTTCCAGAACAGTCGATTGTAGGCCGGCGCAGTCATCACGCCGGGTTGCATGAAATCGTCACGACCGCGGAGCAATGCCAACTCCTCTTCCAGCAGCGAGGGCACCTGCCCGGCAAAGCTGAACTTGGCAGTCGCCAGACTTCCCTCGGAGGCACCGCCGGTTCCCGTGGAAATCGTCGGATTGGTTGCATCGGCCTTGGCCTCGTCTCCGACCAATGTGTAGAGGTCATTCAGGTAGCCCGCCACGAGCAACAAGGCATCATTGGCCGGTCCGTAGTTGATACCGGCATTGATGCTGAGATCTCGACCGCGTCGCAAGACGGTCTCGTAGATCTCGATCAGCCCTGAATCATTGATGTTGTTCAGATTCAGCGCGATAGCCCCTTCCCAGCGTCGCCCTGCCTGACCAATCACGCTCACGTCGGTATTGACGGCGTTGTTGTAGAGATCCTTGACCCGTTGCTGGAACGGATTGATCCCAGTCAGCACCCGCTTGATCCACCCTTGGGCCAACTGAGGCGTAGACCATGCCGACCACTGACCAATCACCGGATCGTTGGTGTTGGTCGAGCGATAACGCATCGTCAGGTAATTGTCAGAAAGCACCTGAACGCCCGCTCCGCCGAGCGTGTACCTGGGCAAGTTGGTCCCCGCTTGCAAGGCCTGCCAAAGGGACATCGTGGCATCGGACACTGGAGGAGCCCCATCCACTGGCGGGGCGATCTTCCACTGGTATTCGAACTCCCCAAACCGCCCAGCGACATCCACCGTATGCTGCACGGTGAGCATTTCATTCAAAGGATTAGCCGACGGGACCACCTTGAGTTCGCCAGGCCACAAGCCGCCGTTGACACGGAAGACGTACACCGACACCGGTTGGCCGGGTGCTGTGAAGGCCCGTCCATTGCCCACGATCACCGAAACCATGCCGTATCCAGGGCCCGAAGCGCTCAACGCATAGGAGTCCACCGCGGTGTCGTCGTTGGAGATTTCCACCATGGAACCCACCGGCACATTCGTTCGACGACTCAGGTCCGCAATGAACCGACCGGGGATGATCGGGTTCTCCACGAAGGTGTCCACCACTGCATTCAGGCCGTTGACCAATTGATCCCACTTGGTCTTTTCATCCGCCGGCGACGAAGGGCACAGGTCTAGAACGAATTTAAGATCCTGACCAGCCGTACTCCCTCGAAGGACGTTCAATTGCAGGTACTTCTCTCCGACTTTCTCATCCTTGAATTCACCCTTCAGTACCAAGGAACCACCGGTCCCGGTATTGGGATCATAATAAACCCGCGTAGCCAGATGAGGCGGGAGATTGGGGAAATAGGTCAGACCCTGATTCGCCTCTGCCACAACCCCGGAGGGCAATTTGGAAAGACCCACCGAGGACAAAGACGCCGTCTTTTTCTGGGTCGGATCGATCAGAACCACACTCGGCTTGGCCAGAGTGATATTCGTGGCGATGGACTGCTGGTAGAGCACCTCAACACTCGACTGCCCTCGGATCGCCGGCAAACCATTGATCGCAGCACTCAACGTCTGGCCAGGTTGCATGACCGCAGGCAGAGCCGGCCAGACCGGGCGGTAGCTGACGGAAAGCGACGGAGTGAGCTTGCTCGTCGCATCCCCCTCATAGGTGACACCCCCCAGCGGTCGCAGGTAAGGAACAATCGAACCCACGGGCACGGACGAGAGGGTAGGCCACGCAAAACCCTCTTGGGTTTTGTAATAGTACCGCATGGTGAAGCTGTTCGTGTTATTGGCACGCGCCGCCAAAAAAGGCGGACGACCGACAAACGAGATGGAGGACCCATCGACCGTTTGACTCGTGAGGATCAACGGGCCTTGGGTCACCTCGCTGCCATTTTGCTTCACCTCCAAGGAAAAGGTATGCCGGTTGGTCTGGTTAAGACCGACATCAATCAAATCCAGGGTGTAGTTTCTGGCCGCGATGTCCGATGCCGGAGGCGTTCCGGTGACAAGAAACCCATTGATATCGGTATTCGGTTGCAACCAGTCGGGAAGCGTGGAGCCAACGGGCTTCAAAATCAGTCCCTCGGCTCGCCGGGATGCATGGATGTAATACTTGAACACGCGTCCCGAAATCGCCACCGCCGCCGGCAAATTCGTGAAAGTCGCATTGGTGGAAATATACTTTCCGGACAACAAATTGGGCTCTTGGTGCAACCCACGGTAAACCCAGAATGAATCCTTGCGGTCGCGATAGCTGAAGGATTTGTAATGTCGGAATGGGCCATTGGTATCGCGGGATTCCGTCCAATTGACCGGAAGATTGCCCAGACCCGTGGCTGGTACGATCTCCTGGTTGTAGTTGATGAAGTTGACGCCTTCTCCCTCGGTGGGCGGCGGCAACAGCGGCAGCGGCATGGGAGCCTGAATGATGCGCCCCGCCTCAACCACATAGTCGAACACTTGGCCCGCACTCGGCTTCTCACGGAGCACCTTGAACGCCGACATACTGGGTCGCCCGTCGGATCCGGTGTAGTCGATGAGCACAAACGGCAGGGAGGAAAAATTCCCTCCGGTCGTAATGTTCAGATCATCCCGCAAGGCATAGCCCTGACCACCAATCATCAAGGCGTGCTCTTCATTCGGGTTATAACCAATGGCCGCCGGGTCATTCTGATAATAAATGGTCCCCTTGGCTTCCAAGCTATTCAATCCTCCGGTGCCGGCATTGCTGGCCATCACGATCTCACGGGGTGAGGTCGGGTACTGGATGGTGTACCG
>Ga0209598_10004263_pt1 | contig 10533 bp, 8 predicted proteins | sample M_140807_EF_Meta_FD_187317 | JGI IMG/M metagenome (GOLD analysis project Ga0209598, IMG submission 187317) | Freshwater microbial communities from Lake Montjoie, Canada to study carbon cycling - M_140807_EF_MetaG (SPAdes) (version 2) | ecosystem: Environmental > Aquatic > Freshwater > Lake... | reverse complement strand
TCTCGTTTGGTGGAAAATAGACGGAGCATAAACACTCTGAAAAAACCATGACCACTTCACGCTACCCTGTGCCTGAACTCAACGATGTGCCCGAAGACATTCGAGCCAAAATTCTGGAGGTGCAAGACAAAGCCGGTTTTGTTCCGAATGTATTTCTGGCTTTTGCGCGACGCCCTGCTGAATGGCGCGCCTTCTTTGCCTACCACGATGCCTTGATGCTGCCTGAATCCGCGGGCCGGGAAAGTGGCCTGACCAAAGGGGACCGCGAGATGATCGTGACCACCACCAGCGCGGCCAACAATTGCCTTTACTGCGTGGTGGCGCATGGTGCCATTTTGCGCATTTATGAAAAGAAACCTCTGCTGGCTGACCAGGTGGCCATCAACTATCGCAAGGCCGACATCAGCCCGCGCCAACGCGCCATGCTCGACTTTGCGATGAAGGTCTGCCAGCATTCAGACGCAATCGACGACGCTGACTTTGCTGCGCTGCATGCGCAGGGCCTCAACGACGAAGATGCTTGGGACATTGCCGCCATTACAGCTTTCTTTGGCCTGTCTAACCGAATGGCCAGTTTCAGCGGCATGATGCCTAACCCCGAGTTTTACCTGATGGGCCGAGTGCCCAAATCCAAACCCACGCTCAATCAGGGGTGACCAGCGCACGTATATCGTCTGGCAAGGCAATGGCTTTCTGGAGCGGGAAGTCCACCCAAATGGCCGTGGCGCCGCCGGCCGAATAAATCACCCCGGGCTCGTCTGTTCGCTCAAGCGTGATCCAGCTCTCAAACGTGGTGCGTCCCGGGTCGCTGACGTACAACTTGGCCAGCACATCCGAGGGGTATTCAATCTGCTTGTAGAAGTTGCAAAACGCGTTGACGATGATCGGCCCTTGACCTTGGGGGGTCGGGTCATAGCCCAGCTTCACAAACCAGTCGATCCTAATCGACTCCATGTACCTGAAATACACCGTGTTGTTGACATGGCCCATGATGTCCATGTCGCCCCAGCGGACCGGAATCACCATCTGATGGACCCATTTTTTACGCTCGGGAATCTCGATTTTCATAAGAAGGACTCGTTCATTTGGGCAAGTGGCACAGTGCGCTCTGCCCTGAGACAGGTGGTAACTGCAATTGTCAGGTTTCACCGCATAAAATGAGTCACCCTTCAGACACTCCAGCAGAGGCGTGTCTGGGTCCATTTTTTTCAGCACGATGAGAAACCCATGACCCCTGCAGAAATTTTGAGCACTTATGGCCCCCGCGAATCCATGGACTACGACGTGGTCGTGGTGGGCGGCGGCCCCGGCGGCTTGGCCACCGCGATTCGTCTGAAACAACTGGCTGCTGAAAAAGGCCAAGACGTGTCGGTCGTTGTGCTCGAAAAAGGCGGCGAGCCCGGCGCGCACATTTTGTCGGGCGCCATCATGGACCCCAAGGCGCTGAGTGAATTGCTGCCCAACTGGAAAGAACTGGGCGCGCCGCTGAACCAGCTCGTCACCGACGACGCCTGGAGCTTTTTGAGCGAAACCTCTGCCCTGCGCACCCCCAATATGCTGCTGCCCGAGTGCGCTCAAAACCATGGCAACTACATCATCAGCCTGAGCAATTTCACCCGTTGGCTGGGCCAGCAGGCAGAGAACTTGGGCGTTGAGATTTTCCCTGGCTTCACCGCTGCAGAGGTGCTTTACAGCGACGACGGTTCAGCGAACGGGGGTTTACCTTCGGTCAAGGGTGTGGCCACCGGCAACATGGGCATTGGGAAAGACGGCGAGCCGACCGACAACTTCCAGCTGGGCATGGAACTGCACGCCAAGTACACCGTATTTGCTGAAGGTGCACGCGGCCACCTGGGCAAGCAGCTGATCGCCAAATACAAACTCGACGCAGGGCGCGATCCGCAAACCTACGGCATCGGCATCAAGGAGGTTTGGGAAATCGATCCTTCACGCCACACACCCGGTTTTGTCATGCACAGCGCTGGCTGGCCGCTGCAAAACGATACCTATGGCGGCGCTTTCATGTACCACATGGAGGACAACAAAGTCGCCATCGGTTTTGTCGTCGGCCTGAATTACAGCAACCCTTGGCTCAGCCCCTTTGAAGAATTTCAGCGCTGGAAAACCCACCCCAACATCCAGTGGTACTTCACCAACGAACAAGGCGCAGTCAACGCCAAGCGCCTGGGCTATGGGGCCCGCGCCATCACTGCCGGTGGCTTGATGAGCTTGCCCAAAACCGTGTTCCCAGGCGGCGCGCTGGTCGGCTGCGACGCTGGCTACCTGAACACCAGCCGCATCAAAGGCAGCCACGCCGCCATCAAAACCGGCATGCTGGCCGCCGAAGCCGCCTATGCCGCCATCGTGGCAGGTCGTCAACACGACGAATTGAGCGCCTACCCCGAGGCTTTCGAGAAGAGCTGGCTGTTCACAGAACTCAACAAGTCACGTAACTTCAAGAGCTGGTTCAAAAAAGGCCTGGTGGTGGCCACCGTGATGAACGGTTTTGAGCAGCTGGTGCTGCGCGGTCATATGCCCTGGACGCTGCGCCGTGACAAGGCGGACCACGCTTATCTGAAGCCTGCGTCTGAATGCCCCAAGATCGACTACCCCAAACCAGATGGCAAGCTCACGTTTGACCGCTTGAGCAGCGTCTTCATCAGCAACACCAACCATGAAGAAAACCAGCCCGCCCACCTGACGCTGAAAGACGCCTCGGTCCCGGTCAGCATCAACTTGGCCACATACGCGGGCCCCGAGAGCCGCTACTGCCCGGCGGGCGTTTACGAGTACGTCAAGAACGAAGACAACTCAGACCGCCTGCAGATCAATGCGCAAAACTGTGTGCATTGCAAGACCTGCGATATCAAAGACCCGACGCAAAACATCGTCTGGGTCACACCGGAGGGCGGCGGCGGACCGAACTACACAGGCATGTAAACATGCACAAGCCAGCACCCGCATTCTGGTAAATGCGTACTGTTATCCCCGCCAAACCATTGGATAATGCAAAGCTGTGCAACAGATCTGCATTTCGAATTTTTTCTACCTCTCTTGGAAACACCGCATATGAAATTGAATTCACTTTTAATCGGTTTGAGCCTGGCCGCAGGCCTTGTGACGGGTGCTTCGGCCCAAACCGTACTCAAAATCGGCTACGCGACCACACAAGCATCCCATTACGGTGTGGGCACGACTGTCTTCTGCGACGACATCGAAAAAGGAACACAAGGCCGCTACAAGTGCCAGCAGTTCCCCAACAGCGCCTTGGGCGGCGAGCGCGAAATGATCGAAGCGGTCCAGCTGGGCACCCTCGATGTCGTCAACACCTCTACCGGACCCGTGGGCAACTTTGTGCCTGAAGTCAAGATCGTGGACATTCCTTTTCTGTTTCGTGACTATGACCATGCCCGCAAAGTCATGGACGGCCCCATCGGCCAAGACATCCTGACCAAGTTCCCTGCCAAAGGCCTGGTCGCCCTGGCTTGGACAGAGAACGGCTTTCGCCACATGACCAACAGCAAGCAAGCCATCGTCAAGCCATCCGATGCAGCTGGCTTGAAAATGCGCACCATGGAAAACAAGGTGCACATGGACGGCTACCGCACTTTCGGTATTCAGCCCACACCCATGGCCTTCCCCGAAGTGTTTGGTGCTTTGCAGCAAGGCACTGTGGATGGCCAAGAAAACCCCATTCCCGTGATTCTGGCTTCCAAGTTCTCACAAGTGCAAAAGCACCTGTCACTGACTGGCCACGTTTACTCTCCAGCGTTGCTGATCACCTCGCCGCGCTTGATGAACAAGCTGAGCGATGCGGACAAAAAAGTCTTTGCTGATGCTGCCAAAAAGGCAGGCACAGCGCAACGCAAGAAAGTCAATGACGACGAAAACAATGGCATTGCGCAGTTGGAAAAAGAAGGCATGAGCGTGGTTCGCAAGGTGGACGGTCAAGCCTTCCGTGACGCCTTGATTCCAGCCTATGCCGGTTACTCGAAAGAGTTTGGCGCAGACAACATCCGCAAAATTCAAGACGTGAAGTAAATCCCTTTCCGTTTCGAATCGGCCTGTGCAGACAGTTTGATGCACAGGCTTTTTTATGCATGACATGCTTTTGAGATACCCCATGTTTTTAGATAAGTTTGAGTCCGGCTTCATGTACTTCAACCGCTGGTTGTTGATCATCATGCTGGCTGTGATGTCCTTGATTATTTTTGCCAATGTGAGCTTGCGCTACACCACCAGCCAGTCGATTGAATGGGCCGAAGAAGTGGCTCGTCATTTGATGATTTGGCTGACCTTCATTGGCTGCGGACCTGTGCTGCGCTATGGCGGTCACATTGCGATTGACAATCTTCAGGATGCCATGCCGTCCAAATTGGCGGTTTTTTTACGCGTCATCATCGCTATTTTGGTGACGGCATTTTGTGTCTTTTGCATCTGGACCGGGCTGGACTACATGGACCGAACGCAGTACCAGACCACCCCGTCCACCCAAATTTCTATGGCCTGGATTTATGCGGCATTGCCGATTGGCATGGGCATGACGCTGATCCATTGGTTGCTGATTGTGCGCCGTTATGTGTTGCGCCGCGAATTTGCCAGCGACGCGCACTTTGACGCGACAGCGAGTGCATCCTTATGAGCCCGAGTGTCATTTTATTGTTATCGGTCTGTGTGTATCTGGCCATTGGCGTACCCGTGGCTTTTGCACTCGGCCTGTCCACCGTGACCGCCTTGTTGGTGTCCGGCAGTTTCCCCATGCTGGTGCTATTGAAAGAAACCTTCACCGGCATCGACAGTTTTCCTTTGATGGCCGTGCCCTTCTTTATTTTGGCCGCCGAGTTGATGAGCGGGGGCTCGCTGACCGAGGTGCTGCTGAAATTTGCTGGTCAGTTTGTAGGGCATAAACGAGGTGGCTTGGGCTACACCAACGTCGTGGCTTTGACCTTCTTCTCCGGCATTTCCGGCTCGGCCTTGGCCGATGCGGCGGGGCCGGGCTCAATGATGATCAAGATGATGGACAAGGCGGGTTACGACCGCCCTTATGCGGCGGCCTTGACGGCATCGACCGCCATTGTGGGGCCGATCATTCCACCGTCGATCATCATGATCATCTATGCCCTGGCCGATGACAACGTCTCTGTTGGCGCTTTGTTTGTCGCGGGCTTGATCCCTGGCCTTTTGATTGCTGCGGCCATGTGCGTGGTCAACTGGCATATCTCCAAAAAGCGCAATTACAGAGGCGATGGCCAGATGCCTACAGGCCCCGAGATTCTCAAAACCACTTGGCAAGCACTGCCTGCCATTTTGCTGCCGGTATTGATTTTAGGAGGCATGCGCGCCGGCTGGTTCACCCCCACCGAGGCCTCTGTGGTGGCCGTTTTTTATGCCTTGGTCTGCGGTAAATACATCTACCGCACCTTGGAGTGGAAGGCTGTGCCGGACATTCTGTCTCGCTCTGCCCTGCTGACGGCGTCGGTCTTGTTGATCATCGGCATGTCCGCTTCCTTTGCATGGATTTTGACCATCGAAGGTGTGCCGCAAACCATGGCCAACTGGATCACGAGCATTCACTTGAATGCGTGGACCTTCCTGATCGTCATCAATGTGTTTTTGCTGCTGTTCGGTATTTTCATTGAGCCTTTGCCAGGGGTGATGGTGCTGGTGCCCATCTTGGCACCCGTGGCCGCCAAGATCGGGGTAGACCCGATCCACTTTGCCATGGTGGTCATCTTTAACCTCACCTTGGGCATGATCACGCCCCCCGTGGGCGGCCTGTTGTTTGTGACCTCCAATGTGTCCAAAGTACCGCTGACAGACCTCACGCGTGAGCTCAAACCTTTTTTGATCGCACATGGCTTCGTTTTGATGCTGCTGACCTTCGTGCCGGCATTGTCAAATTGGCTGCCTCATGCCATGGGTTTCAAATAATCGCGCCTATAATAGATTCCGTCAGGAGAGTGTCTGATCTGTGCAATCAGGTCAGACCACCGAAGGCGCAAGCAGTTGAAACTGCTGAACGCTCAGGTACCCAGGACTGACAACCGTTTTGAACTGTTACCAGTTCATCACGTGACCTCACTGGAGAGAGATGGTGGTTCATCAGACACCCCATCCACCGAAGGAGCAACCCGCAGTGCCCTGGCCCATTTGGGCTGGGTGAACCCGGCGAATCTCTCAGGTAAAGCGGACAGCGAGGGCAGGTCATGGCCAAGGCCATGGCGTTTCAATGCCCTTGGAGTTTTTTGTGACCGCTGACACCTCATTGCTGAACACGCCACTGCATGCCTTGCACCTTGAACTGGGGGCACGGATGGTGCCCTTTGCGGGTTACAGCATGCCTGTGCAGTACCCTGCGGGCCTGATGGCCGAACACCACCACACGCGCCGATCGGCAGGCCTGTTTGATGTCTCTCACATGGGCCAACTGCGTCTGGCAGGCCCCGATGCTGCCGCCGCATTCGAGACTCTGATGCCCGTAGATGTGGTCGACTTGGGCGTGGGCAAGCAACGCTATGGCCTGCTGCTGAATGACGCGGGCGGCATCCTGGACGACTTGATGTTTGTGAATCGGGATGTGATGAACGGTGGCGATATTTTTGTGGTCGTCAATGGCGCCTGCAAACTGGCCGACACCGCCCACATCCAAGCCCACATCGGATCGCGCTGCCAGGTGATGACACTGCCAGATCAAGCGCTACTGGCACTGCAGGGCCCACGGGCTGTGACGGCTTTGTCGCGACTGGTTCCAGGGGTCGAGAAGTTGGTTTTCATGACGGGTGGGGCATTTGAATGGCAAGGCGCTGCCTTGTTCGTCACCCGCAGCGGCTACACCGGAGAAGACGGTTTTGAAATTTCAGTCCACGCCGCGCATGCCGAAGCTTTGGCCCGCGCGCTGCTGAACCAACCCGAAGTCCAAGCGATTGGTTTGGGTGCGCGTAACTCGCTGCGGCTGGAAGCCGGCCTGTGCCTTTACGGCCAAGACATCGACACGACCACAACGCCCGTCGAAGCCGGCCTGAACTGGGCCCTGCAAAAGTCTCGCCGAAGCGCAGGCTTACGCGCCGGTGGCTTTCCGGGCGCTGAAAGGGTTTTGGGGCAACTGGACGGCACCACACCCGTCGAGCGGAAACGGGTAGGTCTCGTCGCCCAGGAGCGCGTCCCTGTCAGAGAACACGTCATGTTGCATAACGCGCAAGGTGAGCGGGTTGGCGAAGTCACCAGCGGGCTGCTGGGGCCGACCGCGAACCAACCGATTGCCATGGCCTATGTGCAGACACAATACACCACAACCGGAACGCTTTTGAACGCCATGGTGCGGGGCAAAGCTGTGCCCATGTGCGTCAGTGCCATGCCCTTTGTACCGACCCGCTATTTTCGCGGCCCGATTTAATTGGGATCTGACCCCAATTAGACCAATTAGACTATTTGATAAATTGACTTTCATTTTTTGGAGAACATGATGAGCTTGAAATACACCGAAGATCACGAATGGATTCAATTGGAGGGGGACATTGCGGTGGTCGGCATCACCCACCATGCCCAAGACGCACTCGGTGATGTGGTCTTTGTCGATCTGCCCGAAGTGGGCACATCGTTTGCACAAAAAGACATTGCGGGCGTGGTTGAATCCGTGAAAGCAGCGGCCGATGTGTACATGCCCGTCAGCGGTGAAGTCACCGAAGTGAACGAAGCATTGCGCAGTGACCCGTCCCTGGCCAACTCCGACCCCTTGGGCAAAGGCTGGTTCTTCAAGGTCAAGTTGTCCGCCCCCGCCGAGGTCGACGCCTTACTCGATGAGACAGGCTATACGCAATTCACTGCAGGCTAAACCTTCAACCGCTCCCCTGTAGGAGTTTGCCTGCAAGCGATGCCTGCCTTAGCGCAACCACCCCATCGCCAGCAGGCTGGCTCCCACACATAACGCGCAACACACCTCTGGAACCCTCATGTTGATGTCCACACACCGTCCCCTGGCCGATCTCGAGAACCCATCCGAATTCATCGCTCGCCACATCGGCATCAGCCCTGCGGATGAGCAGCACATGCTGTCGGTGATTGGTGAGGCTTCGCGCCGGGCTTTGATCGAGGGCATCGTGCCGCGCAGCATTGCGCGCAGCCAAGCCATGCAACTGCCTTCGCCCATCACCGAAGCGGCGGCATTGGACGAATTGCGCGTGATGGCGCAAAAAAACCAGCTCCTCAAAAGCTGTATCGGCCAGGGCTACTACGGCACCCACACGCCGGGCGTGATTTTGCGCAATGTGTTGGAAAACCCGGCCTGGTACACCGCCTACACGCCGTACCAAGCGGAGATTTCGCAAGGCCGCATGGAAGCCTTGGTGAACTTCCAAACCATGGTGACCGATCTCACCGGCATGGACATCGCCAACGCCTCCATGCTGGACGAAGCCACAGCCGCCGCCGAAGCTATGACGCTGGCCAAGCGCTCGGTCAAGGCCAAGGGCAATGTCTTCATCGTCAGCGGTGACTGCCATCCGCAAACCATTGAAGTCATCCAGACCCGCGCCGCGCCGCTCGGCATCACGGTCAAGGTCATCCACTCCGGCGACGAATGGCAAGCCGCGTTGGCCCAAGACGACTACTTTGCCGCCCTCAACCAGTACCCCGGCAGCAGCGGTTGGCTGGCTGACTGGCAGCTGTCCGCCGATCTGGTGCACAGCAAGCAAGCGGCTTTCATCTTGGCGGCCGACCTGCTGGCCCTGTTGTTACTCAAATCGCCGGGCGAAATGGGCGCCGACATCGTGATCGGCACCACCCAACGCTTTGGCATGCCCATGGGCGCGGGCGGCCCGCACGCGGCCTACATGGCCTGCCGCGATGCCTACAAACGCTCCATGCCCGGCCGACTGGTGGGCGTGAGTGTGGACATGCATGGCCAGCCCGCTTACCGCCTGGCGCTGCAAACACGCGAGCAGCACATTCGCCGCGAAAAAGCCACTTCCAACATCTGCACCGCGCAGGTCCTGCCTGCGGTGGTGGCCAGCATGTACGCCCTGTATCACGGCCCCGAGGGCCTCACGCGCATTGCACGCCGCGTGGCCAGCTACACCGCCATCCTGGCCGAAGGCCTGAAGGCCTTGGGTGCCTCACTGCTGCACGGCACCGCGTTCGACACGCTGACGCTGGACCTGGGCCACGCGCAGGCTGCGGATGCTCTGCACGCAAGGGCCGTTGCCCAAGGCATCAACCTGCGCCGCTTCAACGGTGGCCGTGCCGGCTTTGTCGGCATCAGCCTGGACGAAACCACGACGCGCCAAGACATCACCACCCTGTGGTCGCTGTTTGCACAGCCAGATCACAAACTGCCGTCATGGGACGATTTTGAAAAAGGCATTGCCCCGCTGATCCCCGAATCGCTGCGCCGCACCAGCGCCTTCATGACGCATCCGGTGTTCAACAGCTACCACAGTGAGACCGGCATGCTGCGCTACATCCGTCAGCTGTCCGACAAAGACTTGGCGCTGGACCGCACAATGATCCCGCTGGGCTCGTGCACCATGAAGCTCAATGCCACCAGCGAGATGATTCCGATCACTTGGCCCGAGTTCGCGCTGCCGCACCCGTTTGCGCCTGCAGACCAATTGCAAGGTTATGCCGAACTCGACCAGCAACTGCGCGACTGGCTGTGCCAAGCGACAGGGTACAAAGGCATCAGCCTGCAACCCAATGCCGGCTCGCAAGGCGAGTACGCCGGCCTTTTGGTGATTCAGGCCTACCACCGCGCCCAAGGCCAAGGTCACCGCAACATCTGTCTGATCCCGTCCAGCGCCCACGGCACCAACCCGGCCAGCGCGCAAATGGTGGGCTTGCAGGTGATGGTGACGAAATGCGATGACAACGGCAACGTGGACATGGCCGATCTGCAAGCCCAATGCGAAAAGCACAGTACCAATTTGGCCGCCGTGATGATCACCTACCCCAGCACGCACGGCGTGTTTGAAACCCAGGTCAAAGCCTTGTGCGAGCTGGTTCACCAGCATGGCGGGCGTGTGTACGTCGACGGTGCCAACATGAACGCCTTGGTGGGTGTAGCCGCCCCCGGCGAGTTTGGCGGTGATGTCAGCCACCTCAATCTGCACAAGACCTTTTGCATCCCGCATGGCGGTGGCGGGCCCGGTGTCGGTCCGGTCTGCGTGGTGGAAGACCTCGTACCCTACTTGCCCGGACACGCCACGGGGGGCTTGACAGTCAATGGGGTTGGCGCTGTCAGCGCGGCGCCTTTGGGCAATGCCGCCGTGCTGCCCATCAGCTGGATGTATTGCCGCATGATGGGTGCAGACGGTTTGAAGCATGCCACCGAAGCTGCCATTTTGGCGGCCAACTACATCAGTAAGCGCTTGGCCAACCACTACCCCACGCTGTACGCCAGTGACAACGGCCGCGTGGCCCACGAATGCATTCTGGATCTGCGCGGCCTCAAGGAGACCAGCGGCGTGATGGCCGAAGACGTGGCCAAGCGCTTGATGGACTATGGCTTTCACGCACCCACCCTGTCCTTCCCTGTGGCCA
>Ga0209598_10004262_pt1 | contig 10535 bp, 6 predicted proteins | sample M_140807_EF_Meta_FD_187317 | JGI IMG/M metagenome (GOLD analysis project Ga0209598, IMG submission 187317) | Freshwater microbial communities from Lake Montjoie, Canada to study carbon cycling - M_140807_EF_MetaG (SPAdes) (version 2) | ecosystem: Environmental > Aquatic > Freshwater > Lake... | reverse complement strand
GGGTGGTGGCGGAGGTCCGCGGTTCCACCATCGCCATCAGCAGCACCGCCACGCAGATGGCAAGTTCCAGCCGCCAGCAGGAAGAGGTGGCGCAGACCTTCGGCAGCAGCAGCGTGGAGATCGCCGCGGCCGTCCGCGAGATCACCGCCACCGGCAGCGAGCTCCTCCGCAAGATGGAGGAGCTGTCGGCCGCCGCCGGCGAGTCCGCGCAGAACGCCACCCAGGGACGCGCAGGCGTGCAGGCCATGGGCAGCACCATGGACGGCCTCGCCGCCGCCACCACCAACGTGGCGGAGCGCCTCTCGGCAATCAGCGAGAAGGCCAGCAGCATCAACGCCATCGTCGACACCATCACCAAGGTGGCTGACCAGACCAACCTCCTGAGCGTCAACGCCGCCATCGAGGCCGAGAAGGCCGGCGAGAGCGGCCGCGGCTTCCTGGTGGTGGCGCGCGAGATCCGCCGCCTGGCGGACCAGACCGCGTCGGCCACGCTCGACATCGAGAACATGGTGCGCCAGATGCAGGGCGCCGTCTCCGGCGGCGTGATGGAGATGGACCGCTTCAGCGAGCAGGTGCGACGCGGCGTGACCAACGTCGGCGAGGTGGGCAACCGCCTCACGCAGGTCATCGACCAGGTGGGCAGCGTGGAAGGCCGGTTCGCCGAGGTCACCGAGGGCATGCAGAGCCAGGTGCAGGGCGCCGAGCAGATCCGCCAGGCCATGGACGCGCTGGCGCAGAACGCCTCCCGTGCCCGCGAGGCCACCGGCGAGTTCTCCCAGGCGGCCGCGAACCTGCGCGAGTCGATCAGCAGCCTTCGCGCCACCGTGGGCGGGGCCAGCAGCGAGCTGACTTAACCGAAAGCAGACAATCCGGCGCGGCCTTTCCGGGCCCGCCCACCGCTAGCCTGCGTGCCCCGGACCTCGATCGTGGCAGGAAGCATCGACACCATCCCCGACGGCATCGTGGTGGCCCTTTCCGGGCGCCTCGATTCTGCCAATTCGGCCGAGACGCTCGCCATGATCACCGCCGCGTGGGGCCCCGACACCAAGCGCGTGGTCTTCGACTGCTCCGCCGTCAGCTTCGTCTCCTCGGCCGGCCTGGGAGTCATGGTGCAGGCCGCGCGCCAGGCGAAGGCACGCGGCGGCAGCGCCCATCATCACGCCGCCAGCCCCGCCATCCTGCAGCTCCTGCGGATCGCGGGCCTCGGCGCCGTGATCACGGCCTACGTGCCCGCCGAAGCCCCGGCGGCGCCGACCGCGTCCGCCGGCTGAGCCCGCGATCATGGGCGGCTTCTCCACCATCTCGTCCGCCGCCCTGTTCCTGGCGGGACTCGCATTCTTCTTCCATGGACTCGACGGCGTCCGGGATTCGCTGAAGTCGATGGCGGGGAGGCAGTTCCGCAAGCGGGTCTCACGGCTGACCGCTTCGGCAGCGTTGGCCGCGTTCTGGGGTTTCATCCTGGGCGCCGTGGCGCAGAGCGCCTCCGCGGCGTCGTTCATCGTGTCCGGGTTCGTGTCGAGCCGGCTGCTGCCCCTGCGACGCGGACTGACCATGGTGGCGTGGGCGAACCTGGGCACGGTGCTGCTGCCCTTCGTTGCGTCCTTCAACATCCGCACCGCCATCACGCTGGTGCTCGGGATGGGCGGCCTGCTTGCGGTGTCCCGGCCGGGCCGGGCGCTGCTGCCGGCGTGGCGCGGCGCGTTCATGCTTGGCCTGCTGATGCTCGGCCTCGAGTTCCTCAAGGAGGCCACCGGCCCGATCCCGCAGCTGCCGTGGTTCCGCGAGGCCGCGGCGCAGGTGGACCAGTCGCTTGCGTTCGGGTTCCTGCTCGGGCTGCTGGCGCGGATGGTCATCCAGTCGACGTCGGCCATCGTGATCATTGCGGTCACGCTGTCGACGAACGGCATCCTGGACACCTGGCACGCCGCGATGATCGTGCACGGTGCGGGCGTGGGCGTGGGTCTCTCCGTGCTCTTCCTGGGCAGTTCCGCGCGCGGATTGCCCCGGCAGCTTGCCTACTTCCAGGCGATCATCAACACGGCGGCGGGCGCGCTGCTCGCCATCGGCGCCGCCATCGCCAAGTACGCCGGCCTTCCCAACATCCTGGACCTCCTGCGCGCCTCGCTTGGAATGGAGCCGAACCGCACGCTCGCGGTGGTGTTCACGGTGCAGCAGGCGATCACCGTGGTGGTGGCGTACGCCTGCGCCAACCGCTGGGAGCAATGGCTCGCCTGGCTCAGCCCGCCGACCTCCGCGCAGAGCCTGGCCACGCCGCAGTTCATCGGCCAAGGCGCGGGAATGGATGCGACGAGCTTCCTCGACCTTGCCAAGCACGAGCAGCAGCGGATCGTCGATGCCATCCCGGGGCTGCTCGATTCAGTGCGCGCCGACGGCGAGCGCGAAGCCGCGGAATGCACGCGGGACGCGGAGTCGTGCCATGCGCTCGGCGACGAGATCCGGGACGCGCTGCACGAGCTCTCGGAGTCGCGCCTCGATCGCGAGGACTCCGAGGAGCTGCTGGCACTGGACATCCGGCAGCGCACCATCGACCAGCTCATCGACGAGCTCGTGCGGTTCACGGCCGCGGTGGCAGCCGAGCGACGCCAGGAAGAGGCCGCCGGGGTTGCCCACGGCACCGGACTCCTGTTCGGCATGACCGAGGGCCTTCACCTGGTGCTGATGCAGCTGGCGCAGGCCACCCGCGAGCAGGCGCCCGATGACATTGCGATGCTCGCGATGATTGCCGGGGACCGCGGCGACCTGGTCGAGCAGCTGCGTGCCGAGATCGTGAGCTCGTCCGCTGCCGGAGGCGGCACCGGGCTCCAGTTCGCCATGGCACTCTTCGAGCGATCGATCTGGCTGGTGGGGAAGCTGGCTCCGCCGATGCCGCCCGAGGCGGCGGCGCCCGAAGGCACCGCCACCTCGGAGTCCGGCTCAGCAACGCTTGAGTCGGCTGCCCATTAACACGGGCCCCACGCGGCGAGCGCGATCGCCAGGTCCGCGCCGTTGGTGGTGCCGTCGCCATCGAAGTCGAAGTCGGACGCCTGGCCCCAGCTCCCGAGCATGATCCCGATGTCCGCGGAATCGACCTTGCGATCGCCGTTGCAGTCGCCGTCGCACGCCGGCGGCGCTCCGGGCACGCTGCCGACGGCGGCGATGCTGGTGGGCAGGAGCCCGGGGATCGCATACGACGCGGTGCAGCCGACCACCACCGACGCGCCGGGCAGGAGCACCTCGTTGTAGTCGGTGTTGGTCACCACGTAGTGGTTGCCCACGTGCGACTGCTGGACGCCGTTCCACAGGCTGTTGACGTTGGCCACCCAGTCGAACTCGAGCTTCCATCCGCGGATGGTCTGCGTGGAGGCGTTGGTGATGGTGAACGCGCCCTGCCCGCCGCCGGTCCACTGGCTGCTGAAGCTGAAGGTGGCCGCCGCGGGGATCACCGGCGGTGCGCCCTCGTTGCCGTAGTCGACGCCACCGTAATCCAGGTCGCTGGTCGAGAAGAAGACCTCGCTGTTCGGGTCAACACGCTGCCAGATGACGTAGAGCACGTGCCGGCCGACGCGCTGCGGCAATTGCAGCGTCATGTAGTAGCTGAGGCCCGCGCCGGAGGTCCCGCAATGGCAGTCGGTGTTGCCCGCGCCGCAGGAACCGCGAAGGAGGGCCGTCTCGGCGCCGGCCACGGGCTCCAGGTCGGACCAGCGCAGCGGCTGCCGCGGGTCATAGCCATTGCGCGTGATATACGCCTTGAAGAAGCTGGGGTCATGCGGCGTGGTGGCATAGAAGCGGCACTCGCGCGGTCCGGCCACCACGGGAGTGGCGTACCAGTCGGTGCGCGCCAGGTTGAGGCCCGCGTACTTCTCGCGGCCCGCACCGGGCAGCTGTCCGTCGGGGATGAGCGATGGATAGTCGTACCCCGGGGCAAGTCGGCTGACCTCGTTCCAGTCATAGAACGCCTGCGTGCCCGCCACGCCGATGGCGGCGGCCGCGGCCGGGCCCTGCGGCGTCTGCGGGTTGTCGAGGAAGATCTTGTACGTGCGGCTGATGGGATCGGCCATGGAACCATGTCCGAACGCGGGGACGGCAGCAAGCAGGAGCGAGGCGATGCAGGTGGCGATGCGCTTCATGTGCAGCTTCCTTTCATGTATCGGTGATCGATGCGTGACGTACGGTGCGGGGTGGGCGATGCGCTGCTCACGGCAGCTTGAGCGACTGGTAGATGCTGTCCATGAGCGAGGTGGCGGGCACCACGGTGTCCTCGCTGAGTTCCCAGAACATGGCGCCGCCGAGGCCGCGCTGGTTGGCGAAATCCATCTTCACGCGCATCGACTGCGGGTCGTCGTAGCTGATGAAGCGGCGTGCGGTGGGCGAGTAGAGGTACGGCACCTGGGCAACATCGTTCCAGTAGCGCGTGTAGCCGCCGGAACCCACCAACGCGCCGTTGGAGAGCGCCAGGTAGCCGTTGCCGATGATGCTCGAGTACGGGAACTCGGATCCGCCGATCACGGGTGCGGAGGCCTCGTACCCGGCCTGGCCGAGGCCGTCGCCGTTGGGGCCGGGCGAGACGCCGTCCCAGCCGCGACCGTAGAACGGCACGCCCACCACCAGCTTGGCGGCCGGCACGCCGCCGCCCGGGGCGTTGAGGTAGGCATCGGTGGACGCACTCACCGACCACGCGGACATGGTGGGGCTCGGGTCGATGTTCACCATCGGGGCGTTGACGCCGGTCTTGGTCTCCCAGCCGCCGTGGAAGTCGTAGGCCATCAGGTTGATCCAGTCGACGATGCCGGCGATCGCGGTGGGATTGATGTCGGCGATCTTCTCGTTGCCTGCCGGCGCCGCGATGGAGAGGTAATACGTGCGGCCGTCGATGGCGGACTGGCGATTGAGCTCGTCGCGCAGCGCCTGGAGGAGCAGCAGGTAATTGGCGCCGTCGGTGGACGGATCGCCGATCCCGGCCTGCTCCAGCCCGCCACCGCCCGGGTACTCCCAGTCGATGTCGATGCCGTCGAAGCCGTAGCGCGCGGTGACGTACACGGCGCTCTTGGCGAAGTCCGCGCGCTTCTGCGCGCTGCGGGCGATCGAGAAGAACGGGGTGGAGAGCGTCCATCCGCCGATCGAGATCATGGTCCGGAGCTTGGGGTTCGCCGCCTTCAGGTCACGCAGCTGCGCGAAGTTGCTGCCCGCACGGTAGGCCGGGCTCATGGTGAGGGCCTCCGCGGCGGTGTCGGCCTTGGCGTCGGCCCATTCGTCGAACAGACCGACGCCCGCGCTCAGCGTGGTGCCCGCGGGCTGCTGCAGGTACGCCGCGTAGTTGGCGTACTTCCAGCCCCGGTACGAGGAGACGATCCGGTCCCACGACGACGGCATGGTGCGGTCGAGCGGGATGAGGAACGCGTAGTTGATGAGGTTGACGCGGTCGCCGCGGATGGAGGTGACGGGGAAGTTCTTCTGGTAGATGCCCCAGTTGGGGTAGTAACCCACGATCTTGCGCTGCTCGACCGAGGGCATCTTCTCGTAGCCGCCCGAGGTGCCGGAATCGGGGCACGCGCCCCACGCGCCGAGCAGCAGGGCCACGTCCGAACCGCTGGTGGTGCCGTCGGCATCCAGGTCATAGCTCGAGGCCTGGCCCCAGGCCGACAGCATGCCGGCCAGGTCGCTGCCATCCACCTTGCCGTCGCGGTTGCCGTCGGCGGCGCACGAGGACACGGCCAGCGACAGGTTGCCGCTTCCGGTGCCCGCCGAATTGGTGGCGCGCAGCGTGACGATGAACGTGCCCGATGCGGTGGGCGTTCCGGAGATCAATCCACTGCTCGCGGAGATCCCCAGACCGGCCGGCAGCCCTGTTGCCGCGAACGACGAAGGGCTGCCGGACGCGGTGACCTGGTAGCTGAAGGGGCGGCCGAGGCTCGCGCTGGCGGTGGCCGTGCTGGTGATCGAGGGGACGACTGCGCCGCCTGATCCACCACCGCCCGATCCGCCGCCGCCGCCCGAACCGCCACCACTCCCCGCAGCACTGAAGACGATGGACGTGGGCATGGTGCCCGGCACCGCCATGTTGGCAACGCAACCCACGTCGATGGATGCACCGGCGGCCACGGCCCCGTTCCACGCGGCGTTCACCACGACGTAGTGATTGCCCACCTTGCTCTGGATGGAGGAGTTCCAGATGCTGGTGATGTCGGCATTCCAGTCGAACTCGAGCTTCCAGCCATCGATTGGCTGGCCGGTGCCGTTGACTGCGGTGAATTGTCCTTGGCCTCCACCGGTCCATTGCCCGGTGAAGACGAAGTCCGCAGCCATTGCAGGCGCGGAAGCGCAGAGCGCGGAGGCGGCGAGGACCAGACGGTTCACCAGCGAGGCGAGGGTGCGGGGCATTGCACGCCTTTCCTGTTTGCCGCCGTTGCCGGCGGTTCCACACACCTGACCCTACGGCCATGGCACCGCTCGCGGTCGAACGCAATACGGAAAAAATCTTCAATTGCAGATAACGGTCACCGGCTGAACGGTGCCCCCGGGGCGTCCATCGAACGGCGGCGCGAACCGTTTACTCCGGCGAGTCGCCCTGCTTCGGCGCAGCGGTTCCGCCCTTGGGAGTGGCGGGAGACGTGGCCGGCGCAGTGCCCTTCGCGTCCTTGGTGCCCTTTCCGCTCTTCAGATCCTTGGCACTTCCCGGAGCGAGCGCGTCGTTGAGGAGCGCGCCGAGCCGCACCCCTCCCACCTCCAGGCATGTGTTCAGGGTCGGCAGCCACTGGCGGAAATACGTGTCGTCGACGCCGGTCTTGGCGTTGGGCGCATCGCGGTAGAGCGTGCGCGTGATGGAGAAGGACTCGTTGGCCCACACGGCCGGGTCGGCCGAAGCGGTCCACTTCTTGAGTTCCGCGGGCGTGATGGACTGCCGAAGGTCGGCGGACATGGTGGCCCAGCCTCCCTTGGTGTCCTTCAGGCGCCGCTGGATGAGCTCGGAGTCCCAGACCTTGTGCATGTTGGACTTCCTGCCGAAGGCCTGCACCATGAGCTTGTTGCCGCCCAGGTCGTCCTTGTAGGAGACGTGGAACGGCTGGTGCAGGTCACCCACGAAATGGATGAGGAGGCGCAGCGCCAGCAGGCGCTCCTCCTTGGGCTTGGTGGTGTCCTTCAGGATGTCGCGGTACTTGAGGATCGACGACACCACCTGCTTGCCGTCGTTGCCGTCGCGGGACATGTCGAGCGACGTGGCGTTGCGCGGCACGTTGATGTAGTGGAGCGGCTTGATCCAGTCGTACTGCGCGTCGCTGCGCACCTTGTCGGCCCAGACGGCGGCGTCGGCCACGGTCTCGTCGCCGAGGAGCTCGCGGAGCGCCTGCTGCGCCGGCTCGGAGAGCTGCGACGTGGCGATGGTGGCCACGATCTTGTGGCCGTCGTCGCCCCACGCAAAGCAGGGCGCGCATGCAAGGGATGCGGCCACGGAACCGGTCACGCACGAGGCGATGAAGCGCTTCATCCCCGCAGGGTACGCGAGGATGCGCCCGGCCCCGCCGATGCGCGGTGTGCGGTGTGCGGTCAGCGGAATCCGGGCGTCGTGGAGACGTCGAGGTCCGGCGCGGTGTTCCAGCGCGCCTTCCAGCCCGGCTTCTCCACGCGGCAGCGGAAGAGGACGGTGTTGTCGAGGTCCAGGTCCGAGCTCCAGATCCACTTGGCGCCCTTGAAGTCGTTCTGGAAGAACGGCTCCTTCGGGTCGATGCGCTCCTGCGTGTATTCGGTGGCGGCAGGCCAGGAGCTGTCGTCGAAGCTCGGTGCGTACCAGCCGTCCGGGATGGGTTCCGTGCGCACCTTCGGGTTGGCGGTGTCGCGGTCGATGGGGCCGTGGAAGACGCACTTGGCCTTCCACTTGGAATTGGTCACGGTGCCGTCGGCGAACTTGATCACCAGCCCGCCGTCGCCGATCTGCCTGCCGTACTCGCAGCCGGTCTTCGGGTCGGCGTTGTCCTTGGCGATCACCGCGATGGTCATCGGGTACTCAGGGAGGATGTCGAGCTGCACCACGTTGTGCGGCAGGAAGTCGATGGAATCCACCGAGACCAGCTTGCCGTTGATGTACATGGCGAACCAGTTGTCGGCGTACACCGCGCCATGCACCGTGTCGTTCATGGAGGGCTTCACGATGCCGTCCTGCGGCGGCGGCTTGCGCTTGCCGCCCTGCCCGCCGCGGCGCGCAGGGTCCTGCGCCGCAAGCGCGGAGGCCACGAGTGCGAGGCCGGCCAATCCGAGTGCGATGGACTTCTTCACTTGCTTGCTCCCTTCGATGCGGGGCGCAGCGCGCCCGGCTTCACCTGGTACGAGGCCACCACGGCGCCGTTCGCTTCCTTCTCCTGCCGTCCGCCGCCCGTGTCGCCGAGCGATGCGCGCACGAAATCCACCGTGGCGGCGTCCGGTGCCACGCGCACGCGCACGTGGCCCGGGCTGCCGAGGATGGTGCCCGACGCATAGCCGTACTCCGACGCGCTGCGCGTGCCGCCGAGCGAGTTGCCGGGCTGCGGGACGCACTGGTAGGTGACGCCGTCGCGCTCGGAGTGCACGTAGAGGTGGTCGTGGCCGTGGAAGACCGCGGTGACGCCGTTCTTCACGAGGAGGTCGTGGATGGGCATCGGCCAACCGGGGCGGTGCGATGCGAAGCCGGGCGTGCCGTCGGCGTTCTTGCCGCCCCACTCGAAGAACGGTGCGCTCTCCGCGCCGCCGCGGGCCTCCTGCCCCCCCATCCCACCCACCAGGTGATGGATGAAGATGAACTTGTACTTCGCGGTGCTCGTGGCGAGCGTGTCGGCGAGCCAGTCGTACTGCGCGCGGCCGAGGGTGAACGACCAGCTCTGGTCCTGCGGGGAGAGTGTCTTGTCCGGCGGCGCCCCACCGCCGCCTTGTCCACGTCCGCCTTCGCCGCCGCGACCGCCCCTGCCACCGCCCTTGGCGCGCTCCGTGGTGGGCCAGTACGGGTCGAGCACCACCACCGTGGCATCGCCCCAGGTGAATGCGTAGTAGTTGGAACCGCGGCCATCGACCATGGTGGTGCGGCCGGTGTACATGGGTGCGGCGCCGCCGGCCGTCGTGCCAGTGACGGGCGCGGGGAACCGCGCGGTGCGCATGCCGTAGGACCATGGGCCCATGTCGTACGGGCGTGTGCCGGCGCTGCCGGACTCGCCGTCATGGTTGCCGAGCGCCATGAAGAGCGGCGCATCCGCGCAGAGCATGCCGAAATACCAGCGTTGCGCGTCATACTGCGAAGCGGCATCCCGGAAATCGCCGCGCCGTTTGTCGGTCATGAACGTGTCGCCGAGGTCCATGTGGAAGTCGGGCTTGTCGGCGCGCGCGTTCTGCAGCATGCGCTCGTACACCTTGGGATTCATGTTCGCGTCCAGGTGCGAATCCGCCTGGATGGTGAACGCGAACGGCGTGCCCGCCGCCACGCACGTGCGGAAGCGGTGCTCCTCGCCCCACGTGGGCGACTGCTCGCCGCCAGCCTGCAGCCCGAGGCGATAGCGATACTCCGTGCCGGGCTGCAGGTCGGAGAGCTCGATCGATGCGATCGTTCCGGCGTCGGCCTGGACGGCCTTCGACTGCTGCTTGCGCGCAACGCCGTCGATCCAGTATTCGACGCTCGCCTGCGCAGGCTTCGCCACGGCCACCGTGGCGGTGATGGAGCGATCCGTGGGACGCACGAGCACCACGTCCACGTCGTGGGCGGGCACCTCCGTGTGGAACGCCGTCATGCGCTGGATGAGGGATCCGCGGCCGCTGTCCTGCGGAGCGGCCTGCTTCGTGGATCCGTCGTCGATTGCGTCCGCGCGCTGCGACGGCGGGGGCGGGGGGGGCGGCGGAGGTGGATCGCCGGGTTCGCCGCCACCGGGCTCGTCGCGCGGCGGGCGGTCGCCGCCTTGGCCACCGCCACCGCCTTGCCCACCACGACCCTGACCGCCACCCTGTCCACCGCGACGTCCACGCTGCTGTCCGCCGTTTCCGCCGCGAGGCTGCTCGCCGTTGCCGCCATCCTTGCGCGCATACCTGAGGTCCATCTCCGCGGTCGACAGCGTGATGTCCTTGACGGCCGCGGTCAGATCCGCAAACGTGGCGCGGCCCTTCTCGAGCTTTGGTTCCGCAGAGAGCGCGTAGACGGACACCACGTAGGTCTTCTCGCCCGGACCCTGCGAGCAGGGCGGCGCGTACTCCGCGCGACGGTTCACCGTGTTGGCGCCCCAGGTGCCCAGGTCCCGCTGCGCCTCGGCCAGCGCCGTGGCAGTGGGCGCGATGCCCCACAGCACGATGTAGGCATGCTCGTCCTCCACGGTGGTGCCGCCCGGCGGCATGTGGTGCATGGCGATCGCAATGCTCTTGGTGTCGGCGGGCATCTTGCTCCACTCGAGCGGTGGTGCGATGCTCTCGCCGTCGCACGTGTACTTGGCGAGCAGGAGGCCATCGGCGCCGACGCCCGCGGAATGCACCTCGAAGCCGTCCTTGGACGGGACGGCAACGCGCGCGGGCGCGTCGTCGCGCGGCGGGCCGCC
>Ga0209598_10004258_pt1 | contig 10542 bp, 13 predicted proteins | sample M_140807_EF_Meta_FD_187317 | JGI IMG/M metagenome (GOLD analysis project Ga0209598, IMG submission 187317) | Freshwater microbial communities from Lake Montjoie, Canada to study carbon cycling - M_140807_EF_MetaG (SPAdes) (version 2) | ecosystem: Environmental > Aquatic > Freshwater > Lake... | reverse complement strand
CAACATGTCGTCCGCCACGATCCTGTTCATCCTCGATCGCCTGCAACGGGCCGGGGCGCCCCTGCCTTGCGTGGCTTTGGCCTTCGGCCCGGGCCTCTGCGTCGAGGCCGCCCTGCTGGGCTGAGGCCCAAGGGTGCCTGGGCCCGGAAGCCATGGCACCATGCAGCCCCCTCCCTCCCTGCGTTGCGGCCGCCATGATCGATCCCGCCTTGGACCCCCAGGCCCAGTTGGTGGCGATCGCCGGCGCCTTCGCTTTGCCGGCCCCCGTCGCCAGCGTGGAGCCCCTGGGCAACGGCAATGTCAATGCCACCTATCTGGTGGCGTTGGCCGGCGGCGAGAGCCGGCGTTATGTGCTGCAGAAACTCAATACCCACGTGTTTGCCCAGCCGAAGCCGCTGATGGCCAACCTGGCCGAGGTGAGCGCCCATGTGACCCGTCGCCTGGCCCAGCAGCCGCAGGCCCCTGATGCGGGCCGCGGCTGGGAGATGCCCCAGGTGGTGGCCGCCGCCAGCGGCGAACGGACTTGGGTGGAGACGGACGCTGGCTTCTGGCGCCTGATCAGCTATATCGAGGACACCGTCTCCCAAGACACCCTCCATGCCGTGGAACAGGCCCGGGAGCTGGGCTTTGGCCTGGGACGCTTCCATGCCCTGATCAGCGACCTACCCCCCGAGCGGCTGGCCGACACCCTGCCCGGCTTCCATGTCACCCCCACCTACCTGCAGGCCTACGACGACGTCCTGAGCCGCAGCGATCGCGCCAGCGAGCCGGCCGTCGGCGCCTGCCTGGCGTTCGTGGCGGCCCGGCGCTCTTTTGTCTCGGTGCTGGAGGAGGCCCGGGCGGCGGGGGTGTTGGTGCCCCGCCCGATCCATGGCGATCCCAAGGTCAACAATGTGTTGCTAGATCGCTCCAGCGGCCGGGCCATCGCCCTGGTCGATCTCGATACGGTCAAGCCGGGTTTGGTCCATTACGACATCGGCGACTGCCTGCGATCGGGGTGCAATCGCCTCGGCGAGGAAAGCGACGATCTGGATCAGGTTGGCTTCGATCTCGACTTTTGCGAGGCGATTTTGACGGGCTACGCCGACGCCGCCCGCCAGGTGCTCAGCGACGCCGATCTGGACTATCTCTATGACGCCATCCGCTTGATCAGCTTCGAGTTGGGACTGCGCTTCCTCAGCGATTACCTGGCCGGGGATGTGTATTTCCGGGTCACCCATCCGCAACAGAATCTGCGGCGGGCCCGGGTGCAATTCCGCCTCACCGAAGACATTGAAGCCAAGGAGGAGGCGATTCGCGCCATCATCGAGCGCCTGCGCTGAGCCCACCATGCGCGCCCTGGAACCCTTTGGGGGCCTGCCCCATCCCCAGGACCTGACCGTCTCCGGCCAGGCCCGTCGCCAGGGCGGCCGCCAAGGCGACCGCCTGGAGCTGGTCTGGCGCCTGGCTGGCGATCTGGACGCCCTCGTCCTGCCCGATCCCAGCCCATCCCGCCGCCGCTGCGATGGCCTCTGGCAGACCACCTGCCTGGAGGCCTTCTGGGGCTTTGCCGGCCAACAGGCCTACTGGGAGCTGAACCTGGCCCCCAGCGGCGACTGGAATCTCTATCGCTTCAACCACTACCGGGGGCCGCTGACTCCTGTGGCCCTGGAGGTGCCGCTCGCCTGGAAAGTGCGGCGCAGTGCAAGGGAGTTGGAGGTGGCGGTGGATATCGATCTGGGTGAGGTGGCCGGTGGGGATGAACCCGGGGTGGCAGATCTTTCCCTGGAGATCAGCCTGACGGCGGTGATTGATCAGGTGGGCCAGGGGGTCAGTTACTGGGCCCTGGCCCATACCGGGGCGGAGCCTGATTTCCATCGGCGGGATAGTTTTCGGTTGGGGCCCATAAATCACGTGCCATACGCACCGCACCGAGGAGATGCAGCTCGATGAACAGCTCTGAGTTCGATCGTCGCTTTGAAGATGGGGAGTCCGTGATCGATGCGCTCGATCAGTCCGCAGCACGCCGCCCCACGGCTGGATCAGAAGCGCATCAACGTCGACTTTCCGCTCGGGTTAATCCTCAAGATCTGAATCGGACCAATATCTCTGCATTAGAAGCAACCTAGGCTTGCGTATTTGCATCTTTATATTGGTTTTTAGCCTACCCTAATCGTGAAGACTCGGAAGCAATATGTCCAGCGAGAGAGGATATAAAGGTTTTGAGGCTAGTCATGTGGGAAATCTCTGAAAATTCGCCTGTAGATGCAGCCTCACGTGGAGAGGTGAGAAGACAAGCCGAGCTGTATAAACCTTCCTTCACCAGCTTTTGGCACAAAAGATCATATCTAATTAGGTATGATGCACCTTGAAATTCGGGCAAAACAGCAAAGTGTGGAGAGGCATCACGTACGGCCTTTCGAGATTTAGGCGAGTCTTCGACCATCATAAGCCAGCCGACAAAGGGCCTTGGCTGGTTGCCAATGGCTCCTTCTCTGTAGGCGGTCCAAAGATCATGCGCAGTTCCTATGGCTTCTTCCGTACGGTTATTGAAGTTGTTCCCAAACGAACCGACCTGGCTCTTTAGTTCGACAGCAGCAATAAGCTCTCCTCGGTGAATAACTAGAATATCCCAAAGCTTAGTTGGTCGAAAATATCCTGGCAAAGTCAACATCGCTCGATTTGTATGGATCTCTGCGTGAGGAAGACCATTCGAGCGAACGATGTCTACTATCAGAGACAAAAAACCATTCATGTTTTTACCTGATGTGACTCCTGATCGTTCCCCCTGATCTGCTTTGCCGGTTGCGAGTTGTCTTTCCTTGGCGGCTTCACGATTGCCCCAGAACTCCTTTACAGCCTTATGAGCTTTGTGCTTATAGTTACACAGATCTAGCGTCATTTAATCGTTGATTCATGGAGAGCAATTAGATCATCAATATCGAGGTCGTAAACTTTACAGACCGCCTCGTTGCAAGCGTCAATATCTCTGGTCGCAGCAGCTTCACAAAGCTCAGCTCTCATTACTCCAGATACCTGGTCCCAAGCAGGCACGCGAATGCGCCTTAGATACTGAGCTTGAAAACGCATGAATCCCCCTCTCATTTTTGTCGAATATATCGAGATGAAGGCGCGTGACAGAGAAGACATAAGAATAGCCTGCAGGCATCGAAGATCCCAATGAGAAGAGATCACGTAGTATAGGTTGTGGTGGGGATAAAAAAGACCGGAATCGTAGACAATGTGCGAATCCCCTTTGATGTCTGGGATAAGAAGCTTTGGAGTGGCTAGTAAAGAAGGAGTAATCCGATCAATAGTTCTGTACCAGCTCTTCGGATTTTTCTGTGCGCAATGACGAGAAGAGATAATCTCTTTGCGATCTTCTAGATATTTTTTAAGTTTGGGATATGATTCGAGATCTACCAATCCACCGCTATCGCAAAATGGATTGATAACTCCCTTTCCCAGCCAATTGACTTCACCACCAGAAATATCCTTGGTTCTGACAAGGCGCAGTTTTCGGTCGGATTCAACATCAAGCTTGTCAAAGTCTGCAATAAATGCACGATCAGCACCTGTTGCAACACCTATGCCAACTTTACAACCCGAATCTTCAAGTATCGGAAATTCAGCCTCGAGTTTTCTGATTATTCCAATCTGCGTTGCCCCACCAAGCAGCCATGGCTGAGAACTAACTGCTACATCCTTTGCGGTATAGACATGGTCACTTGATGGGCACTCATCTGAACTGAGTTGCATCAAAAGCTTGGTAAATCCTTCCTTTGAGACGGTTGGATTTCTTGCGATCTTCGTTGTACTTGGCGGATCATTGGAAATAATTGTAATCGCAGGGTAGGCTACTACTTCAGCCTGAAAGGCTTGAGTATTAACCATGTCAACATAGACTTTAAAATGAAAAGAGTCGGAAATCATTCTTCGAAGTGGTCCTCCATATTTGTTTTTCATCCAACGATCAGCGCAAATGAAACCCAAAGTGCCGCCAGGTCCAAGTAGGCTGAGAGATCTTTCGATAAAAGGTATATATATATCGGCTCGGTCGTAAAGGGTCTTAAACCGAAGCCTGTATTCACGCAACAAAGTGGGTGGTATTAGTTCTTGCCGGACATAGGGCGGATTCCCAAGCACAAAATCGAAAGAACCTTTAATTGGTGCAAGTAGGAAGTCATCATGGTGTAGCCAGTGACTAACGAGCTTCTCGGCATCAGTATCAGTAAGTCCTTCTTGTGCAAGCAGACTTATAATTACCCTTCTTGTATGCTCAAATGTAGGCTTGTGAAGTTCAAATGCTGTAATCGAGGTTTCCAACTCTTTTCGTGTTGGATTTCTGCCTTTTTGTTCACGCCACGAGGCAAAGATTCTTTTGACTAACGGAAGTATAAAGTCTCCACCACCAAAAGAGGGTTCGAGAAATTTTAATCTCGTGAGATCACGTGTAGCAAAACAGTTTGATAGGTCAAGTATAAAATTAACTACTTCTGGCTTCGTAAAGATTGCACCTCTAGCTTCAACCCCTCCTCCCGTTGCTAAGTGCTCAATTGCCTCTTTAACTCTTTGGGAGCGGCCTGCAAAAGGGATGCTGGGGAATGGGATTTGCAGCTCTCCTTGCCTTGCCTGCACAGTGCCATCCCGCTCAATTGATTCAAGTGTACTATGGACTTGGTGGCTTGCTCTGCCGTATCTATTTAGAATGGTTTTAACGCTCCAGATCAGAAGCGAGCCAGTAATTTAGAACGATGAAAAAGCTTATGCTCCCATCTTCTGTAGCTGGATGTTAAAGTGTAAAACCCTCCAAGCCAGGCGAAAATATTTAACTCATATGTTAGATAACTTCGGCCAAATTGGTGCTGGTTAAGTGACCGACAATGTCAAGAATGAGAGCCTGATTAGCGGTAAATAGCTTTCCTATGCGGATAAAACTGTCTCGCCTTAGACCACCGTCTGAAAAGTCAGCGTAAATTAATGACAGCGGATGAGAATCATCGTATGGCTTGCTGGTGATTTGACAAAGGATAAAATCACTCCTGCCTACATCGGCGACGACGTGGGATGAAAACTACATCACCTACTGAAGGTGTGCCCATGCCTCATCTTCCTCTGGACTAAGCCAATCAGCCAAAAGGTTCGGTTCACTTAACGCGATGCCAGACGCGGCAGAATCAACGTCTTGTGTCGTAACTGCAACGACGTCCCTAAGATCTTTCTCTAGATGAATGGATGTTTTTAGGCGTATTCGGCCATCAGGCTCGACGATAGCGTCATAGAAGTTCCCCATTGCCTGCTCGTTCCTCCATGCCTTCTAGTGTGATCCTAGCCTGCAATCCATCTTGCTGACTCTGCGTCAGCCATGAAGTGAGCAGGCGCCCTGCAAAATGTTCGACTTATCTGCCTTCACTCATCCTTCTAACGCCCCGGATGAGAAGCGCGCAGGTACTTGTGCTTGCAAGAAGTGAGCCTACTCCCCGTATTCTGCATCTGCATCTGGATAATGCAATGTTCATTTGCCAATGTATGTTGTGGCTGTAAACTCTGATATGTCCAGCGCACTAGCTTCATCAGCAAGGTAATACTTATTTTTTACATAGTTTAGGACAGCATTGCAATCTTTTCTGTCTACGGCTGAATCAACCCAATACACCTCGCCTGCTTGATCGAGTTCTACTGTGTCGATGACACCATCTAGAAGCTTGCGAGCAAACATGCTTTGCTTCATTTTGTCGAACCTCTCGGAATATGGGTTTAACAATAGGCTGATCGATGAAATCGTTGAGACGACCGCAGCATCTAGGCTATGGCGATGGGTAAAAAATACACTTTCTTTAAAGAAATGGCAAGCCTTGCCTTCTTCTTCCTCATCTGCCCAATCAACTACATAGGTTGAGCCTAAAAGCAAGTTATGGAAACGTTCCTTGTCTGCTGAATCTTGATGACCGAGACAAAGAAGCCACAGTACACGCAAAGTATCAGCCCCAAGGCCTGGCATTGAATTCAGCTGTCTACGTGCGTCATCGACAACCGAGCGGTGAGAAGCTCTTGCATTAAGCTCGAGTACATCAGTGTAAATATTAGAGTATTCTAAAGCTAAGTTTCTTTGTGACGAATACTCTGCAGATTCATGCTTTACCTTTAACTCCAGTAAATAGTTTTGGCCTTCAGCATCGGAGACATAAAAGTCCGGTCTCTTGCTCTTCCCCTCAGGAATCTTGGCACAGTTGAAGCCCCATTCACTGATCACTGTATGAATCAATTCTTCTGGATTCATCGCTAAGCACTTGGCGTTCACATTGATTTATAGGAATATACACTATAGGGATAGAGGTGGCAGTGCAAGCGGTCAAAAAAATGATGTTGACGTAACAAGGCTTTCTACTGAGAATTCTCTGTCGGCGACTGAGGTCTTACTGGTGGAGGTGCTTTGAAAGCACCAGTTAGGCAAAACTCAAGCCAACTTGGTACTAGCTGAGGAACAACAAACTCACGCCCGTCAGAATTCTGTTTGCCAAGGGCAGTGTTAATTGCATTAAGTTCAGGAACAGATGATTGCTTGAAGCCGGCGCGAATAGCGCCAAGATTGATACATTTATCATATTTCTTCCAGCGATCACCAGTCTCGCCAACAAGCTTAGTCTCGATTAATTTACGGAGCTTTTCCGACTCCTTCTTCTGTCTTTCATCTTCGACCGCATCTCTCTTTTCTCTGCGTTCGTTTGCCATTCTCCCCGTGTACTCATTTGCTCTATATGAACCATGCTCGGAACCTAGATACGCAGCAATAGAAATCACAACTAACGCAATGACTGAGATGCAACCTATGTTGTTGGATGAAGTGGGCTTTGATGAATTATCCATTCGCGTTTGGTCGAAGTGAAAATGTGAAAACTTCTAAGGTTGGCAAATGGCTGGCCTTGGCTATAGTTTACCCTATCATGGGATTTCGATCATGCAATTCATCCAACAACATAGTTTACCTGCGAGCGAGTCAACAAAAGCGAGCGAAGCGAACAATACTTAAATTGCTCGTCAGGTTCAATTACTTTTTGGTGATGCGCATCTAACTCCTGGTTACGATCTGCGCGGGTCCTGAATCTTGGCACGTCGCTCATCAACTTCTTGGATTAGTTGGAGGCGCCCTTTCGGATCGAGAAATGCAGGCTGGCGATCTTCGTGGTACCTAATGAATGCCCAAGGCGCAGCGGAGTGAATTGCGCGAAGAATATCCTGAACTATATCCTCATTGGTTTCGCGCGTATGGATGCCACCAAAGCGTTCATAAACGATGACGGAATTGACCTTTGAGATAAGAATAACTCCATAAAGACGTGTCGTGGTTAGCTTGGCGTGTGCCCAGATCAGATCATCAATATGAATCGGCGAAAAGCGCATCCATGTCGGGAAAAGGACCCAGTTCTGCGTGATTCTGACGCCGCTCAGCTTGAAGGGTGGCTTCGGTAACTCGGCCTCAAGTGTCCTTACAACTTGAGCGCGATGCGTGCCAATTGCCGCTCGCATGATGGCAGGGTGAGTACTAGGCTCACGCCAAATACAGATGATATTGCGACACCACTGCAGGACGAAGTAAAGCCCCGCGAGTGTTGCGGCAGACCAGGCGAATGAGCTGAAATGAGTTAGGTCTGCGAGGCTGCGAACTAAGACATATCCCAGGCTCGTTGCGAGAACTAGGGCAAGAATCGTTTGGATGAACGTGACTCGATAGAGTGTCTTGCGAAGCCAATCCATGCCAAGTAGATCTGGCGGGATGGGCGATGGAATAGCGGCGTCTGTGGCGTCGTCCGGGGACGTCAAAGGATCACCGCAATAGATACACGAAACGGCGCGGTTGGATACCTGACGCCCACACGCAGGACATTGGATGAGGAGAACTGACACGGTCTGGTCTTTGTGCGTTTAATCTCAAATTACACGACTTGTTTAGCTCACCTAACTCTGTATTGGGTAGTTCCGTTAACAACGCCCCCCGAGTGCCCCCCGTTTCCGAGAACTGCGCTGGGGCTTCGGGTTGTATGCCCGTAAAACCATTGAGGTGCAGAACCCTTGGCATAGGAAATCCAATCATAGGCGTAGTTTGCGGGTCCGCAACCACATATTCTTCGCGAAACACAACCTTGATTGAATAACCAGACCAGCTTCTAGCACTATTGAAGACAAATGTACACAGTCTGACCAATCCAATCCCTCTAACGCTGGAGTACAGATGTGTAGGTGCCGGCTTCGTCAGCTGCAATGACTTGTTAGTTGGCCCTCGTCAGAGAGACACCGTAACTTGACAGTCTCTCGGAGCGCCTACTCCGCTGGTGGCTCAATATCTCTATCTGGTAAGGCCTTGATTACATCGCACAGCTTAGGTATATCAAGTACGGCAACCCATGGGCCACTGCCACGCCTCTCACCTGTCAGTACGACTTCATGGCGTTGGAAATCCACAGCAAACGATGATTTATCTGGCCGCGGGTCCATGTGCGCAATCTTGTTCATGGCTTCTCTTAGTCCTGGCTGCGTCGCCCCAGAAACTACTATCGGTGGAAATTTTCCGGGAGTAAGCGCAGATTCGACCTCGGCAGAGCCGGCATTGCTTAGTAATGTCCCGACCTCTGCGTTGGCATCTGTCAGGAGGCCGAAGTCCTGCTCCGGTCTGACCGAGAGGGCGAGGATCTTTAGGATATCGACACCGTCTTTTGATGTACTCTCTAACTCTTGGAGCCTCTCCTGTGGATCGAGTGACTGACCGCCAACGAACGCATCACGAAAGCGTTCGCTTGCTTGCTGCAACTCAGACGCACACATATGGTAAGTGAGTCGTTTCCACATTGGTTTGGTTGTCGATGAAAGCTGATGCCTACTGTACGTCGCTTGGGATCAGATGTGACTATCATTTTATCTGTTCAGCAGTCAGCACCGAAGTGCCAATCTAACTGGGACTGGCTGTCGTTTGGGCGCTCTTGACGCAGCCTTGTGCACACTTCTTCCAATTCAAGTTTCGTCACTCAAACGTAGCCTTTGCAAATAGTACATCCAAAGGGCCGCGATTGTTCAGTATATTCGACTGTTTTGACTTGATCGATTAGCACGGAAGCTGTTACGGCATCATCATTTGGAGGCCGCTTGCGAAGCAGGTGGGCTATCCAGCGCCCCTTGCTCGATTTCTGCAAAGTTCATCCTAAGTATCGACAGCACCAAAGGGCCGATAGCCCCAGTCAGCACGTCCAAGCCACGCACCTGCAGCACGCTGGGGCCATTAGCGCCGTTGAGGGCAAGCATCGTCCCGAAGTCGAGATCGTGGGTGACAATGGCACAGCTGTTGGCTATGGTCCATTGCATCAACGCCTTTTCCGGCGCTCTCGGATCGCCCACCTCGTACGAGTGCGCCGCCCAATGTCCGGGGGCTCGTAATAGGGGGTTCCATTCGGTCGATAAGTTCATGTCGACCAGGAGCCTGGTCATCAGCTCAGGAATAGCCCCTCATCCCGCTCTTCCAGGCGCCAAACTGCATAGGCCAGGGCTTCATCAATATCGGCTGCTTCTAGTTGCGGGTAGGCCTGCAGGATCCGCTCTTGGATGCAGGGCTTACCGCCCATCACGGCGGGATCGTGGCTGATCAGAGCCAATACCATGGACCCCTCATGGACGCTTATGGACATCGCCAAGCTGTTTCTTTCCGGTCGCAGTCAGGCGGTGCGCCTTCCGAAGCAATACCGCTTCCCTGGCAAAGAGGTGGCCGTCAAGCATTTCGGCAATGGTGTGTTGCTTTTGCCGATCGACAATCCCTGGCAGATGCTGGAGGTCGGCATGGAGGCCTTCGAGCCGGGATTTGTGCTCAGCCGTGACCAGCCCGAGCAGCAGAGGCGCGATGCGATCGATCCATGACCCGCGAATTTGGCCAGGTGCCTGGCCTGCATGTGGAGAACTGGGTGCCCACTTCTCCTTAAGCAGGATCATTCATGCGTTGGAACCCGCTGGCGCTCAACCCAAAAACCCCTGCCGCACCTCCCCACACTCTCTAAGCACCCCCTCCAGCCCCTGCCAATCCTCCAGCACCACCAACCTCTCCAGCCCCGCAATCGCCTGCCGATAACGCCCCAGCGCCGTCAGCAATTCGGAGCGGTTGCAGCGCGCCATCAAGGTGCCCAGTTCCGGGTTGCCCCCACCCACTCTGGTGGTATCAGCAAAGCCGCTGGAGGCCAAATCTCGCACCAGGCTCTCCAATCCGTTCGCCTGGCCGCCGCTGTCAGCGGTCTGCAGCAACGCTGCCCCCACCAGCACCGGCAGGTGCGAAATCAGCGCCACTGCCCGGTCGTGGGATGCGGCATCGCAGCAGAGCCAGCGAGCTCCCACCGTTGTCGCTAATTGCCGTACCGCTTCGAGGGCTTCCGGGTCGGTGTCGGCGTCGGGAGTCGCCACCCAGGGGCGCCCTTGAAACAGGCCCTTTTCGCCCGCCTCCACCCCCGAGCGGCTGGTGCCGGCCATCGGATGGCTGGCCACAAAATGCCGCAATCGCGGTCCCCAGGCCGCCAGGACGGGTTGCTTCAC
>Ga0209598_10004247_pt1 | contig 10553 bp, 6 predicted proteins | sample M_140807_EF_Meta_FD_187317 | JGI IMG/M metagenome (GOLD analysis project Ga0209598, IMG submission 187317) | Freshwater microbial communities from Lake Montjoie, Canada to study carbon cycling - M_140807_EF_MetaG (SPAdes) (version 2) | ecosystem: Environmental > Aquatic > Freshwater > Lake... | reverse complement strand
GGTTTCATCAGGTTGTAAGGAGCCAGTCCCAGTTTGCCGTTGACTCCGTTAGCGATCGAATAATCCGACGGGGCAGCTTGCCAACGTGGTGCAGCTGTGCTCGAGGGTGCATTGCCGGTATCGAGCATCCGCTGTGGACTCGATGGGCAAAGCAAACCAGGGATGAACGTGGCTATCGCAGCAGCATTGACCGGATTATTCCACGACGCCCGCAGGTTGTACTGGCTGTACAATGACTGCTGCTCCATGAAGGGCAACAAGAAAATCCCAGGACCATGCGTGATCGGTCCTGTCGTTGAATCCGGAACGATATTCAATTCTGTCACAGGGTAGCCTACCAAGGCATCGACCCGGGCCGGTGGAAAAAACTTGTTGGCGCTTTCAAAGTTCTGCAACGCCAAACCAACCTGCCTCAGGTTGTTCGAGCACGACATACGCCTAGCTGCCTCGCGGGCCGCTTGGACCGCTGGCAACAACAGACCAACCAAAATGCCGATGATGGCAATCACCACCAAAAGCTCGACCAAGGTAAAACCTTTTCTGACCATTCTCATCACTGTACCTCACCCTAAAAAAAAGAAAAAAAAACGTATCACTTCGTCAATTCGAATGCAGGCAATTCCGTCGGCTTCTTATCGACGGTAGCCTTCAGTCCTGATGTCTCTGGATCGGCGTACTTCAAAGGGAACAATGGCTGACCCGGTTCTCGCTTGACTTGATCCCCACCTTCCTCGTCCACCGGCTGCATCAGAGCGATCCCCACCTTGTAATCTCCCGCAGGAGCACCGTCGGTGGAACTGTAAGTGTGAATCGAGAACTTTCCGTTCTCATCGGAAATCCCCTGGGGGATCTCCTGACGCTTGAAACTGGTCTTGTCGATCGGCCTTAAAACCACCGTTAAACCCTTGAAAGGCTTGCCGTCGACTCGGACCTCTCCAGTAACCGGATAGGTTTTCTGATTGATGGTATCGCTGCATCCACAAGCTATCGTAAGCAACAAAACAAGCCACAACACTCGCATCTTTTCGCTCCTTGCCCTCTCGTCAAACAGTCGCCCATTGCCCCCGAGCATCTTAGCGCAGGGGCTCGATTAAGAAGCCTGAATATAGCGAAGATATTGTGAATATTGCATTAATAAACAGCGACCTCTGATGAAACCCCGTGCTTAGAAGTCGATGAGTTTTTCGCGGCGAACGTTTTGGCATTCCGGGCCCCATTAGGGACCGGCTTAGGTCAGAAAACCAAGCGATAAACCGAACGCTGTTTTTTAAGAATTTTGGCTCTTTTGCACGTTGTCAGTCGGTGGTCCTACCTGCCAATGACTTAGGGTGCCGGTTCGATCCAATCCAGTGGATCGTAGGAAGCGTGCGTACTCAGTGGCGCGTGGTGAACATGGTAGACGCTTGCGAGTGCCGCCACGGCCCAAGCCGTCGCTTGCATCGAGATGAATTGGTCGGTCTCGTAGGGATCTCCATTATCGAAAAACTCTTGGACGGGATTGGCCCGGCTCGAGACGTGCCATGAACCGTCCTTGTGCTGTGTATCGATCAGATACTGGAGTCCTTTGCTCAGGTGTGGCTCCTCGTGAACCAAACCGGACTTGCCGTAACCGCTCTTCGTCTGCTCCAGGATTAGAAGGGCCGTGGCCGTTGAATAAGCTTCGCTTTCACGGCCTGTTTCGTAACCCCATCCACCATCCGGGTTTTGCATCTTGATCAAAGTCTCTCGCCGAGTTTCGCCTTGATCCAGATCGAGAATCCGATTCAATTCCTCGAGTTGCGATTCTGTGAAGAAAGGCTCCTCGGGAATTCTGATCATGGGATAGGTAATCTTCCAACTGTTTTCCGGAAGACGCTTATCGCGGAGAAATCTGGGTTCTTGAAAGGTCCAGTGAGGAGGGCGTTCGCCAGGTCGAAATGGCGATTCATTCATCAAGGATCGAGCCTCGTAATCGAACCAAATCGCACCGCATAGGTCCTCGGTGGTTGTCGGTTCGGCTTGCCTAGCTCGCCAAAGCATCGCTCGATATCTGGCTTTCTGAAGTGCGTTGAGTGAAACGGCTTGGAATGCGTCTTTTTGATACCTTTCGTAGTGATTCAAACCAGAGATTACCAGCGCCGTGGCCATCATCTCCGAGGAGGCTGCCGGGGGACGAACCGAGTGGACTCTCCAACGCCCATCATGCATCTGCGTTAAAATCGCTTTATTGACCAACTCTTCGCCTAGGGTTCCCCAAGTCGTTTGGCCTACCGACAAAGTCCAAAGGGCGTACCCAAGCGTCATGCCTCGGCCACCTAATTCCTGCTCGGGTTTTAGGCTCGCCAGTTCACGCTCGAGACTTCTGCGAGTGAAGTCCAGGATCCGATCGCGTCGCTGTGCCTGATCGCCCCATTTCTTTCCCTTCGAGCCTTGAGCGGCATTGAGTCGATAAGCAAGTAGCGGGACAGCTTGGTGATGGCACGAGAAACAGTCTCGATGCTTGGGGTAATTGTCTACCCCGGCTGAAATTCGTTCGATGCCACGCTCAATCGATTCCTTGAGCTCGTCGCGTTGCAGCTCATTCTGTGCATAAACCTCGGCGTTAGCAACAAGCCAGCTCGCTGCGCAGAGCAATAGAAGTTTTTTCATGGCAGTCCGCCTGCAAGTTTGCAGAAAGAGGGTTAGGCGTTCACAGCCGGATGGTTACAGTTTTAGCAAGCGGATCTAGACGCAGTCAAGCATTTTCTAGCCAAATGCTTGGATGAGCACCGCCAAGCATCGACTCTGCAACATCGACCTTCTAAGCCTCTCAGAGAAGCTCGGATTGTCAACTAGCAGATACTAGGGGGCGGGGAGCCGGAGGCTCCAGAGAGTAGATGGGAGAGAGTGGATAGTAGAAAAAATCAGAAGCGGTTGATTGTCGAGTGATGATTGTTGATTTTTGAAGTGGAAGGAACTGGGGCGTGTGGTCTATTCGGTCCTTGTCTTCTCCTTCATCAATCACCACGACACAATTGCAGGACAGCCACTTCCTCGCCGTTGGCTACGGGTGAAACGAAGTTTCGCCGTTGGCGAACAGTGTCGTTGATTTCTCCGAAATCAACCAGAGCGCCTGAGTGAGGTCGCTCATGTGGTTGGACAAACACGCACGGCACTAGACGCCCATGCGACGGTACTGCACATGGTATGCTCGCGTGGGATAGGCTTCCAGCCTGTCAACCTTTTTCTGCTCAAGCCGGACAGGCTAGAAGCCTATCCCACGTGCATTGGTTCCGTTGACCATACGCAGAAGGACCGCGCGCATCGCGCGGGATGGATTGATGATTGTCGAGTGATGATTGTTGATTTTTGAAGTGGAAGGAATCGTGGGTAGCGCGGAAACGCCGCTTTGCCCACCCTAGAGCAAGATCCACTACCGGCGCGCTTGGCTGTTCCATCAGCGTTCCATCAGCGTCCATCAGCGGTCCCGGATTTAAACCGCTGATGACGGCGAGACGAAGGACTGTCCCCGCGGTTTTTTTCACTGCACTTCACACTTCACACTTCACCGCTTGGCGCCTTGGCGAGAACCCCCCTTTTTTTGGCTGTCCTGGTTGCGGCCTGGGTTCCTGAGTCTCACGCAAAGGCGCAAAGCACGCAAAGTGAGATAGCCATGCAAATAACTCGAAGCGATTGGTTTATAGTACATACGCGGTCGCGTCTGACCGCAAAAGGGGGCTTTGCGTCCCTCGGGGTTTTAAACTACAACTCTGCCCTTCATTCCTCCGTTCAATCTCAGACAACCTCTCACGGAATTTGGCATCAACGTGGAGCCTAGGACTCGGATCCAAGACATCAGAGAACTCCTTCAAACGGCTTGGCCGTTGATGCTCTCGACGGGCCTGTTCTCGATCACTCTTTTCGTCGACCGACTGTTCCTGTTCCAGTACTCCGATGCAGCGGCCGCGGCGGCCATGTCGGCTGGGACCCTTTTTTGGTCTGTAACCTGTTTGCCAGCCGGAATTTGCGGTTACACAAGCACCTTTGTTGCACAGTACCTTGGGGTCCGAAGAGTCGATCGTGCCATGCATGTGGTCTGGCAAGGCTGCTTGCTGGCACTGGCCCTGTCACCGATCCTGGTTCTGCTTGGACTATTTTCCTATCGGCTCTTCGTGGCCTTTGGCCATTCCCCCGAGCTTGCGAAATTCGAGTACGAATTCTTTTTGGGATTGGTCCCGGGAGCCTGTGCCACGATCCTCAGCTCGGCTCTCGTCGGGCTCTTTGCCGGTAGCGGCCGGCCGATCGTGCTGCTGTATTGCGATGCGATTGCCACGGCAACCAACGTCGTGCTCGACTATGGAATGATCTTTGGAAACCTAGGCTTCCCAAGGTGGGGTGTTGCCGGCGCGGCGATCGCATCGAGCATTTCACTGTCGCTTAAATGCATCCTCTTGGCCATCTTTGCCTATTGGTACCTGCGTAACAATCGTTTCGGTGCATGGCCAATCGACTCCAGCGTGAGCAATAAACTGCGGGATATCTTCAAACTGGATTTCCCTCTGATGCGGAGATTGATCCGCTTTGGCTGGCCGGCAGGAGTTTCCGTGGTGGCAGAGGCTTGGAGTTTCGCCATCATCATGATGATCGTCGGAAACCTCGGTGAACGGCCCGCAGCGGCGACCACCCTGGCCTTGGGGGTCAATGTCCTGGCCTTTATCCCTCTGATCGGATTGGGCATCGCCGTGGGCGTGTTGGTGGGTAAGTATCTAGTCCAATCCGAACTGGCTACCGCACAGCGAGTCGTCCAAGCTGCTCTGACGATCGGCGTCATTTACAGCGGCGTCTTTGCGGTCCTTTACGGGCTGTTTCCAGATCAAGTCATGAACGTCTACGCAATCGGAAACGATCCGGTCCGCTTCGAGGCGATCAAGCCCGAGCTCAAACCGCTCTTGTACTTCATCGCTGCTTACTGCGTATTCGATTCCTTCCAAGTCATCTTCTCAGGGGTGCTCAAGGGGGCCGGAGATACGCTCTTTGTTCTGCTAGGACACGCGATCGCAGGCTTTGGAACCGTGGGATTGGCGATCGTAGGACAAAAGCTATTCGGCTGGGATGGCTTGTACTACTGGTGGGGAGTCATCAGCGTGTGGGTCGTCGTCCTGGCGATCATTTTTACCGCCAGATACTTGCACGGTGGCTGGAAGTCCAAGCGGGTGATCGAACCGGACCTGTTGGCGGATGCATAAGCACTGCATCAGCCCTTGATCAGCCCTTGATCAGCCCTGGGGCTCGGTCATCGAGAATGGATCGAGGGCCTTGCTGAGCACATCCTCGTCGAGAATCTTCTGCTCGATGCACAGTTCGCGAATCGTCTTGCCCGAAGCAAACGCTTCTTTGGTCAACTTCGCTGCCTTCTCGTAGCCGATGTAAGGATTCAGGCTCGTGACCATCGACAAGCTCTGCTCGACGCTCGCGTCACAAGCCGTCGGGTTGGCTTCCAAGCCGTCCATGCAAAATTCGATAAACGCGCTGATGCCATTCGAGAGCAGATCGATACTTTCGAGAATCGCATGTCCCATAACAGGCATCATAATGTTGAGCTGGAAGTTCCCCCCTGCGGCTCCTGACAAGGTCATGGTGGCGTCGTTGCCAATCACCCTTGCGGTTAGCTGCATCATGCTCTCGCACATCACCGGATTGACCTTGCCCGGCATGATCGATGAACCCGGTTGTCGATCCGGCAGGATGACTTCAAAAAAACCACAGCGAGGCCCCGAGCCCAACCAGCGAATGTTGTTGGCGATGTTGAACAAGCTCATCGCAATGGTCTTGATCTGTCCGTGGGATTCGACCAAGCCATCGCGCTGGGCGTTGGCCTCGAAGTGATCGGCAGCTTCTGCAAACGGAATCCCCGTCTGCTTGGCCAACGCTTGGCTGACCCGCTTGCCAAACTCCGGATGGGTATTGATACCGCTTCCGACCGCCGTACCACCTACCGGCAATTCATACACCGCCTTGGCCGCCACCTTGGCCCTCTCGATCGACAAAGCGATCTGCCTTGCATATCCCCCAAACTCTTGGCCCAATCGCAAAGGGGTCGCGTCCATCAAGTGCGTTCGACCGATCTTGATGATGCGGTCCCAAGCTTTCGCCTTCTCAGTGAGCGAGGCATGGAATCGCTCGAGCTGTGGGATCAGTCGGGTGTGGATCTCATAAGCCGCCGCGACATGGATCGCCGTCGGGAAGGTGTCGTTGGTACTCTGTCCCATGTTGACATGGTCGTTCGGATGGATCGGCTTGACCTTGTCGAGCCGATCTCCTCCCAAGATCTCGATCGCTCGATTCGAGATCACTTCGTTGATGTTCATGTTGCTCGATGTCCCAGAACCCGTCTGAAACACATCGACCGGGAACTGATCATCCATCTTGCCGTCGATGATCTCCTGACAAGCCGCACACATGGCTTGGACCTGCTGCTCATCGAGCGGGTTCTTGCCAGTCTTGGTCAGCTTCCCAAGATCGAGATTGACCGTCGCGCAAGCCAACTTCACACGTCCCATGGCTCGGATCAAGGCCACCGGTAGGTGCCAACCAGAAATCGGAAAATTCTCCACCGCACGCTGCGTCTGGGCGCTGTAATAAGCTTTCGCCGGAACGAGCACTTCGCCCATCGAGTCGACTTCGGTTCGGAATTCCGACATGCTTTTGGTCCTAAATGATTTCAGTGTTATGAATTGAAGGGAAAACGGGCTTTCGGCTAGAAAAAACCAGTGTCTCTTTTATAGCAAGCTTGGAAAATCTGACCATTCGTCTTGGGAATTCCGCGATTTTATCGAGCTTGGCCCTACCCGAACCCGCGGCCTACCACTACGATTCCCCGCAATGTGAAACACTTTTGTGTGAAACGCTTGGAAAGCCAAGGTTCTTAGACTGCGATTTTCAGTAGACCGTCGACGACGGTTCTGTCCGCACGAGCCCCACTTTCCGACGTTCTCTTGGGCGATTTGCAATCCCCCAAGGCTGGAAAGTGATTGAGTTTACCTGCTCGAACCTGCGCACGGCTTGCCCTAGGTCGGATCTTCATCCGGCTTTGCGAGTTATCGTGTGCCCTACTGAAAGTCTGCAATGAAAACGCAACCCAACGGTGCTGAAATTACGTCCGAAGACCATGCATTGGCAGCCGCAATCCTGGCGGATATCCCCTATGTCGTTACCCATCCGCCCGCGATCAAGAAGGACAAATCCAAGTCAAAAAAGGTCCCTCGCGAACTGTCTGCCGAGGTGGCTTCGCCCAGCTCCACATCACCAGCAATCGCAGTACCAGCAATCGCAGCACCAGCAGTCGCCGCACCAGCAGCCGCCGCACCAGTAGTTGCAGCACCAGTAGTTGCAGCACCAGTAGTTGCAGCACCAGTAGTTGCAGCACCAGCAATTCCAGCACCAGCAGCCGCGGCACCAGCAGCCGCTGAGGTCATCTCTGATGTAGATGTGCCCGTGCAAAGTGTGCCCGTGCAAAGTGTGCCCGTGCAAGATCCCCCAACCGTCAAGGGCGCTATTCCAAAGATTAAAAAAACCTCTGCGATCGCCAATGCGACCTCAGCCAAAGCAGCCCATTCGCAACCCACCCTTACCCCGAGCGACGCCCAAGTCGATGATGGCCCAACCGGTCTGACGTTTCGCGATTTGTCTCTTCCCGAAGAGCTCTGCTCGGCCCTAGAAGCCGCCGGTTACCGAACACCGACCGACATCCAGGCCTCGACGATCCCAGCGATGCTCGCAGGTCGCGATGTGTTGGGCCAAGCTCAAACGGGGACGGGCAAGACCGCCGCGTTCGCTCTGCCACTTCTGGCTAACATCGATGTCGATATCCCCGAGACTCAGGTCCTGGTGCTCGCTCCCACGCGAGAACTGGCCAACCAAGTCTCTGAGTCGTTCCTCAAGTACGGACAGCACTTGAGGGGTTTGCGCGTAGCCCCAATCTATGGAGGGGCTCCGTATGTGAACCAAATCAATGCTCTCAAGCGTGGAGCTCACGTCGTGGTGGGGACTCCTGGTCGAATCATGGACCACATGCGCGAGTCGAGACTCAGGATCGATTCGCTCAAAACCTTGGTGCTCGATGAAGCCGACGAAATGCTGCGAATGGGATTTGTCGATGACGTCCAATGGATCCTCGATCAATGTCCCGGCGATAAGCAGATCGCTTTGTTTTCGGCCACGATGCCCGAGCCAATCCGACAGATCGCTAACAAGCACCTGAAGTCCCCGGAAGTGGTACGGATAACTTCAAGGCAGCAAACCGCCGATAACATTCAGCAGCGTTTCTTGGTCATCGAACCGAGCATGAAGTTCGAAGCTCTAACGCGGATCATCGAGGCTGAGGATTTTGACGGCATGATTATTTTCGTGAAAACGAAAATAGCTACCGTCGAGGTCGCCGATTACCTTCGCGAGCACGGCTACAGTGCAGTTCCTCTCAACGGTGATATCGCTCAAAACCAACGAGAACGAACCGTCGAGCAACTCAAGGAAGGCGTTTTCAATATCTTGGTCGCCACCGATGTCGCCGCACGCGGATTGGATGTCCAGCGTATCACCCACGTGATCAACTACGATCTGCCAGCCGATTCAGAAGCCTACGTGCACCGCATCGGACGGACCGGCCGAGCCGGCCGCAAAGGTCATGCGATCTTGTTCGTCTCACCCAAGCAACGAGGGTTTCTAAGGGAGATCGATCGAGCTGCCGGGGATTCCATGGAACCGATGGCCTTGCCAACCGCCAAAGATATCAACGCCGCACGCGTTGAAAGATTCAAAGAGCGTTTGGTCCACGCCGCTGCGGGTGAAGCCAATCCCGAACTCTTTGCAACCTTCGAGAAACTCTTGTCGCAGGCCGTCTCGGACAAGCAACTCGATCCAATTCGTATCGCCACCGGACTGGCGGTGATGATGCATGGCCAGCGGCCTTTCTTCATCCACGAACTTCCCGAACGACTTCTCAATCGCAATTCTCGTAACGACCGACATGACCGAGACTCCAGACGCGATTCGAGACCAGAACGTCCATCGATGGGCTCCGGGGGGGACCAAGGTCCTAGCGAAACGTTCCGGGTCGAAGTCGGTAGAATCCACGGCGTCAAGCCGGGGAACCTCGTCGGAGCCATCGTCAATGAAATCGGTTTGAGTCCTAGTCAAATCGGCCACATCCGTATCGAAAACGACTTTAGCACCGTTGACCTGCCCTCGGGCATGCCACGAGATCTCTTTAAAGTCATCGGACGAGCTTGGGTGCTCGGTCGCCAACTTCGTATCTCGAAACTCAGCGACCATCCAGATTTCTCTGACAGAGCTCAGGGAGGCGGTGATTTCCGAAGCGATTATCCTCGAAGACCACGTCAGGACCATTCGTTCAAAGACAAACGGCAATCCTTCGGGTCTAAGCCCAATAGGGAACGCAGAAAATAACGGTGCGCCGATGCGACTCACGCAACGCATACCGATCGATCAGATCCAGTTCGCCGCCGATCTTCTCAAAGACGGCGGCGTCGTCGCGTTCCCGACCGAAACGGTCTATGGACTGGGTGCCGATGCCCTGAACGCCCAAGCCGTCGAGAAGATTTTTATCGCCAAAGGTCGGCCTTCAGACAACCCGCTGATCGCTCACGTCGCCTCCTTGGACCAACTCCAGGAGATCGCCCGAGACGTTTCGCCTTTGGCGAAAAAACTCATCGAGCGATTTTGGCCCGGTCCCCTGACAATCGTCGTCCGCAAAAAAATGCATCTACCAAATGCGGTCTCGGCGGGCCTTGATACCGTCGCTGTCCGAATGCCGGATGAACCCTTAGCACTCGAACTGATCCGGCGCGTGGGGTGTCCGATCGTTGCCCCGAGCGCCAATCGATCAGGACGTCCCTCGGCAACCAACTGGGAATCAGTCCTAGATGACCTCGACGGACGCATCGATGGGATCGTGTGTGGTCCCCCAACCCGCATTGGACTAGAAAGCACCGTTGTCGATACCACGACCCACAAGCCGATCATTCTTCGACACGGCGCGATCACGATGGAAATGATCGCAGAGGCTTGCGACGTTATGTCTGACTGCGCTGCGACTCCTGAGCAGCAGCGACGCTCACCCGGGACCCGTCATCGACATTATCAACCACAGGCCCAAGTCGTCTTGTTCGATCGTCTCGATGCGCTAGAAAAGGAATCCCGTCCCGTGGGTGTCTTGGGCATCGCGGAACCCTCCCCCGCCGATTCATCCTGCGACCCTGCATTCGAGGCCGATGCATTCGAGGTCCAATTGCGAGAGAAACTGCCAACAAGCAAGATTCTCATCTGCCGCACGCTCAGCCAGTATGCAGAGTGCTTGTTCCGGTTTTTTAGAGAATGTGACTCCCAGGGGATTCACAAGGTATACTGTCAGAGAGTTGATCGTCAGGGTTTAGGGCGAGCGATCATGGACCGCCTCGATCGCGCCGCCGAATGAACCGCCGAATAATTTGGTCCATCCGGCATTATCGTGGCTAGCAATTCATACCAATGGTTCTTTTCGTACTCGTACTGAGTGAAACGGTACTCGTACTCGAAGA
>Ga0209598_10004246_pt1 | contig 10562 bp, 11 predicted proteins | sample M_140807_EF_Meta_FD_187317 | JGI IMG/M metagenome (GOLD analysis project Ga0209598, IMG submission 187317) | Freshwater microbial communities from Lake Montjoie, Canada to study carbon cycling - M_140807_EF_MetaG (SPAdes) (version 2) | ecosystem: Environmental > Aquatic > Freshwater > Lake... | reverse complement strand
CGGCCCTCCTGTCGGCCCTCCTGCCGGCCCAGCCCAAAAATCTCGCGGTAGGCCACGCTGCTGGTGAAGTCGTCGACGGTGATCCCACCCATGGCGCAGATCTCGGGAACGGTGCGGCCGCTGAAGCGTGACACCAGAATAGCGGCGATTACATCGTCGATCTCGGCTCCCAGGCTGGTGCCGGCGGCTTCGGCCCGTATCGACGCCGAGCAAACAGGCAGCTGATCTTCCGGCAACAGCAGCATGCTCAGGGCCCTCTGCAGGGGTGGGGCCGTTAGGGGTAAGCGCTCGGGTGCCAATTCGATCCACACCACCCGACGCTCCACAAACTCCCGCACCGGTGTGGGGTCGCCGAAATTCAGCTCCCGCGAAGGGCAGATCACCACCACCTGCCAGTGCCGGATCGGGCGGCCCTGGCGATCCTGTTGCTGCAGCAACCGCGCTGTTTCGGCATTGAGCCGCAGCAGGAAGCCTGGATCGGCCGCCATCTGGGCCTCCAGGATCAACGCCGGCAGCTCCGTTTGACCGGCAGGTGGCAAGAACAGCCCATCGAGCCGGTATTCCCTTTCCTTCAGCACCGGCGCGCTGAACACATAGCCCTCCATCCGCGGCAGCAAACCGGCCACCAGGGGCTGCAGGCGCTCAGCGTGCTGCTGGAACAGCCAATAGAAAAGCTTGTCGCTGGCGACCACGGGGAGATTTCGGGGGCCTCTCGCGGCTGACGATGCCACGGTCAGCCGGTTGGTGCCGTTGGATCACCCGCCAAAGAGCCCAGCCGGGCCAGACGTGCAGCGAGCCGTTTCAAGCGCTGGCGCTTCTGACAGCGTGGCTTCATGGCTTGGGCGGGACAATACCAATAGAATTCCTGCCAGAAAGGTTGCCAACAGGCCGATGGCCACCCGTTCGATCAGCATCTCTCTGGATGAGGAGCTTCTGGCTGCCCTCGATGCCCAGGGCGGCAACCGCTCCGCTGCTGTGACGGAGGCCATCCAGCTCTGGCTGCGCCGCCGGGAATGGGAGCGCCTGCAGCAGGCCTATGGCGAGTTGGCGCAACTGCAGGGTGGCGATCTCGACCACGCCATGGCCGATGGAGCGGCCATGGGGGCGGACGTGCTGCAGGGCATCCATGGCTGAGCGCGGGCGGATCTACCGCTGGGCCCGCAACCGCAGCCTGGGCGATGCCAAGGCCAGGCCGGTGATCGTGATCGCCCCCGATGCAGCCACCCAGCTGCTGGAGCGCTGGGTGGTGGTGCCGATCAGCAGTGATCGTCGTCTGAAGGACCATCCCCTAGCGGTGCCGCTCAGCCCCGGGCAGGGGACCGGGTTGGAGAGGAACAGTTTTGCCATGGCCTGGTTGCCCACCACAGTGCTGCGGCAGCAACTGCAGGGGCCGATCGGCCGGAGCAGCGCAGCGGTGGTGCAGCAGGTTCTGCTGGCCATGGCGCGTGGCCTGGATCATTCGATGCTGGAAGCGTGGGTGGAAGACTGAGGCCCGTGTTGCCTGTGGGCCATGGCCACCTTTCTCTGGACCCTGGAGTGGGGTGGGTTCACCATTGCCCTGGTGGGCCTCGGCCGGGAGCGCTGGCTGGCGAGCCGCCGCCGTTAATCTGGCGCCATGGATGAGGCCTGGAATCGTTGGGAGCGGCCGCCGGAGGGCCGTTCCGACCAAGACTCCGATCCAACCGCGCCGCGGTTGACGCGCCGTTCCGGATCGTTCCGGGAAGCGCCTGCCGCTGGCGGTGCCTCCCGGAATCGCCTCGCTGGGCCTCCCCGCGAGGGCCGTCGCCCCGGGCGTGGCGGTCCGGAACCGCTGGAGCTGCGCCTCGATCGCTGGGTGAGCCGGGGTCGTGAGCTGGTGGATGGGGTGGCGGGGGCCCGGCCCGGCTCCCGCATGGCCGGCCCTGAGGGGGCCGGCCTGGGCCATCGGGGCCTGGGGGGCAGCGGCATCAACCCCGCTCGGCTGGGCCGCTGGGTGGAGGAACGGCTCGATTGGCTGCTCGACGACGACGGCGATGACGACTGGCGGGAGCCCTGGCAGGAGCCGCCGATTCGCAGCGAGGGGCGGCGCCCGCCCCTGGCCGATCAGGAGGCGGCCGGATCGACCGGATTGAGCAGTGTCCGGCGTGGGCAGCCCCCGGCCGATCCCTGGCGCGATTCCCTCGGAACGGCGCCCCCACCGCCGCGCCCCGGTGATGGCCTGCCGCCGCGCCCCCAGGCCCCTGAACCCGCTGCGGCCCGCCGCGGCCTGGAGGCCATCTCCCGGCGCGGCCCCCTGGCCGCTGGGCCGCTCCAGCCCCCGCCGGCCTCACGCGAGGCGGGAGCGCCTGGGGCCGCCACCGATCCGGAGGCCTGGCCCGATGACGCCGCCTTCACCCTGCAGCGCTGGCAGCGCCCTCCTCGCGCCTCCGGCTCCGCGCCAGCCGAGCCCGAGCCTCCGGCCCCATCGGCAGCCCCAGGCGGGCGGCCCCTGCCCCGCTCCAGCCGGCGCCGCTAGGCAGCGGATCCGGCGCATCCCGCCGGCCCGCCAGGCCCTACGGCTCCCGACCATCTCCCTACGGTGCCAAGGAGAGCAGGCGGCCCTGATGACCATCCGAACCCCCACCCGACCGCAGCATCGCGCCATGGGCACCCTGGTGGTGGTGGGTTTCCCCACGGTTGCGGAGGCCGAACAGGTGCGGCGGGAGTTGGTGGAACTCCAGAAGGAAGCCCTGGTGGCCCTGGAGGATGCCGTGGTGGTGGAACACGATGCCGAGGGCCACGTGCACCTGCGTCAGGCCCTCAACCTCACCGCCGCCGGTGCGGTTGGCGGCGGCTTCTGGGGCACCCTGGTGGGGCTGCTCTTTCTCAATCCCCTTCTGGGGGCTGCCGTGGGAGCCGGGGTGGGGGCGGCCTCCGGGGCCCTGAGCGATCTCGGCCTCAACGACGACTTCCTGCGGGAGATCGGCGACACCCTCACCGCCGGCAGCGCCGCGCTCTGCGTGCTGCTGCGGGATTCAGCGCCCGACCGGGTGATCGAGCGGCTTCGTGCCCATGCTCCCGGGGCGCGCCTGCTGCGCACCAACCTCAGCCACGTGGATGAGGATCGCCTGCGCCATCTTCTGGAGCATGTGAGCCGCCAGGCTGAGGCCTGCCGGACGCCCTGAGGGATTGCCGCACCTGAAAGCTGCAGCCCCGTTCCCTCAGTTCGCGGTTCACCGGCTGAACGAGGTCACCGGGGATCTCATCGGCCATCTCCTCGGCCGAGGTGGCGATGTCCGGGTCGCCCTGCTGCAGGGCGGCCAGCAGGTCGGCCCAGAGACCCACCAGGGTGCGCTCCTTCTGGGGGATCACACCCTGGCCCTCGAGATGGGGGGCGCATCCCTGGCGGTGCCACAGGGCCTGATGGTGCTGACCGGAATGCTGGCGCTGGGCCAAGCCCGCCTCCAGGGCGGTGGAGCTGGGGTCGCCATCGGCCAGGCGAAGACCGGCGGCCACCAGCAGCTTGCCCGTATGCACGGCGGAGATGCCGTACACCCGGCCGAGGTCGGTGAGGCTCAGCCATTCGGCCGCGCTCGGGGCGTTGGCCGGGGGCGCGGCGCGGTGGCTGCGGCCGCTGCTGCCGGGAGGGGCCGTCGAGCGGCCGCTCGGCGCACGAACGGCGGTGGAGGTGATGCTGCGGCGGGTGGCCATGGTCGCGGAACGGCTGGGTACGCGAATGCTGGCCACAACATGAAAGGCGTCAATCCGTCAAGTGGAAACGCCAACGAGCCGTTACCAAGTTGATGAATTGTTGTGAATCGGGGCGGCCGCTGGCCCCAACCAGGCCTCGAGGGTGGGGGAAAACACCTCCCGGATCACGGTGAGTTCGCGGCCCTGGCGGAAGAAGCGGTAGTGGCGGCTCCAGAAGGGTCCGGGATGCCCGAAGCGACGCGCCAGCCAGGGAGCCTGCACCTGCGCCAGGCCATCCACCTCCCGGAAGAGTTCGGCACGGCCCTCGGTGAGGCTGCGCCAGATCGGCAGGCGGCGATCCCGCAGGTGGGATTCGGCCGCGCTGCGGTTCCACCAGCTCTCGGCCCAGCCCAGGGTCTGGCCGCCGCAGGCCAGCCACACCTGCCGCCGCATCAAGGGCCTCTCCAGTTCCTCCACCTCCAGCGGCACCAGCGGGGCGCCCTCCGGCTCCGGGGCCATGGAGATCAGCTCCACCTCCAGCGGCTGGCCGGTGAGCAGCTGCAGGTGGCGGGTGGGGCTGCCATCACCGAGCAGCAGCAGCTTCCAGGCTCCGCTGAGCTGCTGGCCGGCCCGGGCTGCCAGCACATCCGCCACAGGGGCCTGCCAGAGGGGTGCCGGGGAGGGAAGGAGAGCTCCGGGCTGCTCTGCCGGGGGTTCGCCCTGGGATCGGGCTGCCGCGGTGGGCAGGATTTCCGGCTCGAGGGCGTCGGGTTGGGGGTGGGGGGTGGGCTGGGTGGACTCAGCCACCGCTGCCGATCGCGATGCGGCGCACGTCGCCGGCATGTTCGATCTGCACGCTGTCGCCATCGGTGGAGCGGAGCCGCCAGCCGCTGTTGCCGATCGCCTCACCCACCGACACCGTGCTGGTGCTGCCACCCATCTGGAAGATGGCGGAGCCCACCTTGCCCGGTGCGCCCACCACGCCCACCAGCAGGGGCAGGGGACCGGGAGGGGGGGTCGGCCGGGCAGGAGCGGCGGCGGCGGCCAACTTGGGACTCACCGGCACCCGCAGAAGCGGAGCGCTGTTCTGGGGACGCGGCAGGTCGCTCAGCTGCTCGATCCAGGGCTCCTGGGGTGGCGGCGGGGGCAGGTCGTTCTCCGCGGAACCGGAACGCTGGCCGTAGGCCTGGGCCTGGCTGGCGCTGGCGTTGGTGGTGCGCGTGGCGGCCTGGGGCGCGTTGCTCGGGTCGTTCAGGCCGATCGGTGGAGCCAAGGCCGGGGCCGGCGGGGTGGCAGGGGCCTGGGCGGCGGGGCCGAAGGTGCGAAGCCGCTCCACCAGCAGCAGGCTGCGCTCCTGTTGAAGCGATTCCTGGAAGCGGTTCCACTGGCTGAGGGCCAACACGCCGCTGGTGGCACTCACCAGGCCGGCGGCGGCGAATGCGCCGATCAGCAGCATGGGCTGGGGGTTGGCCGAAACCGCGGCCAGGGTGGCTTGGAGGCCCCGCGCCGGCAGGGGGGTGGCCGGTTCCCCATCGCGGGGGAGCGCATCGGCGTCCACGGGCGCGGGGAGATCGCCGCCGGTGCTGGCCTGGGGCCGGCGGGCCCGCTGCCAGCGGGGGGCCTTGGCGGCGGCCTCCGTGGGGAACGGCTCGGCTGGCTCCTCTGGCGAAGGAGCCGGCAGGGGGAGGGCGTCGAGGCCGCTCCGCTCCTCGTCGGTGGGCAGGTCGATGGTGTCGACCGGATCAAAGATCCGGTTCATCAACTTTTCGGCCTGGAGATCCCAGTAGGCCCGGGACGTCGGGATTCCCCGTGGTGCGCTCACCTGTCCTTACCCAATCGGATGGGCCAATGTAACCGGATCAACCCGGCGGCGCTGCAGTTCGAGCCACAGCAGCAGGGCCGTCACATCGGCCGGACTCACCCCCGGCACCCGGGAGGCCTGGCCGAGGGTGGTGGGCCGCACGGCATTGAGCTTCTCGCGGGCCTCGGCGGAGAGGGTGGCGATGCCGGCGTAATCGAGGGCGGCGGGCAGGGCGCGCCCCTCGGCGCGGCGCACCTGCTCGATCTGCTGCTGCTGGCGGGCCAGGTAGCCGCTGTACTTGATGTCGATCTCGGCGCCCTCCCGCACCGGGATGGGCAGATCGGCCGGCGCCAGGCCATGGCGCACCAGATCGCTGCTGTGGAATCCCGGCCGCCGCAGCAGGTCGGCCAGGGTGATCGAGCCCTTGATCGCCGCGCCGGTTTGCGCCGCCACCGCCGCCGCCGCCGGATCGCTGACCTTGAGGCGCACGGTGTCGAGCCGGTGGGTTTCGGCGCGGATCGCCGCCTGCTTGGCCTCGAAGAGCTGCCAGCGGCGCTCATCGATCAGACCCAGCTCGCGGCCGAGCGGCGTGAGGCGGCGGTCGGCGTTATCGCCCCGCAGCACCAGCCGGTATTCGCTGCGGCTGGTGAGCACCCGGTAGGGCTCGCGCAGGTCCTTGGTGATCAGGTCATCGATCAGGGTGCCGATGTAGCTGCCTTCCCGCGGGAAGGCCACCGGCTCCTGGCCCCGCAGCAGGCGGGCGGCATTGAGGCCCGCCACCAGTCCCTGGGCGGCTGCCTCCTCGTAGCCGGTGGTGCCGTTGAGCTGGCCGGCGCTGAACAGCCCCGCCACCCGCTTGGTTTCCAGGCTGGCCTTCAGCTGGGTGGCGGGCAGATAGTCGTAGTCCACCGAATAGGCGGGCCGCAGCATCACGCAGCGCTCCAGGCCGGGCAGGGTGCGCAGCAGCTCCAGCTGCAGCCGCTCCGGCAGGCCGGTGGAGAAGCCCTGCACATAAAGCTCGGGGGTGTCGCGGCCCTCGGGCTCCAGGAAGATCTGGTGGCTCTCCTTATCGGCGAAGCGCACGATCTTGTCCTCGATCGAGGGGCAGTAGCGCGGCCCCTTGCTGTCCACAAAACCGCCATAGATCGGCGTGAGGTGGAGGTTGTCCTGGATCAGGCGGTGGGTGGCGGCGGTGGTGCGGGTGAGGTGGCAGCTCATCGGCTCGCCGCTCACCCAGGCCGCCGGATCGAAGGAGAAGAAGCGATCGTGGGCATCGCTGGGCTGCTCCTCCAGCCGATCGAGATCCACGCTGCGCCGGTCCACCCGGGCGGGCGTGCCGGTCTTGAGGCGGCCGGTCTGGAAGCCGAGCGCCGCCAGGGCCTCGGTGAGTCCCTCGGCGGCCTGCTCGCCGGCCCGGCCAGCGGCCATCGAGCGATCGCCCACCCAGATGCGGCCGCCCAGAAAAGTGCCGGTGGTGAGGATCACGGCGCCGGCGCCATAAACGCTGCCGAAGTAGGTGCGCACGCCGGTCACGCGGCCCACAGGCCAGGAGGGATCGATCAGGTTGTTCCGGTCTGCTCCGGCCATGCCGGGCGCCCTTTGGTCATCTGCACAACCGCGCCCGCCGCTGGAAGCGCCATCCCCCTCCACCACCAGCCCTGTCACCATCGCCTCGCGCAGGTGCAGGTTGGGGGTGTGCTGCAGCAGTTGCAGCATCTGGCGGGCGTACTGGCGTTTGTCGGTCTGGGCCCGCAGGGCCCACACGGCCGGCCCGCGGCTGGCATTGAGGATGCGCTTCTGGAGAGCGGTGGCGTCGGCCAGACGGCCGATCACCCCGCCCAGGGCATCCACCTCATGCACCAGCTGGCTCTTGGCCGGGCCCCCCACGGCCGGATTGCAGGGCTGCCAGGCGATGCGATCGAGATTCAGGGAAAAGAGGGCCGTGCGAATCCCCAGCCGCGCCGCCGTGAGCGCCGCCTCGCAGCCGGCGTGGCCGCCGCCCACCACGATCAGCTCGAAGGATTCGGTGGGCTGCTCGCCCGTGGCCATGCAGGCATCCATCGCTTCAAATTAGGGGGCGGTGCGGGTTGGGGGCGGCCGCCGCGGGCCGACGGGTCGGCGCCCGGCAAGCCTGCCGGATCTCAGCGCCCCAGGGTCGCCACCTCCGATGGGCCACCATGCTTTTCATCCTTCCGGTGAGGGCCACGTTGGATTCCCGGCTCCCCCAGGCCTGGCAACTGCCCCTGGCCCTGCACCTGCCGCTGCTGGCGCTGGTGCTCGCGGCGGCCACCTGGCTGGCCTGCAGCCTGCTGGCCCGCCAGCTCCGCAGCGATTCCCTGCTGCGTTCGGTGCTGCTGCGCTCGCGGCTGAGCCTGGCGCTCCCCCTCGGGCTGGGGGGCGTGTTGTTCTGGCTGCTGCGGCTGCTGCCGCCGGCCGAGCTGCCCCTCCCAAGCCCCCTGGAGCTGCGCCGGTTGCTGGTGCTGGTGGCGCTGGTGTGGAGCCTGGCGCGCTGCCGCCAGCCGCTGCTGCGGGCGGTGGAGCGCTCGGCGGCGGTGGCGGCCATGGCGGGTCGGGAGCGCCTGGCCCTGCTGGATCTGCTCGACAAGCTGATCAGCGCCCTGGTGGCGGTGCTGCTGGGCTGGCAGGGGCTGCGACTGCTGGGGGTGTCGGCGAGCGTTCTGCTCACAGCCGGTGGCTTTGGCGCGGCGGCGCTTGCCTTCGGCGCCCGCACGATCGTGGAGAACGGCCTCAGCGGCCTGGGCCTCTATCTCAACCGCCCCTTTGTGGTGGGCGATGGAATCCGCCTGCCCGCCCAGCAGCTTCAGGGAGAGGTGGAGGAGATTGGCTGGTTCTACACCCGCCTGCGGGATCCGGAACGCCAGACCGTGTACATCCCCAACGGCACCTTCACCAGCCAGGCGGTGCAGAACCTGGCCCAGATCGACCGCCGCCGCCTGCAGCTGGAGGTGAGCCTGCGGCCCCAGGACCAGCCCGCCGTGGCGGCCATCGTGGCGGAGCTGCAGGAGCTGCTGGCGCGGGAACCGACGCTGGACCGACGCCTGCCGGCGCGCGCCCATCTGGTGGGGTTCGGGGAGAGCGGGCCGCTGCTGCGGCTGCTCTGTCATGCCGCCACCGCCGACCCGGCCGCCGCCCTGGATCTGCAACAGCGGCTGCTGCTCCAGATCGGCGCGGTGGTGGAGCGCCATGGCGCCGCGATCGCCCATCCCCGCGCCCTGCTCTGAGCCACCGACCCTCCCTGCAGCGGCCCTTCCCCTGGGCATCGCGGGGCCCGGGCCGTGCTGCAGTGGTGGCGCATTGCACTGCACCGATCTCCCTCCCCGCACCGTCCCCCGACCGCACCGCCCCGGCGTTCACCGGAGCCAACGGGGTGTTCCCCAACCCGGCCTCAGGCTCCGCCAGCGTTGGCGACGATCGGCGGGAGCTGCGCTCCCTGCTCCCCCCTGAGGCCTTCCGCGCCGATTCCTCCCGGCTCACCCTGGTGCTGATCAACCTGGCGATCCTGATGCTGGGCTGGGGGATGGCCTCGGGGCTGGAGCGCTGGCCGCCGCTCGCCCTGCCGCTTTTCCTGCCCTTCCTGCTGCTGATGGCCAATGCGGTGGTGGTGCTGCTGTTCGCCACCCATGACCTGCTGCATGGCAGCGCCATCCGCGGCCAGGGGCCACGGCGCTGGGTGGGCTTCCTGGGACTGGCCGTGCTCTGGATGCCGCCCACCCTCTGGCAGGCGGTGCACAACCGCCAGCACCACAGCCACACCAATTCCCTGGCCGATCCCGACCGCAGCTATCTGGAGTCCCAGCCGGCCACCTGGGGCAAGCGGATTCAGCACGCCTTCGTGCCCTCCGATCAGGTCTCACCGCTCGGGCTGGCGCTCGGCATGGGGGCGGCCTGGTGGGTGCACAACCTGCGCAGCCTGGTTTCGGTGCTGCTGGGCCCCCATTTCGAGGGCGCCAGGGCCGTGGTGCCGGCCGCCTTCAACGTCAGCCCGCGGGAGCGCCGGGCGATCCGTCTTGAGTTGCTGCTGATCATCGTGGCCCATGCCGGTGTGATCGCCGCGATCGGCCTGCGGCCCCTGCCGTTGCTGCTGGGCTATGGGCTACCCCTGGGCCTCGGCTATGCGGTGGCGATGGCCTACATCTACACCAATCACATGCTCTGCCCCCTGGACGACGAAAACAATCCGCTCGCCAACTCAGTCTCCCTGGATGTGCCGGCATTTGTGGATCTGCTTCACCTCAACTTTTCCCATCACGTGGAGCATCATCTTTTCCCCGGAATGAATGCCGATTACTATCCGAAGCTGCGCCAGCTTCTTCTTGATCGCCATCGCGAAACCTACCAGTTGCTCTCCGCCCCCGAGGCCTGGAGGCGGCTGTTATCCACGCCGCGTCACTATCGCGATGGCCGCACGCTTGTGAGCTGGTCCGGGGAGCGCACGGTGGGGCTGCCGTTGCGGCGCCCCTGAGCCCTGCTCGCCGCCTACACCGCCAGGTTGCGGAAGCGGGTGAACTGGGGCTCGAACAGCAGCTTGCAGGTGCCCACCGGACCATTGCGGTGCTTGGTCACGATCACCTCGGTGATGCCGCGGTCCGGAGTTTCGGGGTTGTAGTACTCGTCGCGGTAGATCATCAGCACCAGGTCGGCGTCCTGCTCGATCGAGCCCGATTCCCGCAGATCGCTGAGCATCGGCCGCTTGTTGGTGCGGGCCTCCACGCCGCGACTGAGCTGGGAGAGGGCGATCACCGGCACGTTGAGCTCGCGGGCCATGCCCTTGAGGCCCCGGGTGATGCGGGAGAGCTCCTGCACCCGGTTGTCGGAGCCGGAGCCCTCCATCAGCTGCAGGTAGTCAATCATCACCAGGCCCAGTTCCCTGCCCTGCTCGGCCATCAGCCGGCGGCAGAGGGAGCGCATTTCCAGCACGCCGGCATTGGGCTTGTCGTCGATGTAGAGCGGCAGGGCGCCCAGGCTGCTGATCCCCTTGCCCAGTAGGGGCCACTCCTCCTGCTGCAGGCGGCCGGTGCGCAGCCGGCCACTCTCGATGCCCACCTCCATCGAGAGCAGGCGATAGGTGAGCTGCTCCTTGCTCATCTCCAGG
>Ga0209598_10004244_pt1 | contig 10566 bp, 8 predicted proteins | sample M_140807_EF_Meta_FD_187317 | JGI IMG/M metagenome (GOLD analysis project Ga0209598, IMG submission 187317) | Freshwater microbial communities from Lake Montjoie, Canada to study carbon cycling - M_140807_EF_MetaG (SPAdes) (version 2) | ecosystem: Environmental > Aquatic > Freshwater > Lake... | reverse complement strand
GCCCATGTAGACATTCGGCGTGCCATGGATCGTTAGTTTAATCCATGCGATTTTTCGCGTCACGCCCTTGGCTGGAACGCAGGAGTAATGGAAATCGGATTCTGAGGTCAGGTTTCCGCCGTTGATGTAGCCAAAGCCACTCCAACTGGCGCTGCAATGCGAATCGAGCATCGGGCGAAGATTCCAGCTCACCGGATCGGCTTGCTGGTTCCTGCTTACCACGGAGTGCCCCGACAAGCCGTAGGGGGGCATGTTGACCGATACCGAATTTTTGCTTTCCGACCAGAGCGCCCAGAAGGCCGAGGAAGGGCTTGGTTGGTTGATCGTCATCGTTCGGCCGACGACGGAGTCAGCGCGCGAGGCTGCTCTGGCACCGTCTTTGTAACCCACTGCAATCAGACCATTCTGAGGGGGGGTCCATTGAGCGAGCGATGGGGAAGTATGGGTGGCGACCATGATCGCGATTGCGACCCAGAGCAGGGTTGAACGAAACGGAGGCATTGTAGGCTTGGTTGTTGGGTGGGTGGGTTGTTGGGTGGGTGGGTTGTTGGGTGGGTGGGTTGTTGGGTGGGTGGGTGGATCGATTAGACCGGGAGATATTTAAAAATATAAAAACGAATTGTTTTTAAACAATTAAATAATTCAAAAATGTTAATAAATAATTAATTCAAATAAATTAAACGCTGTTTTTCAGAGGTTACAGGTATTGTTGCCTCAAAAATTTTGATGCCGTGAGAAATTGGCGCCAAGTTTGGGGCTGGGACGGAAATTCAGACCATGGGGCGAGCGGTGCAGGACTTAGAATTTCATGACCAACTGCAGTGCACCCAGGTGGTTGCCTTCGGGTTCTTGGCCGCTCTTGTTGCCCAGGCTGTATTGCAGCTTGGCTTGGATGTTTTCGCTTAGCCGCCAGCCGAGGGCGATATCACTGCGCCAGCCGTTTCGATCCCACGAGAGATCCATGCCTGGCACATCACCGAAGGCAGCTTGGTTCCATCGCAACGCCGTCCACAGGTCGGCGGTGAGTTTGTATTTCGCCTCAATAAATCCGCTGACGGCCTCCAATGCCCCCACCCGAGGGACCTCGAAGCGGGTGCCAATGAGCTCGCTCCAAATTTGCCATCGTCCGTGCTCATAGCCCGCGTCGATGCCCCAGGTGGTCTGGGTGAAGTCGTTCACGCTGGAGCCGATGGGCAAACTGCTGGCAGTGTTGGCTTGAAGATACGCGCCATGACTCACTGAGGTGCCCAATGACCACTCGGGTGCCGGGTGCAGTCCGACCCGCCCGGTGACGGTGGGATTGGTGGGGAAACCGACCTGAGCTGCGTCCCAAACCTCCGGTGACGATGAGATGGACGCGTTTTTGATTTCGAAGGCGTACTCCACCCAGTCGATCCGGTCGGAGACCGACAGGCCGGTGGCGTAGGAAGGTCCCCATAAGATGGGCAACCAGAAGACTTTGTTGTCCGGCACATCCCGTCGATGAACGAATTTATCCACAGAAGGTGGCATCTTCTGGTCGCTGACAGTGAGCACGTCCTCATAGGCCATCGGTGCCGTCACGAACGGATTGTTCCAACTCAGGCTGCGCTTGGCCCACGAACCGAAGGCGGTACCGAACTTGCCCACGCGCACGTTGAGGTCGTCGTCCTTCAGGATACGTGCTTGGAGGTAGTACTCGTCCAACCGCACCTCTCCGTCGGGTGCCGCGCCGGGGTCGAAGCCGCGGTCGGCGCGCATCTGGGTGTGCAAGGTGAGGCGGTCACCCATTTGCGCATCGAAGAACACCATCAATCGTGGCACGAAGAACACTTGGTCATCCGATGTCAGCAATCCTTGGGCGGGCAGCTCTGGTACATAAAGAGTAGCGTCCGTCATGAAGGACAGGTCGGCATGGAGTCCCAGCGCCTCGGAATCGAATCGGGTTTTCTCGTCCAGCGTGTCGAAAAATCCTCCGCCGCGGAGCGCGGTTGTTCCGCTGAGTAAAAGGACGAGGAGTTGTTGAGACGGTTTCATAGGGCGTTAGCGGTTGAGTGAGGCGAGCTGAAAGGCCGAGACGGGATGGGTAAAGCCCTTTAGAACGAGAGGCTCGAGGACCACAAACTCGGCAAGTGAGGCTGTTTTTCGATGTGTCTCCGCATCGAGAATGATTTGGCCCGCACCAGCGGCACTGCACATTCGGGCTGCAAGGTTGGTCTTCTCGCCAATGACGGTGTATTCGCTGCGGCTTTCGGCTCCGATACAGCCCGCCACCATTTCTCCCGTGGCGATACCGATGCCTATGAGGAGCGGTTCGGCCGCCTCGTGATTGAGGCGCTCGCGCTCTTGCATCATCTCCCAGGCGCATCGCAGGGCATCCGCGGCGTCTTCTCCGTAGCTCTTGGGGGCACCGAAGAGGATCATGATGGCATCGCCGGCGAACTGGTTAATCACACCGTGATGGCGCTGCACAACCTTGGCCAAGGCTCCCATGTGGTCGTTCAGCAGGTGGATGACCTCGACCGGATTGCGTCCAGCACTGAGGGCGGTGTACCCGCGGATGTCACAGAAGATCACGGAAACTTCCCGCAATTCACCGCCGAGTTTCACACGGCCGGCGACGAGTTCTTCCGCCACGCGCGGATCGGTCACTTTTTGGAGGATGGATTGGTAGCGGTCGCGCAAGGCCAGACCCGCAGCCATCTCATTGAAAGCGACCCCCAGTTGTGTCATTTCGATGGTCCGAGTCGGCGAGAGTTGCACATCATAGTTGCCGGAGCGCACACGCTCCGCGGCCTTCACGAGGTTTGCCACCGGTTGGGCGATTTGCCGGGAGAGTCGCATAATCACGAGGGCCGAAATGCCCAAGGCTGCAACGCCAGTGAGTAGGATTCGCCAGGCGAGAATGCGCTGTTGTTGCGTCATTTCGGCGATGGACAATACGGATACCCAATCTGCCGCGGGGTAATGCGATCCCTTGTTGAGCGTGAAACGGGTAAAACGGTATTCGATGCCGTCGGCTGTGAAACGACCGTTTTCCCCCGTTTGGGCCATTAGAGGGGCGCGAAGTGCCTCAGGAATGCCTGAGCCGAGGAATTTGCCATCGATGAGCAGCGATGTTTCGCGCGGTAGCGCTTGTCCAAGCACGAGGGTTCCCACCGTTTGGTCGAACTTGCGGATGGTGCAGGCCAATAACCGATAAATTGTTCCCTGCCGATTAGCGGCGAAGCCAAGCTCCACGCCCGTGTCATTTATCCCGGGAGGTAGCAAGTCCTCGGTGAGGTCTTGATCTGGGAGTGCCCCCGCGGTGGCCTCAGCCCCCCGGGGTATGAGCTTGCCCTCCGCGTTGAGGAGTCGGAAGAAATCGAACCAGCCGAGCTGCATTTCAGCATCGGCGACCTGGTAAATTTCTTCGGGGTCCCCCTCTTCCAGTGCAGCGAAGAGGCGCACCGATTCAGCCAAGTGCAACCCCTTTGCCTTCGCAGCCTCGACCGAAAGTTCCTGCGTTTGGTGGAAGGTCTTCAGCTCCGCCTTGAAGAGCTCATTCACCACACTCTGGAGCATTACCTCGTTCTGCCGTTGCGCGAGGATCATCGCAGCTCCGGTCGTGATAATCACGAGGGTCAGAAAGGTTTGTAGCAGCCTCGCACGGAAACTCATGCGGGATCAGTGGGTGAAGTTTAAAGTGTTCGTCTGTCCGTCCATCACCGTCACTCGCTCTTGGATCCGTCGCTCGGAGGGTTGGAAGATTCGCAGCCAATAATCGCCCGCTGGAATGTTCTTCAGCGAGAATTTCCCCTCGGGGTCGGTTTTGACAAACCACGGCGTGTCGAGTACGACCACGAAGCATCGCATATGCTGATGGATCTCGCAGTAGATCTTCACCACGCCCGGCTTGTTGAAGAGGACATTCGGGCTGATCTCATCTTTGCGGAAACGCCCGAGGTCAAAGTGTTTGGCCTTGGAGCAGGAGAAGACGTTGTGAAATTCGTCATCGAGGTTCGGAAAATCGATCTTCGCGCCCGTTTGTATGGCGACCATTGATGGGTGGAACTGGTAGCCCGATTGCCGAATCTGCACCGTTTCATTGGTCTTCAGGCGGGGATATTGTCCGTCGTCTCGTTCAAGATAGACGATAGCCGGTGCAGACTCGGGTTTCAGCACGGGGTGCTTGGTCGGTGAGGGCATGTAGCCCGGACGAGACGGCGAGGGCTTCATCGAATCCACCGAAAGTTTGCCTTCGATGGTGCCGTCAGCGATCAAGGCGTGGACGCCTATAAAAACCAGCAGGAGTGCTGACGTGAGTTTCATGGTGATATCGGGCCGTTTGCTAACGTTCGTACCGATTCAAAAAACGATCCTCGTAGAGTTGGGGATTCATTTATTTTGGCGCTCCTTTTTAGCGGAAGGAAGTCGCAGGAACGAGGCATGGGACAACGTCATCGTGTCCGGAAGGCAGTCCTTCGAGGTCTCGGTTGGAGGTTTGTTTACCCATGCGTGTGGTCCTGTCGTCACATGGAAACGCTTTGATGTCAACGATGGTTAGAATGGAGATCCCATTCTAAATTCTAGGGGTGAAATGCCATTGAACGCGCGTCACAGCGCGGTGAATCAGTACTATCCCAAGAGCAGAGCTGGCGCGGGTAGGTCGCGGATGGTTTCCGCCCCAGCGTAACCGAATCCCGGACCCGTGAGGGTGGAGAGGTCTACACGACCATCGCGCCGTCGATAGAGACCTGGGTGAACCGTGGCCTCCAGATCACTGGCCGCCGGGTAGAACTGCATGGCGTTGGTCTCGACTCCGCGCAGGGTAGGTAGGTGCGCCGCCAGCAAGCAGTGGGGAATTTGGGCCAAGCGGGGATTGGTTAGGTCCTGCACCATCAATTGCATTCCATGGGCCTGGGCCCAGGCGGCCGAGAGCAAAGCTCCGGTCTGGGTTTTGCAGGTCTTGAGGGCCACACCGGTCCAACCCAGTTCCCGGCCGAGGCGTACCAAGCGCCAGTCGTGGGCGCTTTCATCGAGGAAGAGCGGCTTGCGTCGGCTGACCTCGTGCACCGGAATCGGGTGAGCCTCTAGATCATACGGGAAGGGTTGCTCGACGTAAGTCAGCGCCTGGAAGAGGTCGGGATGGTCGCGCTGGAGTTGGTCGAGGATCTCGCACACGTAGGCCGGATCCCGGACGGTGCAATTGAAGTCGGCCGTCAGGTCGGTGACCCCGAGCGGTAGTCCGAGACGCCCGACGCGGACGATGCGCTGGTAGTCCCAGTCGGCATCATTGCCGCGCAGCTTGATCTTGAGGCACTGCAGGGCGTCGCGGGTAATCCAGTCGGCCAGCAGCACGGGGTGGCCGTCGTGGGGCTCGGAGCCGGTGAGCTCCGAGGCATCGATTGGGTCCAACCCGCCGACGAGGTGCCAGGCTTCCAATGAATTGCGGCGCTCAGGCAGCAGGAAGCTGCTCAGAGAGCGGCCTTGGAAGGAGACCTCAGTGCCAGGAGCTGGTGTCAGGAATGCCTCGAGAGTTTCTGTCAAAACCCCGGGCTCTAGGATCTCGAAAGCAGTCTGTCCGTGCAGTTGGCCGAAGGCGTCGTGCAAGGCGATGTCGAAGGCCGAATTGCATACCAAAGCTGCCAGATGGGGCAGGGCTTCAAGCCCTTGGGCGGCGCGCTCGGCGTTGAAGCCGGCTTGCAAGCGAGGGAGTTCGGATTCGTTAAACGCATTACCCAACCGCATCGGGTGGCCGCTTTCGTCGAAGGCATTCCACGCGCGGGCCAGACGTTGGCAGAAGTCCTGGAGTGCCTCATGCCGTTGGGCGTAGGGCAGGGCCGAGGGCCACACCCACTGAACGCTGAGCGGGGTTTCGCCCCAGCCGGAGGCTGATCGGCCCTCCACGCCGCGAACGGTGATTTGCACCCGAGCACAGGTCACGGAGGTCAAGGCCTCGGTGCCGAATTTCAACGGCACTCGCGTTGTAACCGGCAGAAACCACAAGGCGACGCCGGTGACTTTGCACTGGTTGGCAGACAGGGTGGAAGTCATGACGAAATCGTGGGGCAAGTTCAGGCCAAGTGCTGCTTTAAATGAGCCAGGCTGCGGGTGGCGATGGCCTCGGGCCCTTCGTCGAACACGAAGACCTCCACGGACACCCAGCCTTCATAGCCCGTGTTGCGCAGGGCTTGGCCGATGGGCCGGTAGTCGGTGTCGCCGAAGCCCGGACCCTTGAGGTTCTCGTCGTTGGCATGGAAGTACGAGAAACGCCCCCGGAAGGCCTCGATGGTGTCGGCCACCGGTTGGTTTTCGGAGCACATGGCCTTCACGTCGAGCATGATTTGAAAGGCCGGCGAACCCATCGCATCGGCCAGGCTGCGGGTTTCGGCGGCGGTGTTGAGGAAGTTGGTTTCCGACGGAGCCAGGGGTTCCAGGCAGATCACCACGTCGCGCCCCTCGGCGGTTCGCGTTGCCGGCCGGAAGGTCTCCAGCGTCCAAGCCTGCGCCTGCTCGGGCGTCACCCCGGGCAAGATGTCTCGGCGCTTGGGCGAGCCGAAGATCATGCGCGTGCCGCCGAGGTCGGCGCAGAAGTCCACCGCGTGGCGCAAGTAGTCGGCGGCCCGTTGGCGCGAGGCCGGGTCTGGATGGTTCACGTGCATGCCCTCAGTGAAGGCCAGCACCCAGTGAATGCCCGAGACGACGAGTCCAGAGTCTTCGGCCAGTTGCCGGATTTCACGCCGTCGCCCGGCGGAAATATCGGTGATCAACGGCGCCAGCGTGAAGGGTGCGATTTCTACCCCCTGGTAGCCGGCCTTCGCGATGTACGGAAACGCCTTCTCCAGAGGCCACTCCTTAAAGATCTCGTTGCAGATGGCCCAGTGCATTCATCGACCATCGGCGGGGCCGGCCGGGGCATCAATCCAATTGAAGGCATGGCCTCGGTCACGTTCCGCAGAAGGTTCGGCAGCGCGGCGTTCCCGGAGGAGGAGGATTGCGGAGGGAATCCAGAGCTCCAGCCTCTTGGTAAGGCGATTTTAAGGCCGCCAGCAGGGCATGGAAAGGGGTCCAGTTATTGGATTGGGAGGCCGCATCAAGGGCATCTTGGACCGCGTGGTTGCGGGGGATGATCACGGGGTTGTGCCGGTGCATGCATTCCAGCACCCGGGGTAGGGCGAGGCCCTGACGTTCGAGGCGCTCGTTCCAGCGTCGGTGCCAGTCGAGGAATTTAGGATGCGACGTGGTGGATTTCGAATCGGCCAGGTTCTGCTGATCCGCAGTCAGATGGGGCGCCGTCGATCCGCTCTGGCCGAGGTCGATGGGCCGTAGCCTGCGGAAGGTCTGGGTGAAGTCCGCTTGCGTCGAATGCATCCAGCCGAGGAGCTCTTCGATCAGGCCCGCGTCGGCGTCCTCTTCGGTCAGGAGTCCGAGCTTGCCGCGGTAGGCCGCGAGCCAGTTTCGTTGAAACTGGGCGGGGAAGGATTCCAGGCAGGCTTGAGCCACCTCGACGGCGGTGGCCTCGTGGTCGTCTAGGATTGGCAGGAGTGCCTCGGCGAAGCGGGCGAGGTTCCATGAGGTGATCTTGGGTTGGTTGCCGAAGGCGTAGCGGCCTTGACGGTCGATGGAGCTGAAGACCGTGGCTGGGTCGTAGGCATCGATGAAGGCGCACGGCCCGTAATCAATGGTCTCGCCACTCAAGGCCACATTGTCGGTGTTGAGAACGCCGTGGACAAAGCCAACGCGCATCCACTGGGCCACGAGGGCCGATTGCCGTTCGATGACCGCTTCGAGCAGGGCTTTACCGGGTTTCGGGTCGTCGGCGCGCTCCGGGAAATGGCGCTGGAGTGTGTAGAGGGCGAGGGTCCTGAGGGCTTGGACGTCACCCATGGCCGAGAACAACTCAAAAGTGCCGACGCGAATGTGGCTGGCAGCAATCCGCGTAAGGACTGCGCCGGGGAGGGTTGTCTCGCGGAAGACCGGTTCGCCGGTCAGAGCCACCGCTAGGCTGCGGGTCGTCGGAATGCCCAGCGCGTGCATGGCTTCGCTGATGAGGTATTCTCGAAGCATGGGGCCCAGTGCCGCGCGACCGTCACCCCCGCGAGAATAGGGGGTTAGGCCCGGACCTTTGAGCTGGATGTCCCAGCGCCGTCCCGCGGGGTCCAAATGCTCTCCCAGTAGGATAGCTCGGCCGTCACCCAGTCGAGCGAGGTTGCCGAATTGGTGTCCGGCATAGGCCTGAGCGATGGGTTCAGAACCCTCAAAGAGACGGTTGCCGACGAAGAAGCCCACCTGCTCGGGTTGCCCCAATGCGTTTCCGTCGAGGCCCAGAGTGTTTGCTAAGTCTTGGTTGAAGATTCCCCAGCGAGGCTGGGAAACTGGCGTAGGATGCACGGGGCTGTGCAAACCCTCTGGCAGTCGGGCGTATGAATTGTCCCAGCGCCAACCCGCACGGAATGGGGCTGGGCTGCTGGCCTGAGTTTCGGCCTGTGGGGTCCAATCGGGCCGCTCAGAGGGCATGGGCTTGGAGGGCTTCAAGGGAAATGAATTCGAGCACCCGTTGGTTGCAGGCTTCGAGGATCACCGGAGGAGCGCACCCCGCCTCGAAGGCCTCTTTCCAACGCAGGGCGCACAAGCACCAGCGATCTCCAGCGCGCAGGCCAGGGAAGCCGAATTCCGCCATGGGAGTGGAAAGGTCGTTGCCAGCCGCCTTGGAGAACTCCAGGAACTCTAGTGTCACTTCAGCGCAGACGATATGCCGGCCGGTATCTTGGGGCCCGGTGCGGCAGTAGCCATCGCGGTAGAAGCCTGTCTGTGGTGCGAAGCAGCAGGGCTCCAAAGGCAGCCCCAGCACATTGAGGTCCGGTATTTTTGTGGGACGTTGTGATTCCATCGATGGACCGACGATAACGCTTAAAGTTCCGTGGCAAAGGGTGCATTCGTCTCGGGTTTTCATGAGCAACCCAGCACGGGGGCGGGTCTCGAACGTCTCCGCTGGAGTTTCGATGCCTCCGCTTCGGAGGTATTTGCGGGTGGATTGAACGACTGGACTTAGTGATCCAGGGGGAGGTTCAGCCTTAGCATGAAGTAGAATTTTATGGGGCTCCACACCCCCCATTTTGCTACCACGGCTTTAGATCCCCTGTTCATGAGGGGTAACTGAAGTTTTATCGGCCGGCGTTTGCGTTTGGCCTTGTTGGGCACACTTTGGTATTCGTTAGCTCCTTTGATTCCATGCACGAAACTCGAATGAATTCCCGCTCACTGCGGATGGCAGCTGCGCTCGCGCTGTCCATCGTCTCTCTGTCTGCCGCCGAGAAGATTAATGAGGCCTTGCTCCAGAAGGATTTCCCCTTCCAGGGCGCCTGCATCAGTGCCTCGTTCCCGGCCAAGAACACCGCCATGAAAGGTCTGGCACTCCGCCTTCAGGGCGTGGCGGATGCCAACATGCTCTTCGACACCGACCTGTGCCGCATGGCGGCAGGCTGGACCGGAGGTTACATTAACACCCGCGGCGTGACCTTCGACGGTTCCCACGGCGGACATCCTTCGATCGTCGGCAAGCAGTCCTTCGGGACGGCCGTGGTCCCCGGAGTTTCCCTCACCGGCATGTTCACTGACGCCCGCAAGGAGCCGTTCGGACCGACCGATGCCTCGGTAGTCCGCTGGGATGGTTTGCACGTAGCCGGCGACCGCGTTCAGTTGAACTACACCGTGGCCGGCAGCATCGCCATTCACGAGCAGCCTTCGGCCCGTCAGGCCGGCGGTCAGACTGTGTACGTCCGCACCTTCCGAATCGGCGGCGGCAAGAAAAGTGGTCTCTTCTCCCGCAAGACAAAGACAGATACGACCTTCTCCCTCCTGCTGGCCGATGTAGAAAACGGTCACGGCAAGCTGGAGAACGGGGCCGCTGTGGTTAGCGCCAACGGGGTCACCACCCGCGTTCAGGCGACGGGGTTGCCCAAGGGAGCGTCCCTGAAGATCGAGGGCGGTCGGGTCCAGTTGGAGATTCAGATCGGAACCACGACCGGCGGTGTGTTTGAGGTGGCCGTGGTCAGCGGCTCTTATTCTGAAGTGGCCCAGGCCTCCGGCTCCCTCGCAGGCAAGCCGACCTTCGCCGACCTTCAGCACGGCGGAGCGGCCCATTGGCCCCAGGTGGTCGAGACGCAGGGTGTGATCGGCAAGGGCGACGGAGCGTACGTCGTCGACCAAATCACTCCGCCCATCGAAAACCCCTGGAAGCGCCGCCTGCGCATTGGTGGTATGGACTTCTTCTCCGATGGTACCCGGGCTGCTGTCAGCACTTGGGATGGAGACATTTGGATTGTCTCAGGCATCGACGAGAGCCTGAAAAACCTGAAGTGGACGCGATTCGCGTCGGGAATGTACGAGACGCTGGGACTGCGCATCGTCAACGACCAGATCTACACCTCCGGTCGCGATCAGCTCACCCGCTACTACGATTACAACCACGACGGTGAGGCGGACTATTACGAAAACTTCAACAACTCGGTGACCTCCACCGAAGGGTTTCATGAGTTCCTCTTCGACCTCCAGACCGACAAGGAAGGCAACTTCTACTTCGCCAAGGCTGGACCGGTGAAGGGC
>Ga0209598_10004242_pt1 | contig 10575 bp, 4 predicted proteins | sample M_140807_EF_Meta_FD_187317 | JGI IMG/M metagenome (GOLD analysis project Ga0209598, IMG submission 187317) | Freshwater microbial communities from Lake Montjoie, Canada to study carbon cycling - M_140807_EF_MetaG (SPAdes) (version 2) | ecosystem: Environmental > Aquatic > Freshwater > Lake... | reverse complement strand
GGGGCCATTGGTCATCATTACCAGGCGATCGGCGAGAAATAAAGCCTCATCAATATCGTGGGTAATCATCAACACGGTACAGCGATGATCGTTCCAAATTTGCAATAATTCTTCCTGTAATTCTTCTTTAGTAATAGCATCTAAAGCCCCAAAAGGTTCATCTAAAATTAAGACTTGAGGACGAATAGCTAAGGCTCGTGCAATCGAAACTCTCTGTTTCATACCTCCTGAAATTTGCGGTGGTTTCTTGTCCATTGCTTCCGTTAAACCGACCATTGCTAAATGATCTTTAGCGATCGCTTTTTTCTCGGCTTCCGATTTGTTGGGATAAACCGAATCTACCGCTAAATAGACATTTTCTAAGGCCGTTAACCAGGGTAATAAAGCATAACCTTGAAACACCACCATGCGATCGGGGCCAGGTTCCACAATGGACTTACCACCAACTCGAACGGAACCTTCTGTGGGATGGGCAAAACCTGAAACCATGTTTAATAAAGTGGATTTACCGCAACCAGAGTGACCGATCACGCAGATAAATTCCCCTTCATCAACCGTTAAATTCACATCTTCTAAAACGGTGTAGGGGCCACGAGGAGTTTGATAAACTTTAGAGACATTTTCAATAGTTAAAAATGATTCGGTTGCAGTAACAGTTGCGTTCATGGGTTTGTTGAGAAATTCTAAGGTTTGCATGATAATTGATAGTTGACAATGGATAATTGACAATTAGTGAAATTAAATTTTTTGCGCCTCTTTTTAAGGCTGCTGTTCATCTACAAGCTTTTATTCTCTAAGCTTTTAGGTTTTGATCCCCCCAACCCCCCTTGATAAGGGGGGCTAAACACCTGTAAATGTCCTAGTCCCCCTTTTTAAGGGGGATGCCGTAGGCAAGGGGATCAAACTTTTAGGGATGCAAAGAGATGTTTATAAACAGCCGCTTTTTAAGGGGAGAAGAGGGGATCATGCTGTAACTAATCTTTGACCATCTAAATGCACTTCGGCCATGGTAAAATTGCGATGAATATCTAAATGGGTTAAGTAAGAAATGGGATCGTCGGCGTTAAATTCAATGCCATCAAATAGGGCGATCGGTTGCCGTTGATAATTGACTTCTATTCCTAATTCCCTGGCGGCGGTACTAAAGACTCCGACCCGACAAACCCGTTCTAAAATTTCTACCCAATTGCGGGGGAAGGGGATTTCACCCCAACGGGCCATCTGGGTCATCATCCAGAGATGTTCAGTCCGACTGGGACGGTTAACATTGTCTCCAAAAAAGAGGTGATGGGCATATTCCACAGGCTTATTCAGGTCACAGGTATAGTGATTTGGGTCGCCTAATCGAATGTATTCAATAGAAGTACTCAGATAATTTCGACCCGCTAAAATTTCCCGTATTTCCTGTTCGTGTTGGGGATTGGCGCAATATTCACAGGCTTCTAACAAGGCTTTCACTAAAGCGATATGGGTATTGGGATATTTAATGGCCCAGTCCTCCCGTACTCCCAATACTTTGCCTGGATGACCCTGCCAAATTTCCAAATCCGTCGCAATGGTGAAACCAGCCCCTTCGATCGCCGCCCGTAAATTCCAAGGCTCACCGACACAATAACCGTCAATGGTTCCTGCTTTCAAATCCGCAACCATCTGGGCAGGGGGAATGGTTTTCAGGTTCACATCGCGATCAGGATCAATACCATTAGAAGCTAACCAGTAGCGCAACAGCAAATTGTGCATTGACGAAGGGTGTACCATGCCCAGGGTATGATTTTCCCCCTCGGATTCCAGTAATACCTTTTTAAAATCGGCGGCAGTATAAATGCCCTTTTCGTAGAGTTCTTTGCTGAGGGTGACACCGTTGCCATTGCGAGTCATGGTCAGAGCCGTCACAACGGGTAAGGACTCTTCCTGATGACCGCCTGCGGTTAACCAAGTGGGCATTCCCGAAGGCATTTGAGCCGCATCTAGATAGCCTCCTGCAATGCCGTCCACAATTCCGCGCCAACTGGTTTCCCGTACTAGGCTGACTTCATCCAAACCATGTTTGACAAAAAAGCCTTTTTCCTTGGCAACTACCAAGGGAGCGCAAGCCGTTAAAGGCACATAACCCAGTTCTAAATTGACTTTTTCTAGACCATGACGGGCAATGGTCGTAACTTTTTGGGCGCGTAATTTTTTGATTCGTTTCTGTTGGTTTAAGAAGTAAATGATTTCACTGCGTAAACTGTAATAACTGGGATGATTAACCACTTCCATGCGTTTGCGAGGACGGGGAATATCAACTTCTAAAATACCGCCAATTTTAGAGCTTGGCCCATTAGTTAACATGACGATGCGATCGGATAATAAAACCGCTTCATCCACATCATGAGTCACCATTACTGAAGTAACTTGATATTCCTCGCAAATCTTCATTAATTGTTCTTGCAAATTACCGCGAGTCAGGGCATCTAAGGCTCCAAACGGTTCGTCTAATAACAACACTTTCGGGCGTATGGCTAAAGCTCTGGCGATCGCCACCCGTTGACGCATTCCCCCTGATAATTCCTTGGGTAATTTCTCTACCGCATGACGTAAACCGACGAGATCAATGTGTTGTTCAATCACGTCATTTTGTTCTTGGGCAGGGCTTCCCGCCATCACTTCTTCAACAGCTAGAGCAATATTTTGACGCACCGTTAACCAAGGCAACAGGGAATAATTTTGGAAAACCACCATGCGATCGGGGCCAGGTTGTTTAATGCGTTGACCTTCGAGAGTAACGACTCCTTCCGTTGGTAAATCTAAACCCGCAATCATATTTAACAGGGTAGATTTACCACAGCCAGAGTGACCAATCAGAGAAATAAATTCACCCTTTTTAATTTCTAGATTAATTCCCTTGAGGGCGATATATTCACCGCCGCCAGAGAGAGGGAAAACTTTATCAATATTATCAACTGCAACAAAAACGCTCATAGTTTTAAATCCTTAAAGATTAATAATAGTGTTAGGGTAGGGGCGCATAGCGTGCGCCCAAAAGTTGTCATTATTGATTTACTCTTTGACAATCAAGGTCTGAACAAAAGCCATTAACTTATCCAGAATTAAACCGATCGCGCCGATATAAATGAGAGCCAAGATAATGTCACTGATGTAATTATTTTGGTAGGAATCCCAGATAAAGAAACCAATCCCGACAATTCCCGACATCACGATTTCAGCCGCAATAATCGCCAACCAAGCCAAACCGATCGCAATCCGTAACCCCGTGAAAATATAAGGTAAAGCCGAAGGAATGAGAATTTTCAAAAAGAACTTTTGAGGAGCAAGTTGTAACACTTTGCGAACATTAATGTAATCCTGGGGAATTTGTTGAACGCCAACTGCAGTATTAATTAAAATCGGCCAAACTGAGGTAATAAAAATGACGAATAATGCCGCAGGTTGGTTTTGTTGCAGGGCTGCCAACGCTAAGGGAACCCAAGCTAAAGGAGGAACGGTTCTCAAAAATTGAAAGAGAGGATCTAAAGCTTTATTCCAAAATGAATTTAAACCAATGACAATACCGACAGAAATCCCCACAACAGCAGCCAAAGAATAACCAATTAACACCCGTTGCAGACTTGCCATTGCTTGCCAGAACAAACCCACATCCGTACCACCGCGATTAAAGAAAGGATACATTAAATAAATGCGAGTCCGTTCATTAGTAATTAAATCCGTTGGAGGGGGTAATTTAATCAATCCTGTCATCGAACAGAGTTGCCAAACAATCAGAAATCCTAAAATCCCGACAATGGGGGGTAAGATATTTTGGGAATTTTTGCGCCAGAATTTTGCTAAAGGATTAGCACTGGGACGAGTGGTTCTTAAGGTGGTTGCCATAATTAAAAAGTTCCTCGATTGAGTTAAAAGTTAAAAGTGGTTAAGGGGAAATAACGAATAGTTGAGAATTGGCAAATAATTTTGGGAATAAATGGTTAGCAGTTAAAGTCAGTCAGTATTTATAGTAAAATCTATAACCCTTAACCCTTAACCCTTAACTCATAACCTCTAACCCAAATCTAGGCTTTCTTAATCGCCAAACTATCAAGATAGGCTTTCGGATTTTCGGGATCAAAAACTTTGCCGTCAAAGAATTTTTCAACTCCACGAGAATCCCCTGTCGGAATTTCGGCGGCGGGAATACCAGCTTCCTTAGCAGCTTCTTTCCAAAGGTCAGAACGATTGACTTTATCAATCAAATTCTTAGAAGTTTCCAGATAGGTTTTGGGCAAGAAACCCCAACGCACACTTTCGGTTAAAAACCAAAGATCAAGGCTCTTATAGGGATAGGAAACACTCCCTTTATCGGTTTTCCAATAACGGACAGCCATATTAAAATCATTAATGTCGGGCTGACCATCTCCCATCACATATTTGCCCATAAACATCGGCTCTAAAGTTGCCGCAGGAACATTAAAGTAACTAGCTTTAGCAACAATTTGAGCCAATTCTTTACGGTTTTCCTGTTTGTCACACCATTGCTGGGCTTCCATTACCGCTTTTAAAATTGCCTTGGTCGCTTTGGGATTTTTATCTACCCAATCCGCTCGCATTCCTAAATATTCTTCAGGATGAGAAGGCCACATTTGAGCCGTTAAAGCGGCAACAAAACCAATGTCATCTTTGATTAAACGGCCTGGCCAAGGATCGCCCGTACTAAATCCTTCCATTGTTCCCGTTTTCATATTAGCTACGGTTTGGGCGGCGGGAACGGTTAACAAACTCACATCTTTGTCGGGATCAATTCCCCCTGCGGCTAACCAATAACGAATCCAAAAGTCTTGATTGGCCTTGGGAAAAGTATAGGCGGCTCTGAATTTTTTGCCTTCTTTTTGTAAGCCCTGGATATAGTCCTTGGCTTTGGACATATCGAGGCTAATATTTTTGCCCATTTGACTTTTGGCGATCGCAATCCCATTACCCTGGGTGTTCAACATTGCCAAAACATACATCGGCACTTTGACATTATTTTTGGTAATTAAACCCTCAGAAATCAGGTAAGGCATGGGCATCTGCCACTGACCGCCATCAATTCCACCGCCTGCGGAACCAATTTCGACATTATCCCTAGCGGCTCCCCAGTTAGCTTGCTTAGAAACTTCCGCATCGGTCATGCCGTACTTGGCAAAAAAGCCCTTTTCTTTGGCAATAATCAACGGGGCAGACTCAAAAATGGGCGTAAAACCGAGTTTAACCTTGGTGGTTTCAGGGGTGGTTTCAGGGGTTAGGTTTGTCGCTTGAGTCGTGGGAGTAGTTGTAGTCCCACTGTTTCCTTGGGGTTCGGGAGGATTGCCTAAACAGCCTTTTAAGAAGATGGAACTGCTGGCCGCCATCCCTGCGGTGATTAAAAATTTGCGGCGATTGAACTGATTCATGGGAATAAAATAGATAAAGTTTATGTATTAATGGGGATCAATTTAAAGAGTCTGGGTTAGAAGGGAGAAGGGACTTGAGGCCAAAAAGCACAATTAAAAGGGTAAAGTAAGCGGTGATTGCATAAATAATCCAGTCTGTCATAGGTGTTTCCTCAATTTGTTGACTTTCATCATAGGGGAAAACTAGAATAGATAAAAGACCCAATATTTTATTGTTATCATAGATTTTATCTATAAAAAAATGAAGCAAGCTACCCTCCATCAATTGCAAATTTTTGAAGCGATCGCCCAGTATGGCAGTTTTACCCGTGCCGCCGAAGAGCTTTTTCTGACCCAACCAACGGTTTCCCAGCAGATGAAGCAACTCACCAAGGCGATCGGAGTCCCCCTCTATGAACAAATCGGCAAACGCATTTATCTTACCGATGCAGGTAAAGCGGTTTTGGAGGTAGGGCGAGATATTTCCCAACGCTTTAACGATTTAGAAATGACCTTGGCCGATATCAAAGGTTTAAAACAGGGCAACTTGAAACTAGCCGCCATTACCACTGCCAAATATTTCGTACCGCGTATTTTAGGAACCTTCCGCCAGCGTTATCCAGGTATTCGTATTTCCCTACAAATTGCTAATCGTCAACAAATTCTTGAGCGTCTAGCCGACAATTTAGATGACCTCTATTTCATTGGGCAACCACCCGAAGAATTGGATATTAATCTGCGTCATTTTTTGGATAATCCTCTTGTGGTCATTGCTCCTCGCAATCATCCCCTCGCTCAAGAGAAATTAATCTCTATAGAGAGATTAGCAAATGAACCCCTCATTATGCGTGAATCAGGTTCGGGAACAAGAATGGCAGTCGAAGACTTTTTTGCTGAAAATCGCTTACAAATGCGGGTAGAAATGGAAATTGGTAGTAACGAAGCGATTAAACAAGCAGTCGTAGGAGGATTGGGTTTATCAATTTTGTCTCGCCATTCCTTAGCCCTAGAAGGCCCTCAAGGCCCTTTAGTTGTGCTAGACGTGGAAGGATTTCCTATTCAAAAACATTGGTATGTTATTTATCCAGGCAATAAACAATTATCGATTGTTGCTCAAACTTTTTTAGATTATTTATTAACAGAGGGAAAAGAATCAGCCCAAAATTTTGTTAATCTTGTTTAGATTATTAAATTATATTAAATGCAGGCATTCTCTATGAAAGATTTGGATTATTGGTTGGACTTTCCCATCGGGGAATAAGGCTTGTCGTTATACCGAATAAAATAAGTGTCTTTTTACTAATGACCAATATTTTTATCTTGCTTGACGAAAAAAACAAGCGATCGCCGCTCCAGCAGATCTATTAAAAACGTTGTTCATATTCCACAATGCCGCGACTATCATCGGCAAAATTACTAGAACCCCGAATCGTCGTATTTTCATTTAAACGATACCTTAAACCCCACTGAGGCGGGCGATCGGTATTGACAATTTTTTGAATAGAAACTGATAAATTATTACTCAAATCTACCCCCGCTTCGGCGGCAACTCCTAACTGATTTGAGGTGGTTCTTTCCTTGTCATTAATTAAGGGCGTGGGAAAAATGCGGAATTGACTTAAACCCAATGCTTCCCCAATTTGTCCCTGAACTCCGCCTAAAACCGCCGATCCCGCTAAATTTGCTAAACCGATCGCGCTATCTTCTTGACCTAACGTATTGACAAAACCCCCACCGAGCAGTGCAATAATTTCCCGTTGACTGCGACGGGGACTACTACTCAACTGAATACTTTTGCTTAACTGGCTGGCATATCCTTGTACCAACGCTTGAATCCTGATCATCTGCAAACTTTCACTATTGGCCGAAAAAGGTTCATCAATTTCTGAGGAAAGGGGATTAATATTCAAGCTATTGCGACGGGTTTCAGTGGCGGCACTGACTAAACGCAGGTTTAAATAGGGATCGAGTCCACGATGGGGAGTAAATTGGGCGACATTTTCATTTCCTCCCGCTAACCGTAATTGACTGGCAAACAGATTAATTTGTCCGCTTTTGAGGGAAATTGTCCCTTCAGGTAGCAGTTGCCCCGTATTGCCATTGAGAGTCACCGTTCCCGTTGCCAAAAAGTCCAGAACGGGAGAGCGTTGGATGCGAATATCTTCACCCAGGTTTAAATTGAGTCCCTTAAATTCAGCCGTGTGATTGAGTTCCCCTGTATTTTCGTTGGTAAGCAGAGCTTCTCCCAGGAGGATTTTTCCTTTAAATAAATCCAAATTTCCGCCAATATCGGGTTCAACCACGCTACCTGTAATCTGAATATTGCCCTTGATTCCGCCCTGATAGAGTTCCTTGAGTTTAAAGGCTGAATTTTCAAAAGTAATCGTTAAAGGATTGGTCTGGGGGATAGGCTTTAACAAGGGTAATGATCCCGCGATCGCCACATTGCCGCCGTCCAATTGACCCGTCCAGGAAACATCAAGTTGATTTAGATCTAAATGCAGATTGCCATTCACCTGGGTGAGGGGAGTAGAGGGCAGAACCTGAGCCGCGATCGTGGCATTTTCTAGACTGACATTGCCTTCTCCCTGAATTTCTTTCAAAATCTGGGTCTGGGGATCGATACGCCCAAAAACATCCAGTTGCACCAATCCCTTACCGTTTAACCAACTGAGTTCTCCCTTAGTCGCCAGGGCGATCAGGCTTAATGCCTCATTTTTTGCCCTGAAACTCAGCTTAAAGCGATCGCTGTCGGGTTGAACAACAGCAAAGGGGAAAACGTAGGGAATCGAGCCTTCTAAAATCAAGGGTTCGGTTTTCGAGTAGAGAATGCTATTGATCGCAAAATCAAAACGTCCCCCCTGGTAAGCAAAATTTCCCTCTGTTGCCTGTAACTGGGTTTGATTGAGAGTCACATTCTCAATTTGAAGATTACCTTTTGCCTGGGGATTCCTGCGATTTCCAGCCAAAGAAATTGTTGCATTCAGAGAACCGTCTAAATCTAAACCCTGGGGATTCGTTATCAGATTTTTCAGGGGTTTAAGGGGAATATTCGCCAGTTGCAATTCTCCGACTTGACTTTCTTCGCCCACCTTTCCCGTCAAAACAAAGAGACTTTTTCCTGTTTCTAACCGCAATGGCTCTAGGGTGAGGATGCCATTTTGCCAATTGCCTTGTAATTGCAAGTTATCTATCTGTAAATTTGCCCATCGCCAATCTTTTCCTATGAAATTAAACGCAGTCTCGATTTTTCCGCCTATTTCTCCCTGAACCGCGATTTTTCCTGCCAACTGACCCCGCAGACTATCTAAATCGGGTAGCGGCGAATTCTCTGCCCGTTGTTGCCGTTGTTGTTTGAGTTGGGCATTGATTTCCGAAAGATAACTCAGTTGTGTGTGAATAGACGATTCGGGCAAACCCACTTCGGCCAAGATTTTAGTTTGATCAATTTTGTCATAGAGATCGGCGGCTTTCTGATAGACAGGTAAATTTAAACCGCGTTTCAGGTCATCAAGGCGGAAAATTTGCAGCGTTTGTAGAATTTCTTCAATATTACTTGTTGGTAAGGCAAGTTCACCCTGAAAACGAGGGTTTTGACTATTAAAGCTCACTTTTCCTTGGAAGGGATAGATCTGATTTTTGAGGGATAATTGGCTATTACTGACTGTTAATACGCCCTGGCTATAAGCTAAATTTCCTAAAATGCGATCGCCGTTTAGAGTTCCGTAACGAGGTTGATCAATGACGACCTTTACCCCTAAAATACTGGAATCCGAGAGATTAATTCTGAAATTTCCCGATAAATCCCCTGTTAAGGGCGTTAAATGTTTGACGGAATCGGTATTAACGGTAATGAGAGAAGATTGAATCGCAACTTCTTTGACTAGAGCCAGGGGAAACTGTTGAGCCGTGACAAATAATAAATTTTGCTGGCGATCACCCGTCACCTGCATCTCTTTTCGTTTGAAACTAAAAGAAATAGGCTTAAATTGCGGATCTAAGAACAGGTTAAGATGATCATTTTTTCCCAGCAATTCTAGGGTTAATCCTTTAGTAATACTTTTATCAATTTTCCCCTGTAAATAGGGATCAAAGGCGATCTGATTAATTTCTAAATCTCGTAGGGCTAAATTGCCTTGGATATCAGGATTTTTTAGGGAACCTCGTATTTTTCCCTCAAAATCAACTTTTCCTGTCTGGGCAACGTTTTGAGTCGGATCGGGCTGAAAAAGTCGCTCCAAAGCCAGATTTTTAACGTTAACCTCTAAATCAACCGCCTGGATAAGGTTTACAGACAGATCAGAACGAAACAATGAATCTAAAGACGCGATCGCCGATCCCCGTGCGATTAAATTCTTCGCTGTCACCTCTGCTAGGTTTAATCGATCATCTTTCCACTGAAAACGGGTTGCGAGAGGGCGTTCCAAACCAGGTAAGCCTTGACTGAGCTTAATCTTTCCTTGAGCTTGGAGATTATGGGGTTGCCATTGAGCTAAATTTCCTTGAATTTTTATTTTTCCGTCTAGATTTCCCTGTAAATTGGAATTGAACGAATTTAAAGCAACGGATTGGGGCGATAGAATTGCCTGGAAACCTTGGGAGTCAAAGGAAACTTGAGTCGCTCGGATTTGTCCCTGGGGTAAATGAACCGTTATTTGACCCTTACCCTGCAATTCATCGAAGGGCTTTTCGAGGGAACCCGTGAGCAGAGCCTGACCCGTTAGGCTAGAAGAAGCAAAACGCGGTACAATTCGGCGCAAATTCAGATTATCAGTGACTAAATTGGCTTGCCATTGTTTTTGAATTAAAGAAAATTGTTTCGCCCGAATTATTCCCCCTGCACTAGCCAGAGTTGCTTGCCCTAGAATTTGTAACTGGTTGAGATCATGATTTTTGCCCTGAACCGTAAAATCTCCTGACAAGTTTCCCTGACGAAACTGAGGTTGAACAGGCAACGAGAGGCGCACCAAATTAACGCCTGAAACTTGCACTTTCCCCTGCCAATTTCCGCTTTGATAGGTTAAATCCTGCGTTCTGACCGTGCCATTGGCGATGGGTATCACTAAATTCGCGATCGCCTTAACGGATTGGGTTTGTCCCCATTGACCTGAGATTTGAGTCTGACCCGAAACCGCAAACGTCGGTAAATTAGCGTGATAGTCGGGCGCGATCGCCTTAATGGGTAACTGGG
>Ga0209598_10004240_pt1 | contig 10580 bp, 10 predicted proteins | sample M_140807_EF_Meta_FD_187317 | JGI IMG/M metagenome (GOLD analysis project Ga0209598, IMG submission 187317) | Freshwater microbial communities from Lake Montjoie, Canada to study carbon cycling - M_140807_EF_MetaG (SPAdes) (version 2) | ecosystem: Environmental > Aquatic > Freshwater > Lake... | reverse complement strand
CAAGCATTCTAGGATTAATTGACGTGATAATGGTTGATTAAAGCCGCGCTTGGCGGTTTTCTTAGGGGAATTGAGCATATTGAACCAAGGATGAGAAATAGTCATGACAACTCCGGGACAAAGGAGCGAAATAGATCTGGGCTAGTTTATCATCGAACGATACGGGATCAAGCGAATTTAGGGGGATTGGCTAAATTCTGGGTGGAAGTCTCAATACAACACTGCAGTTGCTACCGCCAAATCCAAAGGCATTAGAAAGTATCCAGCGCAGAGGTGTGCTGCGGGATTCGCCATGAACGTGATCGATCCCTTCACACGAAGTGTCCACTGTATCGAGGTTGAGTGTGGCAGGAATGGCCTGACGTTCTAGGCATCCGATGCCAATCGCCAATTCGAGTGAAGCAGCTGCGGCCAGCAGGTGGCCAGTTGCGGCCTTGGTGGAGCTGACAGGTGCGGATATTCCTGTGTCCGATGCTACTTGCCTGATGGCTTGGGCTTCCATGGCATCGCCAGCTGGCGTTCCAGGAGCATGAGCATTGATGTACCCGGGCTCAGTTGAAGTGACCTTGGCACGTTCAAGTGCCTGCCTCATGGCGGAGACCACGTGAGTTTGGTCTGTAGAAGGCATGACAAGGTGATGGGCATCACTGGTCATCCCCCAGCCCGCCAAAATGGCGAGCGGCCTTGCTCCTCGGGCACGGGCGCGCGTGGCGGTTTCCAGCACGAATAGAGCGCCGCCATCCCCCATGACAAACCCGTCGCGTTCTCGGTCGAAAGGCCTGCAAGCGCGGGTGGGATCGTCATTGCGTCGAGAAGTGGCCCGGAGGTTTCCAAAAACGGCAAGTGTGAGCGGCGTGGTGTTCACAGCTGCTGCTCCGGCAAGGACAGCATCTGCTGCCCCCCCTTTGAGCATGGCTGCCGCTAAAGCTAAGGCGTGATTGCCACTGGCGCACGCACTCGACAGTTGAATGGAGGGGGCCATGGTGCCTTGCCAATGCCGGGCAAGCAGATCGGTGTACGAGGGGAATGGCGAGCCCGGCTGATACAAGGTGCCCGTTGGAACGGGCCCCCATGTGGATTCCCACGACAGCATCCAATCGGGGCCCACACCCAGAACCACACCAAGTCGACCGCTTGCGGGGTGCCAGCCAGCGTTGTCCAAAGCCAAGGCAGAACACGTTTCGATCAGCTTGCCCGTTGGGGGCAATGCTGGATGCACTGGCCATGGGGAATCAGGAATAAGCCCGATATGGCTGGCTATTTTGCTCGCATGTGTGGAGGTGTCGAAATGCGTGATGGGACCAATAGACGTTTTGCCGGCCAGCACACTGGTGGAAATAGCTTCAATGCCACACCCAAGGGGAGAGACGGCACCTATTCCCGTGATCCAGATTTCGGTGTCGCCACTCATTTATTCTGTTCCGGCGCAACGAATCGCAAGGAAAGTGAAGAAGACCCAACCGAGGCAGACCAAGGAGAGCGTTGATCCTTCAGTAGGGAACCGGTTTTCCATGGACACCATGGCAAGTCGTCATGGTTAGGGGCTCCTATGGCGAGCCGCCATTTGCCATCACCATCATGATCTGTTGTGTGTCTTGAAAGGGCCACCGCCAATGCGCGAAGGCGGGTAGATGACGTGCCACTTGGCAGAAAGTCAGTTTCGAGCCCCGTCCAGATCAGCCACAACCCTTGAGGTTCAACAGCCAGATCGATAGCCCATGCAGCGGACCAGACCTGATCTTCTGTTCCAGGCCACCCGCCGATACCTAGATTGGGCCCATGCGCTCCCAAAATGATGGAAACCTGACCGGGAAGCGAGTGAAGTGAGCACTGGGGAATTACTTGGGGCGAGATAGCCCAAGCGCCATCTTCGGCATACCGTTGAAGGTTGTCGCGGAATGTGGTTCGGCCGGGTAGCAGCGGGCAGGCTAATACTGCCCAGTCATCGAATGCGAGATCTGGGGCCATTAATCGAGCCAGACGTACAGCCTCAAGGGCCACCGCCGTCTGGTCTTCCATGTGCCTCATGGAGCCTTTGCCTGGCCCTGTCCATGAATCTGCGAACTGGCGACGCAACGGGGCAATAGCCTCGTGCTCTGCCTCGGCATATCCGTGGCAGGCAATGACCCACTCACGGGCCTGAATCTCTGGAACGACCGGTTTTCGAATGGTCGTACCCCTGGCTTGACGTGCCATCACTTCGCTTGCCCGCCAGACATGATACCACGGGTCGCCATGTTCGCGCGGCCGAGTGTGGTTAGAATGTGTTCGTGATCAACCATGCGTGCACAGGGTCCAGAACTTATGCCTCGTGATCCCTACGAGGTGCTCGGTGTCAACCGCACCGGCACTCAGGATGATATCAAGAAAGCGTATAGGAAACTGGCTCGGGAATTCCACCCCGACCGTAATCCGGGAGATAAATCTGCCGAATCTAGGTTCAAGGAAGTTCAGGATGCCTACGAAATCCTGAACGACGAGCAAAAAAAACAGCAGTACGACCAGTTTGGATTTGCTGGTCCTCAACAAGGAAATCCGTTTGGTCAGGGTGCGGGCGCCGGGTTCGACGGTTCGCAGATGGACCTGAACGACATTCTTGGTGGAATGTTTGGTGGCCGCGGCCGGTCGCGAACCCGGCGGGGCAGGGCCGCTCCCGAACCAACGATGGTTACCATGACAATTCCGCTGGAATTGGCACATTCGGGCGGTAAACGGTCGTTTCGGTATGGGGAAAAAGACCTCGAACTAACCATTCCCGCTGGGATTGCTGAAGACCGAAAACTCAAACTGGCGGGCCAGGGAGACGGTGGCGGAGACCTGATTGTTGCCATCCAGTACGCCTCTCACACATTTTTTAGACGCGATGGACTGGACATTATCCTCGATGTGCCAATTTCTTTGCCTGAGGCGGCCCTTGGCGCCAAAATCGATGTCCCCACACTTGAAGGCGCCAGGCTAACTGTGAAAATTCCTCCCGGTGCTTCCAGCGGCCAGAAGTTGCGCTTGAAGGGCATGGGGTTGGCCGGTGGGGACATGCACATTGAAATCAAAATCATGGCACCACCGGTCCGCGACGATCGCGGCCGCGAATTGCTCGAAGAATTGTCGCGAATTCATCCGCAGCAACCGCGTGCGGCCCTGCCTTGGGGGGCTTGACTGTGCCCCTTGAAGGTGGCGGAGTTATCCCACCTGCGCGCCCCTTTCCCATACGGCGCGCGGGCATGCCGCAAGCACTGAAGCTTCGCTCGACGGCGCAGTTTGATCACGTTTTTGGCACACGCTGCTCGCGTTCCAATGCTCATTTATCTGTTCACGCGGTAGGCAATGGTATGGGGTACACGCGACTGGGACTCAGTGTTTCCAAGCGTGTGGCGGGTGGGGGGGTGATGCGTAACCGGATAAGGCGGCGCTTGCGCGATGCTTTTCGGCGGGCGCGCCCCGATCTTCCAGCTGGATTCGATCTCATCGTGTCTGCGCGATCTGCAAAACTGCCCAAAGGGGCAGCGCTTGATGCCATGCTGGTGGATCTGATCGGTCAGGTAATTCGCAAGGCCATTCAACGAATAGAAACCGTTCGGCCCGGGCCTTCGGTACCGTGATTCTGTCTTGGGTCGATCGGGCCGTAGGGTTGGTAGTGGGGGCGGTGGTGGCCTGTTACAGGCTCATTTTCCATCCTGTTATCCCATCGGGTTTGTGTCGCTATACGCCAACATGCAGCCAATACATGCTTGAGAGCATCCACAAATATGGTGGATTCCGGGGAACTTGGCGCGGCGTTTTGCGTGTGTTGCGGTGCCGCCCGGGCTGTCCGGGCGGTCACGATCCAGCGTAGATTAAATCGACCACGTACCGGGTGCAGACTTTGGCCCAGGTTTGCCGCGGCGCCTTGGTTTTTCGACAGGTGCTGCCGATTCTGGCTCTGCTACTGGAGCTGGTTTGCCAACCCGCCTTCGATTGGAAGGGTGCACACGGGTGGCTTCTGCCTCCTCAGCTACTTCCGCCTCGCGTTTGCCCGTTGCGCCCTTCTGGTTACGTCCCTGAATGACAAGTTTCATCGGAACATCACCAAAGCCAAGATGCTCGCGGATGTACTTTTCCAAATAGCGGAGATAGGGTGGGTCGAAAAGCCCCTTGCCATTGCAAAACAGAACCAAGGTAGGCGGATTGGTACTTGCCTGAGTGGCAAAATAGACCCTAGGATTTTTCCTCTTCCGCATGGGTGGAGGCGTTGTTTCCAGCGCTTCCTGGATCACCCGGTTGAGTTCGGGAGTTCCAACCCGGTAGGAGGCCTGTTTGTTAAGGCTGCGTGTTAGATCCACAAGCATAGGCACATTTTTGCCCGTGATTGCAGTAATAAATGCGATAGGGACATGCGTCAGGCTGGGGAATACCTTCCTGACATAGTCGCCCATCTGCTCCATGGTCATTCGGCCTTTGACCAAGTCCCATTTGTTGATAACAAAAATTGCGGGTTTGGAAAGTTCCAGAACGTACTCGGCCAACTGTTTGTCGACACGTGAGATTCGAAGTCTTGGTTCCATGAACAGAAGAACAACGTCCGCCCGCCTGATCGACCTCTGGGCCCGTGTCAGACTATAAAAATCAATGTTTTCCTTCACACTGCGGCGCTTCCGGACACCTGCTGTATCAATCGCCAGTAAGGCCATTCCGTCTTTTTCAAATCGCACATCGATGCTGTCGCGTGTTGTTCCGGCTACCTCGCTGACAATCACGCGGTCTTGTCCGGCCAAGGAATTGATGAAAGTACTCTTGCCTGTATTGCGTCTGCCAACCACAGCTAATTTCAGAACAGGGTCCACAGGGGCTGGAGCAACAGGAACCATTTTCTGAATCGCATCCAGTAGCACATCCCGGTTGCGGCCATGCATAGCACTGAAGCACAACGGATCACCAAGCCCCAACCCGTAAAGTTCCACAGCCTGCTGGTCGATTTCGGGGACATCGCATTTGTTGGCAACAAGAATAATCGGTTTGTTGAGCGTGCGAAGGCGATCTGCCACGCGATGGTCCAGCGGTGTGATTCCCGCTCGCACATCCACCACAAACACCAGAACGTGCGCTTGTTCCATTCCAATTCGAATCTGGTTCTCGATTTCCTCACTCAGATCGTCGCAGTCTACGACTCCAATTCCGCCGGTGTCGGTCAAGTCAAACGTGGTGTCGATCCACGAAATGGGCGCCATCACGCGGTCGCGCGTTACTCCTGCTGTCGGGTCAACGATGGCAATGCGCCGGCGCGCCAGGCAGTTGAACAGGGCCGACTTGCCTACGTTTGGCCGACCCACGATGGCGACCACGGGCAGTGTCATGGGAAATCCTCGCGAAAGTTGCTGGTCTACTCCGGTTTCATCCGGGGCGATTTGCTATTCTACCAGATAAGTTCATCGGGTCTGTCCGATTGTCCCGTTCCGGCGTGCTTCGAGGTGCCTGGTCATGCTGCGCGCCATAGTTGTTCTGACCCTGCCACTTGCTGTTGTTTTGTCGGTATTGGCGTGGTCTTCGGCGGGTACGGCTGAACCTCTTGCTCCATCCCCAATCGTGGCCGCCAGTTCCGATTCCACCGAACTTTCTCAGGCACTCCATAGCATTTCCGGTTCGATGTCGTGTGCTTCACAAGGGTGTCACGGTCGGCTCGAACCCCTTTCCAGCAAACCTGTTTTTCAAAATGAATCGACTGCCTGGCTCAACCGCGACCCGCACGCCAATGCTTATGAAGTGTTGAAAAGCGACCGTAGCAAAAAAATAGCAGAAAACTTGAATGGCCCCGGTAAACCAGCTCATCGCGACGCCCGTTGCCTTGCATGCCATGCCCATCCTGAAGTAGCTCGCCTAGCTGCGGAGCAGCAGGCTGAAATCTGGAACAGTGAGAAATTGGCGGATCAATTCGACCATGCTGCTGTTAAGGGCACAGGAGTTGGTTGCGAGTCGTGCCATACGTCTGCCGGGCATGCGACTTCTGAGTACTTGAAGGAGCATGTGAACTGGGGGCCAACAGGTCGAACGGATGGCACTTGGAAGTTGGACAGTAATCTCGAGATGTGGGCTCGGGCAGGCCTAGCACCACTCACCCGTCTCGAGGTGCAGGCAGATTTGTGCGCATCATGCCACGTGGGTAGCCCCGGATCTGCCATTGAGCCTATACGCGATTGTAATCACGACATCATGGCAGCAGGTCATCCGAGATTGCTTTACGAAGCCGCCACTTACCAACTGCGCCTGCCTCCGCATTGGAATCAGAAGCAATACCCAGAGTTGGATGGTCGCATGGCGAGCATGTTTGTGGTGGGACAGTCTGTTGCTGCTCAACATGCCGTAGGACTTTCAGCCCTGCATGCCCAGAATGCTTCGGTGGTGTGGCCGGAATTTTCGGATATGGATTGCTTCTCATGCCATTCCGGATTGAGGCCGTCAGCCGACAGCTGGAAGCAAAAACGGCTCTTCCCGACGATGCGTGCTGCGGGCTTGGCGCCGGGAACCCAAATCGCGTGCTCATGGACATTGTCCATGGCACCTGAATTATCGAGTCGCCCAGCCATGCGCCAAAAGATCGACGCTTGGTCGAAAGCGGTGAGTGGTACCCGGCCAAATGCTGTGGCAGCCACAGCCAAATCTCTTCTTTCCGAGCTGTCGGAATGGCGATCTGAAACCGCAAAAAGTGCTCAACTAAATCAAGAGTCGCGTCGGGCATTGCTCCGCAAAATTGCGCCCGTGGCGGTAGAAGCCCTGAAAAATGGCAGGTGGGATGAATCTAGGCATGCTGTGATGGCACTGTTCTGGTTGTCCCGGGGGGATCCGTCGCTGGGCAGCGATGGTGGTGCCGCCTTGTTCGGCCCCGCACTCTCAGCGCTTGAGTTTTCAACCGGTTCCGACAGCCCCGCGCAATTTCGTCAGGGGATGGATGCAGAAGGCCTTGCCAGGCTGGCTGTTTGGGCTGAGTCGTTGGCGCGTCGTTAGTTTGTCTGCATATTCGGCAGAGTGCCCGAATAAAATGGATACATCTCAGATTAACTGGAATTTTGCAGTGTAATTGGTTTTTGAAGTTCGGTTCCACGGTATTGGCGGAGTTCTTGATGTTTGACTGGCCCGTGCGCGCATTTGCAACCTGTGGCAAGGGTATTGAGCCGTTTCTGGAACAGGAACTCAAGGATGCCGGTCTGCCTGAGGTTACTGCAAACTCGGGTGGTGTGGCATTCAAAGCGTCGCAGTCAGATCTTTACCGAGCCAACATGTGTCTGCGGACAGCCATTCGCATATTGGTTCCAGTGCTTGAAGCTCCCGTTCACAATTCGGATGAACTTTACGAAGCCGTAGGCTCCGTCGACTGGAGCCGCTACATGACTCCAGACCAGACATTGGCCGTGGATGCCAATGTGCGTGATTCTGGCATCACCCACAGCCAGTATGCTTCCCGCCGTGTTAAAGATGCGGTTTGTGATCAGTTTGTCCAAAAGATTGGCCGTAGGCCTTACGTCAACCCCACGCAGCCCAGCGTAGCCTTCAACCTTCACTTGGCCAGAAACCATGCCATTCTTAGCCTTGATAGTTCCGGGGCGTCGCTCCACAAACGTGGTTACCGCGTGGCGCAACCTCCGGCCCCGTTAAGCGAGTCGCTGGCATCCGCCCTTGTGGCGGCATCGAAATGGCCAGGCAATGTTCCGTTAGTGGATCCGTTTTGCGGGTCTGGAACCATCGGTATCGAAGCCGCTTGGAGGGCTCATGGAGTTGCCCCGGGTTTGACCCGAACGTTCGCCTTTCAGGGCTGGCGCGATTACCGAGCTGAACTGTTTTCGGTACTGCGCGAGAGATTGCGGCGTACTGTGCCGCATGAAACATTATCTCTGATCCATTTGTCGGATATGGATGAAAGTGCAGTATCGCTTGCCGCAGCGTGTATCCGTGCCGCGGGGCTTGGCCGGCGTATGAAGCCAATTCACGCGGACGCGTGCCACGTGAGGCTTCCGGCCGGCCCCCCCGGATGGATCATAACCAACCCGCCTTTTGGTGAACGCCTCGGCGAAGCGCGTGAATTGCGTGGGCTTTATAAGCAGTTCGGAGAGCGTGTTGCTTCTGTTGGTGCAGGGTGGAACGTGGCGCTCTTCACTTCTGACGCGTCACTTGCCGCTGCTTTCGGGCAGGGAATTGGCGTGAGCTCGCACGACCGCGTGCCGTTGTTTCATGGAAGCCTGCCGTGCGTGTTGTGGCGTTACTCGCTGGCATGATCCTCGTTGGCTTCGGTTCTATAAGCATGGCGATCTGCCAATTGCTCAATAGCTCTGTCAAGAATGGTTTCCCGATCATCGAAGAGGTCGCCTTGAGGGCACTCAACACCACAGGCATCCATCAAGCGATCTTCAAAGTCCTTATGGCTTTCAATTCTTCCGCCTTTGCGGATGTGTGATGGCGTCAAGCCAATGGTTTTCAGGTGGGGCGCGATCAGAAGGCAACGATGACACGTGATGGGATCTTCCTCGCCGCACATGAGTCCGATATTGAAACGTTCCAGACCCGAACTGAGTCTTTCGATTCCTGAAAGAAATTCAGGCGAAACGCGCATTGCGCGGTAGTCGGCACGACCCGAAGAGAGGAATAAGGAGGGACGCCCCGGACGGCCTCCCAAAAGATGCCCCAAATACACATAGGCAATGCCCGATTGTTTTAGAAATGCCGACAGCGGTTCACGGTTATGATGAGGTACGCGGCGGCTGTAGGGAACCGAGCGAACGTCAGCAATGGCGTCGATTCCAGCCTGACGGCACAATTCGACGAATGCCTGAGCATCCAGTGTGCTGTGGCCAAGGGTGTAAAGCGATCCCCTCATGGGATCCACCATAACGAATCAGGCTGCCTGACGCATAGGAATAGTTGCGGTGAGAGGCTTGAATGCCTTGAGAACCAACACGTTGCCAGCAAGGCGCTCCATGACAGGCAGTGGGATGAATCTGAGCATACTTGGAACTTCACCGCGTCTGAGTTGGCGTTGTCTGACGCGTACTTCCTCAAAATCGGGTAATAGTTTCGCCAGATTCGAACGCGTCCAGAAACCTTTGGGCCGCCACCACCTCAACCGGGTGACTTCGTGGATGTTCCACCGTGCCCGTACCAAAGCTAGAATCTTGCCACCCGGTTTCAGGATTCTGGCAACTTCGTTGGACCATTTCAGGGGGGCCTCGTCGTCGTCAAGCCAATTGGCGGCAACAACATCGACAGATTCGTCCAGCAGGTGCAAGCTTGGACCCCGAACAGACATCGTGTCGGCTGCCAACCCGCGCCAGACAAAATTCTGGCGGATTAACTCCAGCCATTCCGACTCAGCAGCAACGGTTACGTGTGCCCCGTGCATGGCGTAATGAACCCAATCTGTTCCTAAGCAGTTTCCCAAACAAAGCACCCGTTCCCGCGCATGTCGTGAAAACTCGAGGTGACGTGGAATCCACAGACCGTGCCTTCCATGTCGCCTTTCCTGTAGTGCTGTGAACCAGTCTGGACTTCCGGTCTCTGCATTAATTGATTGGGGTGACCGTGGAGCCATGGCCTCGCGGGCAGTCATGCGCGCAAGCGCCTCTGCATTCATAACTCCGACCGGAATGATTCCGTCGTCTGGAGCGTGCATGATTCTGGGGAATCGGTCCAAAGTTGGCTCTGCTTTGCGTGGGGAATTCGCCCAATGCAATCTCCCAATGTGCCGCCTAACCACCGTGCCTGTTCCAAAGCAATAGCAATTTTCACGTTTGTCTTGATTCTGAAGCCTTGATGCGGGTAATCCGATGTTTCAGGTGGCCGACGGGAGTGGTGATGCTGTACCGTAATTTCTGGATTGGAGTGGTGCTGGTGGTCGTTTTGGCGGGATCCGCCATAGCGGCCTGCTCAACGATCCTTTGGCATGAACCTAAATTTTATGCCCGTGCTGCTATTCCAGAAGGGCCTGCCCGGACCCGTCTGTCCCAAGAGTTCGTGACAGATTTCGGCGAATTCATGGCCTCGATGGCCGCCGATAGAGACTGGTTTGCTCACTTCTCCCAAGATGCAATTAATGGCGCTTTGCAGGAGGGATTGATCTCTACCGGTTTGCAGCCCGCGCTTCTCCCCGATTGCCTGCAAGATCCGCGTATTGAATTCCAGGGAGACGCCTTGCGGGTAGGCATCAAATACCTTTTCCCAGGTGGCAGCGTAGTGCTGTCGTCTCAGGTTCGTCTTTGGCTGGCGCGAGAGGAACCCAACACAGTCATTGTTGAGTTTCAGCGTTCCCAAGTGGGCTCGATGCCTTTGCCTTTTCAAAGCCTACTAGATCAGGTTGCGGATAGCCTTCGGCAATCGGGAATTGAGGTGCATTGGTACCGACATCAAGGCCAGACGGTTGCCGTGCTGCGATTTGGTGCCGAAAAAGCCCGTCCTGAATTCCAGATTGTGGACCTGCGTATCCAAGACGGAAAACTCATTATCCGTGGCCGTTCTCCAGACCTCGATGCTGCACAACCGTCGCCTGTGGCTACCACGCCCTGATGGCAGCCTGCAACTATTTTACAAATGGTTCCCAGGCAACGATCCACCGAAGTCCTTGG
>Ga0209598_10004238_pt1 | contig 10582 bp, 6 predicted proteins | sample M_140807_EF_Meta_FD_187317 | JGI IMG/M metagenome (GOLD analysis project Ga0209598, IMG submission 187317) | Freshwater microbial communities from Lake Montjoie, Canada to study carbon cycling - M_140807_EF_MetaG (SPAdes) (version 2) | ecosystem: Environmental > Aquatic > Freshwater > Lake... | reverse complement strand
GCCCCGATCTACCGGCAGCTCCCATGGCAGACGCTGATGTTTGCCCGAGGTGATGCTTGGCAACGAGCCAGAGTCTTCACGCAAATGTGTTTTTCCCAAGGGATCGATTCGGTCGTCTTGGCTCTACCGAGCATCACCGGAGCGAGCGAGAACTCAGCCCTTCGACTCTGGTGCGTCGGCATCCCGATCGGCAACGAAATCTATTTGTTTGAACCCAACTGGGGGCTACCTATACCTGCCGCCAAGGGGGATGGGATCGCAACACTATCTCAGGCCAAGAGCGATCCGACGCTACTGCGTAGGGCGAAACTACCGGGTCGCTTTGGATATCCGGTCGAGTCTAAAGACCTTGAAAACATTATCGCCTTGGTCGATGTCGAACCCTTTGCTGTGGGGCGATCGATGTATGTCCTGGAGCGATCGCTCACGGGCGAGAATCGACAACGTCTGAGTTTCGATGCAGATCGATTCGAAGCCAAGCTGTTGGAAATCGATCCAAAACTCTCGATCCGGCTATGGAATGTACCATGGTTGTCACACGTATACAACCTTTCGATCCGAACTAGACTTGACGACATGTCCCCCTTTGCGATGGCCTATCTGGAACGCTTTGGTAGCTATGTGACCGACACGCCGATCAGCCGTGCGAGAGTCCTGCATTTCAAAGGACAACTCGAAAGCACGATCGAGGCCGCGGGCGCTTTGAGGATGTACATGGATTGTCGAATCGATGAAGAAACGATCCGGGAACTGGAGTACGACGCTCAACTGCAAAAGTCATTCGGTGTGGTCAAGCGCCCTACCGAGCCCTTGGAGAATTACCAAATGCGTCTCAAAATCATGGGCAACTACTTGCGGCAATCCAAGTATGACATCGTCGCGTTTCTGGCCATGGCCAACATCGACTTAGGGAAACCCGAAACGGCCGCGGATTGGTTGTCCAAGCGGCTGTTGCCGGTCCGAGGGACCGAACGCTGGCATGCCCAAGCTCATTACTTGTTAGGCCGAAGCCTTGAAACCATCGGCGATGTGCCAGGGGCTATCGACGAGTACAAATTCGATGCGACGGCCCAAGCTGCTGGGAACCGTATCCGCATCCGCAGACTTGAGGCTGCTTCAAATCCATCGGCGGCGCCGGAAGTAGATCAGTAATCCTCCAGCCATCACGCCCATAATTGCCAGCGAAAAGAAATAGCCGAACCGCCATTTGAGTTCCGGCATATTCCATGGTGAGACCTCGGGATCAAAGTTCATTCCATACACGCCGGCCACGAACGATAGCGGAATGAAGATGGTCGAGATGATCGTCAAGAGCTTCATCACCTCGTTCATGCTGTTGCTGACGCTCGATAGATAAAAATCTCGCAAGTCAGAAGTAACCTCCCGATACGTATCGACCGTATCGATGACTTGGATGACGTGATCATAGCAGTCCCGCAAATGGACGCGTGTCTCGGGATGGATCTGGGGGATCGAGTCCCTGACCAATTCATTGATCATCTCTCGGTGGGGTCGAATCGCTCGACGCAGTGAGAGCAGTTGTCCACGCATGTCATGGATCCGCGACATCTGTTCGGTGCGAACCTGCTCGGTGATCTCCATTTCCAAATGATCGACTTGTTCGACGATATGCTCGATGATCGGAAAATAACTGTCGACGACCGCGTCGAGCATGCTGTAAAGAAGGTAGTCCAAGTCGTTGATAGCGACCTTGCCACGACGCTGCCTGAGTCGCTGTCGAAGTGGCTCCCAGCAATCCCCGGGGCGCTCTTGGAAGGAGATCAGCACATTGCCTTTGAGATACATCGAAAGTTGCTCGGTCACTGTGGGGTCTTGGCCATCGACCATTCGGGCAACCACGAACAAACCATCGTCGAACTCCTCGACCTTGGCCCGTTGGTGGACGTTGACCACATCCTCGATCACCAAGGGGTGCAGGTGGTACATGTTGGCGAGAGTTCGCAAGGTCGCTTCGCTTCCGAGTCCGACGACATCGATCCAAACCCGTTGGTAGGTGGCCGTGATCGAATCGAGCTCGAGGACATCGCGGGTTTCCTTTTCGAGGAAATTCTCACCCAAGGCGATGACGTGAACGATGGTCGGTGCTGCGGCCGGATCGACCAAGATCTGGCCTGGAGCATCTCCCGGCTTGGATCTGCGTTTCCAGCTCTTTTTTAATTTGGTATTTTTCTTTCTCGCCATTGCTTACAAGCACCTGTCACGATCGATCCAAAGCCCAGTTGGCTTGAGTACTTAGAAGACCAGATTTTAGCGGTTTTCTCAAGATCGATGCTTGGGCAACCCGTGGTATCTTCGTAGTTTCTCGTCCATCCGTTGTACGGGATTTAGACCGCTGATGTTCGCTAATGTTCGCTGATCGTAGTCCTTGGCGAGAAACCCTCTTCTTGGCGGCCCTGGTTCGTGGCAGGGATCGTGAGTCTCACCGCAAAGGCGCTAAGGACGCAAAGGAAACGACCGGGATCTTTAGCAAGATCCACTACCGGCTGCTTGGCTGTTCCATCAGCGGTACATCAGCGTCCATCAGCGGTCCGGGGTTTTAGAACGCTAATGTTCGCTGATCGTAGTCCCTGGCGAGAAACCTCCGCTCTTGGCGGTCCTGGTTGCTAAAGATTCGGACCAAAAAAACTTCTTTTTTTTGGTTGACTTTGCCGATTCAAAACTGTATTAATACATTAACACAGAAGAACAAAGGGGGTTCGCTCATGCAGATTCATATCCAAGCCCAGGGTGGAGTGCCGATCTACTTGCAGGTCATGCAGCAGATCAAGTACTTGGTCGCCTCTGGCAGGCTTCAACCTGGGGACGAACTCCCCTCGATTCGGACTCTGGCTGAACAATTGATTGTCAACCCGAACACCATTGCCCGCGCCTATCGCGAACTCGAGACCGCAGGGGTGGTCGAAAAACGTCGAACTGCTGGGACTTTTGTCGCCGAAGCCGGCTCGCCCTTGGCCCGAAAAGAACGCCTGAAATTGCTCAAACAGCGCGTCGATCAACTTCTGGTCGAAGCATTCCAAATGGGTTTTGATTTGGACGAAGTTCTCAAACTGGTCCAACAGAGTGAACTCAATTCGCAACAACCGAGGAAAGGATAGCCAACCATGAGTGATTTAGTCATCGACATCAAAAACCTCAGCCGTAGGTTTGGGGATAAGCATGCGTTACAAGACGTATCGCTCGGGGTCCCACGCGGAGGAGTCTTCGGTCTGATTGGAAGCAACGGGGCCGGCAAGACCACCCTCATTAAACATATCCTCGGATCGCATTATGCCCAAAGTGGTTCGGTAAGCGTCTTTGGGTTCGATCCGGTGGCAGAACCGGTCCGGGTGCTCGGCAGGATTGGATACATGTCCGAGGATCGGGACGTACCTGGTTGGATGCGAGTTCAAGAGGTCATTGAATTTACCAAGGCTTTCTATCCAGGTTGGGATTCTGGCTATGCCAGCCAATTGCGAGAGCTATTCGAGTTGGATCCAAAGCAAAAAATTAGAAATTTGTCTCGTGGGCAAACCGCCAGAGTCTGCCTGCTGCTTGCACTGGCCCATCGCCCCGAACTTCTGGTCCTGGATGAACCTTCCTCAGGCCTGGACCCTGTGATCCGCCGTGATATTCTCACGGCCATCGTCCGCACGACGGCAGACGAAGGTCGCACGGTGCTCTTCTCGTCGCATCTGCTCGATGAAATTGAAAGGCTAGCCGATCGCGTTGCGATCCTACACCAAGGACGCATTGTATTGGATCAATCGGTTGAGACTATCCTCGAATCGTATCATCGAGTAACGCTTCGGTTCGATGAATCTTTCGCAGTCGCACCGAACCTGACCGGAGCGATGCACAGTGAGGGTAAAGGGCATGAGTGGACTTACGTGTACAGTGGAGATAAAGAGCAGCTCGTTGAAAGTTCAAGACGACTCAACGCACAAATTGTCGCCGAAGCACCACTGAGTTTAGACGATATCTTTATTTGCAACGTTCAAGGTTCATAGAGAGGTACTATCATGCAATCGATCATCTCTGCGCTGTCCTGGGAGTACTATGCACGAAATCGCTGGATGCTGCTTTATCTTCCGCTAATTGCGAACATTCCTGTTATTTGCGTGCTAGTTCCACTTAAAAGCATCAGTCCAGACGCCGCATTCATGACCTCTCCGCTACTGATTGGAATCCAGATGATTCTGATCCTATGTATGGTTTTGCTGGCGTGCTTTGGAGTGCTCACAACCCAAGGTGGCCTGAAACGTCTCTACAGGTTACCACTCTCGACGGTTCAAATCGCTAGCTACTATTTTTGTAGCGGTGCGTTGCTTGTTGGTGCTCAGGTCGCGTTGATGCTTTGGTTGTGGAAAGTACTCTTGCCGATCGATTTGCCGATCGCCGGACCAGTCCTTTTTTCTGTCGTCTGCTGGTGTGCCCTCCAACCAGTAGTCCGAGGACAATCGCAATCTCTATGGTGGATTGTTCTGGCCGTGTTGATTGTCATTGCACTTTTCTTTTGGTTGCTGAGGAATCACGGCATTCCACTTCAACCAGGTGGTATGCAAACGCAGCAGGTCCACTATTGGACGGTGATATCCCGTGCCGATTGGTTGATTACCACCGTATCGCTAAGCCTGGCGTACTGGCTTACAACGCTTCGGGTTACTTACGACCGCAGTGGACGTCGCAAGACCTCGTTATTTGAGAAAATCGATCTGGCCTGGGAGCGAGTTCAGTCGCGTTGGAACAGTGGCTCTAGGAATTTCAATTCCGCGATCCAGGCATTTAGCTGGTGCCATTTTCGCTCTGGACCTATCGCCATTCCGATGCTTGCCATTGGTAGCGTGATCCTTACTTGGATGATCGCGGGACTCGTAAGTATCATTCAGCAGGATTCTAGCACGCTCTTGAGATTCGCAATTGGTGGAACCTACTTGTCCACCATGCTCCAAGTCTACATGGCTTTCCTCTTTGGAATCCTTGGGCTTTTTGGAAGCTCACTCGCGCGATTTGAAGCACCAGAGCAGGAGCCAAAGGCATCCAATTCCCAAATCCTTGAAGTGAGTCCATTTATGGATGGCCTACCGATCAACTCTATAGACAAATCATTTGCGGTCCTAAGATCTTCAGGTAGGGCAACCGTGCTGAGTTCTGTGGCGGTGATTCTTTCGTACTTGCTTATTACAATCATTAGCTTTTTACTCGGCAACCCGCTCCAGTCAGGCGAAGGAATCGAAATAAAGTCCTTTAAGTACCTCGGTTTTCTTACAACCTCGGCGATGTTGCTGACGTATGTTTTCAACAATCTCAAATTCTCAATCGCACCGTCGTTGATGCGAATCGACCATTGGATTTGGCCAATCATCGTCATCGCGGTTCTACTTGCATTTCGCATGCCGCTTGGTCTCTGCTTGTCGGCAGGTTTATGCGTCTTTGCCCTGGTCGCTTTGGTTTATTCAACGATCCAAAGTTTGATCGATAAGGATCTGTCCGTAAGAACTGCGAGCTTGATCTGGCTCGTGGGTATTGCAATAGCCGTAGGCTTGCTGGCCGTATTGAGAAACGAATTTGGGCCCGTTGGAATGCTCCTGGCGGCCTCGCTCGTGGGGCTAGTCATGCTTCCTTTTTTCTCAACTGCCGCCGGTCTTCGACAAGCCCGTACGACGTAGGGATGCTGGGTCTCTCGCAAAGGCGCAAAGGACGCAAAGGACGCAAAGGAAACTGCCAGGATCTTTAGCAAGATCCACTACCGGCTGCTTGGCTGTTCCATCAGCGGTTCATCAGCGTCCATCAGCGGTCCCGGATTTTAGACCGCTGATGAACGCTAGTTTTCGCTGATGGTAGACCTTGGCGAGAAATCCCTTGCGATCCTTAGGGCTTTCCCGAAAGAAGATTTTCTATTCCAATACCAAGATCACCTTCAGCCAAACGAAGTAACCGCTATGAAACTGACGATCGAAAACTTAAGCAAAACCTATGCTGGGGGGGTTCGAGCCCTCGACAACGTTTCCCTGACAATCCACTCTGGAATGTTCGGTCTGCTTGGTCCAAACGGAGCGGGCAAGTCCACCCTGATGAGGACGCTGGCGACCCTCCAAGAAGCCGATTCGGGTAGTGCAATTCTCGAAGGAACTCCGATTTCTTCACGGATCGATGTGCTCGCAGAAAAAAACACCGTTCGAAAATTACTGGGATACCTTCCCCAGGAATTCGGCGTGTATCCTCGCACCAGCGCCGTGAAACTCCTGAGCCACCTGGCCGCCCTCAAAGGGGTCGGTTCCAATAAAAAAGAGCGACTCGAAGTCGTCAATTCCCTGCTCGAACGGGTCAATCTAGCCGAACATCGCAGCAAGTCTGTTAGCAATTACTCCGGTGGAATGCGGCAACGCTTTGGGATTGCCCAAGCTCTCCTGGGGGACCCGCAACTGCTCATCGTCGACGAACCAACCGCAGGGCTAGACCCAGGCGAACGCAATCGTTTTTACAACCTCCTCGCCGAGGTCGGCGAGAACATCATCGTCATCCTCTCGACACACATCGTCCAAGATGTCAAAGAACTCTGCACCAATATGGCGATCATCGACAAAGGCCGATTGCTTGCAAGCGGTTCGCCAGCCGATGCCGAATCGCAACTCGAGGGCAAGGTTTGGTCCAAGTCGATGAGTAAGCAAGAGCTCAGCGATCGAACTTGGGATTACCCAATTCTCTCGACCAAACTGGTTGGCGGATTGCCCTCGGTTCGAATCTACAGCGTAGGTCACCCAGCAGGAGACTGGCGACCTGTCGAACCGGACCTCGAAGATGTCTTTTTCTCGAAGCTCTCCGGTGTGCTTGCGGGTTGAGCAAGCACTCTCTTTTCATTGAACGAGTAGCCGCAAGGCAAAGACAATAAACTATGTTTAGCGAATTCTTTCGTTTCGAATTGTCCTATTGGATGCGAGGATGGATGGTCTACATCTTCTTCGCAGTAATCGCGTTGCTTTTTGGGCTTGCGGCTGGCTCCGATGTGGTCACGGTTGCCGGGGTGGGTGGCAACACTCTGCGCAATTCACCGTTTTCGATCGCCATGTGGTATGCTGGAGCCAGCCTGATCACAGCGTTCATGGCCGCTGCGATTTACGACTCCTCGGCTTCGCGTGATTTTTCTAGCAAGATGTCCGACATCCTGTTCAGCAAACCGCTTAGTAAGTGGGGCTTTTTGTTGGGCCGATTTGTCGGCGCCTCGGTGGCGGCCCTTATCCCAGCCGTCGGTATCGGCATTGGCATTTTGCTAGCCCAACTCTTCAATGGATCCGACCCCGAGCGTTGGGGACCAGTTGCATTCTGGCATCATTGGCAACCGTTTTTGATCTTCGTCATCCCAAACACCCTGATCTTTGGCGCGTTGGTCTTTGCCATCGCGAGCGTGACACGAAACACACTCTACTCGTTTCTGTCGTTGCTGGTTGTGCTTGCGCTTTACGGCATCACCCAAGGGATTGCAGGTCAACTCGACTACGAAGGCCTTGCGGCATGGACCGACCCGTTCGGTTCGGCTCCCTTTGATCAAGCGACCAAGTATTGGACCGTTAGCGATCGCAACACGCGTGGGATCCCTGTGACAACGCTGCTGATCGGAAATCGAGTCCTCTGGTTATCCATCGCAGCGATTGTTTTCTGCATTGCCGGAAAGCGATTTCGCTTTGAGTCATCATCGGCAGCGTCCAAAACAGACAGGCTCGCCAATCCCCCGGTCCGGGAAAGTCTTCCGGGGGCATCCGTAGGCCAGAGCCCTGTTTTGAATGTGTCGTCGCTCAAGCAAGCGCAGGCACCGAATTGGTGGAGTCAGTTTTTCTCCAGCTTGGCTTCCGATCTCTCAGCGGTTGTCTTCAGCAAAACCTTCATCATTATCCTGGGCTTTACCTTGATCAACGTCGGTTTCAGCCTAGCACTAGGTTCCGCCAATCTCTTTGGTAGCTCCTCGTTTCCAGTAACCTACAACGTCGTCGAGCAGGTCTCTGGCAGTTTGCTGATTTTGCCAATCGCCTTGATCACCTACTTTACCGGAGTGCTGGTCTGGCGGGATCGCGACAGTCGATTCCACGAGATCCTTGGCGCAACGCCGACGCCTAATAGCGTCTTTGCGGCCTCTCGCTGGGTTTCCATGCTGATCCTTCTTGTGAGCGTTCTGATTCTTGGGATCTGCATCGGCGTGTTCTATCAGTGGACCCAAGGTTTCTATCGATTTCAAATCGGAGTATACGTTCAGGAGCTCATTGGCATTACTGGCTTGGGACTGCTGTTCTTGATGGTTGTCAGTTTTCTTGCTCACACCATCGCACCGAACAAGTACGTTGGCTACTCGCTCTTCATTTTGTTTATCATCGTCAATGGTAGGATTTGGTCCCTATTGCGATGGGAGACGCTTCTGTTTCGCTTTGGCTCCTTGCCCCAGCACACCTATTCCGACATGTTTGGGATCGCCCCTTACAAGTCCGGTCTCTTAGCCTTCGGAACCTATTGGTTGTTGGTCTCTGGAGTTTTGATTTGGCTTTCAAGTGCGGTCATGCACCGAGGGGTCTCGAAACGACTAAAAGAACGCTTGCGAATCATGCTCAGCGAACTTTCGCTAAAAAACATGATGGTCCCTTCCGTGATCGCTGCGGGGGCCCTGGGCATGGGTGGCTGGCTTGCTTACAACACCATGATCATCAACAAACTCTACGGGTCGACCAAACAGGAGCAGATGCAGGTCCAGTACGAGAAAACCTACTCGGGAATCGCTAGCAAGCTTCAGCCTAAAATAGAGTCGATCCAGTACAAGATCGATATCTTTCCCGAGACTCGCAACCTCAAAATGCAAGCGACCCAAACGATCACCAACAAAGGCGATCAATCCATTGATAAGTTTTATTTGAACGTCTCCCCAGATTTTGAGACTCAGATCAGCATCCCCCGCGCTCAACTCGAAAAGGATGATGATCAACTCATGATTCGCACCTACCGCGTCGATCCCCCGATGCAACCTGGCGAGACCCTCGATATGCAATACACGATCGAGAGCAAAACGCGTGGGATCGAGAACCAGGTCAGCAACTCGCAGCTTGTTCAAAACGGTACGTTCTTCAACAACGGGATCGCACCAAGCTTTGGTTTTGATGACAACAGAAGGATCGTCGTGCCTCGGAGACGTAAGCTCAACGGATTGGAACCGATCGACCCCTTGCCAGAACTCAAACGCGATTGCGATGCAACCTGCAATGTCCACTATATCTCCAACGACTCCGACTGGGTTACAGTCGAGACGGTCATCAGCACCTCCGAAGACCAAATCGCTGTCGCCCCGGGATCGCTGGTCGAAGAGTGGAAGGAAGCTGGCCGGAATTACTACCGCTATCGCGTGGACCACCCATCGCTGAACTTTTATTCGTTTATCTCGGCCAGATACGAGGTCGAACGAGGCAAAGTCGGCGACGTCGATACCGAAGTCTACTACCACAAAGAGCACGCGTGGAATGTTCCAAAGATGTCCAAGGCGATTGCAGATACCCTCGAGTACTGCTCGCAGGAATTTGGTCCTTATAAACACAAGCAAGCGCGTATCATCGAGTTCCCACGCGTGGCAAGTTTCGCCCAAGCCTTCCCGGGGACCATGCCCTATTCGGAATCGATCGGATTCATCGCCAACCTCGAAAAGCCAGATGATATCGACATGGTCACCTACGTCGTCGCTCACGAAATGGGGCACCAATGGTGGGCACACCAAGTCATCGGGGCCAAGATCCAAGGAGCCACGCTCCTCTCGGAAACCCTGGCCCAATACACCGCCTTGATGGTCATGCGAAAAACCTATGGGGATGACATGATGCACAAGTTCTTCCGGTATGAAATGGATCAGTACCTACGAGCACGCGGAAGCGAGCAGCTCAAGGAACGTCCTTTGATGAATGTCGAACTGACCCAAGGTTACATCCATTATCAAAAAGGTGGATTGGCTCTGTATTACCTGGCTGAAATGATCGGTGAACAGCGGATCAACGCGGCCCTGAAACAACTCATCGAGCAGTACGCCTACAAAGGCCCCCCCTACCCTAACGCTTATGCGCTGGTCGATCGGTTGCGTGAGCAGACTCCCGAGGAGCTGCGTTACCTGATTACCGACCTATTCGAAGACATCACGCTCTTCGAGAACAAAACCCTCGAAGCGACCGCAGAGAAACAACCGGATGATAAATACCTGGTGCGTATCAAAGTGGAATGCGCCAAGAAGAAAGCCGACGAAAAGGGGGAGGAATCCGACGCTTCTATGGACGACTTCCTAGAAATCGGGGCTTATGCAAAACCAGAATCCGGCAAGCGTTACGGAAAACAACTTTATCGACAGCGAGTTCAGCTCACCGCTGGTAAGCACGATTTGGAATTCGTCGTAGATCAGTTGCCCTATCAAGCTGGCATCGACCCGAGAAATCTTCTCATCGATAAGGTCCCAGCGGATAACCTCAAGAAGGTGACGCTCAAGTAATGTCGCGATTCTGATCCGACTGATCCGACTGATCCGACCGATCCGACTGATCCGACTGATCCGACCGATCCGACCGATCCGACC
>Ga0209598_10004237_pt1 | contig 10585 bp, 11 predicted proteins | sample M_140807_EF_Meta_FD_187317 | JGI IMG/M metagenome (GOLD analysis project Ga0209598, IMG submission 187317) | Freshwater microbial communities from Lake Montjoie, Canada to study carbon cycling - M_140807_EF_MetaG (SPAdes) (version 2) | ecosystem: Environmental > Aquatic > Freshwater > Lake... | reverse complement strand
GAGCGCGAGCGCGCGGCGACGCCGCAGCGTCGTCAGCGCGACCGCGATGCCGAGCGCGGGCAGGATATAGGTGCCGACCGTCCCGAGCGCCTCGTAGACGGAGCCGCCGGGCGTGGGGCGCAGATTGACGAGCAGCGCGAGGCCGACGATCAGGGAGAGCGCGACCAAGGCGCCGTCCGCGACGAAGGTGCGCATCAAACCAACGAGCGGCAGGCGAGCCAGCGTAGCGTAGTCGCGCTCGGCGACGGCGCGGTCGGCGCGGGCGGCGAGGTGCGCGTTCTCCTTGTCGAGGCGCACATCGAGCCAGCGACCGACGAGGCTCACAGGAGCGCCGACGAGCACGGCGAGCGCCTCTGTAGCGCGGTCGAGGCCGTCGAAGTAGCGTGCGTGCAGGAGCGCGATGCCACCGATGACGACGCTCGCGAGTGTCTCGTTCGGCGGGACGCTCGCGCCCACAGTGAGCGACGCCATCCACAGCAGTTGCACAATCGCGGCGAGCCAGATGGACTCCGGCAAGCAGCCGAGGAGCAGACCCACGAGCGGGATCACGACGAGCGGCTGGCTCAGCATGAGCTGAAACGCCGCGCGGCGATCGAGCGCCAGCAGCGCGCCCAGGAGCGTGATGGCCCCCAGGTCGACTGCGAGCGAGTGGGTCACTTAGGGCTGCTCCAAGGCGACGCGCAGGTCGATGGGCGCCTCAGTCGGCAGGCTGCGGATCTCAACGCGCACGCCACGCTTCATCAGGCCCTCGAGCTGCGCTATCTCCTCGGGGCTCAAGTACACGGCGTTCGTGAAGCGGCGACGGCCCGCGGCGTGGTGCACGTTGCCGATGTTGAGCTCGGCGAAGGGGTTGCCCGCCTCGAAGAGCCGCACGGCGTCGGCCACGGACTCCACGAGCACGAGCACGCGTTCGCTGCCGTAGGTCCGCGCCGCGAGGGCCTTGGCGGCCTGCTTGATGGGCAGCGCCTCGAACGCCACGGGCTGGGGGATGGCCATGCGGAACATCGTGGTCTGCAGCGTGTTCGTCGGCACAGTGTCGGACGCGACGAGCACGCGCTGGTAGCGCAAGTGCGGCATCCAGGTGGCGATGATCTGGCCGTGAACGAGGCGGTTGTCGACGCGACAGAAGGGGTTCACGGCGCCTTCGCCTTGCCCGCAGGCTTGAGGAGCGAGCCGGCCACCAGCGTGCTCTGGCGCGCGTGCTCCGCGACCGTCTGTGCCGCCTCGGCGAGCGGCAGGTCGCGGCTCGTGTAGAGCTTGAGCAGCATCGGCAGGTTCGCGCCCGTCACGACCTCGACGCTGTCGCCCAAGAACGAGAGGCTCAGGTTCGAGGGCGTGCCGCCGAACATATCGCACAGGATGAGCACGCCACTGCCGTCGTCGACCTCGGCGAGCGCGGCCCGCAGCCGGGCGAGCGTGTCCTCCATCGAGTCCCCGGGGGTGAGGGCGACCGCGCGCAGCGCGGGGTACTCACCGACGACGAGGTGCGCTGTCGAGACAAGGGCCTCGGCCAGCGCGCCATGCGTGCAAACGACCACGCCGATCATTTCATCCCCTTGTCGATGTCGCGGTGACGGACCGTCGCGTGCCGCCCATGGGCGCGCAGGTGCGCCGCGATGGCCTCGGCGATGGCCACCGAGCGGTGGCGCCCGCCCGTGCAGCCGACGGCGACGGTCAGATAGCTCTTTCCCTCTGTCTCGTAGTGCGGGAGCACGCCGTCGAGCAAGGGGAGAAAGGCGCCTAAGAACTGCTGAGTCTCGGGCTTCTCCAGCACGTAGTCGCGGACCGGCTCCTCAAGGCCCGTGTGAGGCTTGAGCGCCGGCACGAAGTGCGGGTTGGGCAAAAAGCGTACGTCCCAGACGATGTCGGCCTCGTGCGGCGGCCCGTGGCGAAAGCCGAAGCTCAGCACCGACACGCCGAGACCGCGCCGCGCGGTGCCCTCGGCGAACGCTTGAACGCGCCGCTTGCACTCGTGCACCGTGAGCTCGGACGAGTCGAGCACGTGCGTCGCCGCCTCGCGGAACGGGTGCATCGCCTCGCGCTCCGCGCGGATGGCCTCAGGCAGCGAGTTCGAGCCCGTGGCGACGGGGTGACGGCGGCGCGACTCGCTGAAGCGGCGCAGCAGCACCTCGTCCGAGGCGTCCATGAACAGGACGTCGAGGCTCGCGCCTCCCGAGACGAGACCGTGGAGCATGCCGACCGCGCCCGCCGCGTCCCGCACGCCGCGCGCGTCGAGGCCGATCGCGAGTTTTTGGCCCTGTGGGCTGGCTTGCGCGAGCTCAACGAGCTTCGGGACGAGCGGTGGCGGCAGGTTGTCGACGCAGAAGTAGCCGAGGTCCTCGAGCGCGTCGATCGCCGTGCTGATGCCGGAGCCCGACAGGCCGGTGACCACCGTCAGGTGTAGGCCTTTGACTTCACTCGACATCCGCGCCCCCCTGCTTCTGCGACAGCAACCCGGCGAGCCGGTCGGCGAACGCGCGGGCTGAGTGCGTTCCCTGAGCCTGCAACAACCGATTGCGCGCCGCTACTTCCACGATGAGGCGCATCGAGCGCCCCGGGCGGACGGGCAGCCGGACCGAGGGGATGGGCACCCGCACCAGGGCGACGGACTGCGGGTCGAGGCCGAGTCGGTCGTACTCCTCGTCGGGGTCCCACTCAACGAGTTCCACGACGAGCTCGACGCGCTTGCGCTCGCGGACCGCCGCCGCGCCGTAGAGATCGCGGATGTTGATGAGGCCTAAGCCCCTGATCTCCATCAAGAATCTGGTCAGGTCCGGCGCCGAGCCGATGACGATGCCGGGCTGCTCCTCTTGAACAAGGACGACGTCGTCGCCGACCAAGCGGTGCCCGTGCGCGACGAGCTCGAGGGCGACCTCGCTCTTGCCGATGCCGCTCTTGCCGGTGATGAGCACGCCGACGCCGAAGACGTCTACGAGCACGCCGTGCACGCTCTCGCGCGGCGCCAGATGGCGGGTCAGCGCCTCATCGAGGCGCTCGATGGCGTCCGGTGACTCAAGCGGTGTGCCGACCACCGCAAACTCAAGCGCGGGCGCGAGCGCGACGAGGGCGTCTGGGGGCGCGAGGCCGCAGGTCACGACGAAGGCGGGCGCGCCGCGTGAGGCGATGCGCTCGAGCAGGTCGGCGCCCGCCTCGGCGCGGAGCGAGGACAGGTAGCCGACCTCGGAGCGTCCCAGAATCTGAACGCGCGAAGGGTCGTGGTGGTCGAGGTAGCCCGTGAGCGCGACGCCCACTCGCTGCACGGCGCGCTCGGAGATGCCGCGCTCGAGCGCCCCGCCGCTCACGATGAGGGAGAACGACGACGCGACCTCGGGCGTGCGGAGGAGCGACGCGAGCGTGACCTCGGGCGCCGGCGCGCTCAGAGGCGTGCATCCTCGGAGATGATGAGCTCGAAGAGCGCATCTGCGCTCTCGGCGGCCCGCAGCGCCTCACGCACGCGCGGCTCTCGGATGAGACGCGAGACGCGCGCGAGCGCCTTCAAGTGGAGCGCGGCGCTCGCCTCGGGCACGAGCAGGACGAAGAACAGGTGCGTCGGCTTGCCATCGAGGCTCTCGAAGTCCACGCCCGCGCGGCTGCGGCCTACGCACGCAACGATGCCGTCCACCGCGTTCGTCTTGCCATGCGGGATGGCGTAGCCCTCGCCGACCCCGGTGCTCTGCAGGCGCTCGCGGGCCGAGAGCGTCTCGAAGAGGGCGTCCCGGTCGATGGCGGGCCGAGCGCGCGCCGCGAGCTCCACGAGCGCGCGCAGCGCCTCGACCTTGTTCGTCGCGCTCAGGTCCGCCTCGACGGCGGCGCGGTCGAGAAAATCGGAGATGTGCATCGAAAGCTCCTAGAACAGCCGCCTGCGCTTCGAGCTCGGCAGGATGCCGATCGCCTCACGATACTTGGCCACGGTGCGCCGCGCGATCTCGATGCCGTCCGCCTTGAGCAGCTCGACGAGCGTCTGGTCGCTGTGCGGCTCGTTCCCAGGCTCCTGGCTGATGAGCGCCTTGATCTTGCTCTTGACCGCCTCGCTCGCGAGGTTGTCGCCGTCCGTCTTGTTGATGGACGAGTTGAAGAAGTACTTGAGCTCGAAGATGCCGTGGGGCGTGTGCACGTACTTGCTGTTCGTGACGCGGCTCACGGTCGACTCGTGCATTTCGATGTCGTCCGCGACGTCCCGCAGGATGAGCGGCTTGAGGAAGTTCACGCCGTGCTCGAAGAACTCCTTCTGGAACCGGCAGATGCTCTCCGTGACCTTGACGATGGTGCGCTGCCGCTGCTCGATGCTCCGGATAAGCCACGCCGCCGAGTTCAGCTTGTCGGTCACGTACTTGCGCGTGTCCGAGTTGCCGCCGTGTGACAGGGCGTTGCGGTAGAAGTTGCTGATGCGGAGGCGGGGCATGCCGTCCTCGTTCAGCATCGTCTTCCACTCGCCTTCGACCTTGCGAACATAGATGTCCGGCGTGACGTACTGGGCGTCGTCGCCGGAGTAAGGTCGACCGGGGCGCGGCTCCATCTGGCTGATGAGCCGCGCCGCCTCGACGATCTCCTCAAGCTCGACGTCCATCGCCCGCGCGATGGCGCCGTAGTTCTTCTTCTCGATGTTGTCGAGGTGCTTGCCGATGACCTCTTCGACGATCGCGCCGCACTCGAGAAAGCGCGCCTGAATGAGCAGGCACTCGCGCAGGTCGCGCGCGCCGACGCCGATGGGGTCGAACTGCTGCACGATGTCGACGAGGACCTCCTCGGCGTAGTCCTCGTCGCAGTCACACTCCGCGGCGACCTCGGTGAGGGTCACGTGCGTGAAGTAGCCCTCGTCTGAGATGTTGCCGACGATCACGCCGGCGACGCGGATCTCCTGCTCGCTCAGGCCAGCGACCTGGAGCTGCCAGGACAAGTGGTCGAAGAGGCTCGTCTTCTTGATGAGCGTGGCCTCAACGCCCGGCAGGTCGTCGTCGCGCAGCCGCTGCTGCCCCGCTCCGGGGGTCGGCGCCGAGTAGTTCTCGACGTACGCTTCCCAGTCGATCTCGCGCTGCGCCTTCTCGATGCTGTTCGGTGTCTCGGCGACGCTCTGCGTGCGGTCCTTGTCGTCGTTGCGCTGGACCTCGCTTTCGGACTCGAACCGCGCCTCGGTCGCCACGATCTCCGAGCCCTCTTCGAGCAGCGGGTTCTCCATCAGCTCTTCGCGGACCGTGTCCACGAGCTCCATGCGAGAGAGCTGGAGCAGCTTGATGGCCTGCTGCAACTGGGGCGTCATCACCAGCTGCTGGGACATCTTGAGCTGTTGTTTGATCTCGAGCGACATCAGCGGCCTTTTCGCAAGTTCAGTCCACTCGCCTCAGGGCGCCCTGAGGGACGCCTCCCCCAAGGTAACGCGCTCTCGCGCGCTCATCGGCGGCGACGTCCGCTGGGCTCCCCGAGACGAGCACACCGCCGTCGCTCACAATATATACGCGATCACAGGCCTGAAAAGTGTGCGGGATGTCATGGTCCGTCACGAGGACCGCGACGCCGCTCGCCGCGAGCGCGCGCAGGTCGTGCGCCACCGTCTGCGCCGCGCGCGGATCCAAGGCCGCGAAGGGCTCGTCACACAGGAGTACGCGGGGCGCAGCCGCCACGGCGCGGGCCAGCTCGGCGCGGCGCCGCTCACCGCCGCTCAGGGTCTCGCCGAGCGCGTCCGCTCGAGCTGCCAGCCCGAAGCGATCGAGCAGGGCGTCGACACCTTCGCCGCGGACGCTCTCGCCGCGGTGCTCGACCGCCGCCTCGATCGCCGCTCTCAGGTTGTCGCGGACGCTCAGGCGGCGAAAGATGGACGCCTCCTGCGGCACGTAGCCGAGGCCGGCCCGGGCGCGTCGCCAAAGGGGCCACGGCGTGACGTCGCTCCCGAGCAGGCGAACGCGCCCCGCGTGCGGCGCGAGCAGCCCCGTCAACATGCGAAACGTCGTTGTCTTGCCTGCGCCGTTTGGGCCGAGGAGGCCGACGACCTCGCCCGCGCCGACGGTCAGGCTCAGACCGTCGACCACGGCGCGGGCCCCGAAGCGGCGGACCAGCGCCTCGGCCTCGAGCGCGGGCGTCATCAGCGCACGGTCGCGGGGGGCAAGGCCAAGCGGGGCGCGCTGAAGCGGCCGCGGGCCCGCTCCAGCGTCACGCGGCCGGTGGGGGGGTGATACTCCAGGCGCGCGCCGCTCAGGGTGTCTGCGCCGCGCGTCAGCGTGACGTCCCCTTCGAGCACGAGGAGCGCCTGCGCGGCGGACCAGGTGGCGGCGCGGGCCGTAGCGATCGCCGCGTCTGCCTCGAGACGCACGCCGCCCTCGGCGGACAGGTGCGTGAGGCGCTGCGCGTCGTCCATGCGCGCGACGAGCCGCGGACAGGTCAGGCGCGTGGCGCCCTGACGCGCGGTCACGTTGCCCTCGAAGCGCGCCTCGCCGCCCTTGGCGTCCAGCGTGACGCGGTCCGCCTCGACGTCGAGCGGCGCGCGCCCGGCCTCAGACGCCGCCGGGGGCGGCATGGTCTGCGCTCCGGCAGCGGTGAGGGTCAGCGCACAGACGCACAGGGCGAGGGCGAGGCGAGTCATGCGTGCGGGACGGTAACACGGCGCGCATCCGGGATGCTCTCGGATGGCCAGCGGTCATGCACCCAGAGCCAGCGCTCCGGCGCGGCCGCGATGCGGTCCTGGATTCGGTGCGCCAGCGCCTGAGTGAGTGAACCCGTCGGCGAGGTGGGGTCGAACTCGACGGCCTCGGCGTGGACGGTCAGGCCGCCCGCCTCGCGCGCCGGCCAGATGAAGACCACGGGGGCGCCTGTGGAGCGCGCCAGGCGCTCGAGCGTGAGCGCGGCGCGCGTCGGTCGCCCGAGAAAGTCCACGGAAATCGAGCGCTCGTGGGTTGCCAGGTCCACCAGCAGACCCACACCGTCGCCCGACGCCAGCGCGGCGCGCGCTGCGCGTGCACCGCCTCCCGGGGGCAGGCTCGTGACGCCGAGGCGCGCCCGCTCGCTCAGGAGCCACCGGCTGAGCGGGCCGGCGCGCGGGGCCGCGACGACAGTCCGGACCTCGTGCCCCGCGCGGGCCAAGGCCGCGGCCATCAGCTCCCAGTTGTCGAGGTGCCCCGCCGCGACGAGCAGCCCGCGGGGCGATGGGGTCAGGAGCGTGCGGGTCTCGGGCGGCACGCGCACCGCGTTGAGCCCGAGCAAGCGGTCGGCGTTCGCGAACTCAGCGACGCGGCGGCCCAGATCGGCCAGATGCGCGGCTGCGGTCGGGGTGCGTCCGCCGAGCGCCCCGCGAGTGGCGTTCAGGCGCTGTTGGACAGCGCCGCGCACGCCGGGCAGCGCGATGGCCGCGAGGCGCCCGAGCGCGGCCCCGAGCGAGGGCGCCGCGGTCAGGGGGAGTAACCGCAGCGCCGCGACCAGCGCGCGCACCACAGCGAACGCGAGCGCGTGCCGAGCGGGGCGGGTCGAGCGCCGCAGGCGTCGACCGAGCGCCGGTCTCAAGCCGAGGCGCGGCGGGCGGCGTCGATCGCGCTGACCTCGCTCACGAGACGCCGAAAGGTCGCGAAGTCGAGCTGCGTGTCGGCGTCCGACCACGCGCGCGCAGGGTCGGGGTGGACCTCGGCGAAGAACGCGTCGACACCCACAGCGGCGGCCGCGCGGGCGAGGGGGAGCGCCATCGCGCGGGCGCCACCCGTCGTGGGGGCGTCGCCGCTCGGGGTCTGAACGGAGTGCGTGCAGTCGTAGACCACGGGCGCGCCTGTGGCCCGCAGCCAGACGAGCGCGCGCGGATCGAGCACAAGGTCGCCGTGCCCGAAAGTGGTGCCGCGCTCTGTGACCCACGGCTGCCCGCCCGCGCGCCGGACCTTGTCCACAACGAAGCCCATGCGCCGAGGGTCCAGGAACTGACCGCGCTTGAGGTTCACCGGCTTGCCCGTCGACGCCGCGGCCACCACGAGGTCGGTCTGTCGACACAGGAACGCGGGGATTTGGAGAACATCGACGACCTGCGCGACGGCCGCGCACTGGCCGGGCTCGTGAACGTCCGTAAGCACCGGGAGGCCGGTTTGGGCGCGCACCGCCGCGAGCAGCTCGAGGCCAGCGTCGAGGCCGGGGCCGCGGTGCGCGTCCGCTGAGCTGCGGTTCGCCTTGTCGAAGCTCGCCTTGAAGACCACCGGCAGGTTGAGCCCCGCCAAGAAGTCAGCCACGGCGAAGACGGTGTCGCGGTCCTCGAGGACGCAGGGGCCCGCGATGAACACGGGCGCGGCCGCACCGGCAGTGAGTGCGGTGACGGCGTCAGCCACGGCTCTTTTGGTGCGCGAGGGCCGCCTGGATAAAGCTCGAGAAGAGCGGGTGCGGCGCGTACGGGCGGCTCTTGAACTCGGGGTGGAACTGGCAGCCCACGAACCAGGGGTGCTCGGGCAGCTCGACGACCTCGACGAGCTGCCCGTCGGGCGAGAGGCCGCTGAAGCGCATGCCCTTCGCCTCGAGCGCAGGCCGGAAGGCGTTGTTGAACTCGTAGCGGTGGCGGTGGCGCTCGCTGATCTCGTCGGCGCCGTAGGCCTGCGCGGCGAGGCTGCCCTTGGACAGCACGCAGGGATACGCCCCGAGCCGCATGGAGCCGCCCTTGCGGGTGATCTGCTTCTGGTGCTCCATCAGGTGCACAACGGGGTGGGGTGACCCCGGCGCGAACTCCACCGAGTTGGCACCCTCGAGCCCGCACACGTGCCGGGCGAACTCGACGACCGCGAGCTGCATACCGAGGCAGATGCCGAAGTACGGCAGGCCGCGCTCGCGGGCGTAGCGAGCGGCCGCGATCTTGCCCTCGGTGCCGCGCGTGCCGAACCCGCCGGGGACGAGCACCGCGTCCACACCGTCGAGCAGCGGGGCAGCGCCCTTCTCCTCGACCTGCTCGCTGTCAATGTAGCGCAGGTCGACCTTGGCCGAGTGCTCCAGGCCGCCGTGCAGGAGCGCCTCGTGCAGGCTCTTGTAGGCGTCGACCAAGTCGACGTACTTGCCCACGATGCCGATGGTGACGCGCTTCGACGCGCTGCTCAGCCGCTCGACGATGCGCTGCCACTTCTCGAGGTCCGGCTCACCCGTCCACATGTCCAGGTAGTCGGCAACGAGGCCGTCGAGGCCTTCTCGGTGGAGCGCGAGCGGGACGGCGTAGATGCTCGCCTGGTCCTCGCCGGTGATGACCGCCTCGGGCGCCACATTCGAAAAAAGCGCGATCTTGGCCTTGATGTCCTTGCTGATGGGGCGGTCACAGCGCGCGACGATGATCTCCGGCTGCATGCCGATCTCGCGCATGTCACGCACCGAGTGCTGGGTCGGCTTGGTCTTGAGCTCGCCCGCCGTCGAGATGAACGGCACGAGCGTGACGTGCACGTTGATCGCGTTCCCGCGCCCGAGCTCGACCTTGAGCTGCCGGAGCGCCTCGAGGAACGGCAGCGACTCAATGTCGCCGACGGTGCCGCCGATCTCCGTGATGCACACGTCGGCGCCCTGCGCGCCGCGGCGCACGAACTCTTTGATCTCGTCTGTGATGTGCGGGATGACCTGCACCGTGCTGCCCAGGTAGTCGCCGCGGCGTTCGCGCGCGATGACGCCTTCGTAGATTCGCCCGGACGTCACGTTGCTCGCCTTGCTCATCGAGGCCTGGGTGAAGCGCTCGTAATGGCCCAGATCGAGGTCGGTCTCCGCGCCGTCGTCCGTCACGAAGACCTCGCCGTGCTGGAGCGGGTTCATCGTGCCGGGGTCGACGTTGATATAGGGGTCGAGCTTGATGTGCGTGACCCGCAGGCGCCGCGCCTCGAGCAGCGCGCCGATCGAGGCGGCCACGATGCCCTTGCCGATGGACGACACGACGCCGCCGGTCACAAAGATGTGCTTGGTGCCACGGTTACGGCCCGAGCGGGCCTCACGAGGGGGAGCCACGGGGAGACCTCCGGAGACTACTGAGAGGGGGGAGAAATCGAGAAGGCGGTGCGGGCGCGCTCAAGGTCGAGCGGCGTGTCGATGGCGAGGGGCGCGGCGTCGATCTGCGCGACGTGGACCGCGAACCCCGCGTGGAGCCAGTCGAGCTGCTCGAGGTCCTCGGCGCCTGCCAGCGCGGTGCGCGGCAGGTCGGTGAGGCGCCGCAAGACGTCGACTTGGAACCCGTATACGCCGACGTGGTGGTCGCCGGGGATCGGGGCGCGTGAGAAGTAGAGGGCCCGCCCCGCGTGGTCGGTCACGACCTTGACGACGCTCGTCTCTGCGCGGCGCTCCGGGGCCAACGGCGCGCTCAGCGTGGCGATGGGGGCTCCGCGCTCCAAGAGGTCGACCAGCGTGTCGAGCGCGCTCACGGGGACGCGGGGCATGTCGCCCTGCAGATTGACGATGAGGCGCGCGTCGAGCAGCGCCGCGGCACGCGCAACCCGCACTGTGCCGCTGACGCAGGGCGCGTCGACCCGGAGGACGTCGCCCCCGACCGCGCGCACGGCCGCCTCGATAGCGTCCGCGTCCGTGGTCACGTAGACGCGCTCGAAGCGGGCGCAGGCACGCGCGGCTCGCCAAGCGTGAACGACGAGCGGCTCATCGTCGATGAGCGCCATCG
>Ga0209598_10004236_pt1 | contig 10586 bp, 9 predicted proteins | sample M_140807_EF_Meta_FD_187317 | JGI IMG/M metagenome (GOLD analysis project Ga0209598, IMG submission 187317) | Freshwater microbial communities from Lake Montjoie, Canada to study carbon cycling - M_140807_EF_MetaG (SPAdes) (version 2) | ecosystem: Environmental > Aquatic > Freshwater > Lake... | reverse complement strand
CCGGCTCTGAAATATCGAAGCCGCCTGTGCCGGGATTGGCGGAGGCGGTTTGCCTCACGAGTGATGACATCCTCGATCTGGAGGAGATTCCGAAGTCGATCATCGTGCTCGGCGCGGGACCGGTGGCGCTGGAGATGGCTTCCTATTGCCGAGCTTTCGGGTGCGAGGTGACCATCATTCAACGCAGCCCGCAAATTCTGCGTGGCAGCGATCCCGATGCGGCGGCTGCTTTGGAAGAAGGAATGCGTGCGGATGGAATCACGATCCACACGGGGACTAAACTTTTGCGCGTCGAAAGAGAAGGCGATGGCATGCGTGTCGTTTTCGAAAAGGACGGCACCACCAACACCCTTCATGCGCAGCGCGTCCTCAACGCACTCGGGCGCACGCCGGCGCTGTGCGGATTGGAAGCGCTTGGCCTAGCGACGGATGGCGGGCGCATCAAAGTCGGCGCCACGCAGGCGACATCAGTCCCTCACATTTTTGCGGCAGGCGATGTATGCGGCGGACTAGAAGTCGTCCATATCGCCATTCAGCAGGGCGAGATCGCCGCCACCAATGCGGCCATCCACTTGGGTCTTCATACAGGCAAACCGCCGGTCATGGACTACCGGCTGAAACTTTTCGCAGTTTTCACGGATCCCCAATTTGCCAGCGTCGGCGCCACCGAGGCGGAGCTGGAGGAGGCAGGGATTCCTTTTCTTACAGCGACATATCCGTTCAATGACCATGGGAAATCTCTCCTCATGGGAGAGACCCACGGATTTGCAAAACTCACGGCATCACGCGAAACCGGCGAGATACTAGGCGGCGCAGTCGTGGGCCCGGAGGCGTCCGAGCTCATCCACGAAGTCGTCATGGCCATGCGCTACCGCGCCACCGCGCGGGAGTTTGCGGCTGTCCCGCACTACCATCCCACGCTCTCCGAGATTTGGACTTATCCAGCCGAGGAGATTGCCGATCAGGTTGTCACAGCCCCTTGAGAAGGCTGTGCAAGTGCTCCGGGATCGCACGCAGGCCGCGTGCGTAGCGGTTATCCTGAACGTCGTCGAGTTGTTCAATGGCTTCGGCAATGAGTCTGTTGGCTATCGCCTTGGCATTCTCGATCGTTCCCGCCTCTTGAAGAATGGCAGCGAGGGCAGCCGTGCTTCCAGGCTCATCATTTAGCAGCATGTCGCGTAGGGTGCTGACATCTTTTCCAGATTGGAGCATCAGCAGCACGGGAAGAGTGAATTTGCCTTTTTGAAGATCGGTCCCGAGTGTTTTGCCGGTTTCCTCCTCATTGCCAGCGAAGTCGAGGATATCGTCGTAGATCTGGTAGGCGACGCCTAGTTTAGTGCCGAAAGTTTTGAAGGATCCGATCACAGCGGGGCTGGCCTCGCTGATGAACGCCCCCAGCTCGCAGGCTGCGGTGAAGAGGGCGGCCGTCTTCATTTCGATAATGCGGTAGTAATCGGCCGTAGTGAGCTTGAGGTCGAAGCGGCGCTGGGTCTGAATGATCTCACCGGAGCAAACCTCGGAGGCGGCGTCAGCGATGCGACGGCAGATGTCGCTGTTGCTGAAATTTGTGGAAAGCTTGAGCGCGTGGGCGAAGAGCACATCTCCGAGGAGGACGCTGATGGAGTTGCCCCATTTGGCATTTGCGGAGGGCTGGTCTCGGCGGAGATCCGCGCCGTCGATAATATCATCGTGAACGAGAGTTGCGATGTGGATGAGCTCAAGGATCACTGCGAGATCTACATGGCCGGGAGTGATTTTTCCCGTGGCCCCAGCGGAGAGAAGCGCCAGAGCGGGTCGCAGGCGTTTGCCGCCAGCGCCGCAGATGTATGAAACATAACCCTCCACAGCGGGATCGAAAGATTTGGCTTGGGCGCGGATGCGCTCCTCAACCGTGTAGAGGTGTGGATTAATGAGTTCGAATGCCTCTGCAAAGGAGAGGGAATCGGAGTGGCTCGTGGTGGATGTGGGCATCGGACAGATTTTCTAAAAAGATGCGGCTTTTGCAGTGAGAATGCGGCGGACGATACAGAAGGGAATGACAAGGGCAACGGCAACGGCTGCCGCCAGAAGCGGGCCGGGAATGACGCGGGGGCGATCGTTGGCAACGGCTCGCAGACCATCACGCACGGCTTCGGCTGCGGAGACCACAAAGGCTGGGAAGGTCTCAAAATGGGATGCCTGGTCTTGCTCAGCAGGGCGGGTGGCGACATCGAAAAACTCTGTCGGCACGGGTCCTGGGCAGAGGGCGGTGACGGTGATGCCTCTTGGACGCAATTCCATGGCAAGGGCCTCCGACAGGCTGGTGACATACGCTTTTGTGGCTGAGTAAACCGCCATATTCGGCAGAGGGAAAAATCCTGCCACGCTGCTGACATTGAGGATGGCAGCCCGACCGCGGACGAGCATTCGTCCCACGAGGAGGTGTGTCAAATGCGTGAGCGCGGTGATATTGAGATCAATCATCTCCTGCACGCGGGCCCAGTTGCTGGACTCGAAATGCCCGTGATCGCCGAGGCCTGCGTTGTTGATAAGAAAATTGATATCGAGCTTTTCGTTGGCGAGCCAATCGACCAACGCGTGACGACGGTCGGAATGGGTCAGATCAGCCTCGAAGACACGGACATCGAGTTGGGGGTGGATCGAACGGAGCGTGGAAGCGAGTTCCTCGAGACGATCTTTGCGCCGGGCCACCAGAACGAGGCGCGAGGCGAGCGGGGCGAGTTGGCGCGCGAATTCCGCCCCAAGTCCCGAGGATGCTCCTGTGATCAGTGCCGTGCAGCCTTCAAAAAATTTCATGATATGTGAGCGGATGGTCGGATCATATGAACACGTATCCTCTTTGATTTACGAGTGGGAGGCCTAGCTGGTTTCCCGATATTGTGCGGTGAAGGGCGGGCAAAGTCCTCACACGATTTTTTCTACCGAGATACTTGTGGCAATGCTGCTGGCAAATGGCGTGCTGCTGTAGTAGACGCCGCTGATTGGTGCAACATCATCATGTCGGCGCCCCACTGCGGTGGCGACGAAGTGATGGTCTGTGAGCACGCCGTTGGTCGGGTCCATGCCAATCCAACCCGCGCCGGGCAGGCAGGCTTCGACCCAGAGGTGCATGGCGCTGGAGGCGCGTTTTTCGGACTCAGGCTTATCGCCTTCCCAGATAAAACCACTAACGAGTCGAGCGGCTACTCCATTCTGGCGAAGGCTTTCCGTGAGAAGAGCCGCAAAGTCCCGGCAGGAACCACTGGCTTTTTTCAGTGTCTCGTCCGGCGTCTGAGGCATGCCTTGCGGCCTTGTCTCATAGTCGATGTTGTCGAAAATCCAGTGGTTGAAATTCAGAATCGTCTCCACCGTTGGGCGGGGGCCGGAGGGCGCGAGAGGGGCTGGAAGCTTGCATCCGGTCACAGGAGCGAGAAACGGAGCAAGAACCGCGAGCTCGTCCTCGGTATATTGGGGAGGAACATGCAGAGCATGTGGCTCCAGTAGAAAGTGAAAGGGATTTTTCTCCTTCACTTCAAGATCGAGTTCCACGCGGAAGGGAAGCGTTTCCGCCATCTCAGGATAGAAACAATAAGCGATGTGGTTATCGAAGAGGTCCTGCCGGAACTGCACGTAGGCACCCGATTGGGTTTCAAAACGGATGCTCTCGACTTTTACGGACAAGTCGATGCGCGGAAAAATTCGCACATGGTGTGGTGAAAATGACACCTTGCCCTCGTAGGTGTAGACCGATTCCTTTTTGATTTTGAGTTTCATAGTTTTTCAGGAATTCGCTGCATGCTCACATGCACTTTCAGCTTTTGCGAGGCTGAACCTTTGAAAGTTCCCCTCACGGGAGCGGCGTCGAGGAAATCGCGGCCAACGGCGATTGTGACATGCTGCTCGCCGCACCACTGATTGTTTGTGGGATCAAGAGCCACCCAGGTCATGCCGGGAACCAGGACCTCCACCCATGCATGCGTGGCCAGAGATCCGACGAGGCGCTTGCGGGTGGGATCGACGGAAACAGCTGGCTCGGACTCGATGTAGCCGCACACATAGCGGCAGGGAATGCGAGCGGCTCGCAGGACGCTGATCATCACATGGGCGAAATCCTGACAGACGCCTTCGCGTTTTTTCCAGATCAGGGAAAGAGGCGTCTCGATCTCCGTCGAACCCGAGCGGTATTTGAACTCCCGGTAAATCGTTTTGTTCAGCTCATCAAGGGCTTTTCCCATCGGGCGGCTCTCACACAGAATTTCCTTCGCCCATGCGATGGACTCCCCCGCAATCGGTATGGCCTCGCTCGGTTGGAGGTAATCAAAGACACCAGTTCCGGATTTTAAAATCTGCCGGGCCTCAGCAACGGTGAGTGCGAGTCCACCCTCTGGCAGGACGCGAGGGAGCGTGCGGACGGTCAAACGGTTAGTCACCTTGAGTTGCCGGTGGCGCAATGTCATCGAGTAGAAAGTCGTCCGGTTTCCGAAATAGTCGATGTAGTCAGAGGCCTCTGCGGCGGGTTGGAATTCGATGCGGTGTCGAAGGACCTCCTGTTCCGGCCTGACGGGCGGTGTGAGGCGCACTTCAAGGTAAGCCTCCATGGCTGTGTCTGCGTAAACATAGCCTGTGGTGTGAGCAATGTTGAACACCATAGTCAGGCGGTGAAAAGAGGCTTCGTTCCGTGGTGCATGAGCACTTGATGATTCAGAAAGCTGTCGCAGATCACGGTGTGAAGACCGAGCAGGCTTTGGAGAAGGCCATCAGAATGGGCCTGGAGGGCGGATTTCGAGGCGCCTGATTTTTTACTGGAGAGCAATGCCTCCCAATCGCTCGCCTGGATGGATTGGATAAGTCGTTCGATGGTCGAGAGGGCCTTGTCTGTGGCGGGCGAGAGCACATTCTCCCCTTCGCGAATGCGCGCGGCGCAGCCTTGCAGGCAGCGAACGACCGAGCGCGGAGCCACGGGATTTGTCCAAAGAAGTTCCAGAAGAGGTAGCGGTTCGATGCGCATCTGGTAAACGCGGCGGTAGATGTCGCGGCTATTCAGAAGGCGCAAAAAAGCGGAAAGGCGAATTTCAACCGCGTGCGGACGCAGGCCTGCGCGGGAGGTCTGCAGGAGTGGACCGGCGATGGAGGTGACAGCATTTGCTGTGATGGCCGCGCGCTCGAGAAGTTGCCCTATTTCGCAGAAGTTCCATCCATCATCCGCCAGCATCGTGCATTTGGCCGTTCCAAAAAACCGGGGAATCATCTCGCGGGCAAACAAGCAGAACTCGCGACTCGCGTTTGCCAGCGTCTCGGTCGGAGCATCGGGGCGAAAATCCACTGCATCAAAGCGCGCGCGGAGTCCGCTCATCACAGCCCAGGCGTCGAGGCTTAAGGTTTCGAGCACCGACTCGGCATTGCTGAATGCGCGGTGGATCGTGCTGATAACTGAGCCGGGTTCAGCGGGATCGAAGGTGAGGCGGTAGCGGCCCTCTGGGCTTGAAATCGTGCGACGGGAGGCGTAGCCCGACCCTTCGAGCATCGGGAGGATGCGATTCCAGACGGGACGGTAGTTCATCCGCTCGGTGGGATTCAGCTCCTCGAGCTCGAGGGATTCGATGACGCTCACCATTCCAGCCAGGTCGTAGGCGCGCTCCAGATAGCGGCCGAGCCAGTAGTAGGCCTCCGCCACGCGGCTGGTCACGCCATGGAGCGGAATTTTCGAGTCTACTTGCCGCGATGGATCCCACTCGTCGGATTTTTTATTCGCGCCCACTTGAACCCAAGTATCCTTACTGCCGCCGCCAAGTTCGGAGGAGGTGAATTCCGAATCTTTCGTCGAGACGCGCGTGAGCGCACCGGGGAAGACTTCGATATCCCCGCCGCTTTTGCGAAGAGCGAAGAGAATGTGGTCCTGACGGCTTTTCCGGCGCTCACCATCCTGAAAGGAAATAGTCTGAGCATCACACGCCTGCAGCTGCGCTACATAGCGTGCGGGGTCGCCGAGGATTTCCGCACGAACGGCATCGATTTTTTCCTGCGACGGGAGATGGCCATCACCTCCAAGGTAAATGCGTTCGCCGTAGAGCCCCCGGATTGTGAAATTCTCGATGTCGGCAAGCACCAGCTCGCGTTGGTCGTGGTCACCCAGCCAATAGGTCGGAAGCGTAGGTAGAAGTGGCGCCTCGCCGAGATAGTAGCGGATGATCTGCGAGGAGAAGGGCAGCAGGGCACGATCGTCGGAAAGCTGGGAGCCGATGGCATTGATGACAGCCACGCTTTTTTTGCGGATGCAGTGGATGAGCCCGGGAACGCCGAGCATGGAGTCGCGACGGAAAACCATGGGGTCGAGCCACCGGTCGGTGAGGCGCGAGTAGATGACATCCACCTTGCTCAAGCCGGATACGGTTTTCAGATAGACCTCGTCATTGAGCACCAGCAGATCCCCGCCCTGCACGAGCGGGATGCCCATACGGCGGCCAAGAAAGCTATGCTCCGAATAGGCCGGACTGAGCGGGCCGGGAGTCAGCAGCACGACCATGGGATCTGGCTCGGAAGAATGCGAGCGCAGCATTTCCAGAATGCTGGTGGGAACATCGGAAATCGAATGGATGCCGGTGTCGTGGAAAGACTGGGGAATGACCCGCGTGAGGGCGCGGCGGTTCTGGATCATGTAGGACATGCCGGAAGCGTGGCTGAAATAATGGTGCTTCACGGCGAGCGTTCCATCCGGCAGGCGGCAAACTGCGATACCACTCAAGTGCAGAAATGCATCCCCCGGCAACGGGAGGCCGGCTGCCGGGCGCTGGAAAAACTCGCTGCCCAGGACAATTGAAACCGGCAACACGCCGTCGTGCAGGATTTGCTTGGGGCCGTAGATGTCCTTAAGGAAATGCTCGAAAGCCCGCAGACGCTGGCGCACTCCGGCTTCTAGTGGACTCCACTCAGCAGGAGTAAAAATCTGGGGCAGAAGGTCGCAGAACCAAGCACGGGCTCCCCATGGACGGTCACGGTGGATGTCGAAAGTGACACCCATCTCGCGCATGGTTGCTTCAAGCTGCTCGTCGAGGCTTCGCAATTGTGCGCGCGGCGTTTTTTGAAGTCGCTCGGAGAGGGCTTTGTAAACCTCCCGCGGACGGCCATCCGAGCCAGACATTTCGTCGTAGGTGGCGAAATGCCAAGGCGAGTTCATGCTGCTGCGGTTCGGTTTTGAAACCAAGCGCCCGCAGCACCTACATCCTCGCGAATCTGTGCGCAGAGGGCGTCCTTGTTTTCAAATTTCTTCTCAGGTCGGAGATAACGAAGAAACGCGACTTCGATTTCGCTATCGTAAAGATCTGCAGAAAAATCAAAAAGATGCACCTCAAGCACGCGTTGTTTGTCATCCGAAACGGTCGGACGCAGCCCGATGTTTGCCACGCCTTGGTATGTCTCGCCCTTCCATGAGGCTTGGATGGCGTAAACCCCGTTCGTTGGATATTGCTGATGGCCGGTGACGATGTTGGCCGTTGGGAAGCCTAATTTTTTACCGAGTCCGGCACCGCGTGTGACCCTGCCTCGAACGGCAAAGTTCCTACCAAGGAGGCGGGCGGCTGCAGGCAGATCGCCGGATGCGAGGGCTTCCCGGATGCGTGTGCTGCTGACGACTTCCCCGTCCAGGAGGACCGGCGCGGTGGCGCTGGTGAAGAAGGCATTTTTCATTCCGAGTGTTTGCAGCAAACGGGCGTCCCCCTGCCGAGCATGGCCGAACAGCCAACCTTCGCCAATGCAGATACCGACAAGCTCGGGGGCGGTGCGGCAGAGATTCAAAACAAAGTCTTCGGCTTCGATGGCAGCAAAAGCGGTGTCGAATGTGATGACAAGGGTGTGATGGATGCCAAGGCGCTCGATGAGTTCCAGCTTGAAATCCAAAGGCGTCAGAAGTTTGGGAACCTTGTCCGGCCGCAGAACAGCTGCGGGGTGGGGATCGAAAGTCAGGGCAACCGGGATGCCTCCGATGAGCGCTGCGGAATCAATGGCCGCCCGCAACACGGCCTGATGACCGAGATGCAGGCCATCAAAGACGCCTGCTGCCAGAACGATCGGCGCATCGATTTCCGCAAGGGCTTCGATGGAACGGAGGATTTTCATCAGGCACCGCGAAGCCGCGAAACGGCTGGAAGGCTGAGGACGCGCTGCGCTATAGCCTCAATCGGTCCCGCTTTAAGTTCTTCGATGGTCACTGCTCCCTCCACATTGAAGCGTCCTGATTTTGTGCGGCGCAGCGATTTGAGATGCGCGCCGCTGCCGAGCTCCAAACCGATGTCGTTGGCATAGGTGCGGACATAAAATCCCTTGCTGCACACAACGCGGAAATCCACCTCCGGCATTCTCACGGATTGAATCTCGTGCGCGTAAACATGAACGAAGCGTGGCTCGCGTTCCACGGTCTTGCCCTGACGCGCGAGCTTGTAGAGTGGCACGCCGTCTTTCTTGATGGCGCTGACCATCGGAGGCGTCTGATAAAAATCGCCATGGTATTTGGCGAACGCCGCATCCAGTTGCTCACGGCTAAAATCGGCGACTGGACGGGTCTCGATGACCTGACCGTCGGAATCCTGGCTATCGGTGATTTCTCCAAGGCGCAGCGTGCCGACATACTCCTTGTCCTCGCTCATAAGGAGGTCCTGGATTTTTGTTCCCCGGCCGATCGTAATAATCAGAAGACCTGTTGCGAGAGGGTCAAGCGTGCCGCAGTGGCCAACTTTTTTCGTGTTCAGCGCACGGCGGGTTATCGCCACGACATCGTGAGATGTCATGCCGGGGGCTTTGTCTACGAGCAGGACGCCGTCAATTTCAGTTCCGGATTTCATCAGAGAGAGCTTTTAAAAAATCGTTTTTGACCTGGGTGAGCGTGCCATCCACGCGAGCGCCGGCTGCCATGGGGTGTCCGCCGCCTTCGAATTTTTTGCACACTTTGCAGACATCGATCCTTGGAAACTTCGAGCGGGCACTCACTCGCACCTTCCCTTCGGGAAGTTCCTCGAAAAACACGGCGGCTTCGACGCCTTCGATGGAGCGCAGATGGTCGATGATCCCCTCGTTGTCCTCGGGTAGGACTTTAAGTCTCTCCACGAGATCCATCGGGAGGGAGAAAGTTGCGATGCGGTCGTCGCAGTGGAACTCGGCCGTGTTGAGCGCGTGCCGGAGCAGTTCGAAGCGGCGGCGGGGCTGGCTGTCATACATCGCGCGGGAGAGGCCGGGAACATCAACGCCACAGCCGATGAGATGCGATGCGGCGGCAAAGGTGCGCTCGTTCGTTCCGGCATATTGGAATGATCCGGTGTCCGTCGATATTGCTGCAAAAAGATTGGTCGCCATCTCTGCAGAAACGCGTGCTCCGACATGCTGGAAAAATTCCAAAAGGATCTGCCCGGTGGCCGGTGCAGATGGATCGATATAATTCACATCGCCGTAGTTTTCGTTGCTGATGTGGTGATCGATATTGAGGATCGTCGTGCCGGATACGATGGCTTGGTTCACCGTGCCGAGACGGTTTTTGACCGAAGTATCGAGAGCGACAAAAACATCGAACTTCTGAGGCTCGGAGGGAGGCAGGCTCACGATCTCGTGGCGCGGCAGATAGTGGAACTTTGAGGTCGATCCCTCCTCATTGTAGGCCGTCACATCCTTTCCGCAATCACGCAGCCAGAGGGCAAAGGCAATGGTCGATCCAAGAGCGTCGGCGTCGGGGCGGATATGGCTGGCAACTCCCACCGTGCGGGCATCGCGAAGCGCATTTGAGATGATGTCAAAGTTCATTTTCGTCATTAGGCAGTTCCTCCTTCAGGCCGAGTTCGTCCATGAGGTCGATAACCCGTGTGCCGCGCTCGATGGCCTCGTCGAGGCGGAAATTCAAGTGCGGCGTGTGTTTCATGTGCACGCGGCGGGACAGCTCGGTCTGAAACATGACTCGGTGGTGCTCGAGGGCCTCCATCGCCTTGCGGCGTCCAGCGGGCGTGCCCAGCGCGGAAATGAAAATATGGGCCTGCTTGAGGTCGGGGGTGATATCCACATCGCTTACGGTGACGAGAGTGTTTTCAAACTCTAGTTCGCGGCGAATGATCACTCCGATTTCACGTTTCAGCACTTCGCATACCCTGACGAGTCGGTTTTTCATGTCACTGTTTGTCCGGACGAGGCCTTTAGCCTGCGGTCGGTCGCGGGGTTAAGATTAGCCAAGTTTACAGTTGCTGCGCGATTTTTTCGAGCGTGTAGCACTCGATGATATCTTCAGGCAGGTATTCCGTGAAATCACCCAGCTTGATGCCGCACTCGAGACCCGAGCGCACTTCCTTAACCTCGTCGGCGAAGCGGCGGAGTGTGGCGAGGCCGCCGTCGTAGATCGGTTGGCGGCGGCGCAACACGCGGGCTCGGGCGGTGCGGGCGATACGGCCATCAATGACAATGCAACCGGCCACCTTGCCCTTGGTGAGATCGAACACTTGCTTGACCTCGGCGTGGCCGATGATGGCTTCGCGGTGTTCCGGCGCGAGCATTCCGCTCATGGATTCGCGGACTTGGTCGAGCAATTCGTAAATGATGCTGTAGAGCTTGATCTGAACGCCCTCGCGCTTGGCGGCTTG
>Ga0209598_10004234_pt1 | contig 10591 bp, 14 predicted proteins | sample M_140807_EF_Meta_FD_187317 | JGI IMG/M metagenome (GOLD analysis project Ga0209598, IMG submission 187317) | Freshwater microbial communities from Lake Montjoie, Canada to study carbon cycling - M_140807_EF_MetaG (SPAdes) (version 2) | ecosystem: Environmental > Aquatic > Freshwater > Lake... | reverse complement strand
TAATTAAAGCAGAACTAGAATTGATTCCAGAACAGGAACTCCAAAAACTTTATGACATCATTAAAGATTGGCGTAAACACAATCAAGAATATCAAGACGACTTAGGAGCTTTATTAGCTAATTGTGAAATAAGTACAGAAATTTCTGATCTTTCCTATCAACATGATCATTATTTACACGGTAGTCCACAACGATAAAATAGGGTAAGAATTTAGCCCCTCTTTTTTTAAGTTGTCTTTGAAATATCAGTCGAATATAAAATAAACCGCGATCGCCGAAATTTATGGCAACTTCCCCAAGAAGAATGACAAATCTTAGAAAAAATAACTTTTTGAACATTTTCACGCCCAACTCGTCATCACCTACCGAAGCGTGTCAGAATTGAGTAAACTTTAGAGGTAGATTCAATCCCTTGTCCCTTAAGACTGAATCCTAAGTTATGAAATTTCTCCTTACTCCCTTGATTAAAAAGCCCAAGCAGTGGCAAGTGATAGGCATATTTTGTGCCAGTATTATCGGTAGCCTGACGTTAGCGAGCAACGCCTGGCAAAGTGTACAGGCCCAATCCGCCGCCCCCTCCAGTCCCATGACCGTGCGCTCAGATATCCAAGAAGCCAATTCCCAAACAGGAGTCGTCACCGCTAGGGGAAATGTTCAGGTGTATTACCCCGCCCGTAATATGCAAGCGACCGCGGCCCAGGCTCAATACTTCAGTCGGGAACGTCGTTTAGTGATGAATGGGAATGTGTACGTCTTGCAAGAAGGAAATAGTATGCGGGCTGAAACCATGACCTACTTAATTGATGAAGGTCGTTTTGTGGCTAATCCCCAAGCCAGTCAGCAGGTGGAATCTATTTATTTGGTGAAGGAGTCTGAAGAAAACAACAGTTCTCAACCGAATAAAACCAATAAGTCTGAGTCTCTGCCCTTTGCAGATGAAGCTTTGCCCCCCTTGCCGACCGCACCGCCCCTGACTCCGAATCCCTAATACTGAAATTTATTGTGACACTGGTTTTAGAAAATATTCATAAGCTTTACGGTAAACGTTGCGTTGTCAATCGGGTCAACGTGAGAGTTGCACCTGGCGAAATTGTGGGTCTATTGGGGCCAAATGGCGCAGGTAAAACCACCACTTTTTATATTGCAACGGGACTGGTGAAACCCAATACGGGTAAAGTCTGGCTCAATCAGCAAGATATTACCCAGTTATCCCTCAATAAACGGGCAAGAATGGGCATTGGCTATATGACCCAACAGGCCAGCATTTTTCGTCATTTGAATGTGCGGGAAAATATTCTTCTAGCTTTGGAGCAAACGGGAGTTTCCTTTCCCCAACGACAACATCGGTTACAGGATTTATTGGGAGAGTTTCGCTTAGAAAAGGTAGCTCATACCCAGGGTTCCCAGGTTTCAGGGGGAGAACGACGACGCACGGAACTGGCGAGAGCTTTGGCGGTGGGAATGAAAGGACCAGAGTTTTTATTGCTAGATGAACCCTTTGCGGGGGTTGATCCGATCGCAGTTTCCGAGATTCAAACCTTGATTGCCCAATTACGCGATCGCCAGATGGGAATTTTAATCACCGATCATAATGTGCGAGAAACCCTGGCTATTACCAATCGGGCCTATATTATGCGGGATGGCCAAATTCTGGCCACAGGTAGCGCGGAGGAACTCTACAATAATCCTTTGGTTCGTCAGTATTATCTTGGCGAAAAATTTCAACTTTAGTGGCAATAAGAATGGTAGCAAAAAGCGATACAAGCAAAAGCGGACTCATGAACGGCATCCAGCGAAGATTACCAAGCCTGTCTGTCATGGATCGCTATATCCTGATTGAGCTATTATTGCCCTTTCTCTTTGGTATGGGGCTATTTACCTCCCTCGGACTCTCCATTGGGACGTTATTTGACCTGGTACGCCGTGTGACGGAATCAGGTTTACCCCTGGCGATCGCGATTAAAATCCTGTTATTGAAAATGCCCGACTTTATCATGTTGGCATTTCCGATGTCGATGTTACTCGCGAGTTTGATGGCCTATAGTCGCCTTTCTAGTGATAGTGAAATTATTGCCATGCGGAGTATCGGAGTCGGGATTTATCGCCTCATTGTCCCTGCTTTGATTTTTAGTGCCTTAATCACAGGAATTGCCTTTTTCTTTAATGACCAGGTGACTCCCGCCGCGAATAAAGAAGCCACCGCTACCCTGGAGCGAGCCGTCAATCAAGACCGTCCCCCTATGCAGGAGCGCAATATTATTTATCCCGAATACGGTAAAGTTAGGCAACCCGACGGTAATGAGCAAACCGTTTTAACTCGTCTGTTTTATGCAGAAGAATTTGATGGTTCCAATATGAAAGGGCTAACCATTTTAGACCGTACCCAAGCAGGGGTAAATCAAGTTGTCACCTCCGAATCAGCGACTTGGAATATTGGCAGTAATACCTGGGATTTTTATAATGGTACGGTTTATCTGATTGCGCCCGATGGTTCCTATCGCAATATTGTGCGTTTTAAACATCAACAATTATCTTTACCTCGCGCTCCCCTGGATATGGCTAACCGCGATCGCCCCTACGGAGAAATGAGTATTCGCGATGCCCAGGAATATCTCAAAATTGTTACTTTGGGCGGTGATGAAAAGAAAATTCGCAAATTAAAAGTGCGTATCCAAGAAAAAATGGCCTTACCCTTTGTTTGTTTTGTGTTTGGTTTAATCGGTGCAGCGTTGGGAGTTCGTCCCCAAAATACCAATAAAGCTACGAGTTTTGGGGTTTGTGTCGGCTTGATTTTTTCCTATTATTTGTTATCTTTTCTCACCAGTTCAATGGGAATTTGGGGAATTTTAACACCTTTTCTCGCCGCCTGGTCGCCTAATCTTTTAGGATTAACTGCAGGAACTTTATTATTAGTTCAATCTTCTCGTTTACGTTAGGGAATTGCGATCGCCCTTCTCGATTAAGAAAAATGCGATCACCTAAAAATCACGATTCACAATAATAGCGATCGCCTTCCCAAAATTCTTTTTTCGGATAAAATTTAGTTATTACAATCCTAAAAAAATTTATGAAATTATTATCAAATGTTATTCATTGTGATCCCGATATAATGGGTGAGATTCCTGTTTTTGTTGGAACTCGTGTTCCCATCAGAACTTTGCTTGATTATCTTGAAGCGGGGGATTCTCTCGATATTTTTTTAGATCATTTTCCTAGCGTGAGTTGTCAACAAGCGATCGCCGCTTTAGAATTAGCCAAAGAAATGCTAACGACCTATGCGAATCCTGCTTGATGAATGTGTCCCGAAGCCATTGAAACGTGAATTGCTCGATTATCCGAGTAGTAGATCCTCTTTTTCGCACCTTTTTTATGGACATTAGTGGCTTTTCTTAATATTTTAGGTAATCATCTTTAAATCCATGCCTATCCGCATGATCTACAATACTATGAGTCAAAGTTGGATAGGTTGCCTGTTCCCATTTTTGTAGAAGATCTTGAATTTCTTTGTTTTCTTCTTGATTATATCTTCTGAATAAGGTTTGTTCATAAAAGTCACTATTTTTTAGATCATCATCATTTATACAAGAAATACAAAATTTGGCTTTATTTGGCTTTCTAGGAAAATCGGTTGAAAGTTAGTTCATTTCTATTGGGATATCGCACTAACAGCAAGCCCACTATGTTATTAAGTTTTTAGTTAGTAGGTGCTTTTTGCCAACCATTTTTACGAGCTTCTTCTTCGGTACAAAACCACCTCTCTCCCTTGCTTGGATCAATCCTTGTTTTTTCGTAGTCTTCCATGCCAGGTAGATGATACCATTTCTTTCCTGAATTCACTGAAATATTGCCTTTGATCAGGCATTCAGGCTTTTTAACAGGTTTGTTAGGGGGTTTCTTTGGTTGAGCATTTACGCCAACTACTGTCGCGATAAAAAGATTAATTCCGAAAAATATTAGCAATTTTTTCATAAAGTCAATAATATCAAAAAATATTTTCTCTTTTGATTAAAATATAAATTCGTTATGATTGTCAAGTTAAATTTTATCTTGATAGAAATCAGCGATCGCACTCAACAATTTGAACCACAAAATACAGCATTTTGTACTTAAACTCCATACAAGATCAGGACATAATAGTATTATGTCCCTACAGTTGAGGTACTACTTTTCTATCTGAATTTGATCCAAGTGATTGATAATAACATCTGCTTTTTGCAAATGGGCTTTCGGGCCTTTTCCCCAGCAAATGCCGATCGCCCCAGCCGCGTTAGCTTTTTTAGACATTTCCATATCCCCCTGGGAATCTCCCACCATTAAAGTGACTTCGGGGTTTACTCCCAAGGCTTCACAGGCTTTGAGAAAAAAGACGGGATTCGGTTTAGTTAATCCTTGCTCGGCTCCCATTAACAGAGATAAATAGGAAGAAAGTTGATGTTCCCTGACAAATCTTTCCACACTGGGCGTACTGGCCGCCGAAAGAATGGCGATTTTTAAACCTGCATCCGAAAGCGTTTGAATCACATCTAAACTTCCTGCAAACATGGGAGATGAATTTGCATCAGGCTGGCAATATTGATCGGCTTCATTAAAACTAGAGCGGGCGATCGCCAAAGATTCAAACCAACTTCTGCCTGTTTCCGCAATGTAAGCCGCCGCCGCAATCTCATTTTCATGACGACTTCCTACTGCCATTAAACCTGCGGGATCGAGATAATTATTTTGGAGACCAAAAGCCATTAATAAGGGTTCGCCAATGCCTGGAATTTGAGCATCAATTAACCGAGCGCGTTTGATGCCTAATTCCCGTAAATAAGCATGGGAATCTTCTAAAGTTCCATCTTTATCGAAAATAACCGCTTCAATATTCTTAAAAAGGCGATCGCCGCAACGAATTGTAACCACAATAATCTCCTAGTTGATATCACACACCCAATAATAACGAAATATAAAAACTTAAACCGATCAGGATATCTGGCCTCTTTTAATACTTGTTGGCACTAAAGCGATTTTAACTGATTGGCTTGCCTGGAATATTTGTTAGTGCGATCGCCGATTTGTAGATTAAGTTAAGGTAACGATATTCTCCACCATCAGAGCAACGGAAACAGCGATCGCGCCGCCGCTAATCCTGATAAAAACGCGCCTTCAACTTTTCCTGTTATAAATCCATCCCCCGCTAAAACCAACGGGCCAGGTTCAGCTAAAGCTAGACAGGGTTCCCCATAACTAACCGATACTTGACTATACCGCCAACGATGAATCTGATAATCCAATACCGTTGAACCGAGCCAAGAATCGGCGGCTTTTAATAATTTTTGGGCGATTTCTGCATTATCCTGATTCCAATAATTCTGGCTAAATTCTGGCCCCGCCTGAAGAGTAACGGCATAACCCCTAGCGGAAATACCTTTTTGATAATTACAAGCGATCCATCCCAAAGGATTACCCGATCCCCACAATCCGCCTGGAGCAGGAATTTGGCTGGGTTTTTCCAATAATGCCAGCGTCGTAATACAGGGATAGTAGGCGACTTGCTCTAATTTTTGTCGAATTTCTGGGGTTAAAACAATGCCAGAATGATCCAGTAACGCTAAAGTCTGGGGAACAGGGGGAGTCAGTATTAGGCGATCGCCCTGGAAAATTTCCTCTGTTTGGGTTTGAACCTGCCAATGGTCATCTTGCCAACTCAATTGGGTGACTTGGGTATTAGTGTGAACCGTTAGGGATTCGGCCAAATATTGGGCTAAACTGCGATTACTTGTTGTTCCCCGATAACAGGGTTTATGGCTAGATTTGAAGGAACCTGATTCTTGGAAAAAGCCCTGACTCCATTCGGTGATCACTCCTTCCGCTAACCATTGATCTACCCAGACCTGAAATTCGCGGTCACGCAGTGTGCCTACGGCATCGCTGACCGTAAAGTATTGCGCCCCATAATCGAAAACGCCTTCAATGTCTGCTGAATAGGTTAATCGACGAGTCGCTAAACGCCCACCGATGCCCCGTCCTTTATCTAAAACAGTGACATTAACGCCTTGATGTTTTAATACAGTTGCCGCTATCAAACCCGCGATACCGCCTCCAACAATTAGACAGGAACCAGACTTTTTCATTTTTGATCCTAAGTACCTCAATTATTCAAAATCAAACTCATCTTCTAAATCGTCTAACCGCGATCGCCGTTTGACGGGACGTTTCCAAAGGAGAGGCAGGAATGCTCCTAGTAATAGACCCAGGGCAAAGCAAAAGGTTAATAAGATGCTAATGGGAAGTTGAATAGACTCAAACAACAGAAATTTTAAGGAAGTCGGAGTAACATTTTGAATGGCAAAAACCACAAATACTCCTAATCCCGTCGCCAGAATGAGGGTCGTCAAAAAGTTAGTAAAAATGGTCATAATACAGCAGATTACGTTGTAATAACGGACAAAATATTGGTTCTGTTGTATTGCGCTACGGAGTAGAACTCGGATTGGCTAGTTCAGGAGCAGGTGAATCTAGGGTGGGTTCAGGTGGCGCAACAGGAGCGGGCGGGGGAGCGAGTAACCGTCGCCAGTCAGAGATGAGATCTTTAGCAGTACTGTAGGCCGTACTATCCTGGGGAATGAGGCGAGCGAGGCGAATCGCTTCGGAAAACCAGGAAATACTGGCTTTTTCTTGAGCGATAGATAGCAGTTGATAACCCCAGGTATTTAAGGCTTGGAGTCGTTGGGAACCTGCGTCGGTATAGGAAGGAATTTGGTTAACTAATCGAATGGCACTAGTGAGGGATTCAGGACTGCGATTCTCGGCGATCGCGTAGGCTCTTTGTAAATTTTTCTGAGCTTGAATTTCGGACTGCCAACGACCAATTTTTTTGCGGGCTTCTGGATATAAAGCACGACCTGAACGAATTTGGGAAGCGGTATTAATGGCAGATTGATAATCCTGGCTATTGCCCAAGGCACTGGCTTGATCCAGAATGGGTTGATCCTCCTGGGTTTCTACGGTGTTTTGCCAACCCTGAATTTCCTTACGGGCTTCGGAATAAAGGGCGCGATCGCGATTAATCAGATTTGCTTGACTAATAGCCTGTTGTAGGTCGCTAATATTACCAGAAGTCGCTAATTCCTTCGCTTTATTGAGAATAGGACTATCTTCCGTGACTTGTACCTGTTTTGTCCAATTGGCAATATCCTGTTTCGCGTCTCGATAACGGGTATTACTACTGGGAATCATTTGAGCTTGAGCGATCGCCGCATTCAAAGCCTCAATCGTCCCAGGTTCTGCCGTTTGTCGAGCTTGGGCTAATTGAGTTAAATCCTGTACCTCAGTTTTCCAGCCCGCAATTAATTCCTGAGCGACTTGGTAGAGGGGACGGTTTTGATCCGTAATGCGTTCTGCTGTTGCGATCGCCGAATTGAGTCCATCCAGGGTTCCCATCTGAGCATCCGTTCCCGAACTGCCCAAGATTTGCCACTCATTCAGTTCTTCAGTAGAAAAAGACTTCTCTGGTAAACGACCGACCACACTTGATAGAGTCTGCCAATCCTTATCATCAATTAACTTTTGGATGGTTTCACCGATTTTTTCCTTGGCCTTGGTAATTAACCGTTGCCCCTCTTCATAGGCGTAACTGGTAGAGGGAACTTTGGCGGCTTCGGCGATCGCCTGTATCCAATTATCAATACCACCGCGACGAAAGATATTGAAAGCAGTATCGAGTTTTCGGCTTTCTTCCTGGGCTATCTGGATATTTTTAACAGTTTCATCGTATTTGGTAGTCGCCCAATAGCGATTATCGACATTTAGCAGTTTTACTCCCTCACGGAAGGCATCATTCCACCGTGCTTTGCGTAAATTACTTTCTACCGCCGCAAAAATTTCTTCCCCTTCCTGCCAGGTTTTTTGCCAATGGGCGATGCGGTCTTCGACCAATTTATAAGCCTCCACATGATCGGGAATGCGCTTCACCGTTTTGATGGCTTCCTCTAACTTGCCTGACTGAAACTCATCTTCAGCTAAATTCAGAATCGAAGTAGCCCACTCTTCAATATTGCGTTCGACTTCAGTATGGAGTGGATGATCCACTGGCAGAGAGGCAACCAATTCGATCGCCCGCAATAAACTATCTACCGTACGCTCGTCTGCTGAAAGTTGGGCGCAATACAGTCGCATGGAAGCGGAGGCAACAGGCCAAAAAACCCTCGAACATTGGGGAGTTTTCGGTAATTTCAATAACAAGGTCGTCGCGCCAAAACCGACACCGCTCGACAATAAAATGAGAATCAATGCCCAGGATTGCAGGGGAAATCGTTCAACCGTATCTTGAATGGGTCGGAACAATCGTTGAGCAAAGGAGGGGTTCTCTCTGTCCAGAGGCTCCTGCTCCGTCGGTGGGGTGGGGTTAGAGGGAAGTAAGTTATTGGGATTTATATTCATTGGCACACCCACTCATGTGGGCTAGGGGCATTATGGGTAATTTTAAAAAAACAGATCAAATTTTTGCCCATCTTAACACTACTTTGCTAAATTCCAACGTTCTTCGATTCGGCGATCGCCCTCCCAATTTCTAAAAATGGCGATCACTTTTTAAAACGAGATAAGAAATTGCGATCGCGGACAATCGATTAAAATAGAGAAAACAATAACAAAGGTAAACAATCTATGGCAACCACCGCAGATGATGTCTGGCAAATTCTCGCTGAATTAAGCACCGCACAAAAAGAGACCGATCGCCAACTTAAAGAATTGGGTAAACAAATTGGGGGACTCGGTTCAAAATTTGGCAGTTTTACGGAAGGTCTTGCGCTTCCCTCAATGGAAAAGATTCTCAGACAACGCTTTGGCATGGAAATCATTAGTCCTAGTGTACGCGCCAGTAAGGAAGGCCGACACATGGAAATTGATGTTCTCGCCTATGCTAATGGTAATCTGAATACTGCCTATATTGTGGAGGTTAAGAGTCATGCTAGGGAAGAATCTATTACTTAATTAAAAAGTATTTTGCAACGTTTTCGTAGCTTTTTTCCTGAACATCGGGATAAGCAACTCTATGGTATTTTAGCGGCTGTTGATATGTCTGCTGAGTTACGTCAAAAAACACTACAAGAAGGTTTTTATGTTGCTCGCATTCACGATGAGGTATTTGAATTGGATACTCCTGAAAATTTTCAACCCCTAAGCTATTAATTTTTTGGGATTTATCAATATTGATAGGGAATAATTGTTAATTATCCGTTGAAAACGCGATCAAGATGCGATCGCGAAAATGATAGAATCTGTCTATGTTTGACAACCTATGTAAATTCCTTGCTGAAAGCTTTCCCGAAGACTATGCCACTTGGTTATTGGGGAGTCCTATTAAACTGACCCAACTGAGTCCAACGGAACTTTCTTTAGAACCAATCCGTGCCGACTCCCTTATTTTGGAACAATCCGAAGATTTGGTATTACATTTAGAATTTCAATCTAAGCCTGATGAAAACATGGGTTTTAGGATGTTAGACTACCGAGTTAGGGTATATCGCCGTTTTCCCAAAAAAGCCATGCACCAGGTTGTTATTTACCTGAAACCTACTAATTCTTCTTGGGTGTATCAGGATAGGTTTCAAGTCGGAGCAACGACTCATCATTATCGAGTCATTCGCTTATGGGAAGAATCTCCAGAAATCTTTTTAAAAATTCCTGGTTTATTACCTCTAGCGGTCTTAACTCAGGCTGAAGATCCTACGGTAAGATTAAGGGAAGTTGCCTCAATATTGGATACGATTACTGATCAGAGAATCAAGGCAAATTTAACCGCCGCAACATCAGTATTGGGGGGACTGGTTCTAAAACCTGAACTGATTAAAACAATTTTAAGGGGTGAAATCATGAAGGAATCAGCAGTTTATCAAGAAATTCTACAGGAAGGGATGGCTAAAGGTGAGCAATTAGGGCTTAAGAAAGGGAAGGTAGAAATTGCCCAGCAGTTATTGAATAGAGGTATGACTTTGGAGGAGGTCGTTAGTTTGACGGGGTTATCGGAGCAGGAGTTAACGCAAAATTTATCAAATTAAAGTTTTTTATCTGAATAGGGAAATTAACTCGTTTTATCGCGTTTTTGTTTGATATCAAATCTGCTTATCAAAACCCATTTAAGATTAGGTAGGGGTTTGGTTTCCAAATCCAGGGACCTAAGCCCCTACAGTCCATAAAGGAGGGCAATGGCAACAGGATTTCGTATACTATTCACTATCACTTATTCACTAACGGCGATCGCATTACAAATCGTCTTCTGACAATTGAGCTATCTTCATGATTGATTTTAGGGTTCCAAGCTTTAAATCTTGATTTCGATTTACAGGAATAGAGATAATTTTATTCTCATTGGTTTTTTCATAAATATGATGACTTCCTGTTATTTTTTTGAGAATCCAGCCTTTTTTCTCAACAATCTTACATAATTTTTTACCTGAGATTGATTTCATACTGCTATTTCAATAACTTTCGAGATAGAATCTACTTTTTGGCTTTCGTTAGCAACTTCTAACCAACCTTGTATGGCATCTTGAATATTATTGATAACTTCATCCATACTATCTCCTTCTGTGATACAACCAGGGAGAGC
>Ga0209598_10004231_pt1 | contig 10598 bp, 2 predicted proteins | sample M_140807_EF_Meta_FD_187317 | JGI IMG/M metagenome (GOLD analysis project Ga0209598, IMG submission 187317) | Freshwater microbial communities from Lake Montjoie, Canada to study carbon cycling - M_140807_EF_MetaG (SPAdes) (version 2) | ecosystem: Environmental > Aquatic > Freshwater > Lake... | reverse complement strand
ACTTTTGAGCTGATGCGCAGGCTACCTATTGCCAGCGAAATTGTGCGGCATGCGCGTCAGGATTTGGTGCGGAGACTTGATCAGTATGAGGTCGAAAGCCCAGGCTTAATGCGGCAGGTCATCGAGTTCATCGAGGTGAAGATGATGCCGATCATTTCCCGCCACGCTATTTCGGGGACAGCGAACATCAACTCGGAGAGCGTGCTCTTTAACGATCCGAAGGCACTTGCCATTCTTATCGATATTTTTTCCGAGCGTGGATACCACGCCTCAGCGGACATCCGGCTCGTGGAAGTTCCTGATTTTATCGATCTTCAGTCGGGAAAGATCAGTTGTTTTCAGAAGAAGATTTACCGGTTTAACGTCCGGTTTAAGGGGTCCGAGATCCGCCGCGGTTGAGGCTGCTCTTCTTGAGTTGCTCAGTTGGTTTGGCCATATTGCTTTTTGGGATTCAGGATTCGGCTCGCTGAAGCGAGTGGTGGGCATTTCGTGGTTTTATGATTCGATTTCAATCGCCTCATTCGTTTGTGGAATGATGTTTTGTGATTTGACAACTAATGGTCTCGTGGTGAGATGCGCGGATGCACATTTGCCTCCAAAAGACTTTTTCTAGGCCTGTTCTAAAAGCCTTTCAATTAATGGCTGGCTGGGTCGCAGCTTTAGCGATTGTGAGCTCCGCTTCCGGGGCACCGTCTTTTAAGCAACTGCCTCAAACCACCCCCGTGACAATTGGTGGTTTTGGTGGGTTTTCGGCTGTGGTGAGCGGTTCGGGTTCGGTGAGTTACAACATCCTGAAAGGCAGCACGTCGGTGAAGTCTGGGACGGCGGCGTGTGTGAATGACTGGAAAACAGCGGCATCGGGCACTGCTCATACGCTAGCCATCAAACAAGATGGCTCGTTGTGGGCCTGGGGAGACAATTCTTCGGGACAACTGGGTGGCAGTTATCTGATTTCGGGTTCGCTGAGCACTTATCCCATTCGCGTTGGCACGGGTACGACTTGGAAATCAGTGTCTGCCCGAGGTGGAATGAGCGCGGGCATCAAAACTGACGGAACATTATGGATTTGGGGCAGCGGATTCACTGCGACCCCTACGCAGGTGGGAAGCGGGACGACGTGGGCGTCCGCCTCCTTAGGGGACGTGTCGGCTCTTTTACTCACTTCGGGTGGCGCCTTGTATGAAATGCCGTATTCTACAAAGCTACCGGCTCAAATGGGAATGGACACCGACTGGGCGTCCGTGAGTGCTGGCTTCATGATGATGTCCGCAATCAAGACGGACGGCACGCTGTGGAACCGCCCGTTGAATACAAACTCGACGTGGTCAACTTTTGCGGGCCAGTCGCAAGTTTCGGGTGGCATCAACGCCACCGGAACTGCTGCGACTTTTAATTATTTCACCGCGATGACGTCCGAATCCGGTACTTTGTATGTCGGCGATTCGAACGGGATTCGAAAAATCACCACCTCTGGAGTGGTCACGACGCTGACAAGCTCTGTAACATATCCAAACGCAATAACGGTTTACAGCGGGACGGTCTTTGCTGCGTCTGGGAATGCAGTTAAGAAAATTACTCCTGCGGGTGCTGTCTCGACATTTGCCGGAAGTGAAATTTCGTGGGAAACAGGCATCACTGATGGGCAAGGGACAATCGCGCGCTTCAATCAGCCCTCTGGAATTGTAGCTACAGCTGGTGGAACGCTTTATGTCGCTGACACTAATAACCACACGATTCGCAAGATAACGCCAGCAGGGCTAGTATCGACCGTGGCCGGGGTGGTCGGTGCCTCTGGAACGTCTGACGGAGCATCTTCAGTTGCAAAATTGAATGGTCCGCGTGATTTGTGCTCTGACAGCTCCGGGAACCTCTACTTCATTGATTCGAACAGTCGCACTTTACGCAAACTTTCAACCAGTGGGCAGGTGAGCACGATGGCTGGTGATAGATTATCACAAAGCTGGTCTGGGGTTGACGGCATCGGAACCGCTGGGAGTTTCGGGTATAATTTGCGGGGGTTGACTGTTGATGGTTCGGGCAACTTGTATCTGGGGGACTACAACCGCATTCGCAAAGTCACACCATTGGGGCAGGTAACCACGTTAGCCGGTGCCGGTGGGTATGATTGGGAGCAGGGCAGTGTCAATGGCTCTGGAGATATCGCAAAGTTCCGCTCTGTGACTGGGCTGACACTGGTTTCAGGCTCCCTTTACGTGGCGGATTCTTCCGATTACACGGTCCGCAAGGGTGTGCTCTCCACGCCTTTGGTCAACGATGCAGCGCACGGCGGGTTTGTGAAAATTGGCGGAACTGCTCAGTTTTCGAAATTAAGCGCGGGCAACGGGTACGCCATGGCGCTCAAAACAGACGGCTCCGTTTATGCTTGGGGACAGGTGAATTCGAGTTATTGGCCGAATCTCTTTATCGATTCTGGCTCTTATCACACAGTTCCCGTGCAGTTAGGAACTGATCTTTCCGGTTACAACGACATCGCTGCAGGCGGGCTCGCGTTGGCCACAACAACCACGGGCCAAGTTCGAAGGGTCACCGAAAGTTCGGGGGATAATTACACCATCAACACTCCGTCTACTGCCGGCTCCACAGCCGTAGCGTGGTCGAGTCTGTCGGCGCCGTCCTACTTGGTCACTGACTCTGCTACGGTTCTCGGGCCAGATGGCATTTTATGGAGTTGGGGTCGGAATGATTTCGGGCAGTTGGGGAATTATACGCAAGTGGATTTGAACCAGTATTACTGGTACCAGACCCCTGGGAGTAGCTTCTACGAGCCTTTTCAGGTTGGCATAGATCCCGCCTGGGGTTTGCGCAGCCCTGTGCAAGGGATTCCGTTAGGGGCAAGCACGAGCAACGCTTCAGATGCGAATCTTGGGCCTTATACGCTCAACGTTACGGATGCATCAGGGACAATCAGCGCTCCGTTCGTTCTGGTTGCGTGGCCCGAACCGCCGACTCCTGCGCGTACCGTTGCTGGTGGGAGTTTCTCGCTGCAAGCAGCGGCGAATGCTGGAATCGGCAATGCGGTTACGTATCAATGGCTCCGCAATGGCAGCGTTGTTTCAGGGGCCACGCAGTCCGTGTTTAGTGTGACAAATGCCACGTCGTCACAGTCTGGGGTTTATCAGGCGCGAGTCAGTGTCGGGGCGGCTCAGGCGCTGAGTGACCCTGTGGTGGTGACCGTCGATTCGCCGAATGTCGCGCTGGCTCGCGATGCGCTTGCTGCCGGAAACTACGCGTTTGCATCCAGCTACCTTGCGGTTGCAATCTCGAATAGTACCGCGGATGGCACCGCCCAACTTCTGCGTTCCGCTTTGGACCTCTATAACCTTTGGAGCGATCCGACTACGGCTGCAGCCCTCGCAAACCTCGGCTTTTCAGGAAGTCCAGACCCCAAAAATTTCACGCTTACTTTTAGCGAAGCAGGCTTTCCTAGCGGCGCGGTTTCGAGTTCTGCAAGAAACTGGCTAATCGCCACGCTTTATCCGAAGTTGAAAGCGGCTGACGACAACCTTACCACCATCACAGACACCGCGTTCATCACGACAATCCGGGCGTCGGATCTTGGTCTTGGCGGGCAGGGTAGTGATGTCTATGTGGATTATGGCGACGTGTTGGCTTTGAGGGCTGCTCTCAACACAGTAATGGCGTGCGCGAAGTGGATTGAGACTCAAAACACAGACGTCGATCTGTTTGGACTTCAGATGGATCGCCGGAACGGGCGTTTATCGATGGAATATCTTTTGTCCACGGCCAACAAATACGCGAGTCTTCTGACGGCATCCACGACGTCGACCGCGGCTCAAACCGAGTTTGTTTCTCGTTTTAAGAACGCTCTGACGCAGTACCAGTCCTTTTCCAATTTTGCGAACCCAGCAACGGTTTCAAGTTCGACACGGCGCTATAACGATTTGTGCGCCACAAAGCTGGAGAGCGCTGAGGATGTTAAGGGCGAAAAGGCATTTCGCGGAGTCGTCGACCTCACTCAGGCATCGCTCAATGCCGCGAGCGCTGTGGCCGGTCGGCAAGCATACACCCTAGGTGATGGTTCGACGGTCACGATTTCGCCGTGGGTGTTCTTCAATCACGCTCCCGGATGGCGCTCGGATCTGCCGAATTTCAGTAAGAACCTTTATTCAAGCGGGCTTAACCGCACTTTGCTCACAAGCTTATTACCAACGCTTGTCGCGTCCAATTTTGATAAAATTGAAGCGCAATTGCGAGCCAATGAGCCGAAGATAACCGCCGAGCTCCTTACCCGAGCCGACGCGACTCCGCCAGAGTTGGACTTGTCTGGCGCTCCTGCCTCGCTCACCACCACGGATGGCTGGCTCAAAGTTGAAGGACTCGTCAGGGACGCCTCCGGAGTCAAGAACGTCACAGTCAGTGCGACTTTTGGCAGCACTGTGGATTCGTATGATGCGACTTTAGACTCGGGTACCCTTGGGGGCGGATGGCGTAAGTGGACTGCCTATGTGGCGATACCGTCTGGCTTCTCCGGGACAAGCCTTTCTATCGGGGTCAACGCAGAGGATATCTACGGCGGTATCACGGAGACGACGACGACACGTTCCTACGACCTGACCCGGCTAGTGCCATTTTCCTTGTTGTCCTCGGGTAGCGGCACCGTCACTTGCTCGCCGGAACCGGACGAAAACGGGTTCGTTCCTCTGGGGTCTCGCATCACGATTACAGCGAAGGCCGCGACAGGGAGTATGGTGCGTCGGATTGAGACGGTCGTCGATGGCCAACCGCAGACACTTCCGACGGTGCGCTCCAGTACGGTGGCTGTTTCCATTAAGGGTGAGACATCCGTCAGCGTCGTGTTTGAGCCCAACCCTTATTCCCTAGTGGGCGGGCGCAACAGGAGCGCTTATTCACTTTTAGAAGCAGAAAGCGCTGTGACTGGGAGCTCCGTCGATGGCGTATTTCCCTTGAGTTCTCTCCAAGTGAGCATCACCGCGCTGGGGAGCTTCTCCGGTCGGTTGATTATCGGCAGGGCTTCGTATAGCGTCAGCGGACGGTTCGATGCAGACGGTTTTTACAGTGCACCACTTACCGGTCGTATCCCTTGCTTGAACTGGAGCCCAGTTTACGCCAACAGCAGTTATGGAACGAATCGGCTACCCACGTGCGCCATTTTACCGATGTTATTGCAAATGTGGGTGGATACGACGGCAGGGCTCGACTCTCCTACACTTCGAGTATCCTTGGCCGACGGCTTCGGCGCGAATTTAGGAGGAAAACTGACTGCCATGGGGAACCTCAATTATACGGGTTTGCCGCTCTATACCGGAACGTTTTCCAAAAATAACAGCACCCCCACCGCCGGTACAAACGGCGGTTGGACGAGCTACGGCTTACCCTCCAACTCTGGTGCCATTAGCAGCGGCTCTGTCGCTGGATCCGGTGGTTTTTACTCTATTGCCGCGCGCAAGACGGGGAGCGCAACCGTGTTGGGGATGCTCCCGAACGGTGAAAAGTTTACCTCAGCCACTTGGCTGCTCGATCAGTTTGAAAGCAGTGCGAGGAGTGCCGCCTCCGTGCGCATACTCACTCCTGTCGGAACAAATGGTGCCTTTGGTTTTACAGCGGATTTGAGCACCCCGTTTTCCAATCAAGCTACGACGACGTCAACTTCATGGGCGCGTCGTGAGGCCTGGTATCCTGGGAATCGTGGACCGGTATTTGAGACTGGGAGTGTGTACTCCTCCAAAGATTCGGGGTATATTCAGGCGACAATTCCTGTCTTTGCGCGGGAATGGTACTCGAACGCTGCTCCGTTTGATCCCACGACGTCGGGAACGTTGCAGGTATCGTTAGCACCAGCGGGCAGTGGTAGTTCTTTATCGCCTGCGTTCACTGTGAGCTCAGATGCCGGACGGGTTTCGGTAAGTGGGGTCAACTCGGCCACATTGCAGAACGCTCAATTAAGTTTGAGTCTCGCTACTGGTGTAATGACGGGCTCGGTTCAGTTGCCAACTGGCAAGCGCTTATCATTGCAAGGTGTGTTCATTCAGAATCCTAGGGCAGGCATGAGCGGCGCGATGGGCGGTGTATGGGCAACGTCCGACGGGCGACGCTTTGTTTCGCAGTACAACAATCCGTTGATGAATTACTCAGATTCTTGGTGAGGATCGCTTGGGCTGGATCCGCTTGGTTTTTAGACGCTTACAGAAGCGCTTCGAGTGCTGCTTTCGGGCCGCACAGGCGTACGTGCGTCTTGGCCCGCGTGATGGCGGTGTACAAAAGGTTGTGCGTGAGGAGCGCAGAGTGCGTGTCCGGAGGGAGAAAAATGGTGCAACGCTGAAATTCGCTGCCCTGACTCTTGTGAATCGTGAAGGCCCAGGCGGGTTCGTGAGACGGAAGTTGAGCAAGGGGCAGGGGATCCCGATGCGGAAAAATGACGCGTGCAATGTCGGAAGGATGGTGTTGAACCACGATTCCGAGATCGCCGTTGGCAAGGTCTAGTTGCCGCTCATTGCGAGTCACCATAACGGGGGTGCCGTGGGCAAAAAGCGCTCCTGAGCCGGCGCCTAAACGGTTGATTTCCTGCACGCCGCCGGGTCCCTCGTTTTGGGCACAAAGCACCTGAAACGCATTGAGCGCGTTGAACGCCTTCTGTTGGGATTCCGGGTTATTCAGGTCGATGGCGGCGGTAGCATTTCGTAAAGGACGCCAATCGGCTTGGAGTTGCGCGGTGACTTCGGCGGGCAAGCCATGGGCGAAGGGTGGGAGATCTGTGAACGCGAGGCTGGGACGTTGCAATAAGGAGTGGAGCTCCGTCCAAGCAGGGCGGTGGGTTGCGCCGGGTTTGAAGGCGCGTGCCAACTCGAGAATGTCGAGGGACTCGGAGCGGAAACAGTGCGTGAGGCTGAAGACTGCCGAGGGGTGGCTTCGAATGAGTTCCGGCAGCGTTCCTCCGATTTCCACGCTTTCGAGCTGGTCTTTGTCGCCGAGAATGACGAGCTGGGCCCCAGCGGGAAGCGCGTCCAAGAGATGTAGAAACAGGGAAAGGTCTATCATCGAAGCCTCGTCAACGAGGACGATACGGGTGGAAAGCGGGGCGTTTTTGCCGTGTTTAAAGGGGCCGCCTTGCTCGGGAGTTTTCGGAGTCCAAGCGAGCGTCTTGTGCAACGTTTTCGCGCGCAGTTGCAGGAGCTTTTCACAAGGGAGGCCCGCTTTTCCAAGCCTTCCGCCGGGCTGCGCAGCGTCGTGAATGGCCTGTTCGAGGCGTTTGGCCGCCTTCCCAGTGGGCGCGGCAAGGATGACGTCGCTTGGCAAAAGGCTCGCATCCAGAGCGAAACGCAGGGCGAGGAAGGTGGCGGCTGTGGTTGTTTTTCCCGTACCAGGGCCACCGGTGAGGATGGCCATATTACTTTTGAGAAGACCCCTCACGGCGTCGCGCTGTCCGGCATCGCGGCCATCGCTTTTTGGGCCGAAGGCATTCTCGATAGCGCTCTCTGCGGGTTCGCAAGGGAGTTCTTCCCTCGCGCAAAGCGTCGAGACGGCGGCGCGAATGGACGACCTCAACGCATGGGTGCGCGCGAGCATAATCGAATTTCCATCGACGACCATGAGCGGAGTCGCGCCGTCGCCCGCGTCACTGGAAGGGCGGGCGTGTCCCGAATGGCGTAACTGTTGGAGCGCACTTTCTTCGAGTTGTATGGTGCCTGCGCCTTGGGCCTGAGCCTCAAGCAGTGAGGCGAGAATCGCGACTGGAAGCGCTTCGCCGGAGTGGGGCGGACCCAGCGCGGCGCGAGCGAGGCAAAGGTAAGCGGCTGAAGCAGTGGGAATGGGCATAGAAGTGGCCTGTTGAATGAGTGGACGCAACGTCAGACGGCTATCTGTTTGGGGCCGGTGGTGAGTTGTTCGAGATGGGCAAGCTGTTGGGGATCCGGCTTGTGTAACCATAGCCCGCGAGTGTCTCCGGGAACGGGATCTGCAGGCAGGGCGCGCAAAAAGAGGTAGACGATGCCGCCGAAGTCGCGTGCGTAATCGTAGGGTTCGCCAAGGCTCGCCTGTAGTCGGCGGTGCCAGGCAAGCGTGTAGAGGTAACTCTGAAGGATGTAATCTTCACGGAGCATGATTTTTTCAAGATCCTGCTGTGTGCCAGCGCCGCAACCACCGTTCGTCTTGTAGTCGAGGACGTACCACTTTCCTTCGTAGCGGAAAATAAGATCGATCACGCCCTCCAGAAAGTGAACAGGGAGTTCATTGAGGCTGGAGAATCTTTCTGCCCAGAGGTTCCACGATGTTTCGCGAGCTAGATCCGATCTGGAAAGGGCGAGTTGTAGCTCTTTGCTACGAAGCGCCTCGCGCTCAAAGGGAAGGAGGAATTGAAGCTCGGACACCTTTTGCGTCAGGTCCATAAGACGGCACGGGGAAGCGTCAGCGACCAGCGGCAAGGGATGTTTGAGGACCAAAAGCAGGGCATGGAGGAGGTCTTGAGCGCACTCGGGAGTCAGGTTGCCCGGAAGGCTTTGAACCAGCGCGCCCTCAGGATCGCCAGCCACTTTGGGGTTTGCCAAGGCGTTTTCGAGGACGGAATGGACCAGCACTCCGAGCCCCTTGCCTTTGAGCCGGGGCTGGGCCAGCACGATATTGGAAAACAGGTTGTTCACCGGAAAAAGTTCATCCGGTTTTGTGAGCGGTTCGGGACTGTTGGGTTCGTCAGCGCCACCGGAGTTCAAATGAATTCCCTCGCGTTCCACGTCACCTCCACGCCCCTGTTTATGAAGAAGAGTGAAGCTGAGTTTCAGTAACTTATTTTGCCGAGGCGCCACAAGGTCGGAGATCTCGGAGAGAATGCTGGCGCGTGCGCTTGAGATGTTTTCATTTTGAGCAGCATTTTCAGCAGCGCTGGAAGCAGGGGATTCCAAGGCTGGCGCGTTCCAGAGTTTTTCTGGCCAATTTTCATCTTCAAGCTCCCGGAGAAGCCTGCCTTGAGTTGGCGCGAGATTTTCCTGGGAACGTTCTTCGTCACCCAGGAGGTGCCCCAACAATAGTCGGCTGAGCCAGGAACGGGCCGAAGCGTTGGCATGTTGCTGCCATTCGCCGGTGGCAGCAAACCCGAGGTGGAGCTGATGTTTGGCCCGCGTGATTGCGACGTATAACATCCGAGCCTGTTCTTCCTCGCGCCCCTTCCATTCCGCGTCACGGATGAGAGATTGCTCTGGAGTGCCGACATCGAGGGTTTTGCCATCGAAAAACACCTTTCCATTGTTGAAAGTCTGACGACTTTTAATCTCCCACAAAAAGGGACAAAAGACGATTCCGTACTCGAGGCCCTTGGCGGAATGAATGGTCACGAGCTGGACTGCATCCTCCTGGGTTTCGAGGCGAACGCATTGTTCTGACTCGGCGTCCTGTTCCTGATCGTCGTCTTCTCCCACGAGCTTCCGCCCAAGCCAGATCGCAAGGGAGTCAGCGTCGCGCAGGTGGCGACCAGCCCAGGTTTGTTGCAGGATTTCGGCTACATGAAGCCAGTTGGTGATTTGACGCTCTCCATTATGGGTTTGAAGAAGGAGTTTGCGGCGGGGCGTTCCCTGCGAAATTGGATGGTTGAGAATGCTTTCGAGCAGGCGGATAGGACCCTTTTGGAGAAGTTGTTGGCTCCAGGTTTGGAAAAGTTGCAAGTAACCGGCCAACCGATCACCGCTATCTTGTGTTTTAAGGGAAAGTAACTCGTCCGAAGTGAGACCAAGAAGTGACGTAGCAAGGGCCCCAAAGGCCGTGCTTTGCGATATGTTTTCAGGACTCAAAGCTTGGAGCAGAAGCAGTATTTCCTTTGCCTCGTAGGTTGCAAAGATCGACTGGCCGCTTTTAAACACACTAGGAATGCCCAATTTGCGAAGTTCCGTCTGAACGGCTTGCAGCTGTTTGCGGTTGTGCGCGAGGACTGCGTAGTCGGCTGCTGCGAGGGGGCGAAGACCCGATTTAGTGGGAATGCACAAGCGCTCCTCGGGCGTCAATGTGAGTTGTTCGGCAATCTTTTGGGCGCAATTAAAGGCCAAGCTCTGGGTCACAAGACCTTTGGAAAGGGCCGTTCCAGGGATGACATCCAGCGTGAGGGCGGGCTCGTTGCAGACGCCCATGTTCCGCGGTTGCCGCAGAGCGCGGTTTTGGTGGGCAGCTTTTACCTTGATGTAAGGAATTTTGCGGCCTGGGCCTGGGAACAGGTCATAAACGGAGTCGCCGGAATTGTTGCCGGCGCTTGCGTAAAGCTGATTTAGGGCGTCAATGAGTGCGCCGTCGGACCGATGATTGGTGTCCATCGTGTAGAGATCAGCCTTGGCGACCAATTCCTGATAACTAGCGAGATCGGCCCCTCTGAATTGATAAATGCTCTGTTTGGGATCACCGATAAGCAGAAACGGATGGGTCTTGAGCCATTCGGGATCCGTAAAGGCGCACGAAAACACCTCGGATTGGATCGCGTCAGTGTCCTGAAACTCATCGATGAGGACCGCCTCGTAGCGCTGGCGTAACGACGTGAGAAGGGCGGGACCGCGCAGTGGATCCTTCAGTGCGTCACGCACGCAATGCATGAGGTCGTCGAAACTGCGCAGCCCCAGTTCGCGTTT
>Ga0209598_10004224_pt1 | contig 10607 bp, 9 predicted proteins | sample M_140807_EF_Meta_FD_187317 | JGI IMG/M metagenome (GOLD analysis project Ga0209598, IMG submission 187317) | Freshwater microbial communities from Lake Montjoie, Canada to study carbon cycling - M_140807_EF_MetaG (SPAdes) (version 2) | ecosystem: Environmental > Aquatic > Freshwater > Lake... | reverse complement strand
GTTTTTTTGATCGTAATCCAGACGGAACGGTACATCAAAAAGCATTTGCTGGACAAACCTTTGACCGGACCGTTCACAAAGGTGACCTAACGGGTATTGAAATTATTAATCGATTGGCTGAGCAAGTTTGGTCACGAGGAATCAACCGTCTTGAAGAGTATCGCGCCATTGAATTAATTCATAGTAAGGATGGAAAATCGCTTGCTGGCGTATTAATGCTTAACATGCAAACTGGCCAGTTCACCTTAGTGCGCGCCAAGGCCGTGCTCTTGGCCACAGGCGGTGGCCCAACCATGTACAAATATCACACCCCATCAGGTGATAAGAGTTGTGATGGCTTAGCAATGGCTTTAAGAGCAGGATTAACTTTACGTGATATGGAGATGGTGCAGTTTCATCCCACAGGATTATTGGCTGGGCCAGGTACCCGTATGACGGGTACAGTCATCGAGGAAGGCTTACGTGGAGCTGGCGGATATTTGCTTAATGGCAATCAAGAGCGCTTTATGGGTAACTACGATCCTCGTAATGAGCGCGCCACAAGAGATATTGTTTCTAGATCAATTAATTCCGAAATACGTGCCGGGCGCGCAACTCCTAATGGTGGTGTTTATATTCAAATGAGCCATTTAGGTCCTGAGAATGTACGCAAACAATTTAAGGGTATGGTCGAGCGTTGTGCTGATAGTGGATTTGATTTGACTAATGATTTAGTTGAGGTGGTGCCAACAGCACATTACATGATGGGCGGCCTAGTCTTTAAGAAGGATTGCAGTACCGATTTGCCAGGGCTGTTTGCTGCAGGTGAAGACACGGGTGGCGTGCATGGTGCGAATCGTTTGGGTGGCAATGGCGTTGCCAACTCAACCGTGTTTGGGGGCATCGCAGGAGAGTCGATGGCGCGTTGGGTTGTCTCTCAGAAGTTAATGGAGTGCAATATGGATGAGGTGATGGCTAGCATCCATGAGCATGAAGCGCCATTGCAAAAAGCGGCTGGCGATATTGAGTCAATTCGTGATGCACTAGCAGAATGCATGTGGGATGACGTTGGTATCTCAAGAACCAGAGAAAGCTTATCGCGAGCACGTCAAACCTTGAAGCAGCTGGCATCTCAATTAAATCAAATGGGTGTTGGTGACATTCAACGGGAATATAGCAATACTTGGCAAGATTGGATGAATTTGCAAAATCTCATTCTGGTCAGTCAATCTGTAACGGAAGCGGCTATTGCTAGAGAGAATTCGAGAGGAGCTCACTACCGTGAAGATTTCCCAGATGCAGGATCTCTTGAAGAATCTTATTACACAGCCGTTAGATTAAAGCGCCAGGAATTAAGTATTGAAAATCTTCCCGTGCAATTCACGATAGTTAAGCCTGGTCAAACAATTTTAGTTGAGGCTTAATTATTTTTGATTTAATTGAACCTGGCCAATTTATATTGGCTACCTTAATTATTTTTGGTGCCTACTTTATTTTTGGTATTTCAGGATTTGGTTCATCGATTATTTCAGTGCCACTGCTAGTACAGATGTACCCACTAAAATCAGTGGTACCAATAATGGTCATCATTGATTTATGCGCCTCGCTATATGTTGGTAGAAAATCTTCTCAGAATGCCAATCTAAAAGAACTCAAATGGCTCTTTCCGTTTACTCTGATCGGGATGATCTTGGGGATTATTTTTTTGCTAAGGGCGCCAAGTGAGCCACTATTAATCACATTGGGATGTTTTGCTCTCATCAATGGCGCTCGAGTGTTGTGGCGAAGAAATTCAGAAATGGGTGATCCAATCAATAAGTGGTGGGCTGCACCGTTTGGATTTTTTGGGGGTATTTTTACTGCATTATTTGCTACTGGAGGAGCTATTTACGCATCCTATCTTGGACTCCGTATTACTGAACCTAAGGCCGTGCGAGCAACTATGGCATTTGGCATACTCATACTAACCCTATTGCGCCTGACTTTAATGCTCGTTACCGGCTTGATTCTGAGTTGGCCAGTGCTTGGATTAGCAATCTGCTTAATGCCCGCAACCTTTCTTGGTATTTGGGCTGGAACCCATGTTCATACTAAATTAAATAACATGGCGATGCAGGTAGCTTATGGCGCTATTTTACTTTTTTCAGGAACAACTTTATTGGTGCGCCAGTTCATTTGAAGCGCTTTGACTTTTCTAGACTTCAAAATGAAGGACGCTCTTAAAGAGCATCCTTCTTGAATGATTATTGGGCTTGGATATTGCGAGCCTTAATGACTTTTTCCCAGTTAGTCGTTTCATTCTTAATTTGAACATCTAGCTGCTCTTTAGGAGTTTTCAAAATTGCTGTAAGACCATTAATTTCTAGGCTCTTACGCATTGCTTCTGATACCAAAGCCTTTTGAGTTGCGGCATATATTTTCTCCTGAATAGCCTTTGGAGTGCCTGATGGTGCAGCTAGCGCAAACCAGCCCATATTAACGAATCCTGGAATGGCTGCTTCTGCAACAGTAGGAACATCGGGTAATTGCGCAACTCTTTTACTGCTAGTAATGGCTAAAGCTTTGATCTTTCCGGATTTTGCGAAGCCTGCTGCTGCCGGAAGGTTGCCAACCATAAAGTCAATTTGTCCAGAAACTAAATCAGTAAGAGCTGGCCCTTCACCTTTATATGGCACATGAGTAGCGGCAATCCCAGCTGAGTAAGTGAAATTTTCACCCGCCATATGAACTTGGCTACCAATTCCAGCTGAGCCAAAAGTCAGTTCTTTGGTTTTAGCTAAGGCGATTAGTTCTTTTAAGTTATTTACTGGAATATTTGGGTTAACTGATACCAGCATTGGACCGCCAGCTACTGCAGTAATGTAGGTAAGATCGGTAGCATAATTTAAGGGAAGCTTTTTATATAAAAATGGGTTAACCGTCATCATGCTTCCTGATGCAAGCAATAAGGTATAACCGTTAGGAGGTGCGTTCGCAACGACTTCAGCGCCAATATTGCCTCCAGCACCACCTTTGTTTTCGACAATGACATTTTGACCAAGAATGGTAGTCATTTGTTGTGCCAAAATTCTTCCGAGAATGTCAGTAGTACCGCCAGGAGCAAAAGGGATAATCAATTTAAGCGGTTTATCTGGCCAACTCTGAGCATGTGTAATTGAAGGGGAGGCAATGCATGCGAGCGCTCCAAGGCTAATGAATACGTGTCTTAAAGCAGTAATAAATTCTTTCTTAAACATCTTGCTCCTCCAGTTTTATGGTTTTTTAAATCTTATCTCTTATTTCATTCATTGAGCACTATTTATAAAAAATAAGCTTATTTTTTAAAAACTCTGCGATCTATTGCAAGTGATTTAAATCATCTATATGATATGGATATGTCTACTATTTTGATCTCTGAGTTCATCACTAGTCAAGCCTTAGAAACCCTGCGTTCTAAGCATAATGTGGTGTATGAGCCAGATCTATATAAAGATCGCCCATCTTTAATTGCTGCAATGCAAAATATCGAATGATCTGCTTGTGAAAAACGTAAAATGAAACTATCCACAAAGTATTTAAGCCATTTCACGGGATTTGATGATCGCATTCTGAATCCTCATTCTGGGTATTTGAGATGAATTTATTCTATGAAAAAATAGTTCAGTTAGCGACGGCTGGATTAAAAGCCGCTGGCATTGGTGATAAAGCCGCCTTTGAAACAGCGCAATTTTTGGCCCTTGCTGAATTAGATGGTTTAGCCTCACATGGTTTAGCCCGAGTTTCACAATATGCAGGTCATGCAAAAAATGGTCGGGTTGATTTGGCCCATAAAATTAAAGTCCGCTCGTTTAAGACCTCTGTAGCTTTGGTTGATGCTTGTGATGGCCTGGCTTTTCCTGCTCTTCGTTTTGCAACGGATTTATCAGTCAATCTTGCTTCAAAAAGTGGGGTTGGTCTTGTAGCAGTCACTAATAGTCACCACTTTGGTGTTGCTGGGCATTTTACTGAGGCTGCCGCACGCGCGGGCTATATCTCCTTATTGTTTGGTAATACTCCAGCTGCGATGCCAATGGTCGGTGGGAGTAAGGCATTGTTTGGCACTAACCCTTTAGCAGCTGCGTTTCCAATCACCAACCGTGATCCCTTGGTGATTGATATGTCTTTATCTGCAGTTGCACGTGGAAAATTAATGGTGGCTGCCAAGAGGGGGGAGTCTATTCCTGAGGGTTGGGCATTAACAGCGGATGGAAAACCAACAACAGATCCACGAGAGGGATTAAAAGGGTTGATGGTCCCATTGGGCGGTGATAAGGGTGCATTGTTAGCATTAATTATTGAATTGTTAGTAGTAGGCTTGTCTGGTAGCAGGTTCTCATATGAGGCTGACTCATTTTTTGACATTAAAGGTAATCGTCCGCGTATTGGTCAGCTGCTAATCACAATTCATCCAGGTCTTGCGGGTAGCCAAACTTTCGCAAATAAAATGCATGACTTTTTAAAAACTTTGGCAGCTGATACAGGCACCCGCTTACCAGGACAGAGACGCTTTAAGCAAAGAGCAGCAGGCTTCAAAAATGGTGTAAATGTTTCTGATGTTGTTGTAGAAGAAATTCAGACTGGTATTCGTCAGTCATGGAATGTGTAGTATTAAAACAAGATTGATAAGGAGAAAGAAATGATTCATTTTGTCGTGCATGAACCAGGAGACGTCGTTGGCGTTGTCGTGGTGGAAGGTGTGAAGGCTGGTACTGATTTAATAGGTTGGGTAATGGACGGCGATAGTACTGTCAATATCAAATCTGAAAGCGATATTCCTATTGGCCACAAGATTGCTTTGCAAGACATGAAAACTGGCGACACCATCATTAAATACGGTGTTGATATCGGTAAGGTCGTTGCCCCCATCAAAAAGGGCGAGCATACCCATGTTCAAAATGTCAAAACTAAGCGTTGGTAATCGATACGCGTGTTCACTACGATATTAAGAAAGATAGAAAATGATTAATTTAAAACAAGCAACTTTTAATGGCTACCGCCGTGAAAATGGTCGCATGGGTATTCGTAACCATGTCGTCATTTTGCCCTTAGATGATTTATCGAATGCGGCATGTGAAGCCGTTTCAAATAATATTAAAGGTACGATAGCCATTCCTCATCCCTACGGCCGCCTTCAGTTTGGCGCAGACTTAGAGCTTCACTTTAGAACCTTGATTGGTGCTGGCTGTAATCCAAACGTAGCTGGAGTAGTAGTGATTGGTATCGAACCACAGTGGACAAAGATTGTGGTTGATGGAATTAAGGCATCTGGAAAACCTGTAGAAGGTTTCTGGATTGAAGGTAATGGCGACACAGCAACTATTGCAAGTGCTAGTAAGGCTGCTTACTCTATGATGAAGCACGCATCTAAACAGCAACGTGTTTCAGCGCCGCTATCCGAGTTATGGGTTTCAACCAAGTGCGGTGAATCTGATACCACTTCTGGTTGTGCATCCAACCCAACAGTTGGTAATGCGTTTGATAAGCTTTATGACATTGGTTCCACCTTGGTCTTTGGTGAAACTACTGAGCTAACTGGTGGTGAGCATTTAGTTGAAGCGCGCTGTCGTACTCCAGAAGTGAAGAAAAAATTCCGCGAAATGTTTGATCGTTATCAAGATGTGATTGAGAAGAATAAAACCAGCGATTTATCAGATTCACAGCCTACTAAAGGAAATATTGCTGGCGGCTTGACTACAATCGAAGAAAAAGCTCTTGGTAATATCCAGAAAATTGGTAAGAAATGTGTTGTTGATGGAGTGCTAGACAAGGCTGAGACCCCAACTATTCCAGGTTTGCATTTTATGGATTCGTCTTCAGCTGCCGCTGAAATGGTTACGCTTTGTGCAGCCGCTGGATTTGCAGCCCACTTCTTTCCAACTGGACAAGGTAATGTCATTGGCAACCCAATTCTTCCGGTGATTAAGCTATGTGCCAATCCAAAAACAGTCCGGACGATGTCTGAGCATATCGATGTAGATGTTTCTGGTATTTTGCGCCGTGAGGAGAACTTAGATACAGCAGGCGAGAAGCTTCTCGATGCTCTTCTGAGAACTGCAAATGGTGAATTAACAGCAGCTGAGATTTTAGGTCATCGTGAATTTGTGATGACCCGTCTATACGAGTCTGCTTAAGTCTCAAGCTATGAAGTCCCTGACCGCTTATCAAGAGGTGAAGCAAAAGATCACTGAAGATCTGGTCAGGGGGCGTTATCCAATGGGTCAGGCATTGCCTGCTGAAAAGGATTTAGCCAAAGAGTTAGATGTGTCTATAGGAACCCTGCGCAAGGCGGTAGATGAATTAGTTGCAGAGGGTATTGTTGTCCGCCGTCAAGGCAGGGGGACCTATGTTGCAGAACACGATGCTAAGCGACTGCTTTATTATTTTTTCCATGTTGCTCGATGGGATGCCGATAAAAAAACTTATCCCCGTGTGGAGACCGCTTCCTTTGGAGCGGCTCAAGCAAGCAAAGAGGAGAGCCTTAAGTTGGGTATTGAGGAGGGAGCTCCCGTTTGGCGTATTGTCACTCGTTTATATTTGGAAGATGAATGTGTGATGGTTGACCACATTGCCTTAGATAAAAGAAGATTTAAAAGCTTAACTCGCAATGAATTTGATAAGCGAGAAGGTAGTATTTACCAGCTATACCAAATGCGTTATGGTCAGTCAGTAGTGAAAGCGAATGAAAGATTACGTGCTGGATTAGCGGGCAGACAAATGGCAACTTGGTTTAAGCTAAAACCAGACTCACCTGTACTGCATATTCGTCGAGTGGCGCTTGACATACAAGATGAGCCTATTGAGTGGCGTATTTCTACACTAAACACTGCTCACCATGAATACTTTAATGAGTTGGTAACCTAATTTTCTTTAGACTTTAGTTCTTTAGCCCAATTGATAAGGCTTTCACTGGGATTTTCACTTTCTGGATTCCAGCTTAAGCGATTAGGAAAAAATGGTCTTAATTCTTCTCCAATTCCACATCCCCACAATTCAAAATTAACCTGCTGTTCACACCATGCAATTACCTGTAAGAGGTGATTTTTGAGGAAATACTCTCCATTTGCTTCAATAGTAGCTCGATCCATGGGGCAGCCATCCGAAAATAAAATCAGTTTTTTATTAATGGTATGGCTAGCAACTTCTTTTTGTAAGCGTTGTGCTGCCCAAAGCAAAGCTTCTCCATCGATACTCTCAGCATAGATTTCTGGCCTAAGTAATGCAGCAATACCGGGCCTTGCCTTGCGCCAGTGGGTATGAAAGTCTTTGAAGATCCAATGCGCACGCTCATTTAATCTGCCTGGATTAGGCATTTGTCCATTTCTGCGCCATTCTTTAAAAGGTCGCCCACCCTGCCAAGCACATGTGCTGTAGCCCAACACTTCAGTTTGAATCTGTGCCCGCTCTAATATTCTTACTAGAGACTCTACGCAAGTAGCGATTTTTAATCTTTGATCTTTCATTGAGCCAGAGCAGTCGATTAGAAGCGTAACGCTCCCCAAAGCTTCTATCTTTTTAGAGGGATGCTTATAAAGAATGGGATCAAGTGGGGCAGTTGCAATACGGGTGAGATAGCGTCGATCTAAGAGACCCTCAGTCTCAGTGGTCTGCCATTTTTTGAGTGTCTTTGTATTAAATATCCTTTCATAAGACCTGGTTAATTTTCCCCAAGGAATATTGAGCTTTGTAATTTCCTCGCTAAGCTCTTGTTGGTAAATAGCAAGTTGAGCTGGTCGAATGCTCTTTTTAGCCTCAATCTCAAGATCAAATGTAGAGTTAAATACTTTATATTGCTCTAATGATCTTTCTAAATATTTTTTAGTTTCTTGGGCAGAATGATGCTGTTGTTTTTCAGATTTAGAGCCAAGAGTTGGAGGCTGAATCCACTCAATCTTCAAAAAATTATTACTAATATTTTTTTGCTTAGTTCGAATACTAGGAACATTTTGATATTCAGCACCAATTAAATTGGATATTAGTCGTGTAATTTCAAGTGAAGTCTCCGCATAGCTAGCTTGGTTAAACTGGCTTGCTTTGAGCTTGACTAAATAAGGCCCAAGTCCCTCTGCGATTCCTGCTCGAGTTGCTTCTACTATATCCTGCATCAATTCTGGAATAGGGCGCTGGTTTAGTTTGACCCAAACTGTAGAGAAAACAGATAGTAATAAAAGACCGATACTACCTTCCACGCCACCATTAGCCATAAACTCTTGCAGCCATGCGATAAATTGATTTTCTACATTCTGCTTACTGCCCTTTAGTCCATCGGGGCAAATACTTTCCACTCGAATCTGCTCGAGAACCTCAAATACTAATGATTCAAGCAAGCTGTTCGGAGAGTGTGAAAGATGAAGTTCATAGTCTGAGTAACGAAGGCGTAAGGCAACGCCATCTAAAATTCCTCTCGGATGAGCCCAAGAAGCTTGTAAATAATTGAAGTTGAGGTGTGGGGCTAAGGCGTTGAGAGCAAGACTTTTATGAAATAGCTGCCAGTCCCGAATTTGAAGATGGGTATCTCCTGACAGGGAGCGCATGATAGCCCCATAACGGTTTTGTAACTCTACTTCATCGTGGGATTCGGTTTGCAAGATTTACCAGTTCAAAAGACTAGTTTTTAATGGTAGCCAACTCAGTTACAAAGCAGCGCTGATAGTATTCAGCAACTAGAGATTTTTCTTCTGACTCGCACTTATTCAAGAACGCTAAAGTAAATCCAAGTTGCAAGTCTTTGAAGATGCGCCAGTTCTCACCCCAGGTAATCAGTGTTCTAGTCGACATCAGGGTAGAGATATCACCAGCTTCAAATCCTTTTCTACTGAGATTAGCCAGGGCGATCATTTGTTTTGCAGTGTCAGAGGAAAGCTCCGGGACCTTTGCCAATAATATTTTTTCTTCTTCTTCAGGCTCCAGATAATTGAGGGCAGCAACAATGTCCCAACGATCCATTTGCCCATGGTTTAGCAATTGAGTTCCTTGATACATTCCATTCCAGTTACCTAAGCCAACGGTATTGCTGGTCGCAAAAATCCGAAATGCTGGGTTTGGTTCAATCACTCTATTCTGGTCGAGTAGGGTGAGGCGGCCTTCGCGCTCAAGCATGCGTTGAATAACAAACATGACATCCGCTTGACCGGCGTCATATTCATCTAATATCAGTGCAATGGAGCGTTGCAAACTCCATGGAATGAGCCCTTCTTGAAACTGGGTAACTTGCTTGCCATCCTCGAGAGTGATGATGTCTTTTCCAATGAGATCCATGCGGGTGATTTGCCCGTCAAGATTGATTCGTAAGCAGGGCCAATTTAAGCGTGCGGCAACTTGTTCTAAGTGGGTTGATTTCCCAGTGCCATGCATGCCCTGCAGCATTACTCTGCGGTTATAAGCAAAACCAGCGAGGATTGCCACACTAGCTTGCGGATTGAGTTGATAACTGGGATCAACTGGTGGCACTAGGTCAGATCTTTGGCTAAATGCAGGAATTTGAAAATCGGCAAAGCCCTTGCACTCTGGGAAGGCGGCATGAAGCGAAACCATCTTATCCGGTTGAAAATCCATTAAATCAATGGATGGGGGGCTTGTAGCCATAACGCTTCCTTTAAGAGTCTTAATGCGTTGTCAAATATATTCCATATCGAGGTTTATATACTTGACATAGCAGAAAATACACGATTAATATATGTATTGTAGAACAAATTGTTCCGTTTAATTGAATATCTAGGAGATCTGAATGTCTAAGACTGGCGCTAATTTACCTGCTGGCCCACAAAAAATGACCCCCTCGGAGGCTTTTGTCGAAACAATGGCCGCCAATAATGTGACGGATATTTTCGGAATCATGGGTTCTGCCTTTATGGATGCAATGGATATTTTTGCTCCTGCTGGTATTCGTTTAATACCTGTTGTGCATGAGCAGGGTGGGGCACATATGGCTGATGGCTATGCGCGAGTCAGCGGTCGTCATGGAGTTGTGATCGGCCAAAATGGCCCTGGTATTAGTAACTGCGTCACAGCGATTGCAGCTGCGTATTGGGCGCATAGCCCCGTAGTGATTGTGACTCCAGAGACCGGAACAATGGGTATGGGTTTAGGCGGATTTCAGGAAGCCAATCAATTACCTATGTTTGAAGAGTTCACTAAATATCAAGGCCATGTTAATAATCCAAAACGGATGGCTGAATACACTGGCCGCTGTTTTGATCGTGCCATGTCAGAAATGGGTCCTACCCAATTGAATATTCCTCGCGATTATTTTTATGGCGAGATTGAAGTGGAAATTCCACAGCCTAATCGTCTTGATCGTGGGCCTGGTGGTGAGAAGAGTTTGGACGAAGCTGCAGAGTTATTGGCGAATGCAAAATTCCCAGTCATTATTTCTGGTGGTGGTGTAGTGATGGCTGATGGCATGAAAGAATGTCAGGCTTTTGCCGAGCGCTTGGGTGCCCCAGTAGTTAATAGCTATCTCCACAACGATTCCTTTCCGGCAAGTCATCCCTTATGGTGTGGTCCATTAGGCTATCAAGGTTCAAAGGCTGCAATGAAGCTGATTTCTCAGGCTGATGTGGTTGTAGCATTAGGTTCACGCCTTGGTCCCTTTGGCACTTTGCCACAGCACG
>Ga0209598_10004220_pt1 | contig 10613 bp, 8 predicted proteins | sample M_140807_EF_Meta_FD_187317 | JGI IMG/M metagenome (GOLD analysis project Ga0209598, IMG submission 187317) | Freshwater microbial communities from Lake Montjoie, Canada to study carbon cycling - M_140807_EF_MetaG (SPAdes) (version 2) | ecosystem: Environmental > Aquatic > Freshwater > Lake... | reverse complement strand
GCAATACACCAACATCCTGCGCGACACAGCGTCAGATCTGCGGCGCGGACGGATTTATTTCCCGCTCGACGAGTTGGCCGCCGCGGGCGTTGCGGAGAAGAACTTTCCCGCCGGCGGCGAAGGATACCTCAAGACATTCGCGCGGGAAACGGATGACCTTTACCGCACCGCGGAGGAAAGAATCCCGCCGGAGGACCGCGCAGCCCTGCGACCCGCGCGCCTCATGGCGTCGATCTATCGCACCCTCTTGGTGAAGATGCAGCGTGATGGATTACGCGTGACAGAAAAACGCTACCGCTTGTCGATGCCGCAAAAACTTCTGGCCATCGGCTGCGTCCTTTTTGGCGGCTGCCCTCCACGAAAAGCTCAGTAACCTGCTTTTTTCAGCATGGTCGCCACGCCCTTGGTGTTGTTGGCGAGATTTTCCATGCGAAAGAAAGCGTGGCCGGAGGGGCCGCCGCCGACCGTGCGGGAGAGCGCGACTTGGCGGACAATTTCCTGCGCGGGCCAGCCCTGCTCGCTCATGCGATACGCGGCGATACCGGGATAAACAGGCACATGTCGAGGGTTGACGGAGGGACTGCGCCACCATTTGAGCAACTCGGTGAAGGACTGCTGCGACTTGTCCTTCCAGTAAAGTTGTGGCGCGATGTAATCGACCCAGCCGCTGCGCATCCATTTGAGCGGATCGGAGTAGATTTCGTTGAGTTGGTCGAGTCCGGCTTCGACCGTCGATGGCTGTCCTTTGGTGTAAATACCAAACGGACTGACCCCGAAAACCGCGCCCGGTCGTGCGTCCTGGACCGCCTGCGAGGATCGGGCGATGAGACGGTTGACGTTGTCGCGTCGCCAATCACCTATCGAGAGCGATCCGCCGCCAGCGCGATAGTTTTCATAAGTTTTGCCGTCGGGCAGGCGTCCGACCGAAGGATACGGATAAAAGTAATCGTCGAAATGGATCCCGGCCACGTTGTAGCGGCGGGCCACATCGCTTACCACCTTGACCACGTGATCCTGCACTTCCTTCGATCCCGGGTCCATGCACATGACCGAGCCGACCTTGTACGCGTAGCGACTGTAGCGGCGCGCCATGTGATTGGAGGCCATTTGCGCGCCGGCTTTGACCGAAGCGCGGTAGGGATTGAACCACGCATGCACGCGGATGCCGCGCCTGCCCGCCTCGCTGAGGCAGAACGCCAACGGATCGTAGCCGGGGTCTTTGCCCTGCGTGCCAGTGAGGAAGCGGCTCCATGGTTCGAGCGAAGAACGGTAGAGGGCATCCCCTTCGGGACGGACTTGGAAAAAAACATCAGTCAATCCAAGCGACTTGGCCGAGTCGAGCAGACGGACCAATTCCGCCTTTTGCTGCGAGGGGGGCAGGCCCTGCTGCGAGGGCCAATCGAGATTGTGCACCGACGAGATCCACGCTCCGCGGAATTCGGCCTCCGCGGCAAAAGCCAGCGCGAGGAGAAAAACAACACTAAGCCAAGATTTCGGTGCCGATACCTTCATTGGTGAAGACTTCCAACAGCAAAGCATGCGGGAGACGTCCGTCAATCATATGCGTCTTGCCGACGCCACGACGAAGCGCTTCCACCGCACCCCGCACCTTGGGAATCATGCCACCCTCGAGCACTTTTTGCCGGATGAGCGCGTCAACTTGCTCCGCGCGCACCGTGGCGATGAGCGAACCGGCGTCTTCGCGATCGCGCATGATGCCCGGCACGTCGCTCAGAAAGATGAGTTTCGCCGCGCGCAACGCACCGGCGATGGCGGCGGCCGCTTCGTCCGCATTAACGTTGTAGGTCTTGCCATCCGCCCCGCGGGCGCAAGGCGAGATGACCGGGAGGCGCTCGGCGCGGAGGGCTTCCTGCAGTTCGGCGGTCTCAACACCCGTGACGCGTCCGACAAAACCCAAATCTTCCCTGCCACCCTTCTCGTTTTCGACCGGAGGAAGTTTCTCGGCGCGCAGAACATCGCGACCCGAGAAACCACGTGCGTGTCCGCCGAATTCGCCGATGGCTTTGACCAGGCGCGGGTTGACCTCGCGATCGAGGACGTCCTCGACGATGCGGATCGAAGATTCGTCGGTCACACGGAGCCCGTTGACGAAGCGTGCGGTCAGGCCGGCTTCGCGCATGCGCGCGGAGATCGCTTTGCCACCGCCGTGGACAAGCACGGGATTGATCCCAACCGCCTCGAGAAAGACCACGTCGCACAAAAGCCGCTCGACCGCCTCGTCGCTTTCCATGGCGCTGCCGCCGTATTTGATGACGAAAATCTGCCCGCGGAATTTCTGGATGAAGGGCAAAGCTTCGCCGAGCGCCGCAGCGCGGATTTGTGCGTCCTGCAGGCTCATGCTACTCGCTCAAGTTGAGGGCCACGTATTTCTCCGTCAGATCGGTCGTGTAGACGGTGTAGAACGATTTGCCCTGGTGGAGATCGATTGTGACGGTGAATTTGTCCGGGGACACGGCAGCGACGAGTTTTTCCTTCGGCGTCGGGGCGGCAGTTCCCCCGCGCACCGCGACCGCGCCATCGTAATAGATATCGACGAGTTCCTCGCGGATGCGGACCCCGCAGTAACCGGCGGCGTCAAGGATGCGCCCCCAATTCGGGTCGTTCCCCGCCCAGGCGCATTTGACCAGCGTGGAATTGGCGACGGCCTCGGCGACTTTGCGCGCGGCCTGGAAACTCGAGGCGCCGCGCACCTGCACGGTGACAAATTTGGAAACCCCCTCGCCATCGCGCACGATCATGTGAGCGAGCTTGAGGCAAACTTCGTTCAGTGCATCGTTGAACAGGGCCAGATCCGGAGTGCCGCTCTTGATCGACGCACCGCCCGACGCGCCATTGGCCAAGGCCAGCATGGTGTCGTTGGTGCTCATGTCGCCATCCACCGTGATGCGGTTGAAAGTCCGCTCGGCCGCCTGATGCAGCGAATTTTGCAACGTGCCCTTGGAAATTTTCGCGTCGGTCGTGACCACGCAAAGCATGGTCGCCATGTTCGGGTTGATCATGCCCGCGCCCTTGGCGATCCCGCCGATGCGGAAGGTCCCCCCGGGGGCGCGCACTTCGACCGCGTATTCCTTGGCAAAACTGTCGCTCGTCATGATCGCCTTGGCCGCGGCCAACCCGTTTTTGGCGGAAAGACGCGCGGCAAGGTCGGGCAACTTGGCCCTCATTTTGTCGAGTGGGAGCGCGACGCCGATGCGTCCGGTCGAACAAACGAGAATCTGACCGGTGGCACAGCCAAGCACTTCCGCCGTGCTCGCGGCGAGCGCCTTGGCGGCGGCGATACCGCACGGCCCGGTGCAGGCATTGGCGTTGCCGCTGTTGAGGAGAACTGCGCGGGCGAATTTGGCTTTGAGATGCGCTTTGGAGACGCGGACGGGCGCGGCTTTCACCCGGTTCGTGGTGAAGACCCCGGCGGCAGCCGCAGGGACCTCCGAGGCGACGAGCGCCATGTCTTCGCGTCCTTTGTTCGATGCCTTGATCCCGGCGAAAACCGCGCCGGCGAGGAATCCCTTGGCGGAGGTCACCCCGCCTTTGACCATTTTGATTTTGCTCATGCCAATCCCGTGATCTCGTCCCATCCCTGGGAAATGTTGAAGGCCTGCACCGCCTGCGCGGCCGCGCCTTTGCCTAGGTTGTCGATCGCACTGAAAAGAAGCAATCGTCCGGTCCGCGCGTCTGCCCGCACCGCGATATCGATGAAGTTAGTATGCGTCACGTGCTTCGAGTCGGGCAGATGCGGCACGATCCGCACGAAGGGCCTGCCCTGATAATCCTCGCGCCACGCTTTCTCCACCGCGTTGACATCGGTGCCGTTGGCCGGTTGGGCCACGATGGTCGAAATCATGCCACGCGTCACCGGAACCAAATGCGGCGTAAAACTGACAATCACCTTGCCGCCCGCGGCGGCAGAAAGTTTCTGTTCGATTTCAGAAAGATGCCGGTGCTTGGGCGCTCCGTAGGCCCGCAGACTCTCGTTGCATTCGGCGAAGAGGAGCGAAACGTCGGCCTTCCGGCCTGCTCCACTCACACCGCTCAGGCTGTTGATCACGATCGATTCGGGATCGATCAGCTTGCGCCGCAAGAGCGGCACGAGCGGAACAAGGATGCTGGTCGGATAGCATCCGGGACAGGCGAGCAAACCGGCGCCCTTCAGCGCGGTGTTGCCGCAAATTTCCGGCAAGGCGTAGACCGATTCGGCCAGCAACTCGGGTGCTGGATGTTTCTCGCCGTAAAACTCCGCGAAGACATCGGCCGACTTGAGCCGGAAGTCCGCGCTCAGGTCGACCACTTGCAAACCCGCATTCCTCAAAGGCGCTGCGAACTCCGCGGCGAGCCCGTGCGGCAGCGCGAGAAAGACCGTCGTGGCGCCGGATTGCTTCAACGCATCGAGCGAAGGCTCGACGAATTTCATTACCGCAATGGGCGAACCCGCCATCCGCGGAAAAACTTCCCCCACGGTTTGCCCCGCGGATTGCCGCGAAGTCACCGCAACAATCTCGACCTGCGGATGCCGCGCGAGCAACGCAACGAGTTCCTCGCCTGAATAGCCGCTTGCGCCGACGATGGCTGCCTTTAGCTTTTGCACCCCACCATTCTAACCCGCGGGCGCGCGGGTGGAAACGCGGAAAGTCAGTAGACCTTTTCGCGGCGGCGTTTCTCGCGCGGCAGAGCCTCCTCGCCGAGAAACTCATGGTTGTCCGAGAGACGGTAGAGTGCGCGGCGCGCCAACCCGACGAAGCGCGGTGCATGGCGGTCGAACCAGTGACTGGCTCTCAGGTAGAGCCAACCCGAAGCGAGGATTTCGGCCGTGGCGAGAATGGCGACCAGACCGGAGGCCCAGCCCGCGAGGGACGGAGCGTCCGTGCCCGGGGCGGCCGGCCACAGGCAGGCCGCAGGCCATGCCAAAATCGCGGCAAACGATGCCATGCCAAAACGCCATCCCAAAACACGACGGCGAGCCGGCCAGTAAAAGCGCTCCGGAGGGACAGGCCGCGTGCGCAGATGAAGCCGAGACAAGCCGTGGATCCGGATCAGTGCGTGCCAGCGCCATACGGCGAGCAAAGGCACAAACAGCGCGGCCGCGATAATGGTCGGCGCGCAGGGCAAAGTGAGCACGAACTCCAACGCACTGAAAAAAACCCAGGCGACAATCGCGATGAGAAAAAGGAGTTCGAACACGCAGGGATGATCACCTCCCGCGCGCGCAGCAGGCAAGCACACTGCAACTTCACGGCCAGTTCAACAAACGAGGAATTCATTTCCAAGGCTGCGGTAAAACCCGACAGGGCGGAGTTCACGAACCGGGTTCGATCACTGCAGCGGGGCCATCAGCCTCGAAAGCCTGCATGCCGCGCGGAACCAGAACGGCCGCGTTGTGAAGTCCTCCACGTGAGGCGCTGCATGTTCGGCATGGGAGCGTTGTTGTAGGTCCGCGAGTAGTGGGTCTTCTCTTTCTCGAGGATGGTGAAAACCCCGCTCGGGGCCCGCGCCGGGACAGCGTCAAGTCCGGTCGGACGTGCCCGCCGTGCCCGCGGAGTTCCACGCGACGGACTGGCAAATTGCGACGCCAAGGCGTATCGGTGACCATGGCTTGGCGTCACCCGGCGGCTCTATTTCTTCTGGCGTGTCTCGTCGTTTCAGGCCCGAGGGCCCATGGCGGAGTGTTGGAGGTGCGCATCCAGCCGACGTTCGCTGGCTCACCTCTCCTGCTCGACTCGTTGCGTTACGGCAACCCGGCCGAGCAGATCCTGTCCTTCACCCGCCTCAGCTTTCTGCTCTCCGGTTTCGCGCTGCAAAAGGAGTCGGGTGAGTGGATCGAATTAAACGATCAGCACGCCTGGTGCGATGCCGCGAGCCATCGCTTGGATTTTGTTCTGCGCGACATCCCGCAGGGCTCCTACCGGGCTCTTCGCTTTTATTTCGGACCGGATAAAAAAACCAATCATGCGGATATCGCCAAGATTCCCGCCGAAGATCCGCTCAATCCCAACATCAACGGGCTCCATTGGAACTGGCAAGGCGGCTACATCTTTCTCGCGGTGGAAGGACTCTTCCGCCGGGGAAATGAAAAGCCTTCCGGCTACTCGTATCACTTCGCCCGCGACGAGCGGCGCACGGCGGTCAGCATGACTGCTCCGCTCAGACTCGACCATGACGGCTTCCTCGTCCTCGACTTCGATCTCGCCTCGCTCTTCAACTCCCCGCGACCGATTTCCATCGCCCGCGACGGCGTGTCGACCCACTCGCGCGAGAACGATCCGCTGGCCGACAAAATCGGGGCGAATCTTCCGGGCTCTTTCCGCGTGCGGGAGTTTGTTTCGGCCACTCCCGTCAAGCCGGCAGGGCCTCCGCTCAAACCGATCGATCTGCCGGAAACATACACGCCCTATGCCTTCCAGATGGCCGGGACGTTCCCCATGCCCTCGCTGCCCCTGGACAATCCCCTCATCGAAGAGCGTGTTGCGCTTGGAGAAAAACTTTTCCAGGAAAAAGCGTTCTCCCGCGACAACTCCATGTCCTGCGTGGCCTGCCACCGGCCGGAGAATGGTTTTTCCGATCCGCGGCCCCGGAGCATCGGCGTGCACGGCGACCCCGGCGACCGCAACTCCATGACCGTGCTCAACCTCGCATGGAAAAACGAATTTTTCTGGGACGGCCGCGCCACGTCGCTGCGCCAGCAGGTGCTGATGCCGGTGCAGGAGCATGACGAGATGGACGAAACCCTCGACCGCGTGGCGGAAAAACTTTCCGCCGATCCGCAATATCCGCCGCTGTTTGCCCGGGCCTTCGGTTCGGCCGGCATCACCGCGCAGAAAATCTCCCTCGCCCTCGAGCAATTTCTTCTCACGTTGACGAGTTATCGCTCGAAGTTCGACCTCGCCATGGCCGGCCTGACGCAACTCTCCGCCGAGGAGCAGAAGGGGTTCGAGTTGTTCATGACCGAATACGAGCCCCGCATGGGCCAGCGCGGGGCCGATTGCTTTCATTGCCACGGCGGCGCGCTCTTCACAGACCATGGTTTCCACAACAACGGGTTGGACGAAAAACCGGAAGATGCCGGGCGCGCCTCGGTGACGGGTCGCGAGGCCGACCGCGGAAAGTTCTCTACCCCCACCCTCCGCAACATCGCCCTTACTGCACCCTACATGCACGACGGAAGCTTCAAGACGCTCGAGGAAGTCGTCGACCACTACTCGGAGGGCGTGAAGCGCGGCGCCAACCTCGATCCGAATCTGGCCAAGCATCCGCCGGAAGGAATGCAACTCAGCGCAGACGACAAAAAAGCCCTCGTCGCTTTTCTCCGCAGCCTGACCGACACGAAGGTGCCAGCTTTTTTGACCCAATCACCCGGGAAGAGCCCTTGACCAACAAACGGCACCGGAACTCTGCCGTCTACAAAGAGTAAGGCGCCAGAGCCGTGCGAGTTGCCCGGTAGAAACTCCGCGGATAGCTGGTGACCGCATTGGTCTCGGTGAACAATGTGGTGATGCCATTCGAAGCAGCGGGCCAGTTGGTGCTGAGATTGGCCCAGTTGGATGACAGGCTGCGGGTGGATTGGACTTGATAAGTCCCGCCCTCGACACTGCTCCAGACCAGAGTGACATCGCCGCCACCCGCAACTGGCGCCTGCATGACCTCCTGCGTGTTCGGGCCGCCGCTGAAATAGTTGGTCACACCGGAAGAAGGAACGTTGGTACTAATTTCCCCGTTCTTGATGCCGAAATACTGCTTCGAAAGCATGTAGGGAAAGACCGGTGTGCCGCTGGCATCGATGGTGACGAAGTAAGCGTAGATGCCTTCCGGATATTCGGGAGTGACGCACCAGCGGCCGTTGTATTGGTCGAGATCGAAATCAACACCCCGCTCGTATCGGTTGGTGCCGGACTTGATCAGATCACCCAAATAATCGAAATCCCCGACGTAGCGTCCGAGAGTGTAGTAGTTGGTTGTGGTATTGCCCGGAGGACCGTTCGTGGTGACGTAGCTTGTCGCCGGACCCCAAGCGCCAGCTGACAAGCTTAGGGGATTTGTTCCAGTCGGGTTGGCCACTCCCTCGGCAGCGGCCGCCCACTTGGGCAGAGTCTTGCGACCGGTCGTAATGAGATTGGTTGTGCCATACGAACCATCGCGCAAAACAAAACCCGTCCGCATCCGGCTGATCGCACTGCTCGGATCGTTGGTCACGGAATATCCGTAGGGTCCGTAAATGGGATAACCGTCGAAACACCATCCGAGAATGGGCGAGTGCTGGAGGTTGGTGTTGGCCAGATTCTCCACGTAGGTGATCGCCTGGGTGTTCGTGTTGGTGGTCACCAGCATGTTGTCGCCGAGTTGATAACGCACCGCCTTGGGCTCCGCGTGGTAGTGGTATTGGCCGTTGTTCCCGGGTTGGTGGGCGAAGCCCGGATCGAAGGTGACTTGCTCGACTGCCAGCGCATTGCGCCACCATGGATTGGTCGCGGCGGTCTGTCCCATCATGTCACTGCCGGTGACCGCAGGTGAATTCGCCGTCTGAACAAAACCATGCGCGTCGCCGAGATCGTAGATGGCCACGCCGTTGACCATTATGCCGATCGGGCCGCCTCCATGTGATGACTTCGTTGTATTGTTCGACGGGAAACGCGTGATGCGTGACGTATAGTTTTGCGAGAGCGGCCAGAAGCCCCACACTTGGGTCTGTGCCGCGTTGCCATACCACGGCCCCATCGTGTACGACGCGACGCCTCCGGCATTGATGTAGACATTGCTCAGGCTGTAACGGATCCGCTGCACGTCGGAATAAACCGGGTTCGTCTGCTTGGCCGAACCGTTGTTGTTGTTGGGCAAACCGACTGAAGGCCAAGTGGACAGGGGTGACCCGCCATTGGTTTGCCTGACCCGGGCGTATTGCGCGGAATACGTTGTGAACCAAGAAGTGAGCAATGGATCGGCTTGGGCAGCGGGACCCAGGCAAAGGAAGGACAAGAGCAACAGTCCGAGGCGAGCCGACCACGGAGAGCAATGACTCATAAATATTATGTTAGCCCGCCTTTGCGGAATTACAAGCGGCCGCATTCCTCCCTGCGCGGAACCGCCTCGCGGAACGCGAAGGCGGTTGTCCTATTGCGACGGACGGAAAATGATCTGCTGCCTGCCCAGTGTGACGACACGGGTAGCAGATGAACCCGGTGAGCGCACTTGCAGAGACACCTGCGTGTTCGGTTCCCCGCGAACCATTCCGAGCAACTCGCGTTGGGAAATTTTTCCGGTGTCGACCCACGAGCCGTTGGCGTCCGAAACGGCGACGAGGGTGTCGCCGGACTGCAATGCACCACTGGCCCCGGCCGGGCTGCCGGGCACGATATTGCCAACCACAGGCAAGCCATCCTCACCGCGAGTCAGCATCGCACCGATGCCGACCGGCGCGGTGCTGCGGATCCCCTGCTCGGCCGCATTGCGTTGCGCTTGGTCCGCCAAAGTTCCGGCCCATTGCATGGCCGCAACCGTGTCTTTCGAGGCCCACTCTGAGGCAACGCGCATCGTCGCGCGGGCAAGGGAGGATTGGTCGGCTGGAGGCATGGCGGCGAGGCCGGACGCCGCGCTGGCCGGGTCGCTGCGCGCCTCGGCTTCCAGCAAGCCGGCAATCAAGGCGTCACGCGTCTTCGCGTCATTGACAGTGGAAATCCAGCGCCTCGCCTCGGCGGGCGAGGTGGCGGACCATTCGCGGGCCAGGCTCTCGAGGAAGCGTTGGCGCTCCCGACCCTCGAGGCTGTTGCCCATAGCGACAGCCGCGGCGGGATCCTCGGCGGCGAGCTTTGCGCCGATGCGGGAATACAACTCGCCGCGCCGGTTGCCGTCCGCATTTTGCCCGGCCATGGCAGCGGCCTGCGCCGGCGTGATTTTTCCGTTTTCCAGAAGGTAAGCGGCAAGCGCGCCGCCGGCCCCGAAACGCCAGACATCGCCGCTCCGGATGAGATCCAAAGAGCTTGCACCCGACCAATCGGCGAGCAGCGCGACCATCGCCATATCCCGCGACTCCTGATCGGGCAGTTCGCCGATCCGCGCCAGCGCTTGGTCCGGCGGAAGCGAAGCGAGACGCGCAGCGAATTGGACCAAACGCAATTCGCGGTCACGGCCGCTGCCCACGCCCTCGGCCAGGCCCGCGCCAGCCGCGGCGTTTTTGGGGGAAGCCTTGCCCCGTTCCTTTCCTGATCCGCCCTCAGCGGAAAACGATGAAGTGTCGCCAACCGGCCGCCGCTTGGCCGCGGGAGAATCCTTTGCCTCAGTCGCGGCGCCCGTGGCCAGCGAAGGGCCGGGAGAACCGGAGGGAAGGAGGAGCAACGCGAGGAGAAAGGCGGCGAGCCCGAGCAATGCGAAGGTTGCCGTTTTGGCGTTCACTCTTCCCAAGAATCAACCGTCATGCGAACAGATCAAGTCTCATTACGCACCGGGTCCGCGAATCGTCTGGCCCACGCGCCGCTCCGCGGTTAACGCTTTCGGCCATGTCTCACCTGCAACTCGTCGAATTTGCCCGCAAGCGTCTGGCCGAGGGAGCCACTCGCGCCGAGGTCGAAGAACATCTGCGGAACCAGAAATGGGGAGACGACGTGATTGCG
>Ga0209598_10004219_pt1 | contig 10614 bp, 8 predicted proteins | sample M_140807_EF_Meta_FD_187317 | JGI IMG/M metagenome (GOLD analysis project Ga0209598, IMG submission 187317) | Freshwater microbial communities from Lake Montjoie, Canada to study carbon cycling - M_140807_EF_MetaG (SPAdes) (version 2) | ecosystem: Environmental > Aquatic > Freshwater > Lake... | reverse complement strand
TATAAATGATAATCTTGATGAATTAAGAAATAAAGTCTGCTATATTGAAACATCCAGGGGTTGTCCCTATAAATGCGAATTTTGCCTTGCCAGCTTGGATAATAAGGTTCGGTTTTTACCAAAGCCAGATATTTATGCCAACCTTTTATATCTAATGGAACATGGGAAAGTGATAAAATTCTTAGATAGAACCTTTAATATCAAAAGAGATTTTACTCTTGATATTTTTTCCTTTATCTTGGAAAATCACAAACCTGGAAATTTATTTCAATTTGAAATTACGGCAGATATTATTCATCCTGAAATTATTCAGTTTATTCAGGAAAAAGTTCCACCCGGGTTGTTTCGATTTGAAATCGGCATACAAACCGTAAATCAAAAAGCAAATCTGGAAGTAAGCAGAAAACAAAATTTCGATAAAACTAAAAACATTATCCTGCAATTATCTGATAAAATCGAGATGCATTTGGACCTTATTGTTGGACTTCCATTCGATTATTTCGAGGACATTAAATTTAGCTTTGAATCAGTATTTGCGCTCTATCCTTCTGAGTTACAGCTCGGATTTCTTAAATTCCTGAAAGGAACCCCTGTTAGAGAAAAATACGAAGAACATCATTTTATTTTCGACTCCAATCCTCCTTACCAAATTATCAAAAGTGACTACTTATCCAGAGAGGAATTATTCAGGATTGAACAGCTTGAAGAAGCCTTAGAAATATACTGGAACAAGAAGAGGGCTAACCATCTTTTGAGGTATGTCAACGAAAACTACAGTATTTTCGATTTTTTACTCAAACTAGGATCATATTTTGACGAAAAAGGAGATTTTCATAAACATACTTTAATTGACATTTATACCTATCTTTTTGAATTTATTCAGTCAGAATATCCTGAAGATATCCTGATGCAACAACTGCTAGCTATTGAGTATTGTCTTCAACACACTATAAAACCAAGGTCATTGTTTTGTAAGGAAATTCCAGTTGAAATACAGGATGTCTTATTAAAAAATTTAGCATTACCCAGAAATGGATTTCGATTTCTGATTTTAAGTACAGATTTTGATTTCAAGCTATTACTGAAAGAGCAAATTTTACATAAATCACCTACTTATACAATTCTACAATATGACGGAAGCAATAAACCTGAGGTATATTCTGTTCCGGAGGAAACTCCAATAATAAAATTGACGTGATAGCTTAGGCATCCTGTTCAATAATTATATGAATTCCGGGCTTTTCTTCTAATCTAAAAGCTTCAGTTATTTGACGGATTTTTTCTCTTACGTTTGCTGGATCTGTTTTTTTAGATATTTTAAGAAGCATTTGCATTCTAAATGTTCCCTGAATCAGTTCTATTGGCATATAATCCGGACCTAGAATTGAGGAACCAAAAACTTGAATAAGCCTTTCAGAATACTTCCTGGTTTCTTTTTCCAACCTTCCTTTTTCCTTATAGCGTGTTTCGAACCGAATCAGCCTTGCCGCAGGTGGGTAATTCAAACTTTGCCTTTGGGGAAATTCCCAGGAATAAAACTCAGACCATGGTTTACTAAGGAATGTAAATAATTTATGTTCAGGCATATATGTCTGAATTACTACATGTCCGGGTTTATCACCTCGGCCTGCCCTTCCACAAACCTGCATCATAAGCTGAAGCGCTGATTCATGGGTACGATATTCAGGAAAATTCAACAACTGATCTGCCAGGACAATACCGGCAAAGGTGACATTAGAGAAATCAAAACCTTTAGAAATCATTTGCGTTCCAACAAGAACTTGAATTTCATTTTTACTAAAACGATTCAATAATTCCAGATATTTTTTTCTTGACTTTATCGAATCCAGATCAAGCCTAGCAATTATTGCTTCCGGAAGTAATTCAGACAAGTATTCTTCCAGTCTTTCGGTTCCAGGACCTTGTGGATGCAAGGATGGTTTGGTGCAGGATTTACAATTCGGTGAATAGGTTTCGGAATACCCGCAATAATGGCATTTGAGGTCAGAGGTATGTTTATGAAAAGTAAGGCTTATATCACACCGGATACACTTGGGAACATAGCCACAATAGCTGCACAGCAAAAAAGGAGCATATCCCCTTCTGTTCAAAAAAACAACAGCTTGTTCTCCATTTTTAAGTGTTTCTTTAATCCTGTTTAGAAACACATCTGAAAAAGGGCCATGACTCAGGTGGTTTTTAACCTGATGTCGCATATCCACAAACTCAAGTACTGGCTGTTTGCTACCTTCAATCCTATCCGGAAGTTCTGCCAATCCATACTTTCCATCCTCTGCATTTTTCCATGATTCAAGTGATGGAGTTGCCGATCCCATAAGCACCGGAATTTTCAATTTCATTCCCATCCAGACAGCTACATTTCTGGCATGGTATCTTGGGTTGGGTTCTCTTTGCCTAAAAGAAGGATCATGCTCTTCGTCAACAATGACAAGTCCTAAATTGTCTATGGGAAGAAAAACTGCAGATCTGACGCCAATTAAAATATTCCATTTTCCAGACTTACATTCCATCCAAATTGCTGCACGTTCATTATCTGTCAATCTGGAATGATAAACGCATGTTTGTTCCGAAAAAACAGCCTCAATTCTTCCAGTCAAATGTTCTGTAAGGGCAATCTCAGGAACCAAATACAATACTTTTTTACCTTCTGAAATGACCTTTTTCATGCATTCCAGATATATTTCTGTCTTACCTGAGCCAGTAACACCATGCAGTAAAACCGGTTTTCCTTCTTCGAAAAACTTAGAAATTTTCTCCAAAGCTTTTACCTGATCACCGTTGAGTATGACGTCCTTCTTTGTCTGTTTGAAATAATTTACCTCTCTTACTTTTTCAATATATTTATATTTAATGATTCCTTTTTCTTTTAATGCATCAGGAATTGCTGAACCAGATTTTAGTTTTAATAACAGGTCACTAAACTTAATCATCTGACCAGCAAAAAAAGCACCTGCAACTAGCAAAAGAGCTTCTTCCTGTTTAGGTGCTCTTTTTAATTTTTCAAATACATTTTCAAGTTCTGAATTATTTTTATAAATATTTTCCAATTCAACCCATTTTTCCGTTTTAGGCGTATAAGCATTTTTTATTCTTGGAGTCCACTCAATAAAACCGGCATCTTCCATGAACTTTAGTTTTTGCCTGGGCTGACGAATTCCTGTTTCCGCGATAAATGACTCTTCAGATAACTCTGGTACTGTTTCCAAAAGTGTTATTGTCTTAAAGGACAAATCATTATTGGGACAATCTTTTAAATCTTTTCCATGAACAAGGCTTATATACCATTGAGAATCAATACGTAACTTGGAAGGTAATGCTGCGAGCAATACTTCCCCACGAGTACAGAAATAATATTCTGCTATCCATTCAAGAAGTTGAATAAAAAAGAAATCAACAACCGGAATATCATCTGGGATCGAATCAATTTGTTTTAGATTGGAATGGTCCGGTCCTGCAAGAAATTTAACTGAGACAATAATTCCGGTATAGAGTTTCCCCCTTCCCAATGGCACCTGAACTCTGTAACCAGGCATAGCCTTATCTTCCAGGAAATCAGGAACTTTGTAGGTTAACAAACCCGGCAAAGCAAGTGGCAGAAGCACTTCAACTGATTTACTCACCTTTTTTAACTTTTTTAAGCACCAGCATATTTAATGCATTGGACTCCAGGCCAGAAATATTTTTTCTCATTAATCTTACTACACGGTCATAATACAGAGGTATAACCGGCATTTCATTCATAACTATTTGATCTAACTGTTTATAGACCTCATTTCTTTCCTTAAAATCAGTCATTAACATAGCCTTTTCATAAATTTCATCGTATTTTTTTGACGAAAACCTAGTAGTATTTGGCCCATCAGGGGCTTTATTTTTTGAATAAAACAAAGCAAGATAATTTTCCGGATCAGGATAATCAGCTATCCAGCTTGCTCTCCATAGATTCAATTCTCCTGCTCCAATTCTCCTACGCAGAGCAGCACCTTCCCCATTGTCTATTTTTACTTTGAAACCTACTGATGAAACTTCCTTTTGGATAAATTCCATAACTGGTTGATACACCGGACTACTATATAATGTAAATTCAGGCAAATTATTCCCTTTGGGGAAACCCGCCTCAATTAACAATTGAGCAGCCTTAATTGGATTATATACATTCCCCTTTACTTTTTGTTCATCATATGAAGGTAGTCCTGGTGGAACCATTCCTGCATTAGCGGCTTTTCCCATTCCTCCAAGCAGGTATTTTACCATTTTTTCGCGGTCAATAGCAGAAGAAAAAGCCTGCCTTACTTTAGAATTTGATAATGGACTTTCCATGGCTAATTCCTTTGTGGAATCTAACAAAATTCCCAGATATTCAGTATTCAGTTGGGGATAGGAAACAACTTTAAATTCTTTACTAAACGAAGGCAATACTTTCCCATTACGATCAAAAACCTCTTCTTTAAAAGAAGGATCCAATCTTGAGATAAAATCTATGTTTCCTCTTTTAAACTCAACATAGGCAGAAAGTGGGGAAGCAATAAACCGCACCTTAACGCCTTCAATAAAGGGTAATCGTTTTCCGTTTTCCGTTTCAAAAAAATTTGGATTTCTTCGTAAAGCTAAAATTTCGCCAGGGTACCAGAATCCAAAAATGAAGGGTCCTGTACCAACAGGATGTTCTGAAAACTTCTCTCCATAATAGACAATGGCCTCCTTTGGTACTATCCCACAATACTGCATGCCAAGTTGAAGCAAAAACGGAGGAAAAGGACTAATCAGTTTAATCACAACTGTTGAATCATTTTCAACTAAAAACCCTGAAACTGATTCAGCCTTTCCTTCATGGAATTCGGTAGCACCCTGAACTTTTCCATTAAAAATCCAGAAAGCAGGAGATGCTAAATTTTGACTGCAAATACGGGTAAAAGAATAGACAATATCTTTTGCGGTACATTTTTTACCCTTTCCTGCCGAAAAACACGGATTATCATGAAAAAAAACATCCTTTCGCAGGCGAAACCGATAAATCCTTCCGGAATCCGAAATTTCCCAGGAAGTAGCAAGTGCCGGTATTGGCTTCAAAGCTGAATCTAGGGTGATAAGACCTGTAAAAAGCTGTTCTACCATCCATTGGTTAGCCTGGTCCCGTGCAAAGGCAGGGTCCAGAGAAGAAAGTCCTGCAGAAAGATTTATACTGAATACTTTCTGACTTTCAGCGAGTTGAGAAGGCTTTCCACAGGAAATCAACAAAAAAAGCGTGCAAAAAAACGCAAGGTTAACGCAGGCAATGACAGCTTGATTTCGTATTTTTGAAAAATGGTTAAAGCCCTGCTTTTTAAGGAACAGGGTTTTGCTAACCTTTAAAAAGAGAGACGTATTGCAGGAGAAGGCACAGAGGACTATGGGGAAAATCATCACATTTGCGAACCAGAAAGGCGGGGTAGGTAAAACCACCTCTGCCATTAACCTTGCTGCCAGCTTGGCTGCTTTGGAATTTAAAGTTTTGCTGGTAGATGCTGATCCACAAGCCAATGCAACTTCAGGTGTAGGTTTTGATCCCAGAAATATAAAGACCTCCATTTACGAATGCATCATTCATGATGATATCGCCGCTAAAGATATCATTTTGAAAACATCTACTCCTAATATGGATTTACTTCCCTCCCATATTGATCTCGTTGGAGCAGAAATCGAAATGACCAATCTGCAAAACCGCGAAAAAAGGATGAAACGGGTGCTGGAACCTCTTAGAGAATTGTATGACTTTGTGATCGTAGACTGTTCTCCATCCCTTGGTCTGATTGTTATTAATGCATTATCTGCCTCAGATTCTGTAATAGTTCCTGTCCAATGCGAATATTTTGCCCTTGAAGGATTGGGTAAATTGTTAAATACCATTAAAATCGTTCAAAAGCATTTTAACCCTCAACTGGAAATAGAAGGCATTTTACTTACCATGTATGATTCCAGAATCAGGCTTTCCAACCAGGTGGTTGATGAAGTAAAAATGCATTTTCAACAATTGGTTTTTGATACTATCATTCCAAGGAATACGCGTTTAAGTGAAGCTCCAAGTTTTGGAGTGCCTGTTTTGTTATTTGACGCAACCAGTAAAGGTGCTAATACCTACATGAGTCTTGCACGAGAAGTCCTACAGAGAAATAATCTGACTATGACCTCCATACATCCCAATTTCAGTAATTAAAAAAACGTACACACATGGAAAAAGGGAAAAAGGATCAGAAAAGAAATTCGCTGGGCAGAGGACTTAACGCCCTTTTGAGCGAATCTGTAGATCAGGATGATACATTATCTGAAATTCACCCTGCCTCGAATACAGGCATGTCGGATGGCATTGAGATTTCAAGTATAGAATCCAATCCATTTCAACCCAGAACTCATTTTGATCTGGTTGCTCTGCAGGAACTGTCGGATTCAATTAAGGCTTTGGGTGTAATTCAGCCCATAACCGTTAGAAAACTCAGTCACGACAAATTTCAGCTGATTTCCGGTGAGAGAAGACTTGAAGCTTCCAAGCTTGCCGGACTCGATAGAATTCCGGCTTATATACGGATTGCAGATGATGAGCAAATGCTCACAATGGCTCTGGTTGAAAATATTCAACGCAGAGACCTTAATCCTATTGAGGTGGCTCTTGGATATAAGCGACTCATTGAAGAATTAAAACTTGTAATTGAAGATGTTGGAGAAAAAGTTGGACTTAACCGTGCAACTGTGAACAACTACCTTCGATTACTTAAACTCCCGCCTGAAATACAGATTGGAATTCGCGACCAGAAAATTTCTATGGGACATGCCCGTGCCCTTATTACAGTGGATGATCCTGTATTACAAATTAAATTGTATCAGGAAACCATAGCCCAGGATTATTCCGTTCGCAGGGTAGAAGAACTGGTAAGAACTTATCAGGAAACTAAGCCTGAAAAGAAGAACACTGCCAAAAAACCGACTAAAGCTTCTTCCGATCAAATGCACATCAACGAAGTTCAGAAAAGACTGGAAAACAGGTTTGATACACGGGTTAAAATCAATCATCATCCGGAAGGTAAAGGCGAAATCAAAATTGATTATTTTTCGGTTGAAGATCTTAACCGTATATTAGACCTTCTCGAAGAATAAATTAGGCTGAATGCCCGGAAAATTTTTAATAACTTTCTTTTTTTTACTTCTCAGCTATACTTTTTTACCAGCTAACGGTAGTCTTCCCTTGTATTTTGGAAAACCTCCAGTATATAATTTCACAAAAGGCTTTGTGTTGGAAAAAGGTATTGCCATTACAAGATTAAGTTGTAATGATAGTACAAAAAAAGAGGTCAAATCCGTTCCGGATACTTCTATTTACCCTGACCCGAAAAAGGCATGGAAACGGAGTTTAATGCTTCCTGGCCTTGGGCAGGCTTATAATAAAAAATATTGGAAAATTCCAATTATATATGCCGGTCTTACTGGCCTTGGATACCTAATTTGGTTTAATGATAAAAATTATAAAACCTATAGGAAAGCACTCATTCACAGAACCGACGATAACGATCAGACAATTGATGATTTTCCCGCATCTTCCATTGATAATTTAAAATCGCAAAGAGATTATTATAAAAGAAATCGTGATCTTGCAATTATTGTAACCGGAGTATGGTATGGACTTAACATCCTGGATGCCTATGTGGATGCACATATGAAGGGATTCAATGTTTCAGATGATTTAACAATAAAACCAGGAACAGGCAACTCCTTAAGTGGATTAGTCAGTCTGAAAGTAACTTTTTAATCTAAGAAAAATGAAACTTTTACTAGTTGGTTATGGAAGAATGGGCAAAGCTGTTGAACAACAAGCTATGAGCCGGAATCATGAGATTGTTCATGTGTTGCAAGATGCAGAAGACGCTGCGTGGGATAATTTACCTCATTTAAAAGCTGATGTAGCCATTGAATTCACGCATCCTGAATCTGCATGTAACAATTTAATTAAACTTATGGAAGCAGGAATTCCGGTTGTAACAGGAACGACAGGATGGTATAACCGTTTGGAAGAAATGCGGATTCAGACCCAAATGAAAAAAGGTTGTTTGGTGTATGGCTCCAATTTTTCACCGGGAGTTCTGTTGTTGAACAAAGCTGTTGAAGCGATTTCAAAACATGCTGCCACCTTTGGATATGACTATTTTATAGAAGAACGACATCATATTCATAAATTGGATGCCCCAAGCGGAACAGCCTTAACCTTGCTTTCTCTAATTACTCCTCATTTTCCAGATACCAATCCAGATGTAGAGAGAATCAGTAGTATCCGGTCAGGTGAAATTATTGGGGAACACACTGTAGGATTTACGTCAACCAACGATCAAATAGAATTGTATCATCAGGCTTTCAACCGCAATGGATTTGCCCTTGGTGCTCTGATTGCTGCCGAATGGGCAATAACCCAAAAAGGATTTTATGAATTCAAGGACATTTTATAAATCTTTGACCTTATATTACCGTGTTAAATACATTTTTATATAAATTTTCATAAATTATTTATCCTATTTATAAATCCATTTATACTTGAATAAACCTATGTGTAACATCCAAATTAAAAATCATTAGCAAAAAACATTTCTTGTAAAAAAATAGGTTAAAACCCTTTTACATGAAAATCTGACCAGTTGTCATTTAGTTTGTCCATTCCAAAAAGTACCCCGTAAATTGTATCTTTGGACCTGCAGATATGAATATACAGTTTTGGAAAAAGGATAAAGGCCAACAGAAAGTTAAGCCTAAAAAAAGTGCTCTCAGAGAATGGGTGGATGCCATTGTTTGGGCCGGCGGTGCTGCTTTAATCATTAGAACCTTTGTCTTTGAGGCATTTATGATTCCGACTGCTTCTATGGAAAGATCACTTATGGTCGGTGACTTTCTGTTTGTAAGCAAGTTTCATTATGGTACTCGTCTACCTATGATTCCTTTATGTGTGCCTTTCGTACACAATAAATTACCTTTTGCCAATGCTAAATCCTATCTCAACTGGATAGAACTGCCCTATTTCAGATTGCCAGGTATAACTGAAGTAAAAAGAAACGATGTAGTCGTGTTTAATTATCCTGCGGATGATATTCGCCCTAACAATCCTGATTTGGGACCGGTAGAAGAGCCCAGTATGAAGGAAAATTATATCAAACGTTGTGTTGCCATTCCAGGTGATACCTTCGAAATTCGTCAGCAACAGATTTATATAAATGGTAAAAAAGGCGAAAATCCGGAGAATTACCAATACCGATATTTAGTTAGAACCAAGCCAGGCGAATCCTTTAATCCAAAACGCCTGTTGGAAGAATATGGTTACCGGGATCCGGGTGATCATAACTCTAACTGGGGTCTAGCTCCAGGTGCAGACAGTTATTGGTTTCTTATGACGAATGACATGGCAAAACAATTTACTTCTATGCCAAATGTATTGGAAGTAAGAAGAGATTCCATGCCACAGGCTATGGCAGATCAGGAAATATATCCTCAGGATGCTGCTCATTATCCATGGAACTTAGATAATTACGGCCCTATGGTTGTTCCCAAAAAGGGAGATTCCGTAAAACTTTCCATATACAATATCTCTTTTTATGCCAGAATTATTCACAATTACGAAAAACATGAATTAGATGTTGTGAATGGTAAAATCCTTATTGACAAAAAAGAAACAGATTCTTATACCTTTGAAATGGACTATTATTTCATGATGGGTGACAACAGGAATAACTCCCTTGATGGAAGGTATTGGGGCTTTGTACCCGAAAACCACATCGTAGGCAAGCCTGTATTGGTTGTCTTTTCTTTGGAAAACGGAATTCGTTGGGAAAGAATTTTCTCTTCGATTAAGTAAACTTACTTCTTAGTACTCTCCTCCCATTTTACGATTTTCCAGGGCATTGCCTTTTGGAAATGACGGAAGTCTTTCAGGACGGGAAGTGATACCTGTCGTATCATTAAGAGTTTTCATAAAGGCAATAATTGACTTTATCTGTGTATTACTAAGGTTCAATGAATCCTCAGGCAATGTCTGATGTTCGGGTCCAATGCCAATGCCTTTACCTCCACCCCTGTTATAAAAATCCATAATTTCTTCCAATGTAGTAAATACACCATTGTGCATATAAGGCACTGTTAAGTCAATGTTTCTGATAGAAGGCCTCCTAATTGCTTATTACTAAATAGGAATTATACTGATGATTGGAAAAAACTGTTAACCCCGGAAACTAATTAAAAACAATAGATTTTCAGGAACAATACCCTATTTACTGAATAAACAATTTTTTAACCCGAAATTTTGGGAAAACTTCAGGTATAATCAGAGAAATTAGTCCGATTTACTTACGTATTGTATAGGTTTTACCTAGCGGATATTAACCAGCAGAAAGCAAACCAGAAGTACGAAGAATATGGATAACAGTATGGATGAGAATTTCATTCTTCTTTCTTTCAGGCTTCGAAATTACAATTTTTTAAACAACATCGAAATAATTTTCTATAAATAAATCTAAAAATACGATAATGCATTATGCTAAGAAAAATACCTTAGGTTTGTGCAAAATTTACCTAAGCGTATATTTAACT
>Ga0209598_10004218_pt1 | contig 10614 bp, 4 predicted proteins | sample M_140807_EF_Meta_FD_187317 | JGI IMG/M metagenome (GOLD analysis project Ga0209598, IMG submission 187317) | Freshwater microbial communities from Lake Montjoie, Canada to study carbon cycling - M_140807_EF_MetaG (SPAdes) (version 2) | ecosystem: Environmental > Aquatic > Freshwater > Lake... | reverse complement strand
CAATGGCAAAGATTCTATGGTAGTAAACAGTGATCCAAATATACAGGTTGGTTCGTCTTATAATCAGTTTGATTTTCTTGAAAAATTGCTGTATAAGCAAAATGATCATATCAGTCATTCCCTAAATTTTCAATTCTCCAATACTAACGACATTCCAAGGTATGACCGTCTGACTGAAATGAGTAACGGAAAACCAAAATTTGCTGAATGGTATTATGGCCCTCAAAAAAGAATTCTTGCTGCCTATGCATTCAATTACTCAGGTGAAACTAAATTGTTTGATAAAAACAAAACCACCATTTCTTTTCAGAATATTGGTGAATCTAGAGTAAACAGAAGATTTAATAGCTTGAATAAAACAACCAATACCGAAAATGTGAATGTTTTTGGTATCAATACTGATTTCACTAAAGAAGTTGGCCGCAATGAAATTAGGTACGGAGCTGAATTTTACTACAATGATGTAAAATCAACAGCTGAAACTAAAAATATTAATACAGAGGTCGCAACTCCAGCAACTACAAGGTATCCTGATGGTAAAAATACAATGATCAATACTGCTGCATACATTAATCACACCTTGGAAATCAAACCTTGGTTGATAATGAATGATGGTATTCGATTTAACTACATTTCATTGAAATCGGAATTCAAAGACAAAACGTTTTTTCCTTTCCCTTATTCAAGCATTAGTCAGAATTATCCTGCTGTGAATGGCTCTTTAGGATTTGTCCTTTTACCAGATTCAACCTGGAAAATTTCCGTAAATGGATCTACAGGTTTCCGTGCTCCAAATCTGGATGACATGACCAAAGTATTTGAATCCGTTCCCGGAAGTTTGGTTATACCTAATCCTGAGATTAAACCAGAATATGTGTACAGTGTGGAAGCTAGTATTGCTAAAGTTAAAGAAGGTAAATATAAAATTGAAGCAACGGGTTGGTATAGCTGGTATCAGAATGCTTTGACGCTTGATAATGGTACTTTCATGGGTAACGACTCTGTGGATTACGGTGGTCAAATGAGCAATGTTATGACGCTCGTAAACAAGGCAAGCGCCTATGTTACAGGCTTTTCTGTTCAGGGTAAAGTAAATCTCAATCCTTATGTTAGCCTCACTTCCGGCATTACCTACACTTATGGAAGAATCCAAACCGATACTACCCCCTATCCATTGGATCATATTCCACCTGTATATGGAAGAACCGGAATTATGTATGAAAACAACAAGTTAACCGCAGAAGTATTCTCCTTGTATAACGGTTGGAAAAACTTAAAAGATTACAATATCATTGGAGAAGACAATTTTGCATATGCAACTATACACGGAATGCCTGGTTGGGCAACATTAAACGTCCGTGCTGCATATAAAATCCGAAAAGAAGTGCAAATTCAAATGAGTTTAGAAAATATTCTGGATAGTCATTATCGTACTTTTTCTTCTGGAATAAGTGCTCCGGGCAGGAATTTCCTGGTTACTCTAAGAACACAATTCTAGTTTGTTTGATTTCCGCGGGAGTAGGGCGCATCGTTTAGTCGGTCTGCCCTACCCTGCCGGAAATTAAAGGCAGCGGCACATGCAATCATAGCTGCATTGTCCGTACAATATTGAAAATCAGGAATAAAAGCCTTCCAATTTCTATTTTCGCACAGTTCCTGAACCGCAAGTCTAAGTCCTGAATTTGCAGAAACACCTCCTGCAAGAGCAATATTTGTTATTCCTAATTCCAGTGCCGCTTTTTCTAATTTTTGTAAAACTATTTTAATGATTGTATCCTGAACTGAAAGGCAAATATCAGCCATGTTGTTTTCTCTGAAATCTTTTTCCTTTAAAACATTTTCTTGCAAAAAATAAAGAATAGCTGTTTTAAGTCCAGAGAAACTAAAATTATAACCAGGAACTGAAGGAATAGGAAATGCATATTTAGCCCGGGTACCTTTACTTGCCCACTGATCCACCAAAGGTCCTCCGGGATAATCAAGTCCAAGCATTTTTGCTGTTTTGTCAAATGCCTCACCTGCTGCATCATCCAGTGTGGTTCCAATAACATTTAACTCCAAAGGACTTACACAATGGTATAAACTTGTATGACCACCCGAAACCACCAAACAGAGAAATGGAAAATCAGGTTTTGGCTCCTCAATAAAATGAGCTAAAATATGTGCCTGAATATGGTCAACACCTATCAAAGGAATACTTAAGGCAAGTGAAAGTCCTTTGGCAAAATTGTACCCGACCAACAGCGCTCCCATCAGCCCGGGACCACGTGTACACGCAATGGCTGTTAATGTATTCATTTGAATACCAGCTTTTTCCAAAGCCAGTTCCACTATAGGAACTATACTTTGCTGGTGCAACCTTGAAGCCAATTCCGGTATTACGCCGCCATATTTAGAATGGTCAGCAGCTTGTGAACTGACAATATTGGACAAGACCTTTCCGTTGTTCCAAACAGCAGCAGATGTTTCGTCACAGGACGTTTCAATTGCAAGAATTATCTCTTCTTTCGGTAATTGGTTGTTCAGGATGGTATATTTGGGTTCGCAAAATTCGTGAATTTACTTAAGAAAGCACTCCTTATTTTGACAGGAATCCTGCTCGGAATTATTTTCCTGCTGGGAGGCTTTATACTTTCACTCAAATTACCAGCTGTTCAGAACTTTTTATTGCCTTATGTGAATGAATTGGTTTCTGATGCTGTGAAATCAAAGGTTGAAATAAAATATATTTATATAGAGCTATGGAATAAAATAGTACTGGAAGATGTTACTTTTTTTGATCAGAAAGGTCAGAAAATGATTGGCGCCAAAGAACTAAAAATAGGCGTATTAAAATCCAATGTTAGAAAATGGATTTCTGGAAAGGCTAAAGCATACGTTGTTAAAGTTGGCTCTGTAAGTCTGGAAGATGGATATCTCAATCTGTATATCAGCAGAAAAGATTCTCTTTTAAACTTGGATTTTCTTACTGGTGGAGAAGACACAAGTTCAAGCTCCACACCTATAAATATTGAAGTAGGCTCTGTGAAAATGAACAATTTCAGATTCATATATAGAGATTCTACAGTTTCAGATGAAATTTTAAATCAAAAATCTAAGTTTAACTATTCCAATATTAATCTGGATAAAGTATCACTAGATGCTTCTTTTAGCTTATTTAAAAATGGGAATATGGATGCCAACATTAAACATCTTTCCCTGCACGATATCCAATCTGGATTTATTCTGGATTCTTTCCGAACCAAGTTTTCTACTTATCAAACTTTTACGCAAACCACCGAAGTATTGGAGTGGCCAGGAACCGATAGTTTGTATGTAAACGAATGTTATACGACTACGGACTTCATTTCCTTAAAGGATTTAGTTGTCCAAACAATGGGTTCAAAAATTCATCTGGACTTTCTTGCTAAAAATGCCACCTTCGCTACTTTGGCAGACTCTATAATACAGGAAGAAGTCACAGTTAATTTCAAAACCTCAGCTGTGGATGTGAAAACTGTAAATTTTTTCTTATCAGACAATTTGCCAATTAAGGGTAAAGTATTTTTGAATGGCATTATTTCTGGAGATGAGAAAAAAATAAAATCTGACAAATTTCAGGTGGCTATTCCGGGCAGTTCTGTAATTAATCTTTCCTTTAGGTTAAACGATTACCTCTCAGGAGAAGACCTTTTTCTGCATTCGGAAATTACGAGTAGCTCAGTTTATATGCCTGACTTGGTGCGTTTATTTGAGAAAAATATTATTCCTCAGGAAGTTAAAAACCTTAATAGAGTAAATCTTACCGGAGATTTTACAGGATTTTTCGATGATTTTGTTGCTCGGCTGGTTTGCACAACTTCTGCCGGAAAAGTAAATACAGAATTCCATCTTGAAGAAAACAAAGGAAAATACACTTATTCAGGCGCACTTGCAACAGATAAATTAAATCTAGATAAAATACTCGGAATGGAAGGAATAGCCTCTGAGTTAAATCTTACAGGCAAAATTGAAGGAAATGAATTCGATTTCAAAAATATGAAAACGAAACTCGTTTTTTCAACGCATAATGGATCTATTGCTGGTTACGAAATTGACAGCATCGGAGGTGATATTTTGTTGGATAAGCAAACCATTAGCGGTCCATTAGGGATAAAAGATCAATATGGAAATCTGGATGCCTACTTTAATTTAGATTTATCAGATACGATTAAAAAATATGGACTTAAAGGAGATTTTAAAGATCTGGATTTAAAACACTATGGACTTGTTTCAGAACCTATATATCTGACAACCATTCTTGATTTACAATTAGAAGGTGATAGCCTAGATGGATTAAATGGAAAAATTAAACTTTTTGAAACTTACCTAGAAAATAAAACAATTAATAAAACCCTACAGGTACCAAAAGTACTTATCTCAACAACGAACAATACAAGCTCTTCTAAAAATGTAGTTGTTTCCTCTACATTGGGCAAAATGAATATTCATGGTAATTTTTCAATTGCCAATGCCACTAAAAATGCAGAGCGACTTGTAAAAGAAATTACACTTTACATTGCAAATAACACTCTGGAAAGCGAGGCCTATTACAAAACAAAAATTCAGAATGAGGAAGAACTTAAATTTAATATTTCCGCAATTACAGGTAATCCAAATGAATTACTAGCTTTCTTAGGAATACCCATTTTTATAGCTGATTCAACCGAATTAAAAATGGATTTCACAACAGGTTCTGTTGACATTCTTAATGTCAGTCTGGAAAGCAGAGAAATCATGTATGACAGCATCCGCTTTCAGAATCTAGATATAAAAGCCAACATTAATAAAGAAGCTAGTTCTAATACCATTCTTGCTCAAACAGACATTGACATTCGAAATTTAGAAGTAAACAAGAATTTGAGTTTTCAGGATGTAGTTCTAGAACCCATTATCCAGGACAACCTTATTGAGTTTACCTTTAAGGCAAAGCAAAAAGAATATAACAATGAATTGAGGTTTTCAGGTAAAACCGAATTGTTGGAAAACTATTCACATACCAAATTAAATCCCGGAGCTTCTAAAATCTTTATTAAAGACCGGCAATGGACAATAAAAGAAGAAAATGATATATTCTATTATAATGGAGGAAAAATAATAGTAAACGACCTCACCTTTAACAATGCAGACCAAAAAATCGGATTAGACGGAGAAATATCTGATGACCCAATGAAGGAAATGGTTTTATCCATTCAAAAACTTCGAATCAGTACAATAAACCAAATATTTCCAATGGATGAAAATCTTAATGGTATCGTAGATGCAAACTTTAAAGTAGCCAACTTATTTAATAAACCAGTATTTGTTCTGAATTCTTCCATTACCAATCTTCAATACATGGATTTTGAATATGGAACACTCGATATTGGATCAAATTGGAATGAAATTACAGATGTACTTGCCCTGAAGGCATCCCTGACAAGATATGATAAAAATTTACTTAATCTAAAGGGACAATACGACCGTAGAAACAAAGTTTCTCCCCTTTCATTTGATCTGGAATCCTCTGATTTGCCCCTCAATATCCTGCAACCTTTTCTGGAAGGAGTTATCAGTAAAATTTCTGGTGAAGTGGATCTAAGGAAATTCTCCATAACAGGAACACTGGATGAACCAGTCATTGTAGGAACAGGAAATTTTTCAGGAACAAGGTTTAAAGTGGAATATACTCAGGTGAGTTATGTATTCGATGGACAAATTATACTGAATGAAAAAAGTATCAAATTTCCGAAAATCAGAATCTATGATCAGTTCGCCAAACCAAACGAAAGTCAAAACCACTTTGCTGAGTTATACGGATACATTTATCATTCCGGATTTCAGAAATTTAGGTTCGATTTACAATTTGAAGAATTTAAAAATTTCATGGTTTTTAACACAAAATCAAAAGAAAATGAACTTTTTTATGGAAAAACCTTTATCAAAACAGGCATTGCAAGTATAACCGGAAATATAAATCTCATCGAAATTATGGCTGAAATCGAGACGGGTGAAGGAACAGAAATGAGTATTCCGCTTACTGCTTATGAAGAAAAAGAGAGGTTGAGTTATATTCGGTTTATTTCCCCTGAAACTAAAGATTCTATCCACGAATTTCAGTCTGATTTGAGTGGTATAAAATTGGACTTATCTATCAATGCAACTCCTGCGGCTAAAATTCAACTCATCTTCGATGAGAAAGTTGGGGACGTTATTTCTGGAACGGGATATGGAAATATTCAGTTAAATATTTCACCAGCCGGAGAATTCGAAATGTTCGGATTATATGAAATTGAAAAAGGCGATTATTTATTTACCTCCCAAAACCTGGTAAACAAAAAATTCTCCGTTAAAAAAGGCGGGCGCATTTCCTGGAACGGCAGTCCATATGAAGGAATTGTAAATCTGGATGCTATTTATAAACTCCAGGCCAATGCTGCAGACCTTGTTCCGGGAACAGATGGTGTTTCTGGACGCATTCCGGTTGAGGTAACAATGAATCTTACAGGCTCTTTGATGAGCCCACAAATTACCTTGGGAATTAACATCACTCAACAAGATAATCTGCAGGTTACCAGTAAAATAAAAAGTATACAAAGCGATCCCGGAGAATTAAATCGTCAGGCCTTTAGCTTATTGATATTCAACCGATTTGCCCCTAATGCTTCAATCATTGGTGAAACTGGAACAAGTTCTAGCGGTATGGTTGGGCAAGGAGTTAGTGCCTCCCTTTCTGAATTGGTTTCCAATCAGCTGAATTATTGGTTTGCACAAACTTTTAATTCTAACATTAGTGTTAATGTCCGCTCCGAAAATTTCAAAAACCTTCAAGCTGACATTTCAGCTAAATTTTTCAATGATAAAGTAACCGTATATAGAAGCGGCTCGCTTGTTAGCAATGCCAATTCCGATCTTTCGGTGGGAAATATCAGCATTCAAATTCAACTCTATCCTCCTACAAAGCCAAATGCTAAGAAGGTGTATCGCATTAATCCGGGAATTGTAGGTACGGAACTCTTTAATCGTGAGAACAATACTTTTGTTTCCCAAATGAATACCTCAAGGGGAGCTGGTATTTTCTATAAAAAGGATTTTGACAGAATCGAAGAATTGTTTAGAAAATCTCCGGCCATTATTCCGGATAGTTTGCGACAAAGAAAAATGATTCTTAAAGATCCGCCTTTGGAATAATGTAGACATACTGATCTTCTGGTTCACCGGGTTTAAGGCGTACCACTCCGGCCCTGACCAAAAGTATGAGTGCCTCAGAAAGATATCTTTTTTTCATGCCAGGTAAGGATTCCAAATAACTAAACGAGACAGAACCTTGTTCGGCAAGAGTTTTAATAACCCTTGTTTCCGTTTCATTCATTTTTACTAAAACCGGTGCCTGCCGCGAATTACGTTTCATCACTTCAAACATTTCCCTGCTGGCTTTTAGTGTTTTATCTTCATTCCGGATATACACCCAATACTTGCCTTCTTCATCCCTCGCTGCATGTGGTTTGGCTTGGCTTTCAGGAATCTGAGCTTCAATCAACATTTTTCCCTGAATTTCATGGACAATCAGGGTCATTGGCACTTCTGGCTGACAAAAAGCAGAAGCAGCGTTTTCCAGCATATAAATTTCTTCTTCTTCCCGAATGCCGACAATTCTTTTATCATCGGAAACACCAATAAGCAACGTACCCCCATTGGTATTTGCAAAGGCAACGATGGTGCAGGCAATCTTAGACATGGAACTTAGGGTCTGCTTAAAATCAAGGTTTAGACCCTCTCCTTGTCTTAGAAGTTCGTTAATATGCTGAATATGAGGAGGCGGAAACTTGAAGCCCATATCCGGCCTGAATTTTTTATAAATTTACAACAATGGCAGTAATACTGGCCCCTTCTCTGCTTTCGGCAGATTTTGGGAATCTGAACAGAGAGATTGAGATGCTGAATGAAAGCACAGCTCAATGGATTCATTGCGACATCATGGATGGATGGTTTGTTCCAAATATTTCCTTTGGAATACCCGTTTTAAAAGCAGTTTCAAAAATTGCGGTTAAACCTCTGGATGTGCATTTAATGGTGGAGAGACCCGAACGCTATATTTCCGAATTTAGAGATGCCGGAGCCTCCGTTTTATCCGTTCATGCTGAGGCTACTATTCATTTGGATCGTACTTTACATGGCATAAAACAAGCTGGCATGATGACTGGTGTAGCTATCAATCCTTCCACGCCCGTAACTGCTTTATTAGATGTTCTGTACCTAACAGATGTGGTATGTATGATGTCGGTGAATCCCGGATTTGGAGGACAAAAATTTATTGAAAACACCTTTAATAAATTAATTTTACTGAAAGAAATAATAATCAAACATAATTTTCAGACGAAAATAGAAATAGATGGTGGGGTAAGCATTGCAAACGCTGAGGCACTGTACAAAGCTGGTGCAGATATTTTGGTTGCAGGGAATTCTGTTTTTTCACAGAATGATCCTAAAGCTGCTATTTCAGAACTCATTGCTCTTGCCTCATAAAATGGTTTTTACATTTTAAAGTAAACATATGCTAATGAAATCCATTTATTTTGTTTTATTCTTCAGTTTTCTTTTGTTCTGTGGTTCTGCCGAAGCTCAGAATTGTGTTTATAAAGGAAAAATTAAAGACAATGAAAATAAACCTATCGAAGACGTAAAAATTCAGATTAAATCCCTGAGTAAAGCAACTGTTTCGGATGCAAAAGGTGAATTTTCTCTACAACTCGCACCCGGAAAATACAAAGTGCTGTTCAACCATGTCAGCTTTCAATCCTTAAGCTCTGAAATTCAGCTTGCTCCGGGTCAAAAACTGAATGAATACATCGTCATGACAAAAAAGGATGTTTCTCTGGATCAAATTGATGTGACAGATGTCAATAAAACGACTGGAATACAAAGCGGTGATAAAGCATTTATGGAGATTTTCCCCATCAACCCTAAGAAAATCAACGAGATACCAACACCTAAAGCTGATATTGAAAGCCGGTTGACTACACTACCCGGCGTTTCTTCAAACAATGAATTTACCTCACAATATAGGGTTAGGGGTGGTAATTTTGATGAAAATCTTATTTATGTCAATGATATTGAAGTATATCGTCCTTTTTTAATTCGTTCCGGTCAACAAGAAGGACTTGGTTTTACCAATGCAAATCTGGTCAAAGATGTATCTTTTAGTACGGGTGGATTTCAAGCTAAATACGGAGACAAATTATCCTCTGTTTTAGACCTCACTTACCGTGAACCCAATAAATTAAAAGGCTCTGCAGAAATTGGGATTTTGACTACCAATCTTCATGTGGAAGGTAGTAGCAAAAATAAAGAAGACAGTACCCGTGCCGGACGATTTACCTACTTGGCTGGAGCAAGAAGATTTTCAACCAGATACCTGCTTGGTTCTTTGGATTCCAATGGTGATTATCGTCCTTCATTTCAGGATGTTCAGACTTTGTTCACCTTCACTCCAAAAATGTATGTGCCGGAATATAGAATTAAAACAAGAGCAGATGGTACAAGAGACAGCACTTCTTTGCCTCAGGACAGATTAAAATTTAGTCTGTTGCTAACCATGGCAAGAAATATTTATGAGTTCACACCCCAAAACAGAGAAACTTCTTTTGGTACTGTGCAAAATGTGTTGAGATTGTTTGTGGCATTTGAAGGAAAAGAAGAAACAGGCTACCTAACCGGATTAGGTGCATTCACCATTGAACACAAACCCTCCTATCGCTTGAATTTCAAGTACATCATTTCTGCTTTTACTACCAATGAAAGTGAAGTTTTTGATGTTGAAGCAGGATATAGATTAAGTGATGTAAATACCAATATTGGTGGTGATAATTTCAATGATGCTACCTTCGATCGTTCAATTGGAACTTACTATCAACATGCGCGCAACTACCTCACAGCAAGCGTTTTAAGTGCAGAACAAAAAGCAACCTGGTTTGCTGATAAAGCCTTTAAACACAAGGTGAATTGGGGATTCAGAGTACAATACCAACATGTCAATGATGAACTAAAAGAGTGGAATGCAGTGGATTCTTCTGATTATGTTACCATTAAGGAATCCTTCCAATCTAAAACAGATTTTTCATCTATGCGGTATATAGGCTATGCTCAGGATAATTGGAAAATTGCTAAAAATCAGAGACTCATCATTGGTGCCAGATTTAATTACAATGATTTAAATAGTCAATTTTTATTCAGCCCCAGAATTCAATACCTGATAAATCCTCAATTAAAAGATTCAACAAAACAGTTTCAAATACGTTTTGCCACGGGTTTTTATCAGCAGCCTCCTTTTTACAGGGAAATGCGCCGGTTTGATGGAACAGTAAACTTTGATTTAAAAGCACAGACCTCCATTCACTTTATTGCCGGAACTGATTACTCTTTTCATGCCTGGGGAAGACCATTTAAATTGTTTACCGAAGCGTATTATAAATACCTTACTAATCTTGTTCCCTATGACGTAGACAATGTACGAATTCGATATTATGGTGACAATGTTGCCGTTGGATATGCCTATGGCTTAGATATGAAGATAAACGGAGAATTTTTAAAAGGTGTGGATTCTTGGATTTCTGCAGG
>Ga0209598_10004217_pt1 | contig 10617 bp, 9 predicted proteins | sample M_140807_EF_Meta_FD_187317 | JGI IMG/M metagenome (GOLD analysis project Ga0209598, IMG submission 187317) | Freshwater microbial communities from Lake Montjoie, Canada to study carbon cycling - M_140807_EF_MetaG (SPAdes) (version 2) | ecosystem: Environmental > Aquatic > Freshwater > Lake... | reverse complement strand
ATCAGCTCAGCAATAGGGTATTTGCGGTTGAGAGGCACCAAGGTGTCCCTGAGCGCGTCGTTGGGCGCGTGCAAAGAAACCGCCAACGCCACCGGACAATCTAGCGCCAAACGGTCGATCATGGGAACCACGCCGGAAGTGGAGACAGTCACGCGACGGCGAGACAAACCATAAGCATGGTCACTGAGCATGACGCGCAGAGCGGGCAAAAGGGCATCGTAATTTTGCAAAGGCTCGCCCATACCCATCATCACCACATTGGTGATCACTCGTTCGGGTGTGGCGCCCGAGGTTTGGAGCTCTCGACGCAAAAAGTGCTCGGCAAACCAAAGCTGGAACACCATTTCACCCGTGGTGAGGTTGCGGCTGAAGCCTTGGTGGCCCGTGGAGCAAAAGCGGCACCCTACGGCACAGCCCGCTTGCGAGGACACACATAAGGTGCCTCGATCGTCTTCAGGAATAAACACGGTTTCCACCGCGTTGCCTGCGCCGACATCAAACAGCCATTTGATCGTGCCGTCAGTAGACCGGTGATCACTGACGACTGGCAAGGCAACCAAGTCGCAGTGTTGCTCCAGCTGGAGCCTGAGCGTTTTGGCCAAATCGCTCATCTCTGCAAAGTTGATGGCGCCCTTTTGGTGGATCCAGCGAAACAGCTGGGTGGCTCGAAAAGGCTTTTCGCCCCACTGCTCACACATATGGGTCAACCCTTGCAAGTCAAAGTCAAGCAGATTGACTTTCATATTCAGGGCTGACTCCTTGCCGGTGTTCCGGCGCTATAAATTAGCGTGAATAAATATTGAGACCGGGAAAGAAAAAAGCCACTTCAGCCGCTGCGGTTTCTGGGGCGTCGGAGCCGTGAACGGCATTGGCGTCAATGCTGTCAGCAAAGTCTGCACGAATCGTGCCGGCCGCTGCTTTTTTAGGGTCGGTAGCACCCATCAATTCGCGGTTTTTAGCAATGGCGCCTTCGCCTTCAAGGGCCTGAATCATCACAGGGCCCGAAATCATGAAGTCCACCAAGTCTTTGAAGAAAGGACGCTCTTTGTGAACACCGTAAAAGGCTTCGGCTTCTAGACGGGAAAGGTGGGCCATACGCGCAGCTACCACCTTCAAACCGGCGGCTTCGAAACGGGCATAAATTTGGCCAATGACATTCTTGGCAACTGCGTCAGGCTTGATGATGGATAGGGTGCGTTCAATGGTCATGAGGTGATCCTGAGAGTGAAGAAGGAAGCAATGGGTGCAGCTCAATTTGCTGCAACCACAAAACTTTTAGATTTTAGCTTAGCGGGGACCGCGTCCGCCGCCGCGGCGAGACCCACCGGGCCCACCTGATCCCCCACGTCGGGGACCGCCGCCTGCAGGCCCTTGCCGTTGGCGGTTGAAGCTGTCTGCCCCAATGTAGCCCAGAGAGGTTTTCATGGGGTCTGGCTGGGCACCGTTAGGTGAGCGGTCGCCGCTGCGCTCGACTGGCCGATCGCCAAAAGGGGCATTTCTGCGTTTAGATCCGGCCTTAGCGCCGCCCAAACCCGGCTGGTACAAAGGATCTGGCTGCTTCGGAGCGGCAGACTTGGGTTTGCGGTTTCGGGCACCGGGCCCACGACGCACCCCTGGATCTTGGCGGTTAGGGCGTGGCATGTTGGGGTCGCCCAAACCTTCGCCATCAGCACGAGATTCAGTACCCGGGTTAGAACCTGGGGCGCCTCCATGGGCTCTACCGGCACCTGCAGCGCGCATCAGTGCCCGAATGTCTGACTCATCAAGCTCCATCCAAGCGCCTCGTTTGAGCCCGCGTGGCAACACCATGGCGCCATAGCGAATCCGAATCAAGCGGCTCACGGCGTGTCCCACCGATTCGATCATGCGCCGCACCTCACGATTGCGACCCTCGCTGATGGTGACGCGGTACCAGCAATTGGAGCCTTCGCCACCGCCTTCTTCTATCGAGCCAAATTGGGCCATGCCATCTTCGAGCTGCACGCCATCAAGCAGCTTCTGACGCTCTTGTTGGCTTAAAGCACCCAACACCCTTACCGCATATTCACGCTCTAAACCAAAGCGTGGATGCATGAGCTTGTTGGCCAAATCGCCCGAACTGGTGAACAACAACAAACCTTCGGTGTTCAGATCCAAGCGGCCCACGGACTGCCATTTGCCTTGGTGCAATTTGGGCAATTTGCGAAACACGGTGGGGCGGTTTTGAGGGTCGTCATGGGTGACGACTTCGCCAGCTGGCTTGTGGTACGCAATCACACGTGCGGGCGGTGGGTCGATGCGGATCCTGATGGGCTTGCCATTGACCTTGATTTGATCGCCAAACTGAATGCGCTGTCCAATGTGGGCGGGCTCGTTGTTGACCGAAATCCGGCCTTCCAGTATCAGTTGCTCCATTTCCAAGCGAGAGCCCATGCCCGCCTGAGCCAGCACCTTGTGCAACTTGGGGCTTTCGGGCATGGGTGCCAAAACGCGCTTCAAAATAGGCTCGGGCACCTCTTGAGATTCTTCTTCATCAAAGCGACCCGTGACCACATCGTCAAAACGAATGACGGACTCTTGTGGAACAGCAACGGGTTGGTCGGGTGCGGCTGTTTGAGGTTCGTTGTTTTCGGGCTGCTCAGGGAGGTCTTGGGTCATGTGGGGTTTCCGCTGAGCTCAAAAGGCTCGTGATCTTCAGTTAATGGGGGCGCCAAATCCACTTCAGGACTCAAGCTTTCCAGCAATTTGTCTTCAAATTGAGCCGGGTTCATAAGGGGCAGCTGGTCCAAAGATGCCAGCCCCAAATCGTCTAAGAATTGTTTGGTGGTGGCATAGAGTCCGGGGCGACCAGGGGCTTCTCGGTGCCCAATCACTTCCACCCAACCTCGGTCCTCAAGCTGCTTGAGCAACAGCGAATTGATGGTGACGCCCCGAATGTCTTCCATATCTCCACGAGTCACGGGCTGCTTGTAAGCAATGATGGCCAGAGTTTCCAAAGTGGCTCGGGAGTAGCGCGGCGGTTTTTCAGGGTGCAAACGGTCCAAGTAAGGCCGCATATCGGGGCGGCTTTGAAAGCGCCAGCCCGTTGCCACGCACACCAGCTCCACGCCTCGAGGCTCCCATTCCATTTGCAGCTCACCTAATAGGTCGCGCAAGGTATCGGCACCCAACTCGTCGTTAAAGAGCACGCGCAAATCTTTTACCAGCAAGGGCTGTTGAGAACAAATCAGCGCGGTTTCAAGAATGCGCTTGGCATCCGCCGTATTCATGATGGTCTATAGGAATCAAGGTGCATCTGGAGCGATGCAATAATCAATGAGGCAGTGGGTACAGCGTCAGCGCCCCTTAGGACGGCGGCAATTCGAAGTCAAAGTTCGACTTTGCCATAACTGTTTTCAGTCAAATTCATTGTAGCCCAGCCCAAGTTGCGCCATGGCCAACGCAAAATCTGGGGGCACCTTGGACTGAAATTGCATGGCTTCATGGGACACGGGGTGCGCAAATGCCAGTCGAAACGCATGCAAAGCTTGTCGACTCATACCCGCCAGGGATTGACCGCCATAGAGCTCGTCCCCAACCAGCGGGTGGCCGATAGACGACATGTGCACCCGAATTTGATGGGTTCTGCCCGTGTGCAAACTGCACTGCACCAAGCACACATCGGACGTGGACTCCAAACACTCCACTGTGGTTTTAGCGGTTTTACCGGGCTGCCTTTGCAAGTCCACCACGGCCATGCGCAGACGGTTTTTAGGGTCGCGCCCCACAGAAGCCTCAACATCGCGAAACATACGGCCTGCCCATGATCGGTGGGCAATGGCCAAGTACTGGCGACGCACATCGTGCACTGAAATCAGGGCAGACAACGCGTCCATGGCGGTTCGGCTGCGCGCCACCACCATCAAACCACTGGTGTCTTTGTCTAGCCGGTGCACGATGCCTGCGCGAGGCAGGTCACAGGCACGAGAGTCGCGAGCAAGCAAGGCATTTAAAAGCGTGCCGCTCCAGTTTCCGGGCGCGGGGTGCACCACCAAACCCGCAGGCTTGTTAATGACCAACAGATGTGCGTCCTCAAACACCACATCCAAATCCATGGCTTGGGGCACAAAGGCCTGAGACATGGGCGTGGGCTGCAGTTCTACGGTGCCTTTTTGGCCGAGCTTCACGGTCATTGAGGGCTTGGTCCAAGCCACGCCTTGTGACGTCACACATCCACGGACAATCAACTGCTGAAGATAACTTCTGGAAAACTCTGGAATGATCAGCGCCAAAGCCCGATCCAAGCGCATGCCGTGGTGGCCCACTTGCATTTCCCATTCACGGGTTTCCGAAACGCTGAGGCTTTCGGACAGATCGATGGGGTCTTCTTCTGAAATGTCGGCCGATATAATGTTTTTCAATGTTTCCAATTCCAAGGCCTTATGTGCTTCGTCGTTCATTATCGGACTCTGGCCGCACCTCTTTTGACACCCTTCACACTCCACAGCACATGCTGAACATCCCTCAGCTCCCCATGCTGTTAAAAAGTTATCGCTTGCTGGTTCAGCTAGCAAGCCTTTTGGTTTGTATAGGACTGAGCAGTTTGATGTCGGGCTGCGCCACTAAAGAAGTGGATCCCACCGCTGGCATGAGCCCTGAAAAAATCTATGCCGACGCCAAAGAAGACGCGAGCATGGGCGCATACGACAAAGCCATCAAGTTGTTTGACAAGGTCGAAGGCAGAGCAGCGGGCACTCCTTTGGCGCAACAAGCTCAAATTGACAAAGCTTTCGCACACTACAAAAACCAAGAACCGGCTCAAGCCATTGCCACGCTAGATCGGTTTATCAAACTCAACCCCGCAAGCCCTGCTCTGGATTACGCCCTGTACCTCAAAGGCTTGGTCAGCTTTAACGATGACCTTGGTGTTTTTTCAAAAATCACCCAGCAAGACTTATCTGAGCGCGATCAAAAAGCAGCCAAAGAATCTTTTGATGCTTTTAAAGAGCTGCTCACACGTTTCCCTGAATCGAAATACGTGCCAGATGCTCAACTGCGCATGGGTTACATCATCAATTCTCTGGCCCAGTACGAGGTGCATGTGGCTCAGTACTACTTCAACCGTGGGGCTTTTTTAGCCGCCGTGAACCGAACTCAGCAGGTCTTGGCCGACTACCCCGGCGCACCTGCCAATGAAGACGCCTTGTTTGTGTTGATGAAGTCCTATGAAGCTTTGGACCTGAAACAACTTCGAGACGACACGCGCCGCATTTTGGAAAAAACTTTCCCTAAAAGTGAATACTTGACCCTGGGCTATAAAAAGAAATACAGCCCGTGGTGGAAGCTTTGGTAAAAAGGTTGGGGCTGATTAGAGATGATCACCTCAGCTCAATCACTGCTCGCCAGTTCTTCAAGCCAAGTCTCTAATTCTTGGGACTTCCGAATAGCCTTCATAGGCTCTAGGGCTTTCAACATCCGGCGTCCGTAAGACATGTTTTGGAGCCTCACATCTCCAATCACCAACGCACCACGGTCTGAAATACTTCGAATCAAGCGCCCTGCCCCTTGCTTAAGTGCGACGGTTGCTTCTGGCAAAAAGTAATGTTGAAAGGCATTGCGCCCGTCAGCCTCCAGGCGTTGGCTTCGGGCCCTAACCAAGGGATCGCTTGGAGGCGGAAAAGGCAATTTATCAATCACCACCAGTTGCAAGGCCTTGCCGGGGATGTCTACACCTTCCCAAAACGAGGCTGATGCCACCAAAATTCGCCCTAGGGTCACTTGGGGTACATGTTCAAATGGCTCACCCCTAAAGCGCTGCAGCAGCTCATTTCTAGAACCAGTGCCCTGCGCTAAGACTTCTAAACCATCCAACGCGCTTGAATGTTGCCTGAGCACCTGAGCAATCTGTTGCACCGCACGCAATGTGGTGGTCAACACCAAGGTGCGGCCCTTCAAAATTCGCGCCCAAGCCAACACTTTCAAAGCCAGTTGTTGAGCGTGCGTAGGGTCTGAGGGTGCCGGTAAGTCCAGCGGCACATAAAGCTTGGACTGAACTGCATAGTCAAAGGGGCTGGGCACCCGCAACACCTGTGCATGCTGAAGCCCACAGGGCACGGTAAACCAAGTCAACGCATCATCGTCACCCAATGTGGCCGAAGTGAAAATGAGCGTTCTGGATGACTCAGGGTCTTTCAACAAATGGTCTTGAAACACTTGAGCCACATCCAGAGGTGATTCAATCAAACGCACCTGAGGTCCTACATCCACCCAGCGCACTTTTTCGGTTGGTGCCGGGTTGATAAAAAGCTGAACGATGTCTATGCATTGTTCTAAACGCTCAAACAAACGCACAAAGTCAGGGGCAACCTCCAAAAAAACCTGGATAGCCTGATGCAAAGTTTTCAATTGATGGAGCAGTTGCTCCAATGCCGAACACCACAACCCATGGGCCACACCTTCAGGTGCAACACCTGTCCAGCTCACACGAGAAGCTGTCCCAAATTTAGAACCTAAGCCCTTGCTTGAGGGCTGAAACACCGAACGCAAGTGGTCAATAGCGTGATCCAACTCGGAGCTTAAGTCCGGCCAGTTGGCTGCGCCACGCGCCCACTGATGTCCGCACGCCAACACGTCTCGGGCCAACTCCCACAACTGGCTGGTAGAGAGCTGTCGTCCCAAAAACTGCACGCCGATGTCGTTGAGTTGGTGGGCTTCATCAAACACCATCACTTGCGATGAGGGCAACAATTCGGCCATGCCCGATTCACGCACATTTAAGTCGGCAAAGAAGAGGTGGTGGTTGACCACCACCACGTCGGCATTCATCGCCTCGCGTCGAGCCAAGTTCACATGGCAATCCGACGCTTTGGGACAACTGGCACCCAAGCAGTTGTCTCGCGTGGAGGTAATCAGAGGCACTAAACCTGAGTTTTCATCCAGGGCAGAAAGCTCTGCCAAATCTCCGGTCCGGGTGCGCTGTGCCCACAACACAATTTTGGATAAGGCCACGGACTGCCTTGGGTCAGAACCCGGCGCCCCCTGCATGGCTCGCTCCAAGCGGTGCACACACACATAGCTGCCCCGCCCTTTAAGAAGCGCCATGCGCACAGGCAAGCCCAACAAACGCGTTAACCCGGGAAGATCGCGGTCAAACAACTGGTCTTGCAGGGTTTTGGTGGCTGTGGAGATCATGACGCGCTTGCCACTCAGCAATGCAGGCACCAAATATGCAAAGGTTTTACCGACTCCAGTGCCCGCCTCCACCACCAAGGCGCCACCTGCCTCAATGCGCTCGGCAATCGCCGCTGCCATTTGAGTTTGGCCTTCTCGCGGCCTGAAGCTCTCGCTGCTGTTGTGCAGCAAGCCTTGATTGGCAAACACATCCTGAACGAGTTGCGCCAGCGCCATCAGCCTTAACGAGTGGGACCTGTAGTAGTAATGTCCCGATCTTGCTTGTCTTGGAGCCGCTGCTCAAGCCTATCTAAGGCGTCTACACCACGGCGTTTGCGACCCTCATCGTTGATCAACACTTCTTGGCGACGTAAGTCTTCCATCACGACGCGTTTCTGTATCCGAAGTTCGCGCAAACAGGCATTGACTGCAAACTTTTGGTAACACAGCCGCTGCTGCGCCGCATACACCCGCTCATGGTCGGCACGGGCTTGCTCTATGCGCTGGATCAGCACTTCTAAATCCAGTTGCTGCGGGCCTTCGGGCAGTCCGTCTGCAGTTGCTGCCCAAGATGGGCTTAAAAAGCACAAACCGCCCATGACGACCAAAGCCAAGCACTTCAAACATTGGCCAAAGCACTTGAGTCCCAAGCACATTGAATTCTTTGCAAAGATGAGACTCATGTCAGCCGAGTATTGACCAAACGACGGTCTAGGGCCAAAAACTCTTGCGACTGCATTTCGTTCAGGCGCGATACGGTTCGGGGAAACTCATGCGCCAAAGGGCCTTGGGTATACAACTCTTCGGGTGGCACTGCAGCCGACATGATGAGCTTGACTCTGCGGTCGTACAGCACATCCACCAACCAGGTAAAGCGTCGGGCCTCAGAAGCCATATTTACAGGCATGTGCGGCACATGGCTGAGCATCACAGTGTGGAACTGAGAGGCCAGCTCTAAATAATCGTTTTGAGAACGCGGGCTACCACACAGCACCCTAAAGTCAAACCACACCACGCCACCGGCTTTGCGCCGCGCTCGAATCTCACGCGACTCAATGCGCAATATGGGGTTTTCATCCGCAGATTCGGCCAATTGATTGAAGGCTTCATTCATGGTGGCGTCAGCTTGGGGACCTAAAGGGGTATGGTAGGTGGTCACCAACTCAAGAGTCCGTCGACGGTAATCGGTACCGTTGTCCACATTGAGCACCTCGAGCTTTTGATTGAGCAACTCAATGGCGGGCATGATGCGGTCGCGGTGCAAGCCGTTGGGATAGAGGTCATTGGGTTTGAAGTTGGACGTGGCCACAAAACCCACTTGGTTTTCAAACAATGCAGCCAAAAGCCTGTGCAAAATCATGGCATCTGTGATGTCGGCCACATGAAATTCATCAAAACAAATCAGTTTGAACTTCAGTGCCATGCGCTCTGCAAGCGCATTAAGAGGATTGACAGTGCCTTGAAGGTCCGCTAATTCGCGGTGCACTTCACGCATGAATTCATGAAAATGCAATCGCGTTTTACGTTTGAGCGGCACCGCGTTGTAAAACAGATCCATCAAAAAGCTTTTGCCGCGCCCCACGCCGCCAAACAAATACACCCCCTGAGGAATATCAGGATGGTTTAAAAACTTTTTAACAGCGTTCGAACGCTTGACCTTGTACTCACCCCATTCGGTGGCACAGCGGTCTAAAGCTTGAACAGCGCGAAGCTGAGCGGGGTCACTTTGGTAACCCCGTTGCTTCAGCTCTGCTTGGTAAGCCTCTAAAACAGACGACAAACGCTGTGCCTTAGAAGTTCAAAGTGCGCTTATCCACAGCCAGAGCAGCTTCCTTGGTGGATTCACTCAATGAGGGGTGTGCGTGACAAATGCGGGCAATGTCTTCGCTGCTGGCCCTAAATTCCATGGCCATCACACATTCGGCAATCAGCTCGCTGGCCATCGGGCCCACAATGTGGACACCCAAAATTTCATCGGTCACTGCGTCTGCAAGCATTTTGACCATGCCCGTGGTGTCGCCCAAAGCGCGTGCACGGCCATTGGCTAAAAACGGAAAAGTGCCAGCCTTGTAAGCACGGCCACTGGCCTTGAGCTGCTGCTCGGTTTGGCCTACCCACGCAATTTCAGGACTGGTGTAAATGACCCAAGGTATGGTGTTGAAGTTCACATGGCCATGTTGGCCCGCCATACGCTCGGCAACCGCCACGCCTTCTTCTTCGGCCTTGTGGGCCAGCATAGGTCCGCGCACCACATCACCCACCGCCCAAATACCGGGCACGGAGGTGCGGCATTCTTCATCCACCACCACCGCGCCACGCTCGTCCAACTTCAAACCGACAGCTTCCGGTTTTAAACCAACGGTGTTGGGCACGCGACCAATAGACACAATGAGCTTGTCCACTTCTAAAGCAATGGACTCACCCTTGGCGTTTTTGTAGGCCACATGCACTTCAGTGTGCTTTCCCTTTTTAGCCAGCGTGATGTCGCCCACTTGAACACCGAGTTCAATTTTCAAGCCTTGCTTGTCAAATGCCTTCTTGGCCTCTTTGGCAATTTGTTCATCTACTGCACCCAAGAATGTGGGCAAGCCTTCTAAAACTGTGACTTCCGCGCCCAAACGACGCCAGACAGAACCCATTTCAAGACCAATCACGCCAGATCCAATAAGGCCCAAGCGCTTGGGCACAGCGCCAATGCGCAAAGCACCATCGTTGGACAAAATATGTTCTTCGTCAAAAGGTGCACTGGCCAAAGCTCTGGCATTAGAGCCCGTGGCCACCACCACCTGTTTGGCGGTGATCTGCTGAGAGTTGGCGCCACTGAATTGAATACCAAAACCTTCTGGTCCAGAGGACACAAAAGATCCGCGGCCATGCAAGAAGGTCACTTTGTTCTTTTTAAACAGATACAAAATGCCTTCGTTGTTTTGCTTGACCACCGCGTCTTTGCGGCCAATCATGCGATCCACGTCCAGCGAAATACCTTTGATGTCAATACCGTGGTCTGCAAAATGGTGGTTGGCTTGTTCAAAATGCTCTGAAGACTGCAACAAGGCCTTAGAGGGAATGCAACCCACGTTGGTGCAAGTACCGCCTGGGGCCGGGCCCCCAGCGGCATTTTTCCATTCATCAATACAGGCCACATTCATGCCCAATTGCGCGGCGCGAATGGCGGCAATGTAGCCCCCAGGGCCCGCGCCAATGACCACCACGTCAAACGTTTTGTTCATGGTTGGTCCTTAAATGTCAAACAACAAACGGGCAGGATCTTCAAGAGCCTCTTTCATGGCCACCAAGCCCAGAACGGCCTCACGGCCGTCGATGATGCGGTGGTCATAGCTCATGGCAAAGTAGTTCATCGGGCGCACGACCACCTGGCCGTTTTCGACGACGGCGCGGTCTTTGGTCGCATGCACGCCCAAAATCGCCGATTGGGGCGGGTTGATGATGGGCGTGGACAGCATGGAGCCGAAAGTGCCGCCATTAGAG
>Ga0209598_10004213_pt1 | contig 10621 bp, 7 predicted proteins | sample M_140807_EF_Meta_FD_187317 | JGI IMG/M metagenome (GOLD analysis project Ga0209598, IMG submission 187317) | Freshwater microbial communities from Lake Montjoie, Canada to study carbon cycling - M_140807_EF_MetaG (SPAdes) (version 2) | ecosystem: Environmental > Aquatic > Freshwater > Lake... | reverse complement strand
GCAGAATGCCGGGCGCGGTGGAGCGGGTCTTTACTGTGATGTGTTTTGGTGCGTATTGGGTGATGGAGGCTTCGGATGTGGCAGACGAGGGTGACGGTGTGGTCCCTGCGATCTTCTCTGAAACGAGGACTTGTCGGGCCGGGTCCCAGTCGGCCGCGCGAAGCTGCTGGAGGGTTTGTGCGTCGCTGAGGCCGGTCTGCCAATCGGTGTAGAACTTCGCACGAGGTAGCGCGCCGGTAAATTCCAAGACCGCGAAGGGTCCCGTTTCGGACGCGGTAGCCGTGAGCAATTGCACCATGTCGGCGGTGGCGGTTGAAGCGTTGGGGGGCGTGACTCCCGGCTTGAGGCCGAGGCCGAAGGGCATCTTCAGGCGGATGCGCTTCTGGACGGGGTCCACCATGCCGTTGAGTTGGTCGACCACCTCCTTAGATCCTAGGATGTATCGGGTATTGGTGAGCTGCCATAGGCGGCCGACCAAGGGCAGGTTGCTCTGATTGTCGAGCAGGCCCAGCGCGCCAAAATAGGCCGTCTCCAGCTCGGGCACACGGGGCATCTGGGAGATGTCCAGAGACTGGATGTTGAAATACTGGAACTGGTTTTCTAGCCATTCTTTCTGCAGGTAGGTCCAAGACAGGGTAGACTCGCCCCCAACGAGCGGGCCTTGCCGGTGCGGATCGAGGAAGGCGGTCACGCGCTGTTCCCAGGGTTTGTCCTTGAGCAAATCCAACACCGGGTTGGACTGATAGCGGGTCACCCAATCGTAGTACTTCACCCAGGGCGTATTGGCCCGATACAGGTCTACTACCAGCACGGTACCTAGCAGCATCCAGCCAATCCGGGCCCGGGTGCCGTTGAAGAATCCGGTGATCATTCCCCCAACCAGTGCTAGGGAGATCGCGAAAAATCCGAGAGCCTTCCACGCTTCGCCGATGGAGAATTCGGCGGTGGCCGGAGGCCCCATCTGGAACTCAATACCCCGCAGGTGGGATTTTAGTTCAGCCGCACCTCCCGCGTAATTGAGGGCTCCTACTGCTGCGATCGCAAAGCAGGCCACGGCACCGAAGACCCAGTTGACCTCGCCCGGGGCGGCCGTCTTTCTCCAGCTGGCGAACTGATCCTTCCAGCCGCCCAGGCGTTCCTTGCCCGAGGCCAGGGATCCCCGCGCGATGGCTTCGAGGCCGTAGGCGAAGAGCACCCACAATGCGAGGTGCATCACGTGCAGAAACTTGGAGGGGATGCGGATGGTCGAGAGGTAAGGGATAGCGAAAAAGATCCGGTAAAACGGAGCGAAGTGACCCCAGGACAGAGCCAGCGAACCGGTTGCCACGGCGACCCAGAACCACACCATCCGGCGCTCTTGTTGCGAGTATGGAGACTGTTTTTTGCGCAGTGAAGTGGCCGCGGCGTAGCTCGCCACGAGCACCACCAAAATACCGGCATACTCACCGGCCCCGCTCCATCGACCCTTGGACGTTCCGTCAAAGCCCACCGCGCCCCAGTAGGCGCCGCCGTCCGGGCTGTCCATGCGGTAGCCGAAAAGTCCCGGCACGACAATCCGTAGAGATTCCACCGGCGGCAGACTAATCGCCGTGGCAAACTGCCACCGCTGCGCCTCGCTCTCTCGCGTCTGGGACATGCCCGAGACGCCGATGATTTGGGTGCTGACCAGGGCGTGGATGGCGTGGGCAGCGATCCAGCCGGCGAAAATCACCACGACCGTCAGTCGCATTGCCGCATTGAGCAGTTTTTTGGGCGTTTCGGTGGCTTCCGACCAGCACTGCCAAGTCACGAAACCAGCCACGTAAAGGCTCAAAATAGCACCGATGTCGCCGCCTTCGCTCACGTTCAGGCCGGTCGCCAAGCCTGCGGTCGCCAGAGCAAGCCAGCGGCGCCATCCCGATTCTTGTCCCGATAGGGCCGCGAGGGCGAGTAGCGTGAAGCCCAGTGAGAAGGCTTTGGCGGGCAGTCCCCAGCAGGCGTAGGACACCGGGTTCGATGCCAGGGCCGCGGCGATGCCAGACAGGATGGCCACCTCGCTGCGGAACCCGAGGCGTCGGACGAAAAACCAGCAACTGAGGCCCAGGAAGACCAGGGACAACGGCACGTAAAACTTGGCCACGAAGAGTGCACTCCCCACAAGCGAACCGAGGATTTGCGACAGGTTGGGGGTAGCTCCCAGCATGGCCGACCCGACCCAGTTAAGGTCTTGCCAGAATCCAAGGAACGTTCCGGGAAGCCTTCCGGCCTCGGCGTGCAGCGCGCCGAGGGGCGCGTCATTGGCGAAGAGGACGAATTCCGGCAGGAGGCTCTTCCAAAAGAGGGTGCTCACGGCCCCCAGCAGGACGATCCAGGCCAATAACAGTGGCCGGAAACGACCCAGTCCCTTCAAGGGCTCGGCAGACGGTGAAGGAGAGGTCGTTTTCATCGATTCGGGGAGTCGTTACGGGTCGCGGGATGGGAGCCGAGGAGTCGGTCCCTAAAAAAGACGGCCAGGCGTCCCAGCCACCAGTGCCAGGGCCGGATTAACCCCCGAGCCATGTCTCCGATGGCTTCAGCGTAGGCAGCATCAACGGGGCGGGCCATTTGTTGTTTCACAACCGAACGTGCCGCGAACAGGCACTGGATGCGTTGGCTCCAAACCCATCGGCTCATGGCGCCTACGGGTGCCCACTGGGCGATTTGCTTCATGGCCCTTAGTTCGTCGGCCACCCAGTTTTCCAGTCGGCGCGAATTGGCGGTTGTTGCGCTGCCGCCATGGTGTCGGATTTGGCAGAGTATTTCTGTCCGTTCGGCCAGTCGGGACGAGTGACGGGCCCAGTTGGCGTAGAACACGCAGTCTCCTACCTGGGGATAGTCCAGAGGGAAGAGGCATGGGGCCGGTTTTCGGTCGGTCTTGAGTAGGACGGAGCCGCAGAAGATGGTCTGCAACTGGCCTTGTTGCCCGACAAAGTCGAGCAACCGGATCGGGTGGACTTCGGGCCGTGGTGGTGACGGTTGTTCCGGCAACAATCGTCCTGAGGCGTCGATCTTTTCGGTCAATGACCAAGCCATGGCCGGGGCGGTCGAATCTTTCAGCGTGGGGGCCAGTTTTTTTAGGAAGTCCGGCAGCACAAGGTCGTCGGCCAGGAGGATGTGCAAGATGTCGGTTTCAACCGCTAGGTCGAGGCACCGGTTTAGGTTACCGAAGAGGCCCTGATTTCGTTCGTTGCGACGGAGTTCTCCCTGCAAGCGTGGGTGCTCTGCAAAGAAACTGGCAACCAGTTCCGGGGTGCCGTCGGTGGAGACGTCATCAATCACCACCACCCGATCGGGAGGTGTGGTCTGGGCAGCCAAAGAGTCCAACGTGGCCCGCAGGTAGCGGGCCCCGTTGTAGACCGGGATGACTGTAAGGATTTCGGACACGTCAAAGGAGGGGACCACAGGCCCCGTGGCCGGGGAAGTCTCCAATTGCTTGCCGCCGTTGGATCCCGTTGGGAATCGACGGGTAATGCTTAGTTCGTCGTCTGAGGCTGCAGGATCACCGGGGAGCCGGCGTGCCGTGCTGGTACCCCGCGGACGTCCTTGATCGCCAACAGGTTGAAGGCGTGCTGGGGTCTCGAGTTGATCCTCAGGAGGAGCGTTGCCAATTCCTCGCAAATCGTGCCCCCGGGAAAACTGAGGGTTGGTTCGGCCATGTAGCCCCTGAAATACCTCGTGCCGGTGGTTCCGTGCACCGTGTAGCCTAATGCCTCAAAGTCCTGTGGATACCAACCCGATAGGTGTCGTTGGTGCGGGTTGCCGTATTCGGGTCCCTGGGGCACGAAGCCGTGAGGAGTCTCAAGGATTATGTATTTGTTGGTGATGGCTTCACAGGCCCTCAGTAGTTCGAAACCGAGATGTCGCGGAAGGTGTTCGATGACCCCGTAAAGCCCGACGAGATCAGCCTTCCTTGGCAGGCCTACTTTCTCCAGCAGGGACCCGATGTCCTCTGTGAGGATGTTCGCCTGCACGTAGTGGTCATGAAGATTGAGTTCCTTGGACAAACGGATCGATACGAGGTCGCTGTCGATACCGATGGTCAGGACCGATGGTCGGAACTGGCTCAGGTGCGAATTGCAACCGCACCCGATATCGATCGCGGACTTTACCTCGCCGCCGGCGATTAGCCCTGCGGTAAAATCGGACGCGTTCTTCGGGCGGAGGACTTCTCGTAGCGACATAGTTTCTGGGAGACAACTGACGATGTCCGCCAACGCTTGACTTGTCGAGTTCCGGTGCTTTGGGTTGGACCCTCGGTTAAAACCCGGTTCGGAGCCATTGGGAGGCGGTCTTTTGGACAGTTCCCAGCGAGAACGATGTTCACAGCTCAGGACGGGTTTGTTCATCTTCGAAAACTGGCCGCGTCTCGGTCCAGTGAAGGAAGATTCCCAGAGTGCCGGGCCCCGAATGCGCGGACTCTTCTCGGCGACTCAACCTGCCGGAACCGAGGGTAACGTCGTACCAAGCCACCCTCTGAGTTCCCGGAGTTGGTCGCCTAGGGGCGGGCAGAGCAGGTCGGGCGTCAGGGTTCGTATCACGGGCTGAGGTGCTGCCTCGGGGTGGATTTCGATGGGCCAATCCCAGGTGTCTCCGATGAGCCTCAGGACCTCGGCCTTGTGGATCGGCGGCCAGATGCCGGGCTGACAGACCGGTTCTGGGGATCGAGCTTCCAGAAGTCCTCGGCAGATTTGTGCCCACTGGAGCGTGGTGATTCCATTCCAGACGTGGTTGACGAAGCCTCGAACAGGCCCGCGCTGGGTGAGGAACCAGCCCATGAGACTTCTCGGGGCGGCAGCCCGCAGTTCGGGGCCCAGGATCGAGCATCGGATGACGAGCCCCCCGGCCGACCGCACCCGAAGTTCGGCTTCCCACTTGGACTTACCGTAGTCGTCGGTGGCATCCGCGAGTTCCCCAGTCTGCCGGGCCGGCAAATCGGATCGGAAGATCCCGTCAGTGCTGGCCTGAATGAACCGGGCGCGACTTCCTTGCAGGCATTCCAGGGACAATTCCACCAGGCGGATGTGGGTGTCGATAAGTGCCTGGGGTGGCGATCCAGCCCGAATCCCGATGCAATTAATTACCGCCTCGGGATCCGTGATTCGGAGCGATTCGATGAATCTGGCCGGCGAATCTGGATCGAAACGAGGTTCCGGGGTTTGGACCGAATGCCCCGCCTCGGTCAAGAAGCGGGCGACGACATGTCCCAGCATGCCAGAAGCACCCAGTACAGTGACTCGCATTAAGCCTCCCCGAAGGCGGTCAACCATTCCCAAGAGTGACCGGGATATTTACGAACAATGTCATCCCGATGATTCCAGGCGGTGACCAGGCAGGCGACCGGCGGGTGCTGTATCATCTCGGCCGGAGTCACGATGGGTGTCTCGGTTTGGGGGATAAATTTTCCGCACCGCAGCGGCGACTCATCGACGATGTAATTAAAGCGCAAGTGCCGGAGTTGGTTCAGGTAGACATTGGCGCGACCGGCGGCCCCGTAGGCGGCAATGGGACGGCCTTCCTGGAGAAGGCGCTCAAGCCTCCGTGCGGCTGGGGTCTCAGCACGGCGGTCATAGGCGCGTTGGATGTCATCCAGACCGAACTCCGACTCCAATGCCTGGCTTGAAATTCCGGTCGCCGAGGGGTCCCGGCGGAAGCGCACTCGCAGCAATCCTCCATGCAGCGGGGTTCTGAGGGTGGCCTCATGGGTGAAGCCCAATCGGCAGACGCAGCGGATCAAGGCTGATTCGCTCCATTCAACCTTGTGTTCGTGATAAATGGTGTCCCATTGCCCGCCGCTCAGAGTCGCAGCGAGGTCGTGGACTTCGACCCAGAAATGTCCGCCCGTTCTGAGAGCTAAGGCAGCCCCGGCAAAGACTTCCCGAAGATCCGTAATATGTGCCAGGCAGTTGGATCCGGAGAGCACATCCACCGATGCCTCCAGTCCGTTGTCCCGGACCACCTCCGGCGTGAACGGGCGATTGACCAGACGCCATGAAGCGGCGGCCCCCGCGCGCCTCGACACGTCGCTGGGATCCACGCCGATGCGCCGCCAACCCGGGGGAAGTTGATTGAGCAGGACTCCGTCATTGCACCCGATCTCCAGATAGGTCAGGGCCGACTCCTTGCCATAAAATGACGCGAGAATATCGGAGAAACCAATGAAGTGTCGAACGAGGCCTGGCACCGTCGATGAGGCGTAGTTGTATTCCTCGTAGAGTTGGGCTCCGGAGATGTCCTCAGCCACTTGGACGGCTCCGCAACAGGAGCATCGCATCCAGGTCAGCGGGAATAGAGGTGCCGTGCGAGCCGATTCGGCCGACCGGCAGAACATTCCGGCCAGAGGCATCGGCTCCATGTGCAGCACGGGGACCAGTCCTGAGGATGGGGCGTGGCAACCTCGGCACTGTTGGATCGTAGGGGACGACATTCGGGAGAAATTCAGGGGTGGTCGATCAACGGGGGAGTTCGGCTCGGTCATCCAATCAAATTCTCACGTGTATTCTTCAACGACCCCGGCGGCATCGAGCAGCGGAGTTATCTCGTCGAAGGTCTGCAGCCTGCGGGTGTTTTCCGAGCTGTATTCTGAACCCAATGCCTGAGGGGTTAGTTCTTCGGGTAGGCGGTATTCTGGGTGGATCGTGAAATACGTTTCACTCTCGCTGACCCGTTGAAGCTCATACTCATTGACCAAGATTTCGTGAATCTTCTCGCCTGGTCGAATGCCCACTTCTTGGATGGGGTGATTCGTTCCTTGGGGGCTGTATTTTCTGCGCATGGCTTCGGCCAGGGTTTGAACCGTGCAGGCGGGTGCCTTCCGAACAAAGATTTCTCCGCCTTGTGCCATTGTCATCGCATGGAAGACGAGGTCCACAGATTGGTCCAAGGTCATGAGGAACCGAGTCATGTGCGGCACTGTGAGCGTCAGTGGAACGTTTTCTTGGATTTGCCGAAGAAACAAAGGAATCACCGATCCCCTGCTGCCCATGACATTGCCGTAGCGAACGCAACAGAATGTGGTGGATCCACCAAACTGGTTTTGGCTGCAGACCAGTTTTTCCATCATGGCTTTGCTGGTGCCCATGGCGTTGACGGGTTTGACGGCCTTGTCGGTGCTTAGTGCCACGACGGTCTTTACTCCAGCGGCACGGGCCGTTGAGCAAATGTTCTGGGTGCCCAGAATGTTGGTCTTGATCGCTTCGAGGGGATAACTCTCGCACGAGGGCACCTGCTTCAGGGCGGCCGCGTGGAAGACGTATTGAACTCCACTCATGGCCTCGTCCAGTCGACCCGCATCACGAACATCGCCGATGATGTAGCGGAATTGCGGCCAACGGCGTTGCATTTCCCATTGCTTCTTCTCGTCGCGGCTGAAAATGCGGATCTGAGCCGGGTTCAGGTCGAGAAGATGGCGCGCGACGCGGTTACCAAAGGAGCCGGTGCCCCCGGTGATCAGGATGGTCGCGCCGGAAAGAGATCGCATGGGCGCTTTCTATCGAAGTGCTGTTTCCAAGGGCAGAGATTTGTTGTCGTATTACAGTGGTTCAACGCTTCCCCGACGACAATCTCGACGCTGTGCCGGTTTTCATCCAACCTCATTTCCGACATGATGACCCAGTGGATTACTGACTACCTGGAGGCTCAGAAGCGCGCCGTCGATTCTGTGAAGCCCGCCGAGATCGCCGCCCTAGTAGAAACCTTGCGCGCGGCGTGGTCCCAAGACCAACAAATCTTCGCCATCGGCAACGGCGGCAGCGCGTCCAATGCCAGCCACTTCGCGGTCGATTTGGGCAAGGGATCAAGCGACGCACTACCGCGCCGTTTCCGGGTGCTCTCGCTCACCGACAACGTGGCCTGGATGACGGCCCTCGGGAACGACTACTCCTACGACGAAATTTTCTCGCGGCAGTTGGCCAATTACGCCCGCAAAGGCGACGTGCTCATCGCGGCCAGCGTCAGTGGTAATTCACCCAACCTGGTGAAGGCGTTCGAGTGGGCCAAGGCCCAGGGGGTCAAGACCATCGCGCTGGTGGGCGCCAAGCGGGGTCGCCTGGCCGAGTTGGCCGATCAAGTGGTGGTCATCGACGATACCCACTACGGCCGCGTGGAGGATGTTCAAATGCACATCCTGCATATCCTGTGCTATGCCTTCATGGAAAAGCCGGAGTTGATCGAGGCCTGATCGAGGGTCGATCCATCACGTATTACGTCGAGGCTCAGTTCTAACAAAGTTTTCGCAGGTTCAACGGAGGTTTTTTTGATGAGACGGATAATGGGAGTACTGCTCGGTGGCTGGATGCTGCTGGTCGCGAGGGACGTTGCCGTTCAGGCGGGCACGCTGGTGCAGTTTCGCACTGCCCTAGGCGATGTGGTGGTCGAGTTGTTCGACCAAGAGAAACCCCTCACCACCGCCAACTTCCTGAAGTACGTCCGGTCTGGACGCTACACCAACATGATCGCCCACCGGATCGTGCCCAATTTTGTGATTCAGGGCGGTGGGTTCCGGGTGGCCAATCGGGGGACGGTCAGCAATTCGATGGAATCGGTTTCGGAGTTTGCCAACGTCTCCAACGAATTCGACATCGGCCCGCGCTATCGAAATATCTACGGCACCCTGTCCATGGCGAAAAAGGGGGCGAGCACCAGTGGGCTGGCGACGGTGCGGTTGACCAATGCGGCGGTGGCTTTCACCCAGTTCGCCGGTCGGAAGACCAACGTTATCACCTACACCAATGCCTTCCCTGAGATCTCTACCTTCGAGGTGTACACCGAACGGATTGTGGCCACCAATGGTTCTGGCGCGACCCAGATGTGGATCGTTTCCAAGGACGGGGTGGTCTACACCGGAGGTCCCCACTCGGCGTCCAGCCAGTGGTTCCTGAGCTTCGGGGACAACTCGGCCAACTTGGACAACCAGAATGGCGGTTTCACGGTGTTCGGTCGGGTGGTGAGCGCTACCAATGGGCTCAACCGCCTGAACACCTTCCAGCCCATCCGGCGTGCGACCAACGTGGTTTATCCGGCCGGTGGCGCTTTTAACGAACTTCCGTTGCTGAGTTACTTTGACCCCTTAAGCCTGGCTCAGCTCTACGCGGGACTGCTCTATGTCGACATCACTGAGCTGCCTCCGTTGGCTCCGCCCACCCCGGACCCCGGGTTGCCCGGTGTCCAACTGAGCGGAGCCTTTCCCATGGCACACACAGTGGAAGTGTCTTCGGCGCTCCAGGGTCCTTGGCTCACCTTGAGCAACTTCGTGGGGCGCACTTCTGCGGCTCCGGTGCCCGATCCCGATGGCAACGGCCCGCTGCGGCTTTATCGCCTCAAGGTACCGTTCTCGTTGCCGCGCCCGGAGTGAGTTGTGTCGCCCGGGCGGTGCAGTCCGGGGATTGGATGGGTTCAGGACAGCGAGATCACCGCTTCGACGCAACGACCACACAAGGTCGGGTGAGTGGGCGTTTCGCCGACGTTGAGTTCCCAGTGCCAGCAGCGTTCGCACTTCTTGCGGCCCACTTCGCCGGCGACTTGTACTGTGATTTGGCGCTCGGCCGCTTCCGTCACGGTCACCGCTGAGCAGTTGCACAGTTCCCGCAGTTCAGCTTCGTGCGACGCCACCAACGCGCGGTCCGCAGTCGGCAAGGCGAAGTGCAATACGGCGTCCAGGCTCTTACCGATGAGTTTTGCCTGACGTGCCTTTTCCAACTCGGGCAGCGCTTGCTCCCTCAATGAGAACAGGGCGGCCCAAGCGGGTTCGGTCGGCACGGCACCGGTGCTCGGATTCCAGAGGCTCAGGTGCACCGACTTCGTGGCCACTCCCGGAATTTGCTCCCAGGCCTCGTCGGCCGTGAAGGCCAGAATCGGAGCCAGGGCTTGTGTGAGCCGGGTCAGGATGCGGTGCAGGGCGCTTTGAGTACTGCGGCGGCGGTCGGAGCCCGCGGGATCGGTGTAGAGCCGGTCCTTCACCACATCATGGTACATCGCGCTGAGCTGCACCGCGCAGAACTGCGAGATCAACTGGTACACGACATGAAATTCATAGGTGTCGTAGGCCTTCGCCACCGCGGCTTCTAGCGTGGCGAACTCGCCCAAGATCCAGCGGTCGAGTCCGCTGAGTTGGTCATCGGCCACGGCCTGGGTTGCCGGATTGAAGTCGTACAAGTTGGAGAGCTGGTAGCGCAGGGTATTGCGGATGAGGCGGTAGGTTTCACCCACCTTCTTGAGCCGCTCCTCGCTGACCACGATGTCGCTGCGGTAGTCTTGCGAGGCGACCCACAGGCGCACGACATCGCAACCGTAGTCCTTAATGTAGCGATCGGCCGTCTGCGGCTTTTGGTAACCGCCCTGACCTTGCTTGGACTTGGAGATTTTCTCGCGGTCTTCATCGACCATGAAGCCGTGGGTCAACACCGTTTTGAAGGGGGCCGATCCATTGCCCGCCAGTGACAATAGTAAGGACGACTGGAACCAGCCCCGGTGCTGATCGCTGCCTTCCAAATACACATCGGCCTGCCAACCGCCCTCCGAACCGCGGAGCTCGGGTCGGCGCATGAGCACGGCGCGGCTGGAGGAACCGGAGTCGATCCACACGTCGAGCGTGTCTTGGCTTTTGCGC
>Ga0209598_10004212_pt1 | contig 10624 bp, 12 predicted proteins | sample M_140807_EF_Meta_FD_187317 | JGI IMG/M metagenome (GOLD analysis project Ga0209598, IMG submission 187317) | Freshwater microbial communities from Lake Montjoie, Canada to study carbon cycling - M_140807_EF_MetaG (SPAdes) (version 2) | ecosystem: Environmental > Aquatic > Freshwater > Lake... | reverse complement strand
AGCGATCGAAACGCTGCTTCACGCGGGTGGCTTTACCCACCCGGTCACGCAGGTAGAAGAGCTTGGCCCGACGCACCTTACCGCGCCGCTCCACCTGGATGGAAGCAACCTGGGGGCTGTGAAGCATGAAGACGCGCTCCACGCCGATGCCCTGGAAGATCCGGCGCACGGTGATGGTTTCGTTGAGGCCGCCGTGGCGCTTGGCGATCACCACCCCTTCGTAGGGCTGGATTCTTTCTTTGTTGCCTTCGCGAATCCGCACGCCCACCTTCACGGTGTCGCCCACATAGATATCGGGGAGCTCGGCCTTGAGCTGTTCGGCCTCAAACGCCTCGATGAGTTCCCGGGCACTGCGGCGACCGGTGCTCACGGTCACGGTGCCACTGGGCGTGGCGGCCGTCTCAGCAGCGGCGGTGGGGGTGTCGGTCGCGTTGGTGGCTGTCGCGTCGGTCTCGCTGGTGGCGGCTTCGGCTGCTGTCATGACTGTTGCGCTCTCTTCTGATGTCGACTCGGTCGAGGATTCGGTTGATGATTCAGTTGATGAATCGGCTGTGTCCGCTGCCATCCCAGCTCTCCAGTGCCTGGCCAAACCGCCAGTGTACCGGCTCACGTGTCACCCCCTTCTCGCTCCCCGGACCGGTTCCAACGCCGCCCGAGCGATTGCCAGAGCATGGCTCCACCGCTGGCGAGCATCCAGAGAAGGCCCAGGCCATTGGCCAGAACGTAGAGCGTTTCACCGCCGGGGCCGAACCAGTGCCTCAGCCATTCCCCCTCATGCAGCACCATCAGCCCATGGGCCCGATCCCGGCCCAGCCCCCCCCAGTCGCGCAGCAGCCGGTAGGCCAGCCCCGTGCTCACCGTGAGCAGCAGCGGAGCAAGAACCCAGGGAGCGACCGCCGCGTGGGCCCGGCGCAACCGCAGGGCCACCGGTGGCGAGGGCGTCTGGCGGCCCTCGGCTCCGGCCGGCCGAACGCCGCCGCCCATGTCCGTCCTGACGGCGGGGTCCTGCTCCGGGTGTGGATCAGCCATGGCGTCACAACGGCTGGCAAGCGCCATTGATAACTTGAATCCACCCTGACTGACCTGCCGGAGCCGGCCTCGCATGAATCTCTTCGCCGATCTCCTGGCCGCCACTCAGCCCGGCAGGCCCCCCAACGGCACCGTGACCCAGAGCGGACCGCGCATCCAGAAGAGCCGGCGGGGGGTGGAGGTGAAATCGGCCCGGGAGATCGCCGTGATGCGTCAGGCGAGCCGGATTGTGGCCACGGTGCTGCGGGAGATGATGGCCATGGCCGCCCCCGGTCTCACCACCGCGGATCTTGACCGCCACGCCGAGAAGCGGATCCGGGAGATGGGCGCCACCCCGAGTTTCAAGGGCTATCACGGCTTTCCCGCCAGCATCTGCGCTTCGATCAACGATGAGGTGGTGCACGGCATCCCCAGCAACAAACGGGTGATCCGCGCCGGCGATCTCTTGAAGGTGGACACCGGGGCCTATTTCGAGGGGTATCACGGGGACAGCTGCGTGACCATCTGTGTGGGCGATGGCGCCAGCGACGAGGCCCGCACCCTCAGCCGGGTGGCCCAGGAATCGCTGATGAAGGGCTTGGCCACGGTGAAGGCGGGCAGCACCCTTCTGGAGTTGGCTGGCGCCGTTCAGGATCACGTGGAGGCCCATGGATTCGCCGTGGTGGAGGACTACACCGGCCACGGCGTGGGCAGAAACCTCCACGAGGAGCCTTCGGTGTTCAACTACCGCACCCGTGATCTGCCGAACATGGCGCTGCGGCCGGGCATGACCCTGGCGGTGGAGCCGATCCTCAACGCCGGCAGCAAGGCCTGCCGCACCCTCAAGGACCGCTGGACCGTGGTGACCGTGGACGGGAGCCTCTCGGCCCAGTGGGAGCACACCATCGTGGTGACCAGCGACGGCTGCGAGATCCTCACGGACCGGGATTTCTGATGGCCGCTCCGGCGGCGCGGGTGGTGAGCTGGAAATAGACCCAGCGGCTCAGGGTGGTCAGGGGCATCAGCACGTAGGTGAGGGGGTTGGGGGTCACGATCACCAGGCCGCAGTTCCAGTCCACCGCCTGGCGCATCACCTCCCCGGCCACCCAGTCGGCGCCCATCACACCGATCGGGTTCAGCGCGGAACGGAACGGGCCCAGCACCAGCCGGCGCAGCCTCAGTGACCCGACGCCGCTGTGGGTCAGGTCGAGGGCGCGGAGGCTGTAGAGCTGGCCCACCAGCCGTTTGCTGATCTCATAAAGCGGGCTCAGGGCGGGCTGGATCTCCGCCTCGGAGGTGTTCAGCCAGACCTCGGGTCGTGGCCTCGCTCCTGGAGCGGGGGGCGCGCCACCGCCAGCGCCGCGGCGCCCCTCGGACACCGTGGCGAAGAGTTCCAGCAGGCGCCAGCTGCTGAGTGCATTCACCTCCAGCGAGCGCTCCACGGCGCTCCGGTCGCGGCCACCGTGCACGTTGAGGCCATGGTTCAGTACGAGCACGTCCACCTCACCCAGCAGGGCGGTCAACGCCTCCTCCTCTCCCACCCGCCAGCACACCTGGCGCAGGGGAATCGGGCGGCCCCGGTCGTCGCTCAGCTCCAGGGGGGCCGTGCCGCTGCTGAGGGCGATCAGCCTGGCCCCGCGGGCGTGCCAGCGGCGCAGCAGGGCCTGGCCGAAGCTGCCGCTGGCGCCGGTGACGGCCACACAGGGCGGCGCCGTTTCCTCCTGGGCGTCGTCCAGGGGCGGCTGGTCGGATCGGGCGGGTGGCTCACGGCTGTCCATGGTGGGCCCGCAGGGCTGCGCCATCGTTCGGCGGCAGCATTCTGCTGGCGCTTCTGCCGGGGCCGCTCAGGACACGGGGTGTTGGGCTTCGCCACGACCGACGAGCGATCCCCCTTGCCAGGGCTGGCGGCCATCACCGGTGGTTGCCCTGGCCCCCATGGGGGTGGGCGGTGCCCAGCCGCGTTGCCGGGTCCGCCGTGAACCATGTCGGGCCCCCTGATCCGCGAGGATGGTGGTTGTATGTGGCGAGCCGCTTCATCGATTGACGCGGATCCGCTGCCCCCGGCGAGGTTTCCCATGCCCATCCCGTTGCTGATCGGCTCCTGCGAACCCTTCAGCGGCAAATCGGCGGTGGTGCTGGGACTGGCACGGCAACTGGGACGGGAGGGGGTGTCCGTGCTCTTCGGTAAGCCGCTGGCCACCAGCGCAGCCGAGTTTCCGCTGGATCCCGATGTGCGCTTCGTGGGCACCACCTTGGGCCTGGCGGAGGAGCAGTTGCTGCCCTCCCTGCGGGTCCTGGAGCCGGCAACGGCCCAGGCCCGCCTGCTGGCGGCCGATCTGGAGCCCGGCCCCGTTCTCGACGACCTGCGCAGCCGCGTCGCCGCGGAGGCCGATCGGCTGGTGCTGCTGGAGGCAGCTGGCACCCTCAGTGAGGGCTTGCTGTTCGGCTTGTCGCTGGGGCAGCTGGCCACGGACCTCGACGCCCAGGTGCTGCTGGTTCAGCCCTGGACCGACGCCCGCAGCGTCGAGCCCCTGCTGGAAGCCCGCCGGCAGCTGGGGGACCGCCTGGCCGGGGTGGTGCTGAACGGCGTGGCACCCGAGGGCCTGGCGGCCCTGAGGGCCGAGGTGGAGCCGGCCCTGGAGCGGCTGGGTCTGCCGGTGCTCGGGGTGATGCCCCGAAGCCCCCTGCTTCGCAGCGTGACCGTGGAGGAACTGGTGCGGCGGCTCGAAGCTCGCGTGCTCTGCTGCCAGGACCGCCTCGATCTGCTGGTGGAAACCCTCTCGATCGGGGCGATGAACGTGAATTCCGCGATGGAGTTCTTCCGCCGCCGCCGCAACATGGCAGTGGTGACCGGCGCCGATCGCACCGACATCCAGCTGGCGGCCCTGGAGGCTTCCACCCAGTGTCTGATCCTCACCGGGGTGGGCGATCCCCTGCCCCAGCTGATCAGTCGGGCCGAGGAACTGGAGGTGCCCGTTCTCAAGGTCGACCACGACACCCTCACCACCGTGGAGACCATCGAGGCCGCCTTCGGCCATGGCCGGCTCCATGAGGCGGTGAAGGCCACCTACGCGATCCGGCTGGTGGAGGAGCACTGCCGTTTTGAGCGTCTGTTCGAACGGTTGCGGTTGCCGGTGCGCGCCTGATGCCTCTCACTTGACCCTTCAACAGACCCGTTGGTGAGCCGCTGCTAGGTTCACCGGGAAGCTTGCGGGCAGCGGGTGACCCGGTCCCTCGATCTACCGGCCTTGGACCGGATCGACACCCTGGCTCAGGAACTGGCGATGCTCCAGGACCGGGGCAAGCGCAGGATCGCGATCCTGGGCAGCCGTCATGTCCCTGTGGTGTCGATCCACTTGGTGGAACTGGTGGCCCGGGCCCTGGCCCATGAGGGCCACAGCCTGATCACCTCCGGATCCCAGGGGGTGAACGCCGCCGTGATCCGCAGCGTGCTGGAGGTGGATCCCAGCCGCCTCACCGTGCTGCTGCCCCAGAGCCTGGAGCGCCAGCCGAGCGAATCGCGCGACCAGCTGGAGCAGGTGCTGCACCTGGTGGAGAAGCCGGAGCACGACGAACTCCCCCTGCCGATCGCCAGCAGCCTCTGCAACCACGAGATCATCAGCCGCTGCGATCAGCTGATCTGCTACGCCTTTCACGACAGTGAAACCCTGCTGGCCAGCTGCCGCACCGCTGAGGACATGGGCAAGGTGGTGAGCCTGATGTTCTTCGACTGAGGGCTGACCGGCCTGCTGCAGCAGCTCCATGGAGCGCCATCAACCGTTTGTGATCTGATTGCGAGCCCCATCGGCTTGCCTCCCGAAGGAGTTGTCCCAACGGGATTGGTTCCCTGGAGTTGCTCCGCTCTTGAGCCCGGCTTGCCGTGGGCTGAAACCGATCATGCGGCGAGCCGGGCGGCCGAGCCTCCGATCGCGGAGGGTCTCAGCCCCGGGGATCGGGATCGCGGGGCATCACCTGGAGCTTGGTGCCCTCGCGCCCCATCACCAGGACCGAGGTGCCGTTGCTGAGTGGACGCGAGGGTTCGAGGTTGCGGGCGGCCCAGCTCTGGCCCTGCCAGCGCACCCGCCCTGCGCCCTCGGGATCGAAGGGGGAGATCACCTCAGCGAGCTCGGCGCCGGCCGCCGGGGGAATCGCCCGCTCGCCGTGGCGACGGGACCAGCGGCGCACCAGGCCATAGGCCGTCCCGACCAGGGCCGCAAAGATCAGCAGCTGCGGGGCCGCCGCCAGCTGGGGCAGGCCACTGGCAAGCAGCACCAGCAGCAGGGCGGCCAGCCCCCCCACCAGCAGCAGGCCATCGCTGTCGAGCCCGATCAGCACCAGCGTGAGCAGCAGGGCGCCGAGGCCGAGCCAGAGCAGGGGCAGGGGGGGCATCCGAACGGATCACGGCGGTGGATCCGCTCCATCCTGCCTACGCTCGACCCAGTGGTTCAGCCCCGATGGAAGGCCTGTTCATTCCCGTGCTGATCGCCCTTGGAGCGCTGGGCATCAGCGGTGTGAAGGTCACCAGCAGCAGCCGCTCGATGCTGGTGGAGCGGCTCGGCAAATACAACCGCCAGCTTTCGCCCGGGCTCTCCTTGGTGATCCCTGGGCTGGAGCGGGTGGTGAGCCACGAATCGCTCAAGGAGCGGGTGCTCGACATTCCGCCGCAGCAGTGCATCACCCGCGACAACGTGTCGATCGAGGTGGATGCGGTGGTGTACTGGCAGCTGCTGGAGCATGCCCGCGCCTATTACGCCGTGGATAACCTTCAGGCGGCGATGGTGAACCTGGTGCTCACCCAGATCCGCGCCGAGATGGGCAAGCTCGACCTCGACGAAACCTTCACCACCCGCAGCGAGGTGAACGAGGTGTTGCTCAAGGAGCTCGATCAGGCCACCGACCCCTGGGGGGTGAAGGTGACACGGGTGGAGCTGCGTGACATCAAGCCCTCCACCGGCGTGCAGCAGGCGATGGAGCAGCAGATGACTGCCGAACGGGAGAAGCGGGCGGCGATTCTGCGTTCCGAGGGGGAACGGGAGTCCCAGGTGAATGCGGCCCGGGGTCGGGCCGAAGCCCTGGTGCTTGACGCCAAGGCCAAGCAGGAGGCGCTCCTGCTGGAGGCCGATGCCCAGGCCAAGCAGCAGCTGCTCCTGGCCCAGGCGCGTGCCCAGTCGGCCAAGGAGCTCGCGGTGGCCATCGAGGCACACCCTGCTGCGGCTGAGAGCCTGAGGCTGCTCCTGGCCAAGGACTGGATGGCCATGGGGGAGAAGCTCGGCAGCGCCCCGGCCGGCAGCGTGCTGATGGTGGATCCCCAGAGTCCGGCCGGGCTGCTGGCGGCGCTCAAGGGGCTGCAGGAGAAGAGCTGAGGGCCCCTTCAGCCCGCCAGCACACCGCGCAGCCCCTCGCTGTAGAGGAGGGCGGTGCAGAGGATGGCGCCGGCCCAGCAGAGGCTGCGCAGGGGTGGCAGGTTGGCCACGTAGGCGCCGATGTAGCCCAGCCGCAGGGCCGGATGGAGCCAGGCCGCCGCCACCGCCAGAGCCGCTGGTGCGGCGCCATCGCGGGCGGCCAGCAATGCCAGCAGGCAGGCTGGAGCGTGCAGGGTGAAGGCCTCGAAGCTGTTCTGGTGGGCCCAGCTGGCCCGTTTGCCCCATGCCGGCAGCCGCTCGAACATCGCTCGGGGCGCGGCGAGATCGGCGGGGGTGAAATCGGCTTTGGAGCGGGCTGCAGCCAGGGGAAAGAGGCTGGCCACCACCACAGCGCCGGCCAGCACCAACGACCAGGCGTAGGGCGCGCCGGCCTGAACGGACGCTCCGGCCCCTGCCGCGCCGGCCTCCACCGCCAGCGGAACCGCGGCGAGCAGCTCGGGAAGGGCAAAGGGAGCGGGCATGGCAGGGAGGGAGAGCGCCGGCCATCCTTTCTAGGCTCCGGTCGGCCAGGGCCGGGGATGGGCGTGCCGGCTGCCGTCCCTCACCGCCCTTGATCCTGTTGGCAGAGCGGATGGCGACCTCGTCTTCGCCGGCCGGCAGCAGCGGGGCGCTGTGAGAAATCTCACAGCCATCGGTGAGCGGTCTCGCCGCAGCGGCGGCGGACCCGCTGGATCGTTGGGGAGATCAAGGGGCATGCCGCCCGAGCCATCCCAAGCCATGCGTCCCCCGATCGCCACGCGCCGCACGCTCCTGGGCGTCTTTCTGCTCCTGGCCTTTGCCCTGGGCAGCAGGGCCTCGGTGCAGGTCCAGCCTCCGGTGTCGCGCCTCGCGGAGCGGCCCCCAGTCAGCACTCCGGGGGACGGAGATCCCTGTGTTTACCTGGTGCGGCGCTGGTGGTGTCCCGGAGCGCCAACCACCAGGCTGCTGCGTGTGGTGCTTCTGCCCTGATGGGGCTCCTCCTCCCGCAAGCCAGCGCGATGGGGTGGTCTTCCCTTCGGGTGCGGTTCGATCTCCAGCCTGGCAACCGATGGGGTTGCCGGTGAGCAGCGGGCCGAGGCCTGATCTCCCCCCTCTTTCTAGGCTGGAGCCTGCCTGTGCCTTTTCCTTTCCCCCTGCCATGGCCGACAGCTTCTCTTTCGATGTGGTGAGTGACTTCGATCGCCAGGAGCTGGTGAACACCCTCGATCAGGTGCGCCGCGATGTGGGCCAGCGCTACGACCTCAAGGACTCGGCCACCGAGATCACCCTCGAGGAGGGCAGCCTCACGATCAACACCGCCAGTGACATGACCCTGGAGGCGGTGGTGGATGTGCTGCGGCAAAAGGCCACCAAGCGCAGCCTCTCGCTCAAGATTTTTGATTTTCAGCCCCCCCAGCCGGTGGGTGGCAACCGGGTTCAGCAGGTGGTGAAGCTGCGCAAGGGGCTCAGCCAGGAACTCTCCAAGCAGCTTTCCAAGACCGTGCGCGATCAGCTCAAGAAGGTGACCGTGGCGATCCAGGGCGAGAGCCTACGCATCACGGGCAAGAGCAAGGACGATCTCCAGCAGGCGATCCAGCTGCTCAAGGCCCAGGACGTGGAGGTGCCACTCCAGTTCGAGAACTACCGCTGAGGGAGGCGATCAAAGGTCAGCACCGGGAAGCCGACAGGCGGCCAGCAAGCGCCAGGGCCCACCCGATGCTCTGACATGAAACGGCGACTTGAGGCTGTGACTGGAGGTTGTGACTTGAGGCTTTGTGGCTGAAAGTTGAAGAAACCAGTGCGCGCGTCTTACGAATTTCGCCGCCGTGGACATGGTGTGCTGGTGTCCAGGTTCCCTCCGTGCTCCGAAGCCTTCTGCGCCGTTCGGCGGCGGCCGTTCGTCGTCTGCGGCTCCAGGCCTTCCTGGCCGGTCGGGCGCTCGGGTATGGCAGCGATTTCGTGGATGTGCTGTATCGGATCTACCTCAACCACAGCAAGGTGATCCATCACCGCGATGGCTATCCCGTCTATTCCCTCTCCACCCCGGCCCTGTTCAGCCCTCCGGCTGCTCACTTCATCGCCCGCACGCTCTACCGCGCGGTTCAGAACCGCAACATCCCCAATCTGATGAGCGTGGCGGTGAATGATGGCTGCAATGCCCGCTGCGGCCATTGCAGTTTCTTTGAGGGGGTGGAGTCGCCGGGGCGCCATGTGCTCACCAGCAGTGAGTGGGCCGGGGTGATCGGCGAGGCCCAGGCGCTGGGCGTGTCGATCGTGAATCTGGTGGGTGGCGAGCCCCTGCTCCATCCCGAGCTGGAGGCGATCGTGGCGGCGGTGGACAAGAGCCTTTCCACGGTGCTGCTGTTCACCAATGGCTGGCACCTGGCCGCGCGGGCCGCCGGTCTGCGCCGCGCCGGCCTCGACAGCGTGTATGTCAGCCTCGATGCGGCCGACGCCGAACGCCACGACACCCTGCGCGGTACTCCGGGGCTGTTCGATAGGGCCCTGGATGGTCTGGCGGTGGCGCGGCGGCAGGGCCTTTCGGTGGGGATCTCCGCCACGCTCACACCGGAGAGCTTTGAGGCCGGAGAGTTGAAGCGCCTGGTGGAGCTGACGCGGCGGGTGGGCGCCCATGAGCTGCTGGTGTTCGATGCCCTGCCGACCGGTCGGCTTGAGCACCGCGACGACCTGGTGGATAACGGCGCCTGGGTGGAGCGGATGATCGCCTCCGCGGAGCCCTGGAACCGTGATCCGCGTTATCCCGGCGTGGTGTTCTCGGCTTACATCAGCAGCCACCGCAGCGTGGGTTGCAGTTGCGGCACCAGCTACCTCTATCTCTCGCCCTACGGCGATCTGATGTCGTGCGATTTCAACCACGCCATCTTCGGCAATGTGCTGCAGGAGCCGCTCTGGAAAGCCTGGGAGCGGCTCAGCACCGACCCGGATTTCCGCCAGGCCAAATGGGGCGGCTGCAAGGTGAAGGATGCCGCCAGCCGGCAGCTCCCCACCGTGGTCACCGGCCGTGCCCGGCCGGTGCCGGCCCTGGAGGGGCACGGCACAGCACAGGGTCCGGCCACCGCCCCGCTGAACACAGGAGGGATGCGATGAGCACGATGCTCGTGATGCTGATGGGAGGCGGTGATTCCCTGGCCGCGATCCCTTTCAATCCGCTGTTCAGCGGTAGCTGTGGTGTGGATAAGGACCTCACCCCGGCATCGTTACGCGTGCTGCTGCCGGGCCTGGTGTTGGGGGTTCTGGCCTTGGCTTGGCTCGCCCGGGTGCGGGATCGCCTGCCGGCCCGCTTCGCCCTGATGGCCCTTGGCGTGCTGTTCTTTGAGCTGTTCACGGCGCCAATGTGGAACAACGCCCACCTCGGCCGCTGGGCCTACCTCTATCGCGATGTGAGCTGGGTGCTCACCCTCGGCTGGACGGTGCTCTTCCTGGTGGTGGTGGAGCTGGTGGACCGCCTGCTGCCCCGCTGGCGGGCCCTGCCGCGCTTTCTGCTCACACTTGCGCTGATCACCGCTGTCACGGTGCCGCTGGAAACCGTGCTGGTGGCCTCAGGGATCCGCAGCTATGCCCCCGAGGTGCATGAGGCCGCCCTTGGGGGTTTCGTGAACGGCGTACCGCTGGCGATCGTCTACTACGTGCCTGTGTTCGCCGCCCTGGTGCTCGGCTTCTACCGCTACTGGAGCCTTGTGCTCGACGACGCCCTGCTGATTCCGGTGCGGCGGATCCGCTGGGGGCGGGGACTGGTGCTCACCACGGTGGCGGTGCTCCTGTTTGAGCTGATGGTGGAGCCGATGGTGCAGAACCGCGGCTTTCCCGCCTGGGGATATCTCTACCGCGACCTCAATCTGGTGATGACGGGGGTGTGGGTGCTGGTGATCGCCCTCACCGCCCTGGCGGTGAACCGGTTCTTCCTGCTGAAGCCCATGGCCTTCCGCATGGTGATGGCCGTGCTGGTGGCCACCGCCATCGCCCTGCCGATCGAATACGGCCTCTATGCCGCCGGGATGCGGGTGTACGGCCCCAGCGCCGTGGCCAACTTCTCGGGCTTCACGATTCCGCTGCTCGAGGCGCCGATCGAGATCGCCTTCGCGATCCCCTGCTACATGGCGCTGGTGCTGGCCACGATCCGCTACTGGGAGATCGTGCTCGACAACCGTTTCTGAATCCTGCTCTCACTCCGGATCCTGCCGTGAATTCCCCGTCTCCCACCGGCTCCCGATCGT
>Ga0209598_10004209_pt1 | contig 10625 bp, 10 predicted proteins | sample M_140807_EF_Meta_FD_187317 | JGI IMG/M metagenome (GOLD analysis project Ga0209598, IMG submission 187317) | Freshwater microbial communities from Lake Montjoie, Canada to study carbon cycling - M_140807_EF_MetaG (SPAdes) (version 2) | ecosystem: Environmental > Aquatic > Freshwater > Lake... | reverse complement strand
AGCCGCTGTTCAAGTTCTGGTGCTGTTTCAGCTTCGCCGATCGGCGTCTCCTTCGCCACGATCACGTTGCCCGCGTCGAGCGCTGGTGTCATGTGGATCACGCTCGCGCCGGTCGAGGCATCACCCGCGAGGATCGCCCACTGCACCGGCGCTGCACCGCGGTGCCGGGGCAACAGCGAACCGTGCAGATTGATGCCGCCATACGGGGCGATGGCGAGGGCGGCGGGTGAGAGGATCTGTCCATAGTCGCAGACCACGAGCAGATCGGGGGAAAGCGCCCGGACCGCGGCGATCGAATCGGGATCGTTGATCCGCTCGGGATCAAGGATCGGCACGCCAGCCGCAGCAGCGGCATCGCGCATCGGATTGGGGGGCGGCCGCCGACCCGCCGGGGCGTGCGCTGGGCGGGTGACGACGGCGACCACCTGATGTGGCGATTCGACGATCGCGTGGAACATCGGCACGGCGAACGGGCCCGTGCCCATCACGACGATCCTCAAAGAAGACTGCGCTGCATTGAGGGGCGCGTGCGTCATGCCGGGCAGCGGTCCGCTTGGAGTTGGTCGAGCCGGGCCACGATCTCGTCGTGGGCGGGGAGTTCCCCCCGCGACTGCTGCCCCACGAACACTTCGCGAAACGTCTCGAGTGCCCGTCTCGCCTCGATGGCCGCCGCCTCCGGCAGCCGATCGGTGAACAGTTTTCCCTCGAGATGATCAAACTCATGCTGCACGACCCGCGAGAGCAAACCGTTGAGATCGAGGCGGATCGGCTGGCCATCCAGCGACCACGCATCGACGACGATCTTCTCCGGCCGCCGTACATCCATCCGCAGGCCGGGCAGGCTCAGGCAGCCCTCCTCCTGCACCGCGGTGCCACGGGGACGGCTGAGCACCGGATTGATGAAGACGTGCTCCTCGCCGTCGCCGCGGCGGCCCGCGCAGTTGACGATGAACAGCCGGTAGGGAAGCGCCACCTGGGGAGCGGCCAGGCCGATGCCCTGGGCCTCGTACATGATGTCGAACATCCGCGCCGCGGCATCGCGGAGGCCCGCGTCGAGGCGGGTGACGGGGCTGGCCCGCCGCAGCAGGGCCGGATGCGGATACTCGACCAGCGCAAGCGGGCCGATGGCGGCAGGGTTGGCGACGTGGGCGGAATCCATCAAAAAGTCACTTGGATGGCGGACGGGACCGGATGTGGAATCATACCGACCTCGCCGGCACGGTACGATGTCGGCATGCCCGACACGGCTGAATCCGGCGGTTCCCCTGCGGCCACGGCCAGTGTGCCGTGGTTCGCGCCGACGGTCTTTCTCGCGACAGCATTCGGCGTGGGGCGAGTCCCGTTCGCTCCCGGCACATTCGGCGCCATGCTCGGGCTGCCACTGGCGCTTGCGATCGGCTGGCTGTCCGAGCGGTTCGCCGCGGGCGAGCCGGTCATGACACACTTCGTCGAGGTCGGGCTCGTGGTAAGCCTCTGCCTTGCCGGCATACCCATCTGCTCGCGGGCCGCCGCCCTGATGGGCCGCAAGGATCCCGGGGCCATCGTGCTCGACGAGGTGGCCAGCATGCCGCTGGCGCTGCTCATCGTGCCACTGGCGGACCGCACGCCCCAACTCCTCGCGGTCGCCTTCGTGATCCTACGAATCTTCGACATCGGCAAGCCCTTCCCCTGCCGGCAGTTGGAGCGGCTGCCCGCGGGGCTCGGAATCATGGCAGACGATTGGGGGGCCGCGGCATGGACCGCCGTGTGCCTGGCGATCGCCCGTTGGCAGCACTGGATCTGAACCTGACGCCGCCGGGCCCGGCGGATGACGGCGGCATGCGCATCCTCCTCGTCGATCACGGCTGCTGCGATCCCCCGCATACGCGGATCCATGCGCTCCGAAAGTCGCTCGAGACGTCCGGTTGCACCGTCGCTGTTTGCGGCCCCTCCACGGTCAACGCCTTCGAGGAGCAGCCTCCCGGGATGCACGGCATCCACCTGCACGACGTCGCCGCGGCATCCCGCGAGTTCCTGGCGGCCGTCCGCGAAGGGAGCCCTGTGGCCCTCCTCCGAGCGACCGCCCACGTGCCGTCGCGGGTGATTGGGCTCGCCCGTGAAACCGCGCGGCAGATGGTGGCTGAGGCGGCTGACGCGATCTTCCCCGACGCCATCTTCGTGCTTCACGCCGGGATCCTCGCCGACCTCGCTGTGGAGACGGGGGCGCCCGTGGTGGTGCATGTGTCGGCGGCCGACCTTGAGGCCGCCGCGGACCGCCCGTCGCTCAAGCGGCTCGTGCTCGGGGCTCTCGGGTCGAGCGACCGCATCGTGGCGGCCGACGAGGCCGTCGCCGCCACGCTCGCGGAATGGCTCGGCGACGACGCCGAGATGCGGTCGCGGCTCGAGATCTGGCCGTTCGATGAGGCCGCCGCGCCGCGGGTCGCCGAGGCCTGTCGGCTGGCCCTCGCCCGTCGCCGCGGCGAGGCGTAGGTGCGGCCGGAGCCAGCGGGACGTCCGCGGCCTTACGGCCGGTCGGCTTGAAGCGAACTCCTGCGTGTGGGGACGCCCGCGGCCTTACGGCCGGTCGGCTTCCTGTGCCTCGTACAAGCCCAACGCCGTGAGGCGTGGGACGAACGACGCTGGAGTTCGGGTGTCCGGCGAAACGTAGGTGCAGGTTGGCAACCTGCACGCAAACCACGCACCGCGGTGCTCCACCGCAGGTTACCAACCTGCGGCTACTTACCAACCTGCGGCTCCGTGACGCTCACACCTCGTCGCTCGGCGGGAACTGCCGCCGCTCCAGGATCACGACCGCCACGGTGAGCAGCACCGCCACGAGGATGCCCACGGCGAGCAGGTGCACCCACATAGGCTGCGGATCGATGAGCAGTTGCACCTCGGTCGGCAGCTTCCGCTCCCAGCCCATCCAGGCCACGAGCAGGCTGCGGAGCCGCAGGCTGACCGTCGCCTGGTTGACGATCGCCGGAATCACGCCGGCGAGGTACTCCACGACGAGCGCCACGCCAACGCTTGCCACGAGCGCCCGCTTCGGCATGATCACCGCCGGCAGGGCGAAGAGCGCTGCCCGCCCCACGCACGAGATCAGCACGAGGGCCACGAGGATCCGGCCGACCGCCCAGGGATCACCCACCGGAGCCACGACGAGCGCGACGGTCGTGGCCACGACCGCAACCGCTGCGGTCCAGATCACGGCAGCCACGTAGGTGCCCAAGAGGAGCGAGCGGCGACCGCCGGGCCGCACCGCCACGTGCACCCACGTGCCCCGCTCCAACTCGTCGGCCACCGCGGGGCACATGGTGACAAGCAGGCCGAGCACGCAGACGGCTTCGGGGATGAGCGCGTAGAGCATCGCGACCGTGAGGTCCCCGCCGAGTTGGCCTCGGCTAGCTCGGTCGGCCGCGATCATCACGGCCGCCGGAAAGACCGCGCCGATGGTCGCCATGGCCAGCCTGGGCTTCGTGAGCAGCCGACGAAGCTGAAACACCGCCACGGTCCACACCCCCGACACCGCCGCCATCAGCGGCCCCGGAGCGTTGTCCTTCTCAGCGGTCGCCATCGGAGTCATGCCTTCGCCCCGCGGTGCAACCTGACGAGCTGGCCGAAGATGCCCTCGAGCGAACGGTCGGCGGGTACGACCTCACTGACGCCGAGTCGCTCATCCACGGCCTGCGGCACCGCCTGCTCGAGCACTGCCGCGGGCCGCCGAGTCGCCACCACGACCAGCCCGTCTTCGATCCGCACGCCCTCGACGCCGTCGATCCCGCAGGCGATCTCCGCAAACCGCCGTGGCGAGAGGCAGCGCACCTTCAGCTCGGCGGGCATCGAGTCGACGAGTCCGCGAATCTCGGCGGCAGTGCCGCTGGCGACAAGCCGGCCACCGAGAATCACGGCGAGGCCCGCGTCGAGCGATTCCACCTCGTGGAGGAGGTGGCTGGCGACGATCAGGCTGCGGGTCGTCGACCACTCGCGCACGAGTTCGACGAGGTCATGCCGAGCGACGGGATCGAGGCCCACGAAGGGCTCGTCGAGCACGAGCAGGTCGGGGTCGTGGGCGATCGCCCCGGCGAGTTTGGCCCTCTGCCGCATCCCCTTGGAGAGCGCCACAAGTGGCCGCCGGGCCGCGTCGAGCAGTCCCACCCGTTCGAGCGCCGCGTCGGCGCGGACGGCGGCCGCCGGCGGCGTGAAGCCAGAGAGCCGAACGAGATACGTCACCCACTCCCGCGGCGTTGAGGTGCGGTCACCGAGGTCTGCAGCGGGGCAGTAGCCGATCCGCCGCAGCACCCGGGCATTGCCGAATGGCTGCTCGCCGAACACATGCACGCGGCCCATCGTGGGCCGCAGCTGGCCGGTGACGAGGCCAAGGAACGTCGTCTTGCCGGCGCCGTTGGGGCCGAGCAGGCCGTGGGCGCCGTCGGCGAGGTCGACCGAGACATCGTTGACGCCGATCACCGACCCGTAGAGCTTGGTGAGGTTGCGGATCTCGATCATCGTCATGCCCTCATCGGCGCTGCGACCCGCCATGCCAGCACGAGGATCGAGGCAAGCGAGACAGCGGCCATCGCGATCGCCGGCGGCAGCACGGCCTGCGGCCGCGACTCCACGCCGAAGATCCATGCCTGGATCACCCCGATCGCGTGGTAGGGTGAGATCCACGACCACCGGTCAATCGTGGTGTCGACACCCGCGGCCCGCGCCACCCAGTTGACCCGCTTCGGCGGCGGCCGCCACTCGCCGTCATCCTCTTCGGCACCGTCGGCAACTGCGGCGGCGTGGGTGTCGATCGCAGCCACGAAGTCGGCCGTCACGAGCGACGAGTGGGCAATCCAGCAGGCCGCCCAGGTGGCGAACCAGGCAAAACTCGCGATCCGGCTCTCAGCGGTCAGCGACGAGTAGGCGAGCGCGAGCAGCACGGTGGGAATCGCGAGGGCGACGCTGGCAGCGATGATCTTGAGCGGCAGGTCCCACGTCTCCACGACCACCCACGCGCTCGGGCTGACCAGCACGCCTGCGAACCACAGGGCGACCGCCGGCAGCACCGTCACGGCGGCGACGATGCTGGCCAGCACCGCGATCTTGCCGACGATGTAGTGCATGCCCCCAAGGGGCCGCGTGAAATAGACGAGCCAGGCCTTGGCCCGCAGGTCGCGGGAAATCAGCGCCGGGGCCACGAGTCCCACCACGACGGCCAGTAGCACCGCCTGCGGCGCCCGCATGAAGGCGAGCAGCAGCCGCGACCAGACGAGTCGCCGCGTGGCGGCCACCTTGGCTTCGTCATCGAGGTGCGGATTGGCCGCGTCGGACGCGCCGAGCGTGTCGGCGAGGATCGTGCCGAGCAGGCCGATGCCATCCAGGTTGCGGCCGCGGGCGGCCCGATCTTGAAGCGACGCGATCCGTCCCTCGTCGATCGCCTGCTCGAACGCGAAGAAGCTTGCGGCAAAGAAGAGTGCCGGACTCCAGGCGAAGAACACCGCCCGGCGAAGCCAGCGGCTCGTCCAGGCGAGCCTGATGCCGGTGGTGGCGATCGCCACAGCCGCCGACCATGGGCCTCGGCGGCGGCCCTGCCACGATCGATAGCCGACGTCATGAAGCGGCATGCGCGACCTCCTGCGGCTGGGCGATCGCCTGAAGGAATACGTCTTCAAACCGCTCCTGCACCGGCACGAGCGCCCGCACCACGACGCCCGCTTCGCGAACCGCCTGCCAGACGCGTTCGAAGCCGGCCGCATCCTGGGCGGGAAGGTGGATTGTGCCGGAGTCGATGCGGGTGGCATGGATGCCAGCCGCCGCGAGTCGCGCCACGCAGGCATCAACCGATCCCGTCACGTCGAGCCGCAGCAACGGGGCGAGAGGGCGGGTCAGGTCGTCGAGCCTGCCCTCGAGCCGCACTCGCCCCGCCGCGAGCACGATCACGCGGTCGCAGATCGCCTGCACGTCGGGCAGCACGTGCGTGGAAACGAAAATGGTCTTGCCGTGGTCGTGGGCGAGCGTTGTCAGCCGACCGAGCATCGCCCGGCGTTCGATCGGGTCGAGGCCGTTGGTCGGCTCGTCGAGGATCACCATCCGCGGGTCGTGGACGATGGCGGCGGCGAAGGCGACCTTCTGCCGCATGCCAATCGAGAGCGTCTCGACCGGACGATATCGCTCTTGGCCCGCGTCGCACCAGTCGAGCACCTCGTGGGCGCGGCGGAGCGCCTCGGTGCCGGGCAGGCCGGAGAGGCGGGCCGCGTAGCGCACCATCTCCACGGCCGCCAGCCCTGGCACCGCGCACTCGTCCTCGGGCACCACGCCGACGAGCTGCCTCACCACGCGGGCGTCGCGGGTCGGATCGCGGCCGAAGACGCGAACCTCACCTGCCGCGAGCCGCACCAAGCCGAGGATCGCTCGCACGAGCGTGCTCTTGCCGGCACCGTTGGGGCCGACGAGTCCGGTGATCCCGGGGGGGACCTCGCAGCTGACGCAGTCGAGGACGGTGCGGTGGCCGTACCGTTTGACAACGCCCTGGAGCCGCACGGGCATCTCTGCGGCAGGGGTCATCCGTGGGCGTCCCAGGGCATCATCTCGTGCGGCGTGGAACCGAGTCGGCCACCGCCGTAGACTCCGCACTTCGTCCGCCGGCGTCGGCCGGCGCCCTCGCCCACGCTTGGAACCCCTCGCATGCCCCGCGTCTCCTCCCGCTCATCGAAGTCAGGTGCCTCGTCCATGGTGGCCAGTGTACGCCGTCCCGCCGGGCATAAGCAGCGAGCGGTTGAACCCGCCACCGCCCCCGAGGCCGATCTGGGGACGGCGCGAAAGATTGTCCTCGACCTCTTGGCAATCCCTGGCGTGTCGGGCGACGAGAAGGCCGTGGCGGAGCGGATCGTGAAGTGGCTCGTCGATGCCGGCTGTCCGGCCTCGGCCATCTCCTACGATATGGCCCACACCAAGACGCCCGTGAAGGGCAATATCGGCAACCTGATCGTGCAGTTGCCCGGCACCCAGCCCGGGCCACGTCGACTGCTGATGGCCCACATGGACACGGTGCCGGTGTGCCTTGGGGCGAAGCCCGTGGTCGCGGGCAAGGTGATCAAGAGCGCCGACCCCAAGACCGGCCTCGGCGGCGACGATCGCGCGGGCGTGTCCGTGGTGCTTGCGACCGCCGTGCGGATCCTGAAGTCGAAGCTGCCGCATCCGCCGCTCACGCTCCTGTTCGCCATCCAGGAGGAAGTCGGGCTCTACGGCGCCCGGTTCGTGAAGGCCACCGCGCTCGGCCGGCCGAAGCTCGCCTTCAACTTCGACGGCGGCGCCGTGGAGAAGATCACGGTCGGCGCGACCGGCGGCTACCGAATGGACATCGCCATCGAGGGGATCCCGAGCCACGCCGGCGTGGCGCCAGAAAAAGGCGTGTCGGCGATCGCGATTGCGTCGCTGGCAATCGCGTCGCTCGTGAAGGACGGCTGGCACGGGCTCGTGGAGAAGGACGGCAAGCGGGGCACGAGCAACGTGGGCGTGATTCACGCCGGCGCGGCGACCAACGTCGTGGCCGAGTCGGCCGCGCTCCGCGCCGAGGCCCGCGGACACGACTCAGCCTTTCGCGGAAAGATCGTCAAGGCGATCGAGAAGGCTTTCGCCGACGCCGCCAAGCAGGTGCGAAGCGTTGACGGCCGCACGGGCAAGGCGACGGTCGTGGGCCGGCTCGACTACGAGGCGTTTCGGCTTGCCGACGACGAACCCTGCGTGGTGGCCGCCCGCGAGGCGGTGGCAGCGATCGGCCTCTCGCCGCGGCTCGACATCTCGAACGGCGGTCTCGATGCAAACTGGATGGCGGCCAACGGCGTGCCCACGGTCACGCTGGGCTGCGGCCAGATGGACATCCACACCACCGACGAGAAGCTCGACCTGGCGGCGTTCGAAAACGCCTGCCGCGTGGCCCTCCGCCTGGCAACCGCCACGTAGGTGCAGATTGGCAATCTGCACCAGCCAGCCGCCCGCTGATGCACCGCAGGTTACCAACCTGCGGCTACAGACCCGACCACCTCCCCGCCCCACGTAGGTGCAGGTTGGCAACCTGCACCAGCCAGCCGCCCGCTGATGCACCGCAGGTTACCAACCTGCGGCTACAGATCCGACCACCTCCCCGCCCCACGTAGGTGCAGGTTGGCAACCTGCACCCACCAGCGCTACACTCGCCTCTATGCGACGGAATGCATCTCCTTCGGCCACCGATTCACCCGCGCTCAACCGCGTGCACCGGGGCGACTGCCTCGACCTGCTAGCCCGCATGCCGGATGCGAGCGTGCATCTGGCGTTTGCCGATCCGCCGTTCAACATCGGCTACGACTACGACTCTTACGACGACCGGCTGGCGGCCGACGTCTACCTCAAATGGTCGAAGCAGTGGATGGGCGAGGTGAGCCGCGTGCTCCGATCCGACGGCACCTTCTGGCTCGCGATCGGCGATGAATACGCCGCCGAACTCAAGGTGACCGCCACCCGCGAACTCGGCTTCACCTGCCGAAGCTGGGTGGTCTGGTATTACACGTTTGGCGTCCACTGCAAGTACAAGTTCGCCCGCTCCCACGCCCATCTCTTCCAGTTCGTGAAGAATCCCGAATCGTTCACGTTCAACACCGACGCCGTCCGCGTGCCGAGCGCCCGCGAACTGGTCTACGGCGACAAGCGGGCCAGCCCGACGGGCCGCCTGCCCGACGACACGTGGATCCTTCGTCCGCAGGATCTGCCTGAGGGCTTCGCCGCCGACGGCGACACCTGGTACTTCCCTCGGGTCTGCGGCACCTTCAAGGAGCGGTCCGGCTGGCACGGCTGCCAGATGCCGGAGCAGTTGCTCGGCCGGATCATCCGGGCGTCGAGCCACGAGGATGACGTCGTGCTCGACCCATTCGGTGGCAGCGGCACGACGCTGGCGGTGGCCAAGAAACTCGGCCGCCGCTTCATCGGCCTGGAGCTTTCCGAGCGATACGCCGCGCGGATCGAAGACCGGCTGGCGGCAATCAGCTCCGGCGATCCACTCGACGGCGCCCCGGAGCCGCTCAAGAGCGTGCCGGCAACGAAAGACGGCCGGCGGCTTGCGTCGAAGACTCGCGGCGCGCGAAAGAAGGCGACACGAAAGAAGACCGCGGCCGGACCACGGATCGTCGTGCAGAAAGGCCGCGTGCCCCGTTGAGGCCGTAGCCTGTCGTCGATGGAGGGCTGGGATGAGATCGCCGGGATGGGAGCACAGGGATGGCTCGCTCGAAGAAGACACCACCAGCCGCCCCGCCTCCGTCGACCGGCTTCACCGCGGCGCCCGCTGACGGCGGTCTCTCGATCGACAAGCTCGCGCAGGCCTTTGCGGCGATGATGGGGGCTCCCGATCCGCACACCACGGCGGAGCCCGAGGCCGATGTCGTCCACGTCGATGCCTCGCCCGACCTCGATGATGCCGGGGACGACGATGCCGCGTGCCGGGTCAGTCCGCTGACGATTCTCGAGGCGTTGCTCTTCGTGGGTCTCCCCGGTGGCAAGCCGCTTTCGAGCCGCACGGTGGCGGGGCTGATGCGCGGCGTGCGGCCGCAGGAGATCGACGACCTCGCAGAGCAGTTGCGGCGGCGATACCTCGCCGACAACTGCCCCTATGAGGTGGCGGCCAAAGACGACGGCTGGGTGATGCGGCTCCGGCCGGAGTTTGCCCAGTTTGGGAACGTGCTGGAGGCCAAGGCTCGGCTCGTGCGTCTCGATGCCGAGTCGCTCGACGTGCTGGCGGCGGTCGCCTGGAATCAGCCGGTACCCCGCGACAAGCTCGTCGAACTGGGTTGCGATGCCGGACCGGCGGTGCTGCGGCAGCTCGTGCGGCGCGGTCTCCTGGAACTCGTGCACGAGGATGGGAGCGAGCCGTGCTACCGCACGGCCCCGAAGTTCCTCGAGCTCTTCAAGCTCGACAGCCTCGCCGATCTCCCATCGCCCACCGACCCGCCGCAGTAGCGCAGGTTTCCAACCTGCGATCGTAGCGCACGTTGGCAACCTGCCGAGTAGGTGCAGGTTGGCAACCTGCACATGTAGCACGCCGGGCGCCGGTTCACCGCAGGTTGCCAACCTGCGGCTACGTTTCGGTCTACCAACCTGCGGCTACGTTTCGGTCTGCCAACCTGCGGCTACGTTTTTCGTAGCGTAGGTTTCCAACCTGCGTGCCTCCCCATCGGCTACGCGGCGTTCAACGCCGCGGCGATCGCCTCGGCCTTCGTCGCGATCGCGCCATCGAGCTGCAACGCCCGCACCCTGGCCAGCGCCGCGCCCACGGCCTTGCCAGGCGGCACGCCCGCTGCAAGCAGGTCGTCGCCGGTCACGAGCGGCGGCGGATCGATCTCTGCTCTCGGGCGGACCACCTGCCCCGAGAACCACGAAGCCCTGTCGGCGTCGCCAAGCCCGCAGGCGGCGCGGGCCCGCAGCACGTCGGCAAGCGCCGCAGCATCTTCGTGCGCCACCCACCGCTGCATCTCCGACCAAGGGCGTCCGGCGGGATCCGCTCCAGAGGCCACAGCCGCCACGCCGGCTCGTAGCCACTCCCCCTTCTTCGCCTCGCGGTTCGAGAGTCGCAGCCGTGCATGCATCCGCGGCAGCACCTCGTTGCCAGCATCTTCTGCCAGCGTCGC
>Ga0209598_10004208_pt1 | contig 10628 bp, 8 predicted proteins | sample M_140807_EF_Meta_FD_187317 | JGI IMG/M metagenome (GOLD analysis project Ga0209598, IMG submission 187317) | Freshwater microbial communities from Lake Montjoie, Canada to study carbon cycling - M_140807_EF_MetaG (SPAdes) (version 2) | ecosystem: Environmental > Aquatic > Freshwater > Lake... | reverse complement strand
GTTCTTTACACGTCGCACACCATCGCAGCGTGGCGTAGTGCCAAAATCGGGTCACTCCAAGTGGGAATGAACTCATGCGCTAAGAAGTCATGATAACCCGCTTCAACTAGAGCCCTGATTACGGCTGGATAGTGGATTTCTTGCGTTTCATCCAACTCACCTCTTCCAGGGTTGCCAGCAGTGTGAACGTGGCCGATATACTCACGGTGGTTCCGAATCCGGCGGATCACATCGCCGTTCATGACGCTGACGTGATAGATATCAAACAGAAGCTTAAAGTTGGGGCTTCCCACCCGTTTGATCAACTCGACGCAGAAGTCCACATCATCCCCGAAATAGCCGGGATGCCCTTTCATCGGGTGGCTGGAATCACGCGAGTTGAGGTGTTCCAGAACCAGCGTAATCCCTTTCTTTTCAGCCGCAGGCAGCACGGTTTTCCAGACGTCGACACACTCCTTCGCTGCCTTTTCCGGATCCATTCCCTCGAATCGCATACCGGTGAATGTGATCACTTTTTTGCACCCCACATCGGAGGCCACCTCGATTGCCTCTGAAAGTTTCGCGACGACTTCCTCCTTATATTTGGGATTGCATGGCCCGTTTCCGAACCCATGCGAACCCACTAGCGAGATTTCCAACCCCATGGCCTTGATCTCCGGGTAATATTTCCGATCGATGCCCTCGATCCCCAGCAGACCGACTTCCTTGGCGTGCCTTGCAAGTTCAATAATATCCATGGGCTTCCAGCACCAGCCCATGAGGGTGTGTTTAATGCCCTTATTCTGAACTTTATACTTGGGATCAGCCGCCGCCTTTAGAATGGAGCTGGCGGGGAGGGGACTGCCCTCGGCAAAAGCGGAGCGCTCACCGATGGCGGACGTGGCTCCAAGCAAGGCGGCGCTCGAAAAGAAATGACGGCGGTTTAGATTCATGGGGGGCAAACTTCGACCCGATTGCACCGGAAGGCAATTCGCCCGCTTATTAGGCGTTGCGGTTGACGCAATTAAGGTCCTCGAACGAGGCTGCTAACCGCTTCGTCGCGGAGTCGCCTGCAGCACCAAGCCAAATGCGAGGATCGTAGTACTTCTTATTTGGAGCATCAGGCCCTTTCGGATTGCCGATCTGCCCCTGAAGATAATCGCGGTTCTTGGCTTCGTACTCGCGCACACCATCCCAGAATGCCCATTGGATGTCCGTGTCTAAGTTCATCTTAATCACGCCGTAGCCGATGGCTTCCCGGATCTCTTCGCGCGTCGAACCTGAGCCGCCGTGGAACACAAAGTTCACGGGTTTGGATCCTGTCCCGAGGGTTTTTTGGATGTACTCTTGGGAATGTGAAAGGATTGCGGGTTTGAGCTTCACGTTGCCGGGTTTATAGACGCCGTGCACGTTACCGAAAGCGGCTGCGACTGTGAAATTGGGGCTGATCGCACTGAGAACCTTATAGGCTTCAGCGACTTCCTCAGGTTGAGTGTAGAGCTTGGATTCTTCCACGCCCGAGTTGTCCACGCCGTCTTCCTCCCCGCCAGTCACACCGAGTTCGATTTCAAGGGTCATACCCATTTTTGCCATCCGGGCGAAATAATGGGCGCAGATTTCAAGGTTCTCGTGGAGAGGTTCCTCGGAGAGATCGAGCATGTGCGAGCTGTAAAGTGGCTTACCCGTGCGGGCAAACTGGGCCTCGCTCTCTGCGAGCAATCCGTCCACCCATGGCAGCAGCTTTTTGGCGCAATGATCCGTGTTGAGAATCACCGGAACTCCGTAAGCCTTCGCTGCCAAGTCAACGTAATGGGCTCCTGCGATGCCGCCTTGGATCGACCCAAACTGGTTCTCCTTGCTCACGGATTTGCCAATGAAAAATTGAGCTCCTCCATTGGAAAACTGAATCATCGTCGGCGAATTCGCATCGCGTGCCGCCGCAAGTGTCGCGTTGACGGAATCTGTGCCGATGCAGTTTACCGCAGGTAACGCGAACTCGTGGGCCTTGGCATAATCCAGCAGTTCTTTGACTTCCTCTCCAAAGAGCACGCCAGAACGAAATTTTTTGTGAGAACTCATAGCCTCGTGTTTATCAGACCCAAAGCAGTGAACAATGGATAGATTCACCTTTTTGCAGTTTGATCACCTCCGTTTGAAGCTTACCCCGAGTTTATGAAAACGGCACCCGTTTTTTTAAGGGAATCTCGCGCAGGAAGGCATCTCGGCCATATCAGCTCAGCGAATTAGCGATTCCAAGATGGCGGCCGCCTTCTGATAAACGCGGTGGCGTGGGCCAGGGGTGAGTTCTTCACAGAGTAAGGCCGTCGTTTCCAGATTGCCGCCTGGAAAATGAGTTTCCGAAGTGCCACTCGCCGTTTGAATAGTGGCAAGGAAAAGACTTGAGCCTTGCGTACGTTCAAGAGTGAGACTCGATTCCGGTGAGCGCACGGTCACCCCGCTGACAGAATCGTTGGGGCTGTGAATTAAATCCACAACGAGCGTGTCACTTTTTTTGCCGAGGAAGCAAATTTCATTCTGGCTGGCGTGATCAAACGTCCAATCGAGTTGGGCGGCGAACCAAGACACCAGCAAGAGAGCGGTGAGGCGGGCGTCGGGAGAGTGGCGGATTTCAAGTCGGTTCAGAAGCGGAAGTTCTGGCAGTAACTGCGGCATATCAAAGCATTGCGCGATCGCTTGCCGCAACGCCATCGTGCGAGTCCAGTTGATGTCAGCCACGGACATCCTCGGATTTCCTTTGTCCCGAATCAGGTCTAGACGCTGCTTTTCTTGGGCAGGATTTTCCCAGCTCTGGCTGTCGAAAATGAGGCGGTCCACACGGGCCCAGAGCGGCGAGGTTGGCAGTTCAGGGAAGGGGGCCTGCCACCAAATGTTTAGCGGCAAATCGTAATCCAAGTTCGACATGAGGGCGTTCGCGACGCCCTCTTCAGAAAGACCCTCCGCCAGAAGTGTGATCTGTTCGCTGCAAATCTCCTTAGCTCCCGCCTTGGTCAGGTGGCAATGCGCTTGGATCCATGCCGAAACCTTAGCCGGTTGGGTCGCTGGACAATCCCCGATGAGAATCGCACGGCAAGCGTGGGTGCGCACCAAGCGGGAGATCAGCTCGGTATTGGCCTTCAGTGAATCGGTGCCCTGACAGTACAACACGAAGTTCAGGCGACTAGCCCGGGTGCGATCGGTGTCAGAGTCCCAAAGAGCCTTAAGCTGTTTGGAGATATTATCAAAAGCTACCGGCAATCCGAGCGGAGTTTCGTCGAGTGGCATGGTGTTGTCTCAGTTGCAAGTTAGAGACGACGCCAGACCCGACCGTCTGCTGCGAGAAGGTCGTCGGCTTCCTTGGGGCCCCATGACCCAGCAGGATAGCTCGCCATAGGCGCAGGATTGGGGTGATTGTGCCACGCGTGTTCGATGCAATCGATGAAAGTCCATGCCGCGTCCACTTCGTCGCGCCGGGCGAAAAGAGTGGCGTCTCCGGACATCGCATCCAGAAGCAGGCGCTCGTAAGCCTCGGGGCTGGGCTTACCGAAGCTTGTCTTGTAATGGAAATCCATTTTGACCGGCTCAATGGCTAACTGCGCACCCGGCCTTTTAGATTGAATGAGCAGGGAAACGCCTTCGTCCGGTTGGATACGGAAAACCAGCACGTTGGGGCCGAGGCCTGCCTGCTGCGCGTTGAAGAGCACTCCGGGAGTTTCCTTGAAGTAAATCGCGATCTCCGTCCCGTGCTTGGGCATCCGCTTGCCAACCCGCACATAAATAGGAACGCCGTCCCAGCGCCAGTTGTCGATGAAGGTGCGGTAGGCCACGTAAGTCTCCGTATCGGATTCCGGGCTGACTCGGTCTTCGGACTTGTAGCCGAGCACATCGTTGCCACCGACAACGCCTGCAGCGTACTGCGCGCGGACGACATTGCGGGCGACTTGTTCTGGAGACATTTTCCGAAGCGCACGCACTACCTTCAACTTTTCGTCGCGGACACTGTCTGCGCTGAGATCGGCGGGCGGCTCCATCGTCAGCAAGCAAAGAATCTGAGTGAGATGGTTTTGCACCATGTCGCGCAGGGCTCCGGACGACTCGTAGTACGGCCCGCGAGCCTCGACGCCCATGGGTTCGGCCGCCGTTATTTGAATGTGATCAATGTAGCGATGGTTCCAAAGCGGTTCAAAAATGGAGTTTGCAAACCGCAGCACCATGATGTTTTGGGCCGTTTCTTTGCCCAAATAGTGATCGATACGATACGTGTCATTTTCCGCAAAAACTTTGCCGACCTTCTCATTGAGGGCGTGCGCAGTATCGCGATCGCGCCCGAAAGGCTTTTCCACGATGACGCGCGCCCAGGCTCCATCGATGGTTTTGTTTAAACCAGCATCGGCAAGTTGCGCTAAAATTCCCTCGAACTCGGAGGGACCCACGCTCAAATAAAAAAGACGGTTGCCGGCCGTTCCGTTTTCCTTATCCAGAGCGTCGAGGCGCGCTGCGAGTGTTCTGTAGCCTTCTGGATTGCCAAACTCGCTGGCGTGATAGTGCAAGCGATTGGAGAAATCCTTCCATATTTCCTCAGAGCGTCCAGAGCGCGAGAACTTTGAGAGCGCATCTCCCAGTTCGTGCTGGAAGGACTCGTCAGATTTTGGCCGCCGCGCGAATCCAGTAATATGGGTGGTCGCGGGAAGATCTCCGTCCGCTTCGATGTTATAGAGAGCGGGAATAAGCTTGCGATAAGTCAGATCGCCGGAAGCTCCGAAGATGACGACGTTACAGGGCCTTGGTAATGGACGGCTAGAAAGGCCTTCCTTAAGCGGGTTGGATGATTGTGAAGGAGTGGAGTTCACGTGGGATGGAGAATTATAAGGCGTAACCGGATTCAGCAACGGCAAACGGATGAGGCGGGATAGGAGTTTTTCCTAACGTTGGTGTTTGCTCGCGGCAAACTTTGAGGAAAGAACGGGTCTGCTGCCGGGTGATTAATCAGTGGGGAAGGGGAAAACGCCGGGTGAAGTCGCGCACGGTGCCTTTGATGGTGGCCAACGCGGCGGGATCCTGCACATTGGAAAGTCCACTGTGGATCAGGTCGGCGATTTCCATCATTTCTTCTTCTTTCATGCCACGGGTAGTCACCGCCGGGGTTCCGATGCGGATGCCTCCGCCCAGTGTGATTTTCTCGGTGTCGAAGGGGATGCCGTTTTTGTTCACGGTGATCCCCGCGTGATCAAGGGCTTCCTGCGCCTGCTTGCCATTGATTCCGTGGGGACGCAAATCTACGAGCATGACGTGGTTGTCAGTGCCACCGGAGACGATTCGGTACCCGTGGTGAGCGAGGCGCGCAGCAAGAGCTTTTGCGTTGCTCACAATCTGGGCAGCATAGGCTTTGAACGAAGGTTGAAGCGCTTCTTTGAAGCAGACAGCCTTAGCCGCAATGACGTGTTCAAGCGGACCACCTTGGCAACCTGGGAACACTTGCGAATCAACGCCTTTAGCAAACTGTGCTTTGCATAAAATGAGGCCGCTACGAGGACCGCGCAGGCTCTTGTGGGTCGTAGTCGTCACAAAGTCTGCAAGAGGTACTGGCGAGGGATGCGCCCCCCCAGCTACCAAACCCGCTATATGGGCCATGTCTACAAGCAGATATGCGCCCACGGAATCCGCGATGGCACGGAGACGCTCGAAGTCGATGATGCGCGGGTAAGCGCTGGCTCCCGCCGTGATCATCTTGGGTTTCACCTCCAATGCCGTTTTGGCCAGCGCGTCGTAATCGATGCGCCCGTCGGTGGGCGAAACTCCGTAATGAACGATATCAAAGAGACGCCCAGAAAAGTTCGCTTTGTTGCCATGGGTGAGATGGCCGCCATGGTTGAGGTCCATCGTGAGCATCCGATCACCGGTCTGGAGCACTGAAAAGTAGACGGCCATGTTCGCCTGCGAACCAGAGTGTGGCTGGACGTTGGCGTGTTCGGCTCCGAAAAGTTCCTTGGCGCGATCGATGGCAAGTTGCTCGACGATATCGACGTTTTCGCAGCCCCCGTACCAGCGGCGCCCCGGATAACCTTCCGCGTACTTGTTGGTCAGGCAGGAACCTTGTGCTTCCATCACTGCACGTGATGTAAAATTTTCAGAAGCAATGAGTTCAATGTTCTCAAACTGGCGCTTCTCCTCCAGTTGAATGGCCGAGTAAATCTCAGGATCCGCCTGTGAAAGAGCCATTTTTGAGTCGGCGCCTGAGTGTTCAATTTTCTCTACGCGCCTCTCGTGGCGGCCTCCTTCGAAGGCAGTGGAAAGGAAGGCGTCAACGATGCGCGCAGCGGCAGAAGGTTCTACATGGTTGGTACCCATGCACAAAACGTTGGCGTCGTTGTGGCGGCGGGTGAGCCGAGCGTCATCGGCATTTGTGACGAGAGCGGCGCGCACGTGGGGGAAGCGGTTGGCTGCGATGCTCATTCCGATTCCACTGGTACACATCAGGATACCGAAATCCGCCTCCTTACCTGCGACGACATGCGCAACGGATTGAGCGAAGTCTGGATAATCCACACTCGCGCTGCCGTACGTACCGAAGTCCGAAACGGCATGCCCTCGGCGGGAAAGCAGTTCATGGACGGCAGTCTTGAGTTCCAAGGCGCCGTGATCGGAGCCGATTGCGACACGCAGGGCTCGCTCGGTTTGAGAGGAAGTTGTGACAGGAGAATGGGTTGTGGTATCACTCATTGGGTTGGAATCTATAAAATGAAGCAAGGAAGGAATGGCACGAAACAGAACGTCACGCGTGCTGAGGTAAGCGGCGAGGCCTTGTCCGATGGGGTCGGGAACTTGCGAAGGGAGGGCGGGGTCGAAGTCGCACACTAAATTGGCCTTGCGGGCGGCTTCGGGGAATTCGTCTTCAAGGGCTTCACGGTGCCCGGAAGTCATGCAGAAGATGTGCGTGGCCCAATCCACAAGCGATTTTGTAATGGGTTGGGCGCGGTGTTGTTGCAGAGAAATATCAAGTTGCTTACAGGCCTCGATGGCATGCTTGCTCGCCGGTTCTCCAAGGGTCGCGTGTACGCCGGCGGAAGCGGTTTCAAGGTCTTGGCGGTCTCTGGTTGCGTGGCGAAAAAGCGCCTCAGCCATAGGGCTGCGACAACTGTTTCCTGTGCAGACAAAGAGGACGCGTTTTGCCGAATAGTGGCTCATAGGAAAAGGCGGGAAGTTAGGGTGCTTGGTTCAAAAAGGCAATCGCCCAGCGGTAAACAATGCGTTGCTTTGCAGGATTGCCTGAGGGCTAGGCGAATGGCATGATTCAAACTCGGTTTTGAAGCCTGTCATGAGAAATAAATTATCGAAAATTTCCGTTGGACTGCTGGGACTCGGTTTGGCCAGTTGCGTTTCTCCAAAATTCGAGCGGGCTTGGAGAGATTCTCCTCAACAACGCTGGACTGGTCAGTGGTACAGCGAAAAGCATCACGCGGGCGGGCGGCTGCGCGCGGTGCTATCCTCACCGGCGGACGGCAAGATGGACGCATTTTTTGAAGCCCGCTGGCACGGATTCACCACCGCATATCCAGTGACGCTGGACGCCCAAAAACAAGGCGCTGGCTTTCAGATTGCAGGACAAAAAGAACTTGAATCCTTCGTGGGTGGAGGTCTTTACACCTACAAAGGCAGCCTGCTGCCAAGTAAGTTCGAGGCTCAATACGGCGCGCGAAACGATGCTGGCACGTTCCAGCTCACTCCAGCGCCCTAAAGCAAGTGCCCCAACGGACTCTACGGCGCAACGCTTTGCGTGGGGGCAAGATCGCTTTCTGCTGGAATCAGTACTGGCGCGACGATCGACTTCCAAACTTCGTAACCTGCGGCTGTCATGTGTATGTCATTCGGAATGAAGCATTCCATGCGAGGTTTCCCCTCCTTGTCCAGCAGTCCGCTGGTGGTGTCTAAAAAGCGCATCCAAGGGTTTTGAGCGCATTCGGCCTCCAGCAAGTGGTTGAGTTCTAGAATGGCTTCCCATTTTTCAAAGCGCTTCCCAGGACTCGGAACCACGCCCAAAACGTAGAGGCGAGTTTGGGGAAGTGTTTCGTGCAATTGTTGGTACAATGATTGAAACGATTTCAAAATCTCTGCGGGCTGGATCCCTGCGGCCAAATCATTGCTTCCCTCATACAGCAGTACCGCACGCGGCTTGAAGGGGAGCACCAGTCGTGGAATGAACAACTCCGCCGCATGCCGCATCCGACTGCCGCCGATCCCCATGTTGTAAGTGCGCAAAGGCGCCAGATCCTCTTCCAACGTGCTCCATTTTGCCATGTGCGAACTTCCCACGCAGATCACTGAGCCTTCCCGGGGAGGCGGCTGAGACAGTTTTTTTTGCACCAATGCCTCCCATTTTGCCGCGTCCGCACCAAGGCGTGATTCAGCGCAGTGCGCGGGAGGGATTGGTGAACTGGCGATACAAACTACCGCGAAATAGCTAAGTATGGGGAGAGCAGGGGAGCGCATGGTCCAGTGTGTACCTCAGATATGGCGTAGAGGCAAACGCTGTGGACGTATCTGAAATCACCTCCCGCGCTTGTAGAGGCGGGGGGGTTGCCTTTTACAAAAACTCAGTGCGCCGTTAATTGAACCCGAACTCCGAAATCAAGGTTAAAGGAGATCATCACGCGGAGGCGCGGAAACGCGGAGGTTGGAAATGGAACATCCCTTTTTTATAGGAATTTGTATTTCTTCGCGCTTCCGCGCCTCCGCGTGAACTTCGGTTGTCGGGTTGAAGTTGCGTTTTGCGATGAGCCTGAGTCCCTCCAAAGTAAGCGCAGGATGGACCGAGGAAATTTCCGGGAGTCCGGCGGCGATTAACTCTGCGTAGCCACCCGTGGCGACCACGCGCAGGTCTTCGGCCGCGCCAGGAAGGGTCCGGCGGATTTCCGCCAGAATTTCCCGCACCAATCCACGATAACCATAAACGGCTCCAGCGAGCATCGCGTGTTCAGTAGACTTCCCGATCACGCTAGGCGGCTCTAAAAGCGTGATCTTGGGTAACAAGGCGGTGCGCTCGTGCAGATAGTTTGTCATTGCCTCCAACCCGGGGGCGATGACGCCGCCCACGTAGTTGCCCTCTCGAGAGAGAATGTCAAACGTGAGTGCAGTGCCAAAGTCCACCACCACAGTGGGCGTTTGGAAAAGCGCCAAGGCGGCAACCGCGTTCGCCAATCGATCCGCCCCTATGGATTCCGGTGCGGGATAGTCGATGCCAATGCCTAGATCAATGGAGGAAGAAACCTGTAGAAGGGGCAGGTGAGCAAAGGTTTGGACTAACAGAGCGGCGGTTTGAGGCACAACGGAACACACAACGACCGAGCTAAACGTCCAATCACTGACCAAATCTCGGAGTGCATCGGCGCTCAGGCCGCGGGTGGGAAGACTACTCACCGGACTCAATTGGTCACCCACGGATACAGCGAATTTGGTGAAAGAATTGCTGTTATCTATAAGGAGATATGGAGCCATGTGAAACCAGCCCAACCATTAGAAATATGACTTGAACTGGCAACTTGAAATAAGTCAAAAGCAGCTTACGGAAGAAAAGACGTTGCGCCAAAAAGGTGAGGCAGGCCGCAACATCTATTTGCTTTGCTTTGAATCAGCGCAACCTCCGCGGATGCGATCAGCAAAGTCCAGCCTTACCTCCGCGATCCAATGATCTAAAGCGATCGCTGAGCGGTAACTCGATCTTTCAACGCTCCGGTGAAACACAAAGATCCTTCCAATAGCCAAAGGAGCAAACACCCGGAGCGCACTCCGATATCAGAGTCGCGCTAATTTACTAACACAAACCACTAGTGGGCAGGACTTTGTTCTCCTTGATTGTGTACAAATAGATGCTTCTTTTCAATCACCTCAATCGTCTCAGGGGGCACCATTGTCTTCCACTTAGGATCGTGGGAAGCAATCGCATCAAGCACGTCGCGGGGATAAATGGATAACACGGAAATGTCTTGGGGCGATAAACCGATGAAGGATCCACGATCTCGCAGGTATCCAAAGAGCTGCTGGAGCGGTCCGAGATTTGTCAGGGTTTCAAGGTGACGTACTGATCCGGTAGCTTTGTCTAAAGTAGGATAAACAAAAAGTTTAAGGTGGTTTTTCAGAAGCCTTCCAAAGGACTCCAAAATTCCTCCCGGTAGCGTCTGATAGAATTGCTCGTCAAACAGATTGAGTAACCTCGTTAGACCAAGGGCAATCCCGATGGGCTCGTTTGTCATCCGAGAAAGAAAGGCACTCAGACGATAGTATTCGGAGAAGTCGGAAACTAATACGGGCAGTCCGCAAGCAGCCAGCACGTCGGCACGATCGAGAAAGTCCTTGGGATCCACCACGGTTTGATCGGACATTAAGTTACGCATCGTAATCTCCATGACCTCGATGACTTGCTTGCCCTGCACTTCTGGGAGAGATCGGAATTTTTCAGACGAGAGATGCAGCATGTCCATGTGAACCTTTGTCACCGGATGAAACGCCCCGCGTTCCACGAGAACCGCTTTTTTATACAAGGCTTCCGACGGCTGGATCACCTCGCCATTGGGGCCGAACATCGCCGCACCCGAAAGGCCGAGTTGAACCAATCTCAGACTCATGAGCCGGTTGTCAACTTTGGCGAAGGCAGCACC
>Ga0209598_10004205_pt1 | contig 10630 bp, 11 predicted proteins | sample M_140807_EF_Meta_FD_187317 | JGI IMG/M metagenome (GOLD analysis project Ga0209598, IMG submission 187317) | Freshwater microbial communities from Lake Montjoie, Canada to study carbon cycling - M_140807_EF_MetaG (SPAdes) (version 2) | ecosystem: Environmental > Aquatic > Freshwater > Lake... | reverse complement strand
AGGGATATTTATTGTCGAAGCCTTCAAGGCCGACGAGGCGGAGCAATTCGCGGGCGCGCGCCTCATAAACAGCCCTGTCACGGCCGAGCTTATTGCGGTGCTGCGGGGTGACCTCCAGCGGCAGCATCACATTCGACAGGATCCGCCGCCAGGGCAGCAGGGTGGGCGCCTGGAAGGCCATGCCGGCAATGGTCAGGGGCCCGTCCACCTCCCGGCCCGCCACCACCACATTGCCCTCGGTCGCGGGCCACAGGCCGGTGACCAGGCGCATCAGGGTGGATTTGCCGCAGCCCGATGGGCCGACCACGGCGACGAATTCGCCCTGGTGGATGTTCATCGAACAGCCTTCAAGGGCTAGGGTGCCGTCCACGCCGCCATAGCGCATGGCCACCTGATCGATTTCAACAAAGGGTCGGGTCATCGGTGATCCGTTTTCAGCTGGCGGCGGGCATAGGTGACCGCGTGTACATCTAAGCTGCCGCTCGCGTCGAGGTGTGCCAGCCGATGCCGCGGCCTGGCCACGCCTTTGGCGCATGAAGACCGGCCCAGGGCGAAGGCAGGCCCTGAACGGCCTAAGGGCTGAATGCTGCGCATGACGACCTCTCCGGCAAGGGTGGAATGACCGCTTAGCAAGCCGGATTGGCCAGCCATACGGCCTGACGCGGTATCCCGCCTCCTCCGGCGCGGCCTCTGCCCAAAAGCTGGGCAGTTGGGCGGCTGGGGCGGTGCCAGGCGGTCATATGCAGGGCTTCTCCCTCAGGCTGCGGCATGAAGCCCGGCGGGTGAGCCTGTGATGACCTCCGCAGATTGTGTTGCCCCCCAAACAACATCCCATGCAATAAGATGTATATGAACGCATATGTCGTCACGGATTCAGGGCTGCGGTCAGCCATGCCCCTGCCGCGCCGCAGTCTTGTTGGCATTGGCCTCGCGGCCGTGACCACGGCCGCGCCAGCCGCCATCAAGGCTGCGCTTCAGCCTGAAATCCTGGCCCGCTTTCCCAATGGTATCTTTCTGGAAAACCTGATCGTGTCGCAGGCCGGCCTGGTCCGCTTCACCAACTACACCGCGCGCAGCGTGGAAGCCTGGAGCCCGTCGCTGGGCCTGGGCGGCTGTGTCCCAGTGCCCGGGCATCCTGTCAGTCTGGCGATAGTGGGTTTTGGCCGCATCGCCGTGCTGGTGCATGGCGTGCCCTTCACCGTTGGCGCCGCGGCGATGCGCGGCAAGTCGGAGATCATGCTGATCGACGCCCAGGGCGCGGTGGTCCAGCGCATCGCGCTGCCCGAGGCGGTGCACCCCAATGGCATGATGCTATTGGCGGCGGGGATGCTCTTGGTCGCCGATAGCGCGGAGGGCGTGATCTGGGCCGTCGATTTGGGGACTGAGCGTTGTGACGTCTGGTATCGCCACCATGCTCTGCGGCCGGACCCGTCCCGATCGGTGCCGGGGATCAATGGCATCAAGCGCGCGGGGGAGGCGCTGCTGCTATCCAATTCCGCCAGCCGACAATTGCAGCGCCTGACCCTGCGGCCAAATGGCGTGGCGGTGCAGGGTGAGGTGTCGCTGCATGCGGCGATGCCATTCGGGGTGGATGATTTCTGCCTGGCGGCCGATGGCACGATCTATGCCGCCACCCATGCGCGCGGCCTGGCGGCCTTGCCGCCCCCGGGCAGGCTCTTGCCGTCGCAGCCGGCGGCTCGGCTGATCGATGTGCCCGGCCTGGAGGGCAGCACCGCAGTGGCGATGGCGCCCAACCATCGGGCGCTCTATGCGCTGGCCACTGGCGGCATGCTGGAGGGCGGGCAGGGCGCGGCGGTATTGGCCCGCCTGCCACTGGGTTGATGGCTCCGGCCCTCAGCCACGCAATTCCACCCAGACCGGCGAGTGGTCGCTGGGCTGCTCCTCGGCCCGGGCCTCGGTGTCCACGCTGAAGCTGACCAAGCGCTCGGCCAGTTCTGGCGAGAGCATGGCGTGGTCAATGCGCAGGCCGCGATTGGTCTCAAAGGCCGCGCCATAATCCCAATAGGTGAATTGGTGCTGGCCCAAGGCGGCGCTGCTCTCGGTCATGCCCAGATGACACAGCGCATTGAAATGGGCGCGCGATTGCGGGTGGACCAGCGCATCGCCGGGCGGCAGGGCGCCCGGCGCCATGTCGCGCGCCGTGGGCACCACGTTGAAGTCACCCAGAATGGCAAAGGGCGTGAAGGCATTGAGATGCTCTGCGGCGCGGGCATTGAGGCGCTGCTGCCAGCGCCATTTATAGGCCATGCCCTCATCGCCGCCGGAATTGCCATTGGGCAGATAGATGCCGGCGATATGCGTGCCCTCGGCGCGCACCTCAATATAGCGGGCCTGGGTGTCGTCATCCTCGCCGGGCAGAGTTTCGGCCACGATCTCGAAGGGGATGCGGCCGAGCACCGCCACACCATTGCGCCCGCCATGCTGGCCTATGGCATGGATGCGATAGCCCGAGGCGGCCAGTTCGACATGGGGGAATTCCTCGGCCTTGCATTTGGTCTCCTGCAGGAAGACCAGATCGGGCGTGTGGCGGGCCAGGAAGCGCGCAAGATGCGGCGCACGCCGGCGGATCGAATTCACATTGAAGCTGGCAAGGCGCATGGCTGGTTTGTGGACGCGCCGGCGCCCGGCGGCAAGGTCTCAGACGGCGAAGGAGACGCCGCAGCCGCAGCCACTGGTGGCGAGCGGGTTCTCCACCTTGAAATGGCTGCCCATCAGCGCCTCGTGCCAATCCAACCGGCTGCCTGCCAAAAATTCCAGGCTGACCGCATCGACCAGCACTGATACGTCGCCCTGCTGCACGACCAGATCATCGGCCTCCGGCGCATCGGCCAGATCAAAGCCGTATTGCATACCCGAACAACCGCCGGCCGAAACCGAGACCCGCAGGGCGGCGCCGGGCCTGCCCTGGCGGGTGGCGATGGCCGCTATCTCGGCCGCAGCGCGGGGCGTCACGGCGAATGGGGCGGGCGATGCGTTGCCATCAGGCATGGTGGAATCTCCTTGAATGCGAACATAGTGGCCGTGACAGCATTTTTCCACAGGGGGTGGCCGCATGGCCGATCGCTTCACGCCGTATAGCAGCCTGGCGGCCTATGCCGTGCAGGCCGATGCCAGCCGGGGCCGGCTGCATGCCGAACCGGCCGATAACACCCGCAGCCCGTTTCAGCGTGACCGGGACAGGATTGTGCATTCGCGCGCCTTCCGCCGGCTGCAATACAAGACCCAGGTGTTCATCTTCCATGAGGGCGATCATTTCCGCACCCGGCTGACCCATTCAATTGAGGTGGCGCAGATTGCCCGCTCCATCGCCCGGCGGCTGCGGCTGGACGAGGATTTGGCCGAGGCGCTGGCCTTGGCGCATGATCTGGGCCACCCGCCCTTCGGCCATGCCGGTGAGGATGCGCTGGATGCCGCCATGCGCACCCATGGCGGCTTTGACCACAATGCCCAGTCGCTCAAGCACGTCACCATGCTGGAGCGGCGCTACGCCGCCTTCGATGGGCTGAACCTGACCTGGGAGACGTTGGAGGGCCTGGCCAAGCATAATGGCCCGGTGCGCCAGCCGGCCCAGTATATCGCCGAATATGATTTCCGGCACAGCCTGGACCTCGCCAGCCATGCCAGCGCCGAGGCGCAGGTGGCGGCAATTGCCGATGACATCGCCTATAATAATCACGATCTGGAGGATGGGCTGCGGGCCAGGCTGTTCACCATCGAGGAGGTGGGCGCCTTGCCGCTGCCCGGTGCCGGGCTGGAGGAGGCGAAGCTGGCCCATCCCGGCATGGCCCTGGAGCGCCTGGCCCCCGAAATGGTGCGAAGGGTGATCAGCCGGATGATCCAGGATGTGGTGGCCGAAAGCCAGGCCCGCATTGAGGCCCTGGCGCCGGCCGATGCCGATGCCATCCGCGCCGCCAGCCGCCCCGTGGTGGCCTTCTCGGCTGGCATGTTCGAGGCGAATAAGGCGGTGCGCGGTTTCCTGTTCGAGCGGATGTATCGCCATTGGCGGGTGAACCGCACCGTGGGCAAGAGCCGGCGCGTGGTGCAGATGCTGTTTTCGCTGTTGCATGGCGGGCCGCAGATGCTGCCCGATGAATGGCGCGCACGGGCCGGGGATGCCGGCACCCCGCGGGCGGCGCGGGTGGTGTGTGACTATATCGCTGGCATGACGGATCGGTTTGCGCTGGAGGAGTATAAGCGGCTGACCGATCCGAGCGTGCCGGGGTGATCGAGCTTTCGCTCAATCGGCCCTGATGCCGGTGGCCCGCACCAGTTCGGCCCATTGCCCACGGTCACGGGCGATATAGGCGGCGTATTCCTCCGTGCTCATCGGCAGGCGCGACATCCCTTGGCTTGCCAGGCGCTGCTGGAAGGCCGGCCGGGCCAGCAGCGTCGCCATCGCCGCATGCAATGTCGCGATGATGGGCGCGGCCAGCCCGGCCGGGCCATTCAGCCCATACCAGTTCAGCACCTCATAGCCTGGGATGCGCTCAGCAATGGCCGGCACATCGGGCAGCACCGCGAGGCGCTGGGGCGTGGAGACCGCCAAGGCCCGCACCCGCCCATCGCGGATGAAGGGCAGGGCGGTGTTGATGGTATCGGCCATGCCCAGCACCCGGCCGGCAATGATGTCGGGAATGACGAGGGCGGTGCCGCGATAGGGCACATGCGTCATATCCAGCCCAGCGCGATGGGCCATCAGCGCGAAGGTCATGTGGGTGGAACTGCCGATGCCGGCCGAGCCATAGGCCAATTGCCCCGGCCTTGCCTTCACATATTCCAAAAACCCGGCGAAATCAGTGACCGGCGACTGCGGCGCGGTGATCAGCACCGCCGGCACCCCGGCCAGCGCGGCGATGGGGGTGGTATCCGTGCCTGGGTCAAAGCTCAGCCGCTGCACCACCGGGTTCACCCCATGTGTGGCCTGGCTGGCCATGAGCAGCGTCAGCCCATCCGGCCGGGCGCGGGCTGCGAATTCGGTGCCCACCGAGCCGCCGGCGCCGGTGCGGTTTTCCACCACCACCTGCTGGCCGAGCAGGGGCGCAATCTCCTCGGCCAGGATGCGCGAGATCACATCCGAAGCGCCGCCAGGCGCGAAGGGCGCTATGATACGGATCGTCCGGTCAGCCACCCAGCCCTGGGCCAGCGCGGGGGCGGCGAGGGGCGACAGCAGCAATTGGCGGCGCAGCATGGCAAACTCCAGCGGAAGGGGGCGGGCGGGTATGCAATGGGCTGGGCGACGGCGCCACGGCGTGCAGGCGTAAAAACATCCATTCAGGCCGTTTTTGCCCATATTTTGGCCAGTTTATGCACAATACTCGCCCATCGCCTATATTCCCGCCCCCCGCTGGCAATGGCATATGGACGGCATGCGAATCCTCTACCACCTGCCTTTGTCGCCGTTTTCCCGCAAAGTGCGTCTCGCTTTGGCGGAAAAGCGCATCCCCTTCGAATTGCGGCTGGAGAAGGTGTGGGACCAGCGCGAGGAATTCCTGGCCATGAACCCGGCCGGCACAGTGCCCGTGCTGGCTGAGGAAAACGGCCTGACCATCTGCGACAGCAGCGCCATCTGCGAGTATCTCGATGAGGCCTATCCCGATATCTCGCTCTATGGCCGCACCCTGGCCGAGCGTGCCGAGGTGCGCCGCCTGGTCGCCTGGTTTGACCTGAAATTCGGCGCCGAGGTGACCCAGAACCTGGTCTATGAGCGCCATCTCAAGCGCTCCATGGGCCGGGGCAACCCTGATGCCGCGAATATCCGCGCCGGCTACGCCGCCATCAAGCCGCATCTGGAGCATATTGGCTGGCTGGCCGAGAGCCGGACATGGCTCGCGGGCGCCCATATCAGCCTGGCGGATTTTGCCGCGGCGGCGCATCTGTCGGTGTTGGACTACGCCAATGATGTGGATTGGAAGTATAACGACCCGGCGCGCGAATGGTATGCCCGCATCAAGTCCCGCCCCGCCTTCCGCCCCCTGCTGACCGAGCGGGTCAGCGGCCTCACGCCGCCCTCGCATTATGATGATCTGGATTTCTGACCATGTATGACATGTTTGCCGCCATGCGCGCCCGTGTGGTCGCAGCGCTGGCCGAATTATTGCCCGAGCAACCTGCCGAGGCGTTTTCTCGTGTTGTGGTTGAGCCGCCGAAGGATGCTTCGCATGGCGACATGGCCACCAATGCGGCGATGGTGGTGGCCAAGGCGGCCAAGCTGGCCCCGCCGAAACTTGCCGCCGATTTGGCCCTGAAACTGGCGGCACTGCCCGAGGTGGCCGAGGCGACCCCGGCTGGCCCGGGTTTTCTGAATATCCGCCTGACGCCGGAATTTCTGCGCGGCCAACTCGGCCAATTGCTGCGCATCGGCGAGGCCTATGGCGATGCCGCATCCAATGGCCGGCGGGTGAATGTGGAATACGTCTCGGCCAACCCCACTGGCCCCATGCATGTGGGCCATTGCCGGGGCGCGGTGGTGGGCGATGCGCTGGCCAATCTGCTGGCCAAGGCTGGCTATGACGTCACCAAAGAATACTACATCAATGATGCCGGCGCACAGGTGCAGGCTTTGGCCTGGGCGGCCTATTGGCGCTATCTTGAGGCTGCGGCGCGGGCCGGCGCCCCGGGCGAGGTGTTGGACGCGCTGCGGGATAATCCTGCCGAAGCGCGCGGCATTGTCGAGACCGCCTTTGCCACCACGCTGCAATATGGTGGCGAATATCTGGTGCCGGTGGGCGATGCGCTCTTCGCCGCCCATGGCGCATCGCTGCTGCCGCCCAGCGAGGCCATTCTCGCCCAGGTGCGGCGCTTCACGGTCGAGGCCATGATGGTCTCCATCCGCGAGGATCTGGTCGCACTCGGCGTCGAGGGCCAGCATTTCGTCAGCGAGGCCGCGCTGATCGAGGCCGGCATGCTCGACCGTGCCGAGGCGCTGCTGCGCGACAAAAACCTGATCTATCAGGGCGTGCTCGAAGCCCCCAAGGGCAAGACGCCCGATGATTGGGAGCCGCGCGAGCAGACCCTCTTCGCCTCCAAGCAATTCGGTGATGACACCGACCGTGCGCTGCGCAAGAGCGATGGCACCGGCACCTATTTCGCCAATGACATCGCCAATCACCTCCACAAGATCGAACGCGGCTTTGATGAGCTGGTCCATGTCTGGGGCGCCGATCATGGCGGCTATGTGAAGCGGATGAAGGCGGCGGTGGCGGCACTGTCCGATCATCGCGTCAGCCTCGATGTTGTCCTCGCCCAGATCGTGCATGTGCTCAAAGACGGCCAGCCGGTGCGCATGTCCAAGCGCGCCGGCAGCTATATCACCCTGGCCGATCTGATCGATGAGGTGGGGCGCGATGCGGTGCGCTTCACCATGCTCACCCGCCGCGCGGATGCGCAGATGGAATTCGACCTGGACCGCGTCATCGAACAATCGCGCGACAACCCAGTCTTCTACGTGCAATACGCCCATGCCCGCACCCGCTCGGTGCTGCGCGCGGCAGAAGACCCGAGCCTGGCCGATCTCGCCGATGCACCGCTGGATTCGTTGACCGACCCTGCTGAAACCGCGCTGATCCATCGCCTCGCATGCTGGCCCCGGGTGGTTGAGGCCGCTGCCGCCGCCCGCGAACCGCACCGTGTGGCGTTTTTTCTGAATGACTTGGCCGGTGACTTTCATCTACTATGGAGTCGTGGGCGCAGTGATTCGACCTTGCGCTTCATCCGGGCGGATGAACCAGTTGCAACGCGGGCGCGTCTCGCGCTTGTGGCAGCGACGGGGGTGGTTCTCCGCTCCGGCCTCAGGGTCATGGGGGTGACACCTGTCGAGGAGTTGCGTGATGATACCAAATTGGAGACTGAGTCCGGTTCGTGAGCGGTGCGCGCGTGCTGTAGCTGGGGCAGGCTGCGCCCGTAGGTGCGGCCATGGGTGACACGCAAAGGTCCTGGCCACGCAGCCAGGGTGATGATGGTTTCGCGCCGCGCCGGCCGATGCGCGCAGCAAGCACCAAGCCTGTGCCCCGCACTCGCGCGCTGTCGGATGTGCAAAGGCGCGCGCTGATCATCGGTGTCGGCCTGACCGGCTCGGTGTTGCTGGCCGCCACCATCATCTGGGGTATTTCACGCATGGGGCCGCGCAGCGCGCCGCTGATCGAGGCCGATGGCCGGCCATTCCGCGTTCGGCCCGAAAACCTGCCGCCACAACCCGCAACTCCGGCGCCGAATGCGCGCGGCCAGGCCCGCCCCGATCAGGCGGCAAGACTGGCCCCCGGCCCGGAGGCGCCTCGCACCGATGCGCTGCGTCAGCAGATGGAGGCCACGGCCACGCCGCCGGCCCCAAGCAACCCTGCGGCCGCGCCGATAACGGCTCCGGCCACCGCCGCGCCGGTGGGGGCGACCAACACGGCACCAGCGCCGCGCACCGCGGCAACGCCGCCAGCCCGTGCCGCCGCTGCGCCGCCCGCCGTGCCGCCGCGCGCCGTGCCGCCCGCACCCTCCGCGGCATCACCCGCCCGAACAGAGGTGCAATTCGGCGCCCTCGCCAGTGAAGACGCCGCAAAGCTGGAATGGGATCGGCTGAAGCGTCGTATCCCCGCATTGGCCAATATGCAGCCGCGCATCAGCCGCTTGGAGCGCAATGGCCAGCCTCCGCTTTGGCGGCTGCGTGTCGCCACAGCCGATGCCACCGCTGCCCGCGGCTTATGCGAGCAGGCACGCGCCAAGAATGCGCCATGCGTGCCGGTGTGATAGGCCTCTCCTCCTAAAGAAGCGGGACGATTCGGCATGGTGAACCAGGGCAGGCGGCGCGCCGCGATTATCGGCCTGGGCGGTAGCGCCCTGAGTGCCGACGAGGCCAGCATGCTGCATGCGTCGCCGCCGCTGGGGGTGATCCTCTTCGCCCGCAATATCGCGGGCGCCGCTTCGCTGCGCGCTTTGACTGCGGCCATTCGTGAGACCCTGGGCGAGGCGACGCCCATCCTCATCGACCAGGAAGGCGGCCGCGTCGCCAGGCTGCACGGTCCGGAATGGCCGGTCTTTCCGCCCGCGGCCAGTTTCGAGGGCCGGCCGGCGCAGAATGCCTATGCCAATGCCGCGCTGATTGGTCTGGAATGCGCTGGCCTGGGGCTGAATGTGGTCTGCGCCCCGGTGCTGGATCTGCAGCTGCCCGAGGGGCATGGCATCATCGGCGACCGAGCCTTCTCGGCCGACCCGGCCGAGGTCCGCCGCCTGGGCCGGGAATATCTCCTGGGCCTGCAGGCCGCGGGCTGCGTCCCGGTCATCAAGCATATCCCTGGCCATGGCCGGGCGCGGGCCGATAGCCATCTCGAATTGCCCCGCGTCAGCGCGACGCGGGAGGAATTGGCGCTGGATTGCGCGCCCTTCGCCGCGCTTGCGGGTCTGGGGGCCTGGGCAATGACGGCGCATATCCTTTACGAGCGCCTGGATGCCGAATTGCCGGCCACCCTCTCCCCCCGGGTCATTGCCCGCGTCATCCGCGGCGCCATTGGCTTTGAGGGTTTTCTCGTCTCCGATGATCTGGCGATGAAGGCGCTCACCGGCCAGCCCGCCGCACTCGCCCAGGCCTCGATCAGCGCCGGCTGCGATGCGGTGCTGCACTGCACCGGCGATCTGGCTGAAACCGCAGCGCTGCTGGCCGATTGCCCGGCGCTGAGCGATGCCGCCATGGAGCGCCTGGATGCCGCCCGCGCTGCCACCCTGAGCCGTCGCGAGATATTGGACCCGGCCGCCCTCATGGCCATGCGCCACGCCGCCATGGCGCGCAGCGCGTGATTGCCGAAATCCTGGCCTCGGTGCTGGCGGCGGTCATCGCCATCACCCTACATGAGGCCGCGCATGGCTATGCGGCTGATAGCTTGGGCGATCCCACGGCCAGGCTGCTCGGCCGTGTCTCGCTCAATCCACTGCGCCATATCGACCCTGTGGGCACGCTGCTGGTGCCGGGCATTCTGCTGGTGACGCAATTGCTGACCATTGGCCGGGTGGAGGCGATGTTCGGCTGGGCCCGGCCGGTGCCGGTGGATATAGGCCGGCTGAACAATCCACGCTGGGGCATGATGTGGGTGGCGCTGGCGGGGCCGGCGATGAATGTGCTGCTGGCCTTTATCGCGGCACTGGTGGCGCATCTGGCGGGGCTGCTGGAGGGGGATTGGGTGGCGCTGCTCTACCGCTCGGTCGCGCTTTTCATGGTGGTCAATCTGGTGTTGGCCAGTTTCAATATGCTGCCCATCCCGCCGCTCGATGGTGGCCGGGTGGTGACCGCGCTGCTGCCCTATTCGCTGGCCCGGCCCTATGCCGGGCTGGAGCGCTACGGGTTGTTCATCGTGATGGGTCTGCTCTTCGTGCTGCCGCGGATATCGCCTGATCTGGATGTGATGGGCTGGGCCTTGCGCCATGTCGTGGCGCCGCTTTTCAGCCTGTTGTTGCGCGCCGCCGGGCACCCGGTGTGAGCGGCCTGGCCCTCAATCTGGACGGCTTCGAGGGCCCGCTTGACCTGCTGCTCGACCTCGCCCGCGCCCAGAAGGTCGATATCCGGCGGATCAGCATCATCGCCCTGGTGGATCAATACATCGCCGTGCTGGAGGGGGCGCAAAACATCCGCCTG
>Ga0209598_10004197_pt1 | contig 10654 bp, 11 predicted proteins | sample M_140807_EF_Meta_FD_187317 | JGI IMG/M metagenome (GOLD analysis project Ga0209598, IMG submission 187317) | Freshwater microbial communities from Lake Montjoie, Canada to study carbon cycling - M_140807_EF_MetaG (SPAdes) (version 2) | ecosystem: Environmental > Aquatic > Freshwater > Lake... | reverse complement strand
TTATCCTGCTGCATCATATCAAAAATGCGTGCGGCATTGTGGAGGTTACGGGATTGAAAAGCCATATTTCCCATAGCTTCCACCATTGGAACTACATTGTATTTTTTAATGTCAATGTGTTCTACTTTTTTCTTCAGATACTCTTGTTTCGTTGTCATGACTGAGGATATTTACTTTTGGTTTATTGATTTTCTGAGACGCCCATTGCACTGAATTTTTTGATTCTCTTGGTAACGAGTACTTCAGGATCTTTTGCTTTCAGCAACTTAATGTCTTTTAGAATCTGTGTTCTAACGGTTTTATAAATAACTGCCGGATCTTTATCTGCACCACCAAGGGGTTCTTCAATGATTCCGTCAATTATTTTAAGTTCCAGATTGTCTTTTGCTGTGAGTTTCAGGGCTTCGGCAGCTTTTTCTTTAAAATCCCAACTCCGCCATAAAATGGAGGAACAAGATTCAGGGGAAATGACAGAATACCAAGTATTTTCAAGCATATAGACTCTATCTCCTACTCCGATACCGAGTGCACCACCTGACGCACCTTCGCCAATCACAATACAGATAATAGGCACTTTAAGGACGGACATTTCGAGAAGGTTTCGGGCAATTGCTTCGCCTTGACCTCTTTCTTCTGCCTCTAAGCCTGGAAAGGCGCCTGGAGTGTCAATAAAGGTGACAATGGGTTTATGAAATTTTTCGGCAAGTTTCATGAGGCGCAATGCCTTACGGTAGCCCTCAGGGTTAGCCATACCGAAATTCCGGAGTTTTCTACTTTTGGTATCTCTACCTTTTTGCTGGCCAATAAACATGATGGTTTCATTGTTTATTTTACCAAATCCGCCAACCATAGCTTTATCATCGGCAAAGTTACGGTCACCAAACAATTCTATGAATTCATCACAAATTGCATGGATATAGTCCAGCGTGTAGGGACGATCCGGATGGCGGGATAATTGCACCTTTTGCCACCGGTTTAAATTGCCATAAATGGATTCCTTGAGTTCAAGGATTTTTTTTTCCATTTCTGAGATGGCTGAGCCTAAGTCTACATTATTCGTTTCCGCAGAGGATTTAAGCTCGTCCAGCTTCTTCTGCATCTCGAATATGGGCTTCTCAAAATCAAGTTCCATTTTTTTGAGAAAAGAAGCGCAAATATACTTAACCCTGTAATGCTAAGGGTAAATTTTTACGGGATTGTATTTTTTATTCTTGATACTGAATGGATTACATATAGGGAGGTAAAAACGGTTTAAAAAATTCCAGATACCCTTATATTTGCACTCCCATTCGGTTCGGTAGTTCAGCTGGTTAGAATACATGCCTGTCACGCATGGGGTCGCGGGTTCGAGTCCCGTCCGGACCGCAAGGCTGTCAAATTGACAGCCTTTTTGCTTTTTAAGGGGTTTAAGGCGCTAAACGCTCAATTTTCCAGGATCCCTTTTTCTTGCGGGAAAACAATATTCTGTCGTGTAATCTGTTGGGTCTGCCTTGCCAGAACTCAACAGTAATGGGCTTTAGGATAAAACCACCCCAGTTTCTGGGTCTTTCTGGTTCCCGATTCATAAAAGCTTCTTTAATCCGCTCAAATTTCTCTTCCAGCACCTCTCTTGAGGCTATGACTTCACTTTGGGAGGAAGCTATGGCACCAATTCTAGATTCCAATGGGCGACTGTTAAAATAGTCTTCTGATTCAGTGGCAGATATGCGTTTTACTTTTCCACTAATCCTAATCTGACGTTCCAGCTCAGGCCAGAAAAACACCAAGGCCGCGTAAGGATTCTCTTTCAGATCCCGACCTTTTTCGCTCTTATAATTGGTAAAAAATACAAACCCATCCTCATCAAAACCTTTGAGTAACACTATTCTTGCAGAAGGCCTTCCTTTGCGGTCAGCTGTTGCCAATGTCATTGCATTCGCCTCATTAACCTCAGCTTCAAGCGATTCCTGAAACCATTTTCCAAACTGAATTATTGGGTCAATATCTACCCCAGTTTCATCCAGCCTTTCTTTCTGGTATTCCTTTCTTAGTTCGGCAATTTTTTTTCCGTTCATAATGGAAACTTTGGGTAATCTGCAATAGGATTACGATACAAAAATCAATTATATTTCACAAAAAACAGAATTTATCCTTTGCAATATTCAGAAGGCATATTACTGGTATCTGAACCTTTTATGAGCGACCCTAATTTCAGTCGTTCTGTGGTGGTTATTACACTTATTGAGCCTTGGGGTATACAGGGACTTATATTGAATAAACCCATTCAGCAAACATTGGGAAAAGTGCTACCCGACTTCCCATATCATGATATTCCTTTGTTTTATGGCGGGCCGGTTCATACTGATCATTTATATTTTCTTCATACAATAGAGGCCATTAAACATGCCAGTCATTGCATTGGACCTAATGTATATGCAGGGTATGATATTCATGCTTTAAAAGCACATCTACTTCTATATCCTGAAAAAAAACAGCAGGTCAGGTTTTTTTTGGGAAACAGTGGATGGGATCTTTATCAACTTCAAGAAGAAATTGCTGACAATTCATGGATAATAGGGCCCAAAATTAATGCAAGAGCATTACTCGAGATACCGTCCGCTTTGCTTTGGAAAACCATTCTGATAGAAAAGGGAGCAGGATTTCAGGAAATGGCCAATTTCCCTAACGATCCATCCTTAAATTAAGGTTTATACATTTTCAGGCTTATCGGAATATTTTTTCCGGCAGCATTTAGGCAGAGCTGCATCTTTCTCTGGCAAAACCGGAAACCCGGGTGATCCGTGACCGGCCTCTGACAGTTTTGATTTAACCAGCATTTCATTGGTTAAAATAGAATCAAAACTCAACTTTAACTCAGAAGAATTAACATCCCATTCTGCAGAATACACGCCATCAACTAAAGTCGCAGTCTGTTCAATTCTTTCTTTGCACATATCACAGTTTCCTCTGACATAGAATGCGGTTTTCTTTTCATTTTCAAGTGGAGTACAAGCAGACAATGCCAGCAAGGCTCCCGCGGCAATAATAAATAGTCTCATTTCAGTAATTATACGGACAATATTAAAAAAAAAGTAAAGGGTACAAGAATAAGTACCCTTTACCCAATCTGATTACTTGGTTTCAGGATTCATTACCACCTGAACATATCGGTCTGTTTTCAAAAAGGAAGCAGCCGTTTTTTGTATGGAGGTAGCATTCATTCCTTCAACCAATTTATTGTAGTTAAACAATATGGCAGGGTCATCTTGTGTCCATGCACAACGCTCCAACCAGGAGAGCCAGAAGTCATTTTCCTTTAACTGAAGTTCTCTTTCACGAAGTACTGTTTCCTTAACTTTTTGCAGTTCTTTATCCTGTGCTCCGTCTTTGCTAAGCTTTGCAATTTCATCAAATACCGCCTTAGTCAATGTTTCGACATTTTCGGGAGCACAGCCAAATCCGATATTCACTCTATAGGAAGGTTTAGGATATTTTTCAACGGATGCATTGGCTCTCACACCGTATACTCCCCCTTTATCTTCCCTCAGGTTTTCTCTCAGTTTAATAGAAAGTACGCGAATCATTACATCCAGATCAAATCTGTTTTGCTGTGTCCATTCCATTGGTCCTGCGAATACTACACTGACCATACTTTTGGGTTCAATGCCCTTTTTAATTTCCTTAACAACAACTTTATCTGGTGATTTAACACCCAAATCCTTAGGAGTTTCCTTTCTATTTTTAGCTGGAAGAGAGGCAATATAGGATTCCAATAAAGGCTTGAGTTCTTCAGAGGAAATATTGCCCACAAAAATGAAAGTAAAATCTGACGCATCTGAAAAACGCTCATTGTAGATTTCCCAGGCATCATTGAAATTTATTTTACCCATACGTTCCATGTTTAAAGGAATTCTCCTTGGATGATATTGTGCAAGCGTGGCTTCTATAGTATCTTGAAAGTTGGCTTCAGGGCTTTTTCCTTTGTTGATGACCAAGGTTTTCATTTGAGTCATTAATCCTTCATAAGCTATGGAATCTCTTCTTGGGCTTGTAAAATAGAGATACACCAACTTCATTAAAGTTGACATATCCTCAGGTGTAGATTCTCCGGTAAGGCCTTCCCTTTGCTCGGAAATGTAGGGTGTTAGGGAAACCAATTTGCCAGACAATTTTTTCTGCAATTTGTTTTTATCAAATACTCCAATTCCGCTTTCATCAATAATTGAAGCTGCCATACCCGCAGACAGGTCTTTTGATTCGGGATACTGTGCTGTTCCACCAGGACTAAAAGCTGTCATAAGCACTTCATCATTTTTAAAGGTGGTGGTTTTAAGAATCACCTGAACGCCATTTGACAATTTATAGGTTGTGATTCCCAAATCATTGTTCACCTTTTCCTCTGTTATACTTCCTTTTACAGGTTTTTGAGCGAGCAATGGTTCACTTGAAAAATTATCCTGATATGGTTTTATGTCAGCCTGACTGATGTCTGACATAATTTGGAGGACTTTTTCTTTTGTAGGCATGACAGCGCCTTCTTTATCCGGGCCCGTTAGCACCACGACAGTGTTATCCTTACGGATCCAAATTGAGGCTTTTTTGTTTATTTCCTCCAGCGTGATACCGGGCATCAAAGATTTATAATATTCCAGTTCCTTTTCAATTCCAGGAACAGGGTCGGCAGAAAGAAAATGTTGCACCAATTCAGAAACGAAACTTTTCGAATCTGTTTTGTCTTTTTCGTTGAATGACTTCTCGATCTGTTTCAACAACTCAACTTTAGATCTTTCCAATTCTGTACTTGTAAATCCATGACGACGTACTCTTTCATTTTCAGTAACCATGGTTTCAAGAGCTCTTTCGATACCACCATCAGGAGCGACGGACACATTGATATACGCTTCTTTTTCTCTTAGAAATTCACCATACTGAGCAACTGCAAATAGAAAAGGAGGATTGGCCTGGGATTTCAATTCTTCCAGACGTTTGGATAGCATAGAACTGTAGAGCTCTTCAACTATTCTTTCACGATAATCATTTACTGTGATATCCTCATGCTTATTGTGTTTGTAGTATAACTGCACCAAGTTGTATTGGGCTTCTTTGTCTTTCTCAATTGCGACTAAAATATCTTTATGATCTGGAATTCCAAATATTTCACGTTTCTTTTCAGAGGCAGGATTTTTCAGGCCTGAAAAATGTGCTTTAATCATGGTTTCAACTTCATCCGGATTAAAATCCCCAACAGCGATTACCGCCATAAGATCCGGACGATACCAATCTTTATAGAATCTTTTTACTTCGTCATATTTAAAGTTTTCCAGAATTTCTTTTTTGCCAATAGGCAGACGATCTGCGTATTTTGAATCTTTCAACAACACCGGGAAATAACGATCTCTCATTCTGGCATCGGCACCTTTTCCTAGACGCCATTCTTCAATTACTACGCCTCTTTCTTTATCAATTTCTTCATTGTCAAAAGACACATTTGAAGCCCAATCTTCAAGTACTAAAAATCCTTTGTCCAACACATCTTTTTTGTCGGTTGGCAACTGTAGCATATAAACCGTTTCGTCAAAACTGGTATAGGCATTGAGGTCAGCTCCAAATTTTGTACCAATTGATTCCAGGTAATCAACTAGGGCAGATTTTGTAAAATTCTTAGTTCCATTGAAGCACATATGTTCACAGAAATGTGCCAGTCCCAACTGACTTTCATCCTCCATCAGAGAACCGGCATTCACAGCCAGACGTAATTCCGCCCTGTTCTCAGGTTTTGTGTTTTTCCGGATATAGTAGGTCATGCCATTTGGTAGTTTTCCTGTTCGAACCAAAGGATCCAACATCAGTTTTTCCTGACCTGTTTGAGCGTTTGCCGGTTGAAAAGCAACCAAAGTCAATAGAACAAACAGCAATGCAAAGCCTGTTTTAATCATTTTATGTTTAAATTTCACTCAATATACAATCCTTTACTCATCTGTAAGGACCTCCTTGATAACCGGTTGATTTTAAGGTTAAACGGCTGTTCTAACTTTTATGGCTGCATTGTTTTTACTGTTTGTCTGTGGATTTATAGGGATGGAAATCCTTTCATACTTCCTGCACCGCTTTGTTTTTCATGGCCTTTTTTGGTCTATTCATAAAAGTCATCACCTGCCTTCCAAGGGGAAATTTGAGTTAAACGACCTTTTTGCCCTCTTTTTTGGGAGTTTGAGTATCCTGATGATACTCCTTGGGCTTGTTTACAACATACCTGAGTTGACCTCTCCTGGGATTGGCATTGCAGTGTATGGCATGGCCTATTTTATTCTGCATGACATCTGTACACACCGGAGATTTTTTAAAAAAGTCAGAAAACCGCGTTGGGCAGTACAAATAATTAAAGCGCATCAAATACATCACAGAAGCATTGATAAGCCAGGAATTGAGCCTTATGGGTTATTTTGGACTTATGGCTTAGGATTAAAAAATAAGAGAAAGATTAAAAAGCATTGAATTCCGTTAAATTAGCAGAAGAATGAGGATTAACTACAGACACGGCCTGAACAAACAGGATGCACTTGCCAAATTGAGTACCTTTTTGGATACCCTGGCGGCACAGGCTGGTGGCAAAATTGAAAATCTTACCCAGAAATGGGATGAAAATGGGTTTACTTTTTCAGCCAGAGTTCCAACTCCCATTCCATTTGTGAAGGCAGATGTCAAAGGTTCCTTTGCTGTTGAAGATGAGGTACTCACCGGAGATCTCGAGTTTCCTCAATTACCTCAGGCATTGTTGGGTAAGGTAGAAACTAAGGTCAAGGAAGGATTGGATACTTGCTTTGCTAAAGCATAACATTAATCAAATGATCAGGACTGAGGCTGAAAAAAGAATCCGGGAACTTTGCACCATATTAGAAGAACACAATTACAAGTATTATGTGCTTGCCGAGCCTGTAATTAGTGATGCGGAATTCGACCGTCTGCTTTCGGAGCTTCAGCACCTTGAAAAGGAATTTCCTGAATTTACAACTCCTGATTCTCCTACTCAAAGAGTAGGCGGAAGTATTACCCGGAATTTTCCAACTTTTACGCATGTCCGTCCTGTACTAAGTTTGGGAAACTCTTATTCCAGAGAAGAGGTTTTAGACTTTCACAACAGAGCGGTAAAACTGCTGGGACATGATCAATTCTCTTATATTCTGGAACATAAATTTGATGGTGTATCCCTTTGTTTGCATTATAAGGACAACATGCTTATTTATGGTGTCACCAGAGGAGACGGCGTTGCAGGGGATGATATAACAGCAAATACAAAAACCATTCGGACCATTCCTTTAAAGGTAAAGCCCGGCATTTTACCTCCTGATTTCGAAGTCAGGGGTGAGGTTTTTATGATGAATCTGGATTTCGAAAAACTCAATGAAGAGAGAATCGCTATTGGCGATGCTCCTTTGATGAATCCCAGAAATTCAACCGCAGGAACTCTTAAAATGCAAGATTCCTCAGAGGTTTCCAAAAGACCTTTGAAATTCATTGCTTATTATCTAGCTTCTGAACATACTTTACCTGATTCGGACAGTGCCTGTATGGCTTTGCTAAAAAATGCAGGATTTCCGGTCAGTGAATACAATGCAGTTTGCAGCTCTATTGAGCAGGTATCAGTCTATCTTGACAAATGGGATACACAAAGAGATACACTGCCTTATATGATTGATGGGGTTGTAATAAAAATTGATGCGTTATCAATCAGGAATGAACTTGGGTTTACTTCCAAAGTTCCCAGATGGGCGATTGCATATAAATACAAAGCAGAAACTGCCGAAACAATTTTACACTCTATAAGCTATCAGGTTGGCCGAACAGGAGCTATTACTCCGGTTGCCAATCTGGAACCTGTATTGCTTGCAGGTACAACCGTAAAACGCGCCTCTTTATATAATGCTGAAGAAATGGAAAGGTTAGATCTGCATGAAGGAGATACTGTGTACATTGAAAAAGGTGGAGAAATCATTCCGAAAGTAATGGGTGTGGTATTGGAAAAACGCAAAATGGATTCAAAACGATTTTTGTTTCCGGAAGCATGTCCAGACTGTGGCACACCCTTAGAAAAACAAAGTGGGGAAATCCTCAGATTTTGTCCCAACCAAAATGCCTGTCCGCCTCAGGTAAAAGGAAAAATTGAGCATTTTGCCTCCAGAAAGGCAATGGCTATTGACCGTCTTGGTCCTGAAATCATACATCAGTTATATACAGCAGGATTGGTAAAAACTGTAGCAGATTTATACGACCTGAATAAAGAATCCCTGTTACAGTTGGACAGATTTGCTGAGAAATCTGCTGACAATCTGCTTTTAGGAATCGAAAACAGTAGGAAAAATCCTTTTAACAAGGTATTGTTCGCACTTGGCATACGTCATACCGGAGAGACCGTAGCAGCGAAACTTGCTAAATCCTTTAAATCTTTGGAGGCCTTGAAATCAGCTACAACCGAAGAGTTGATTAAAACCTCAGATATAGGCGAAGTGATAGCTGCCTCCATTCATGATTATTTTTCAGACCCCTTAAACTTATCACTGCTTGAAAGGTTAAAATCTGCAGGTCTTTCCTTTGAGGAAGCAGGCACTGATGAAAATGATATTGTATCGGATCTTTTAAAAGGAAAAAACATCCTGTACACAGGTACTTTTGAGCATTTTTCCAGAGAAGAATTAGAAAAATTAATAGAAAGCCATGGAGGAAAAGTCGCTTCCGGAATTTCTAAAAAATTAGACTTTTTAATTGAAGGCAGCAATGCCGGACCTTCTAAAATTTCCAAGGCCACAACATTGGGAGTTAAAATCATTTCTGAAGAAGATTTTTTACATTTACTCACCTGACATGTTTTCCAAAATAATAGAAAAAACGGGCAATTGGTTATATGCCAACAGAATAAAAAAGATTAAGCATCACAGGCAATTTATCAGCCTGGAAAAAGCTTCCAGGGTAGGCTTTATATTAGGTTCAAAATCTATTTTGCCCGAAGAAACCAACCGGTTTATCAGCTTTATACAATCCATTGAATCGCTGGGCAAATCGGTATATGTGATTGAACTGCCCCGCAAAAAGAAATCTAGCAGACATTTTGGCAACAAAAATAAAAGCATATTATTAGATAAAAAATATTTTAATTTATTCAACATACCTTCTCAATTTGCTATTGATAAAATTAATGGGTATCATTTTGATATACTGGTAGATTTAAACCGTTCTGAAGAACTTACTTCCAGATACCTAACCGGACTTAGCAATGCAGTAATGCGGGTTGGCATTCACGACCCTGCCCAAACCCACTATTATGACCTGATGCTGAGTATTGATCCACGCAGGCCTGCACACATGATACTTGAAAATCTAAATTCCACCTTAACTTTATTTAACAAATGAAACCTTTTACCGGCACCGGAGTCGCACTAGTGACGCCTTTTCTTCCAGACTTTTCCATTGACTTTCCTGCACTTGAAAGGCTTACAGAATTTGTTATTTCCTCAGGAGTAGATTTTCTGGTGCCATTAGGTACTACAGGGGAAAGCGTTACTTTAAATCAGGAGGAACAGGACGCTTGTCTGTCAACTATTTTAAAAGTAAACAACAACAGGCTACCGGTTTTGCTTGGATGCGGAGGAAATAATACCCATTCTGTTTTGAGCAGGATGCACTACTTTTCCGACAGATTTGAATTTCAGGGATTTTTATCTGTTTGCCCTTATTACAACAAGCCAACGCAATCAGGGATCATAAACCATTTTAGTATGCTTGCTGAAAGCAGTTCCAAGCCTTTGATGTTGTACAATGTACCCGGCAGAACGGTAGTAAATATGACCGCGGAAACAACGCTTTTTTTAGCCAAACAATTTCCCGGAAAAATTATAGGCATTAAAGAAGCATCCGGAAATCTGCAACAAGGCATGGCAATTTTGAAAGATTGTCCAAAGGAGTTTATTGTGCTTTCAGGGGATGATGACCTTGTGTTGCCCCAGATTGCCTGCGGATATCAGGGTGTGATTTCTGTTGCTGCCAATGTTATCCCAGCTACATTTTCCACTATGGTAAGGGAATGTATGCTTGAACATTTTGAATCCTCCAGAACAACAGCGATTGAATTATTGCCTTTTATTCAGCATCTGTTTGCAGAGGGCAATCCAGCCGGAGTTAAGGCAGGACTTGCCCATTTACAAATTTGTGGTTCTACTGTTAGACCCCCTTTGGTTGAAGCCAGCAAAGGCCTTTCAGAAACCCTTTCTGCGTTTTTGGATACGCTTAAAGGATAGTAGTTTACTCCACCAACTTCCCAACCAAAAGAAGCGAGCATTTAAAAAATGATAGATTAAGCCTTAAAGCACCTTTGCCCAAAGCACATATGAATAAATAAAACAGGCTACCTTTTCGGGTAGCCTGAACTTTTACAAAGTGTTACCTAAGTATTATTCGTCGTTTTTAATTTCCTGAACTTCCAGCCTGATTTTTTGGGCAAGTTCCTTCAGATCCTGCATGTGCTTACGTACGCGGGTGCCTGCGGCTTTGTTGCTTTTTTCGTAAAACTTTTCAAAATCATCTTCCATTTGCAGGACGATGTCACGAAGCTGGGAATAGGGGTTTTTTGCCATTTTTCACTCTCCTTTTTTTAAGGTTTAATACCTGTTTAAATGTTTTTGTA
>Ga0209598_10004194_pt1 | contig 10663 bp, 8 predicted proteins | sample M_140807_EF_Meta_FD_187317 | JGI IMG/M metagenome (GOLD analysis project Ga0209598, IMG submission 187317) | Freshwater microbial communities from Lake Montjoie, Canada to study carbon cycling - M_140807_EF_MetaG (SPAdes) (version 2) | ecosystem: Environmental > Aquatic > Freshwater > Lake... | reverse complement strand
TTGAATCTGAACGCCAGCAGCTTAAAAGCAGGTATATATTTCTGTAAAGTAAAAGCAGGTAACTTCGAAGTAACCCGTAAGTTGGTTTGCTCTAAGTAAAATATTTTCTTTTCAAATAAAAAAAAGACCGTCATTTTGGCGGTCTTTTTGTTTTAAAGTTCAACTTAATTGCAATTATAATAACATGTAATAGAAGTGAACTATATTATTCATTCATTTGGTAATTAACAGAAAACATGCTTTTTTTTAAAAACAAATTATTGATTTCCATAATATTTCTTTCTTTTGGAATAATTATTCAAATGAATGCCCAAAACTGGTATTCGCAAAGAGGTAGAACCATAGCCTTATTGGATTTAACACAAAAAAATTCCGAGTTAGATAACTCAGAACTCTATTCTGCAACTCATTTGTTGAAATTAGCGGGTATCCCTTTTATTATTTCTGATAATGTTGATACTGTCCTTAATTATGGATTTATCCTTTGCAGTTCAAAAATCAATAATTCGACTTTTACCACTCAGGAAAGTGATTCGCTTATTGCCTATGTCGATAATGGAGGTATTTTAATAGCACCTAATGTATCAGCCACAGCGTTTTTAAACCTCTTTGGATTGGCATCCTCCTCAACCTCTGATGGCATGCATAGAATGACTTTTGATACAGTCCTCGCCAGTCAGGAATGCAGATGGCTTAATGATTCAGCTGAAGTAACCATAAGTTTAGGAAAGTTATCTTATACTACCACAACAAATACCAGAGTATATACAGAATCCGGAGGTGATGTTATTGGGAGATATGAAACCAATGCTTCAGCAATTGTAAGGAATGCTTATGGAAATGGTTATGCCTATGCTTTAGGTACAAGTTTCAGAAGCATGATATTAATCCCACAAGTAAACAAGGATCCGGAAGCGCAAAGAATTTATTCTAATGGTTTTGAGCCTACAAGTGATGCATTAATGTTTTTTATTAAAGGCATTTATGACAAATTTATTCCAAATGCAGTTTGGTCGCATACTAGCATGGGTACAAGTAAATCAACGTTAATGATCTCTCATGATGTTGATTCAAGAACTGCAAGCGATTCAATGTATGCTTTTGCAGATTATGAAGAAAGTAAAGGTATTAAAGCACATTACATGATAACGGTTAGATACATTTCTGACGATTGGATGAGTGATTTTTATGATTCAACCTGTTTACCTAATATTCAGTATCTGCTTAATAAAAATCAATTAATTGGCAGCCATTCTATAATGCATGCTCCGGATTTTGATAATGACAGTATTTTTCCTCTTGGACAAAGAGGTCTTAACAGATTTACTTATTTGCCCTACTATACCAATGGAAATACTTCTGGCGGATCAGTATACGGGGAAACAGAGGTGTCGAAAAATATTTTGGAAACGGATTTTCCCATTTCTATTAAAACATTCAGAACGGGTTACCTGTTATATAATAAAACGATGCCCAATGCTTTAGATACCTTAGGGTATCAATTCAGTTCTTCTTTTAGCGCATGTGATGTATTAACAAATTTTCCTTATCAACCCCGTTATAATCTTGATCCACATGACCAATTGCCCAATAACCTTTGGGAATTGCCTATGACAATTTCTGATGTGTTTAAAACTGATTTGATTTCATCCACAAACTATCTCCAAAAGGTTGATATTTGGTTAGATGTCCTTAAAAGAGCAAGAAAAAATAATGCACCTACCATTTTATTAATCCATCCAAATCGTCTTTGGAAAGTGCAGGCCGAAATGAGCTTTATTGACCAGCTTCCAACAGGCGTGTTTATCTCTGATATAGAGTCATATGGCAATTTTTGGAAAGCAAGAGATGCCTTTACTTTTACTTCTTTTAAAAATGCAGATACTTTGATTATTACCATTCCTATATCCTGTTTTCCGTTACATCCTAAGTTAAGTTTGATTGTTGATAATGGTCAGGATGTAGAAAAAATTAAGGTTCTAAGTAGTTTAGGTAACTCAATAGTGCATTCTTCTTATCCCTGGGAATCAAACAGTAAAATCTTAACATTTAGCAATGGTCTTCCGGTAAATGAATCTATTGTCCAAACACAATCAATATCAAACATCTTACCAGAATCAGAACAAACACTTCGGGTAGATTGTTATCCAACCCAATTGTCGACGATTTTAAAATTGAATTTCAGTTAGATAATTCTTCTGAAGTGTCAATAAATATTTCAGATTTGATGGGAAAAACGGTTAAATCTTTAGACTCAACCTGGTTTTCTGCCGGAGTAAATGCTCAAACCTTCAATACTACTGGTTTACTACCCGGAATTTATTTTTGTACAGTAACAACTTATAATACCAAGGTTGTTAAAAAGCTGATTCTGAGACCTTAAGTCAACAATTATATAGGGATTGGCTAAAAATGAATCCCCTTCGTTATCTTAGCGGAAAATGGCTGATCAATCTATACCATATTTAAATCCTGAATTCGTAAGCAGGCTTGGAAATATTGACATTAAAGCCAGACTGATCGTGGAAGGGTTCATCACGGGTTTGCATAAAAGTCCATACCATGGATTTTCCGTGGAATTTGCAGAACACAGACCTTATAATCCAGGGCAACCTTTGAAGTCTATTGACTGGAAGGTATATGCTAAAACCGGAAAATTGTATTCAAAAAGGTTTGAAGAAGAAACAAATTTAAGATGTAATGTAGTCCTAGACCAAAGTGATAGCATGCGGTATCCTATAAAAGGGATTTCAAAACTTGAATATGGTGCATACCTGGCCGGTGCCTTGCAGTACCTAATGGTTTCCCAGCATGATGCTGCTGGTCTAACTCTTTTTGACAGTCAAATCAGATATCATACCAGACCTAAGGCCAGAAAATCTATGCTGCTTCCTTCTTTTCTCGAACTTGAAAAGGTAGTACGTCAAAAAGATTTTTTCCAACATAAAACGGCCTCAGCGGATGTTTTACATACGCTTGCACAGCAGTTTGGTCAGCGATCCTTTGTTATTTTAATTACTGATTTTCTGGATAATCTGGATGAGCAAGAAGCAATATTTAAAGCCCTTCAGCATTTAAGACATCAAAAACATGAAATTTTAATTTTTTTCCTGCTGGATAAAAAAACGGAAGAAGATTTTGTTTTCCCTGATCGCCCAACAGTTTTAAAGGACTTGGAATCGGGTGAAGAATTAACCGTCCAGCCTGGGCAAATTCGAAAAGTATATCAGGAAGCAGTACATAAATTCAAGGATAAAATAAGAAGAAGGTGTCGTGACCTGAGTGTAGATCTGGTCGAAGTGGATATCCAGACCTCTTATGAAAAGGTGTTGACAGACTACCTGATTAAGAGAAAAAAACTGACCCGGTGAGAAAAGTTAAAGTTTTTCCTAATGCTAAAATCAATATAGGCCTGTATATCACTGGAAAAAGGCCGGATGGATATCATACTTTGGAAACCTGTTTTTATCCTGTATTTTCCTTGACAGATTCCCTTGAAATCGAAGAGGTTGCATCAGAAAAATCTACCGATATTGAGATATATGGAATAGATCCCGGAGGTAATCCGAATGATAATTTATGTATAAAAGCCTGGAATTTGTTGAAATCAATATGCCCAGAAATGCCTCATGTTCATATTAAATTAACAAAAAATATTCCTTCTGGTGCAGGACTTGGGGGAGGATCTTCAGATGCAGCTTTTACCCTGGCGGCTTTAAATGTATTATTTGAACTGAATTGTTCCCCAGATAAATTGGCAGAAATAGGTGTGCGTCTTGGTGCAGATGTTCCCTTTTTTCTGATTAATGAACCCTGTATTGCAAAAGGAATAGGAGAAAGGTTAGAAAAGGTAAAGTTTCAGAATAGATTTTCTGTTAAGGTAAAGACACCTGCTATCCATTCAAATACAACCGAAGCTTATCGAAACCTTGCAATGGAAGACTTTATTTTTACACCAAATCTGGAGGAGAAATTGTTAAAGGATCAAATCTATTGGAAAAATGATATTGTTAATGCCTTTGAACGACAAATGTTCCTTAGATTTCCTGAATTAAAAAAAGTCAAAACTGAATTTTATGAAGCAGGGGCATTTTATGCTTCTATGAGTGGAAGTGGAAGTGCTTTTTATGGTTTATTTCCAGAGGAATGAAAATACTAGATGTAAATAACCTTAGACTTGGATTTGGGAATAATCCTGATGTTATTAATGGGATTTCTTTTTCTTTAGAAAAAGGTAAAACACTTGGTATTGTTGGAGAATCTGGAAGTGGTAAATCACTCACGGCATTTAGTATCATTAATTTATTGCCATCTAAAGCAAATATCAAATCAGGTTCTGTTCAGTTTTCCCTTCCAGAAAAATCTCCTGTGAATTTGCTTCAACTGGATAAGAAAGGGATGCAGGGAATTCGTGGAAAGCATATTTCCATGATTTTTCAAGAACCAATGACCGCATTGAATCCCGTTTTGACCTGTGGTTTTCAAACGGGTGAAGGCTTGCAGGTTCATATGGGGCTGAACAAAAAGGAAGTAAAAGAAGAAGTTCTTCGTTTATTTAAAGAAGTGGAAATGCCTGACCCGGTAAGGGCTTACCATTCCTATCCACATGAGCTGTCAGGTGGACAGAAACAAAGAGTGATGATTGCTTTGGCTCTTGCATGCAAACCTTCCCTTATCCTTGCGGATGAACCTACTACAGCATTAGATGTTACCCTTCAAAAAAAAATACTGAATCTCCTTAAGAAGCTGATTGAAGAGTATGGTAGTAGCATGATTTTTATATCACATGATTTGGCAGTTGTTTCTCAGATGTGTGATGAGGTAGCTGTTATGTATAAGGGAGAGCTTGTGGAATATGGCAATGTCAAAGAGGTATTCACTAATCCAAAACATGAGTATACTAAGGGCCTAATGGCTTGCAGACCAGATATTTATAAGAAAACTTATCGCCTTCCTGTAATTGCTGATTTTATTTCAAAAAATAGCGATACCCTTCAACTGCGGGAAATAAGCAGAGAAGAAGAAAAAGCAAAAATGACAGATATTTGTTCCGGTACCAAATTACTTGAAGTTCAACAGGTGAATTTGAAATATCCAGTTAGAACAGGTTTATTTTCGAAGACGAAATCCTGGGTTACTGCAATTGATAACCTCAGTTTTGATTTATACAAAGGGGAAAGTCTTGGATTGGTAGGAGAATCCGGAAGTGGAAAGACCTCTCTGGGAAAGGTAATACTTAGAGTGCAGGAAGCAGATTCAGGAAAAATTTTCTACAAAAACAGGGATATAACTAAGCTAGAAGGTTCAGAACTCCGAAAATTAAGGAAAGAAATTCAGGTGGTTTTTCAGGATCCATATGGTTCCTTGAATCCTTCACTAACAATAAACAGCGCCCTTGCAGAACCGATTTTGGTTCATAAGTTAGCTTCAGGTAAAAAGGAAGCGATGGAAAAAGTTGCTTTTTTATTAGAAAGCGTTGGGATAGACCCTGCATTAGGTACCCGATTTCCTCATGAGTTTTCCGGAGGTCAAAGACAAAGAATATGTATTGCGCGTGCCATGACTGTGGAACCTGAATTTATAGTATGTGATGAGGCCGTTTCCGCATTAGATGTATCTGTGCAGGCTCAGGTCTTAAACTTGCTTGCTGATTTACAGGAAAAATTTAATCTTTCTTATTTGTTTATTACACATGACCTTAGTGTGGTCAGGTTTTTATGCTCCCGTGTAATGGTAATGAAGTCAGGTAAACTGGAAGAAACATTACCAGCGTATGACTTGTTGGAACAAGCAAAGGAGAATTATACAAAAGAACTTATTGCTTCAATTCCAGGAAGATTCTCCTAAATTAATGTTTAGATTCAACAAACTTACTAAGTTCAGTTCCTGAAGATTCAAAGCTGAAAGCCTGGTTTAACAGATAGTAATTTTTCTTGTCAATAGTATAATCCCATGCATACTTGGCTATGTCAAGACGATCAGAATCATAATCCATTAATTTAACAATACTAAGTACCTGAGAAACTTTAAAACACTCTCCTGATTTCAAAACCTGTTTGGCAAGTGTAACCTTGGAACTACTGAAACTTTGTTTGCGTACGGATTGAATCATGTCATCAAGATCTGTTTGAGTTACTTCACATGCTTTAGGAGCGGGAGTAGGGGGAACAGGATCACCTCCACCTTTAGCGGCTACTTCGATAAATTTTAAAAATTCTGCTTTTGATGCTTCTTCCTTAAACAACTGACCTGCAAATGAAAAATTCCCTGGGTCAAAGGATTTTGAATAAGCTGCTTTCAAAAGTACAAGTCTGGATGATTCGAGGTCAAGACCTTGGCAAAGAACCATATATTGAGCCGTTGAAAGACAATAATTGTTGGTTAGTTGTACCATACGATTCAGTTTTGCAGACTCGGTTTGGGCCAGCAAACACTGTTTTTTTAAGGCCTCATAATCGGCTTCCGAAACGGGAGTGGAACAAAAACTCATTCCTGAATAAGTTGTTGGACTAGGAAAATTGAGTTGTGCTGGTGAAGGTACGGGTTTGGTTTCAGTAGGTTTGGAACCGGATTTCAATAGGTCATAAAACCTGAATGCTGTAGAATAGGAACTAAATCCATCTAAAAGAGCATAATTATTCTCAGGATCAGATAATTTGGAAACAGAATGCCTTGCAAGCTCATATCTGTTCATGTCCTGAACAAGAAGGCCCATCAGTTCTTTTACCTGAGTGGCAGAAAGGCAAAAAGCAGAACACAGTTTTTTGGATTCATTTAATTTTTGAACCTCCCCTGTAAATACCTGAATATTCTGTTTTTGAACCTTAAAATCAGAAGAAGTTAAGGTATTGGTACAAGGTACAAGGGTTTGAGCTTTGGAAAGGAAAAATCCAAAAATCAACAGAGAAAGTACAATTATCTGTTTCATATGCTTTAATTCAAACAATAAGTATGCCAGTATTTACGCTTCAGGATTTTCGGTTTCCCCATATTTTTCCTTCGCTGCTTTTTCGCGGGTGTCCATCGCAATAATTCGTGATCTTTCGGCCTGTTTAACCGGATCAAACAAAACCCTATACGTTTTATGCAATTTGCCTAAGGTTGCCCCTGTGTTCTCATGCAATTTTCGCATTTTTGGATTAAAATCTCCAACCCAGCTAAGTTCAATTTCTTCAAATCCCAAACCCCTTACTTTTTCCATTGGGAACATAATCAGGCCTGATTCCAAACCATATTTTTGATATTCCGGTTTCACACCCAGGATAGTTACTCTGCCTCTGGTTAGCAATTTCCGGTCACGATACCATTTGAATTTATTTCTGCTTCTCCACCAAAATAGAATTTTCTCGGATAAGCCTAATTTTCCTTTTAGGGGTTTAATGATCTGGTTAACATCCGGCAGACAAATCATAAATGCTGCAGGGTCATTTTCAACATAAGCAAACCAAATCATTTCTTCAATAATGACTGGTTTTAATTCTGAAATCAGGACTTTAATCTGAGTTTCAGTCATTTCCGTAAAATTTTCATGGAATCGCCAAGCATCATTATATACATTCATAAAATCCAATCCATATTTCATAAGGTTATCTTTTTTAATAGACTCATAATGTACACCAGGTTTGTCGGCAATCCACTGAGCTATTTTCAAAAAACGCTCCGGCATGGGCCGGGTTATATTCAGGTGATTGGAAACCTGTTCGAAGAAAGTCGTAAATCCATAGGATTCAAAAAAGGCCTGATAATAAGGGGGATTATAGGTCATTCCATAAGCCGGATGGGTAAATCCATATACCAAAAGTCCCCAAAATTTGTCATTTTCTCCGAAATTAATCGGACCGTCCATGGCTTCCATACCACGACTTATCAACCATTTTTTGCAGGTATCAAACAGAGTATAGGCAGCGGTTTGATCTTCAATACATTCAAAAAAGCCCATTCCACCAGTTGGCACATCAAAATTTGTTGCTTTTTTATGATTAATAAATGCTGCAACTCTTCCAATCAAAGTACCTGAGGTGTCTCTAAGTAACCAGCGGGTAGCCTCTCCGTGACCAAAAAATGGATTTTTATCTGGATTGAAAACAGCTTCAACCTCTTGATCCAAAGGACAAACCCAAACCGGATCTTTTGCATAAATCCTGTGAGGCACATCCAGAAAAGCACGTTTTTGCTTCGCTGAAAGAACTTCTTCAACGGTAAATGACATATTGGCTTATTGTGTAAGCACAAGTTTACGGTTTATTGTTTGCCCGTCAACTTTTAAATTCACCAGATATATCCCACAATCAAAGTCACTTACTGGAATTTCTAATTCTTGGTCTCCAGGAACAATCCCTATGGAAACTGATTTTTTCAATCTTCCATCTGTTGAATAGATGTCCAGACTGCCAAAACCGCCTTGAACGGCACTGAATTGAATCAATATATTTTTTCCAGTCTGACTTGGGTTTGGATAAACCCGCACACTACCTGATTCAATCATAGGATCTGTACTTGTAGCTACACCAGTCTCAAAAGAGTAAATAACCTGATTTGAACTATCAAAATTAATACAGTTATTGTATTGATTTAAAGGAATCACTTTCCAACGATAGTGCAAATTTGGACTCAGATTATGAACCGTAAGTGTTGTATCTGTAGTAAAAGACCTTACAGTATTTGAATTGGTAAAAACAAAGGAATTGTATGGTGTTGCCAGAACAAAATACTCCGTTGCATTCGGAACACTGTTCCAAGTGAAGGTTACCCAAGTTGGATTCAGTTGCAAACTGCTGTCAGGAGGGCTGATAAGCTGGCTCTGGTCAATTGGAGTTAGATTTGGTACTGTAACATTATCCAGATCTGGACGATCATTTACTCTGGAATATTGCATGGCACTAATTTGCTCCCCACTAAAGCGGTTTCCACATGGTTCAATGGAGTAGGACATAAAAAAGCTTCCATCTGGATTGTATGGATCGCCTACAGGATCCAGAGTCGTTCCTCCATAAGGACAATACCATCTGTAATCAATAAAATCAGCAGGGGTATCACAAAAATAATCTCCCGCAGAGGCACAGTTAGAACCGTTTACATATTCCGGATTACTATCCCACTGATCAAAAGTATGTGGTAAGGACAAATAGTGACCTACCTCGTGGGCAAGGGTACTGTTTCCAGGTTTGGAACAAGATTTTGCCAAAGCTATGCCACCTCGGGAACCAGGTCCAGGACCGCCTCCCGGATAATAAGCATATCCACAGGCACCTGCAGGATCGGAAACTACATAAATGTTGCAGTTGTTCACTACATTCAATTGATCCATCATCTGGTATCCGCTCGTCCAGTTATGTATGTAGTAACTCGTGTTATTATGATACAAAATCGGAGCTGACATAAAAAATACTATGCCAACGGGTACAAAATGTGCATTTAGCTCACAAATCAACTGATAGGCATTTTCTTTTTTAAAATACCCATTTCCATTATCGTCTCCCACAATATGCAGTTGAACGGGTATATATAAGATGTCCGCAGCAGAACGTGAATAATGATTCCGGACGCTGTGGTCACGTGTATCTAGCCAAATACGGTCGGCAGGTGTAACTTTCGTGGCACATGGCTCTTGCGCAAAGGCATTGCTATTGAACCCCGCAATTGCTAAAAGCAGGAGAAAAATTCTCATCTTAGTTATCTCGTAAATGTCAAAGTTAAGCATTTTTGCCTCTGTGTTATGATTTCTGCTCTATACTCCTATGCGTCAGAGGTGTTAATGGTCGAACCGCTCAGTTTTGGATTTAACCTTCAAACCGCAGCTGACAATGAATTTCAACATCTTCCGGTAGAACAAAGCCTTTTAGACATTACCCTAAAAGCGCACGAAGAGTTCCATAATTTCAGGAAAAAGCTATGTGAACTGGGAATTGTAGTTCAAACATTTCCATCTAAAGCTGGTCAGGATTTACCCGATGCTGTTTTCCCAAACAACTGGTTTAGTGTACAACCAGATAAAACATTGGTTTTGTATCCCATGTACGCACCAAATCGCCGATTGGAACGTACGCCTGAAATTATCAAATATCTGACTTCAAGAACCTCTGGATTCATTGACTATTCCAAGTACGAGGCAGAGGGGAAATTTCTGGAAGGAACGGGTAGTCTCGTGCTGGACCATGATAACAAAATAGCCTATGCCTGCATTTCCCACAGAACACATCCGGATCTGGTAGAAAACTGGTGTGCACAATTCGGATATGAACTTGTATTGTTTGAAGCCAAAGGTTTGTCTGGAAAATTGGTGTATCATACCAATGTGGTGATGATGCTTGGCAGAGGCTTCGCAGTTGTTTGCCTGGAGTCAATTCAGGATTATAAACAGCGTAATATAGTGATGGAAAAATTGGAAAAAAGCAACAGGAGATTAATTGAAATTTCACTTGAGCAAATGTCAAATTATTGTGGAAACATGCTGTATCTGGAAGGTAAGAGTGGAATTTTGGTTGTTTCACAAAGGGCCTGGGGTATGCTGTTGGAGGTGCAGAAAATAGCTTTGGAGGCGGTTGCACACCCCCTGATTGCAGATATTCCAACCATAGAAACCATTGGAGGCGGAAGTGTACGCTGCATGTTGGCAGAATTGTATTAAGTAATCTGCTTAATTCTTTCCCTTTTTGTAAATTGG
>Ga0209598_10004193_pt1 | contig 10664 bp, 10 predicted proteins | sample M_140807_EF_Meta_FD_187317 | JGI IMG/M metagenome (GOLD analysis project Ga0209598, IMG submission 187317) | Freshwater microbial communities from Lake Montjoie, Canada to study carbon cycling - M_140807_EF_MetaG (SPAdes) (version 2) | ecosystem: Environmental > Aquatic > Freshwater > Lake... | reverse complement strand
TGTAATGCCCGCAGTTGATCAGGCATGCAGCGCACATTGATCTAACCCAGGGCACTGCCATGACACTGACCTGTATTGCGCTCGGGATCGTTCTGTCTCTCGCGGCTTACACCGACCTGAAATACCGCCGCATCCCGAATGCGATCGTGGCCGCAGGTCTGTGCGCAGCACTCGCGACCGTATCACTCGGTTGGAATCCCCTGACCTTGAGCCAGAGTCTGCTTGGCGCGATGACCGGCCTGCTGATGTTTCTGCCGCTCTACATGATGGGCGCAGTCGGTGCCGGCGACGCCAAATTGATGTCCGCGGTCGGTGCCTTTCTGGGCACTCAGGCGGTCGCATGGGTGGTGGCTTACACCGCACTCATCGGTGGCGCGATGGCTGTCGTCACCGTGCTGGTCCTGGGCAATACCCGGCAAACGCTTGAAGGGATCTGGGCGTATCTGCGGGCGCTCTCGATTCGATTGTCGGGTGTGGGTGCGCCGATGCCGACTTTTGTCCCATCCACGACCGCACGCATGCCCTATGCGCTGGCGATCGGCGCCGGCGCCGTGACCTGGCTCGCGCTTGGGCCACTGGTTCATTAACTACTTCAACTCATCAAAGAGAAAGGAGCCGTCATGCAAGGCAGTAAAACCGTCGCGATGCTGGGATCGGCTCTGTTGCTGGGCGGTGCAGCCGCCTATCTCGCCGTTGATTGGGTCAATGCCCAGGTCAACGCCCAGGTGGCAGGCAAATCCAGTGCTGGAATCAACAGGATCGCCATCGCTGCAAGCGATCTGCGCGCTGGCAAGGAACTGACGGCCAGCGACCTGAAGCTGGTCGACTGGCCTGCCGATGCGGTGCCTGCCGGTGCGGTCGTCGATGCGACAGCCTTGATGGGACGCGTCTTGCGCAGCAATCTGCTCAAGGGTGAACCCGTGGTCGAGAGCCGCCTGGCGGCCAAGGGGTCACGCGGAGGGATCTCCTCCGTCATCGCGCCGGGCAAACGCGCCATTTCGATCACGGTAAACGACTCAGTCGGGATGAGCGCCTATGCGCTGGAGGGCAGCCACGTCGACATCATCGTGAACTCGAGCGATGTCGGTGATGGCGATCGACAGAAAAGCATCTCCAAGATTGTGCTCGAGCGCGTGCTGGTCTTGAGGACTGCGCAAGCCGCTCAAGCGGACGGCCGAATCAGCGCGGTCACGCTGGAAGTCACGCCGAGCGAAGCGGAAACCCTCGATCTGGCGCGTAGCGTCGGAACACTTTCGCTGGCACTCAGAAGTGACGCCGAAGGACAGGAAGTCAAAACGAAGGGCGCCACCAAGGAATCGCTCTTCGGCCTAGCCCCAAGGCCGCCTTCACCTGTGGTCGCCTCGGTCCAGCAAACGAATACACCTGCTCCTGCGCAACCGGTGGCTGCTGCCCCGAGGCCGGTCGTGGTCAGGGAAGTGATGAGACCTGCAGAGCCGGCCCCTGCGAAGGTGGCAGCGAACAGGACCTGCGTGGATGCGCTGATCGGCAACGAACGCCGCAGCGAATGCTTCTGAAATTGAAAGGCACAACAATGAACAATCGACGGGCTGTAATCACGGCCCTGCGTGGCGCGGAACTGAATCGCATCGCGATGCTCGCCTGCCTTGTGACTGCATGCAGTGCAAGCCACAGCCTGGCCCAGGGGACCCACACGCCTGCATCCGGAAGTCGCACCTCAGCGGCCGCAACTGCAGTGCGCACTGACCTTGCGCCGGGCGCGACGGTCGAGGGCCACGCAGGCGCGGGCAGCCAGGATGTCGGCGCGACGCCTTCATGCGTGGGCGGACTGCCGCGTCCTGTCACTGTTCAAATGAACGGCGGCAAATCGACGCTGGTCGATGTGCCCGAGCCGGTCGTGCGACGCACCGTGGGCGATCCACGGGTGATCGAAAGCCGAATGGTCTCGGAGCAGACGCTGTATCTGGCCAGCGGCCGGATCGGATCGACCAACGTGATCCTCCAGGGCAAGAGCGGGCGCTGCATGCTCTTGGATGTTGTGGTGAGCATCGATACCGATGCAGTTCAATCCAAACTCGCCGAGTTGCTGCCGCGCGAAAAGGACCTTCGGGTCGTGGCAGCAGGCGACAGCTTGATCCTGATCGGCGTCGTCTCGGATGCGATCGCGGTCGAACAGGCCGTTGCAATTACCAATGCCTACCTGCGCACCGGCATGCAAGCAGGTTTCACGGGTCCGAACGCGCAAAACGCAGCGAGTACGCCGGGGGCGTCCACCATCATGCAGACCGCTGTTGCAGGTGGAGCGCCGCTGCTGGCCCGAGTGATCAACATGCTCAGCGTCGCCTCGCCGCAGCAGGTCATGCTGGAAGTGAAAATTGCCGAGGTGTCTAAGACGCTGCTCGATCAGCTGGGGGTGAACCTGGCCGCAACAGCCACGCGCGGCAACATCACTTACTCGCTGGTGAGCAACCTCGTCGCTTCGGCGTTGGCAGGCAGCCTTTCGGTGTCTGACAACAAGGGCAACAGTGCAGCCATTCAGGCCCAGAAGACCGATGGCCTGGTTCGCATTCTCGCCGAGCCGAACATCATGGCCATCAGCGGTCAGGAAGGCAGCTTCCTGGCAGGCGGGAAAATTCTGATTCCCGTGGCTCAGGGCGCAGCCACCGGGCTGCCGGCGGTTTCGCTGGAAGAGCGCGAATATGGCGTCGGTCTGAAGTTCAGCCCCACCGTTCTGGGCGACGGACGCATCAACCTGCGAGTCGCGCCGGAAGTGTCGGAGCTCTCGAAGTCAGGGGTGAGCCTGTCGACCGGCACCTTCTCATCGACCACCTTGCCGCTGATCACCACACGGCGAGCCGCCACGACGGTGCAGTTGTTCGATGGACAGAGCTTTGCCATTGGCGGACTGATTCGCAGCAGCGGCTCGGCCACCGTCAATGCCCTGCCACTGCTGGGCGAACTGCCGGTGCTGGGCGCCCTGTTTCGCAGCACGCAGTTCCAGGAAGACAAGTCCGAACTGGTCTTCATCGTGACACCCCGCCTCATCAAGCCGCTGCCCCCGGAATATCCGCTGCCCACTGACAAAGTCGGGCTGCCTGACCGAAACAGCCTGATGCTGAACGGCAGGCTGAACAGCACGTCTGAAGGCCGCGCGGCCCTGCTCGAACCCATGCAGCAACGCCCGGTGCAATCCGTACCGGTCACCGGGACGCCCACACGCGCTCCGGGCTTCGAAATCAGATGAAGGCATCCGCCATGAAGAACTTGAAACCGTCCCTGCTGGCTTTCGGATTGCTCGGCTGCGCCTTGTCCGGATGCGCGTCGCGCACTCCGAATTTCGATGCGCACTTTGGTCAGACAGTACGCACCCTGACCGCGCAGCAAACGCTTCGGCCTGCTGCGACTGAAGCCAATCGGGATCGCGTGCCCGAGGGCCTGGAAGGCAGGGCTGCCCGCGAAACGATCGAGCGCTATCAGCGCTCCTTTGAAGCCGCACCCACCCAGAATCAGTACCAGAACTTCATGGTCGGCGGCAGTGGCGCCGGCCAGCCCGCGCGCTGAGCCGCCTCGACGAAACACCTGCCAATTACCTGGACGACCCCATGAGCCAAAACGCCCCGTTTGAGACCGTGATCCTCGCCCCTGATGAGGCAAGCCTCGCCACGATGCGCAGCCTTACGATGCCCATTGAAGGTATCACCCTGGTCTCAGCCGCGATCGGCAGCGTTTCAGCTGCGGATGCGCTCCTGCGCTCGAACCCCTGCGACCTGCTGCTGGTCGGCTGCAACCCGGACGACCCTGAGCAGGCCACTGCTCTGATCAGCCTGTGCGCATCAAACCCGGACCTGGATCTGGTTCTGTTCGTGCCCGACCTGACCAGCTCGAGCCTCAAGTCAGCGCTTCGAATCGGTGCGCGGGAAGTCATCGCACTGAACGGATCGGTGACCGACCTTCAGACTGCGATCAGCCGAATTGAATATCGCCGGGAGGCCAGCCGCACCCACCGGGGTCGCATTCACAGCTTCATTTCATGCAAAGGCGGCAGCGGAGCCACCTTCATCAGCACGAATCTGGCGTATTCGCTCTCAAGCCTGACCAACAAGCGCGTCCTGCTGATCGACCTCAACCTGCAGTTCGGAGACGCCATTCTGTACGTCTCGGACTGCCGACCGACCGCCACGATCGCGGATCTGGTGGGCGATGTACAACGACTGGACAGCGCTCTGCTCAGAGCATCGGTCGTTCAGATTTTGCCGAATTTCTGGCTGATTCCGGCCCCCTCCGATCCGGCGGTCGCCGCGGGACTGCAAGCCGAAGACATCGGAAAGCTGCTGCGTTTCGCCAAAACGCAGGCCGATCTGGTGCTGATCGACCTGGGCCGCAAACTCGATGCGACCACCCTTGAAGCGCTCGATCAGTCGGACTCCGTGTTCATGGTGGTGCAGCAAACCTTGCCCTATGTGCGCGACGCCCGGCGAATGCTCGAGCTGTTTCGCAGCCTTGGCTACAGCCCCGACAAGGTCAAGCCCATTCTCAACCGCTTCAATCGAAATTCCGACATCACCTTGCAGGACATCGAAGACGCGCTTGGGACCAAGCTCTTCGTGAGTGTTCCCAATGACTACAAGGTCGCTTCCGCCGCGATCAACCAGGGCGTTCCGGTTCACAAGCTCTCGCCGGGCACTCAGGTGGCCAAGGGGCTGCAGGAATTCGCAGTCAAGCTCGGTGCGCCTCCCTATCGAAATGCGTCCTGGCTGAGCCGCGTGCTCAAGCACGCCTGAACGCCTGCTGGAGATCGACGACATGTCTTTGCGAGAGCGACTGAAAGCCTTGGAGCCCAATGCGCGCCCAATGCCTGAAGACCGGTTTCGAGACGAACCGGTCGGCGGCGCTGCTCGGGTTCAACCCGATCTCAAGCAACGCGTACACCAGGAACTCCTGGATCGTGTTGACCTGGCCCGCCTGCGCAACCTGCCCACCAAGGCCACGCATGATGAAGTGCGAACACAGGTCGACCAGATTCTCGAGAGCACGGGGGTTGCGCTGAACGACTCGGAGCGGCGCAACCTGCTCGAGGATGTTCAGCACGAGATGTTCGGATTTGGTCCGCTCGAGCCGCTCCTGGCCGACCGCGATGTCAACGATATCCTGGTCAATGGGCATGCCAATGTCTATGCCGAGCGCGCAGGCAAACTGGAGCGCACCTCGGTTCGCTTTGATGACGACGATCACCTGATGAACGTCATCGAGCGGATCGCATCACGGGTCGGTCGCCGGGTCGACGAATCCAGCCCGATGGTCGATGCAAGACTGCCCGACGGTTCGCGCGTCAACGCAATTATTCCGCCCCTGGCATTGGACGGCCCGGTACTGTCGATCAGGAAGTTTTCCAAGGTGCCTCTGCGCATGGAGGACATCGTCGCCCGGCGCTCGCTGCCCGCGCCGATGGCCGGATTTCTGAGGGCGGTGGTCACCGCAAAACTCAACATGGTGATCTCCGGCGGCACCGGGAGCGGCAAGACCACCTTGCTGAACATCCTGTCGTCGTTCATCCCGGACGACGAGCGCATCGTGACGATCGAGGATGCCGCCGAACTGCAGCTTCAGCAGTCACATGTGGTCAGACTGGAAACGCGACCGCCGAACTTCGAAGGCAAAGGTGAAGTCAACCAGCGAGCGCTGGTTCGCAATGCGCTGCGGATGCGACCCGACCGAATCATCCTGGGAGAGGTTCGAGGCGCCGAAGCCTTTGACATGCTTCAAGCGATGAACTCGGGTCACGAGGGCTCGATTGCGACTGTGCACTCCAATTCACCGCGCGATGCGATCGGTCGTATCGAATCCATGTTGAGCATGAGCGATGGCGGCATGCCGATCAAGGCGATGCGCCAGCAGATTGCGTCGGCGGTGTCGTACATCGTTCAGGTCTCGCGACTGAGCGACGGCAAGCGCAAGGTCATGAGCGTGCAGGAAGTCACCGGCCTCGAAGGTGACACGGTGGCGATGCACGAAATCTGGTCTTTTCGCCAAACCGGTGTGAGCCAGACCGGCGAGATCGAGGGCTTTTTCTCGGCAACTGGGATTCGCCCGCGCAGCCTTGAACGCATGCAGATGGCAGGCCTGCAGCTGGGCGCCGAGGCCTTTGATCCAACGCGTCGATACGCATGACATCACCATGAGTCCGAGCATTCAAATGATCCTGATTGCGACCTTGAGCTTTGGCTCGGTTGCTCTGTTGGCACAAATTGCGCTGGACTGGTGGCGACGCAACCAGACTGCCGGCGCGCGGCGCCTGCGTGGACGCCTCGAACGCGCCAACCTTGCTTCGGTTGCGGCTGAGCACGACACGTCCCTGGTTGCTGTCGCGCCCAATGCTTTACAGAAGCAGTTGAACCAATGGCTGAGTCGCGCCGGGCTGGCGAAATCCATTGGGCTGCTGTTGAGCCAGTCTGGACTGGGCTGGAGCACCGCGCGATTGCTCACTGTCTGCCTCATCAGCTCAGTGGCATTCGGGCTGTCGTGTCTGAGCTTGAACGGCAGCGCGCCAACCGCGCTTGTGTGCGCGGCCGCTGGCGCCGCGCTGCCCCTGCTGTATGTGCGCCGAAAGCGCGACAAACGCTTGATGACCCTGGAGCAGCAACTGCCCGATGTGCTCGATGTCATCGGCCGGGCGATGCGGTCCGGATATACCTTTGCCGGTGCCATGCGCGTTGTGGCCGAGGAAATGCCCGAGCCGATCGGACCCGAATTCGCAAGAGCACAGGACGAGATGGCGTTCGGTATTCCGGTCAAGGATGCGCTTCAGAATCTGCTGAATCGCGTGCCCAGCGAGAACCTGCGCTTCATGGTCGTTGCCACCGTGGTGCAACGCGAAACCGGCGGCAACCTTGCCGAGATCTTTTCGAGAATCTCACGCCTGATGCGCGAGCGCGTCGTTCTGCAGGGTCAGATTCGCGTGCTCTCTGCGGACGGCCGGGTCTCTGCACTGATCCTTTGCCTGCTGCCGGTGCTGGGCGCAGTCGCGATGTTTTTCCTGAATCGTCCTTATATCGCTCGCCTGTGGCAATCACCTGAGGGGCACTCCCTGCTCATGACGGCCGCCGTGATGATGATTGCCGGCGTTCTGTGGATGCGACGTGTCATCCGGATTCGTATCTAAGCTGATCCAGGCGATCTGCGGAGTACCAGCCATGTCCATCACACTGCCTTCACTGCTCGGATTTGCGGGGCTTGTCTTTGCCAGCACGGCACTGGCCGTGACATTAATCTGGCAGCGCATCAAGCGGCGCTCACTTGTGCGACGGCTGCGCGAAGTCGCTTCTGAACATCAGCCGGACGCGGTCGAACGCCAGAACTGGGTCGAGTCGGTGGCACGAACGACGGGCAGACTGTCCAAGCTCGCCACCTCTGATGATGCCGATTCGGCATCGGCCCTCAAGCAAAAGCTGATCCGAGCCGGATGGAGGCATCGCTCAGCAGCGATTGCGTTTTTCGGTGTCAAGGCAGTACTGGTTTTTGCACTGCCCGTGATCGTGCTGGGCATTTGCCTGCTCCTGCCTGAACGGCCCAGTGCGCTGATGCTGATGCTGGCGTCCTTGCTCGGAGCCTGCCTTGGGCTCTACCTGCCTGATCTGGCATTGAGTGTCGCCATCCAGAACAGAAAGCAGCAACTGCTCGAACAGTTTCCTGACGCTCTGGACCTGCTGACGGTGTGTGTCGAGGCGGGCCTGAGCCTGGAAGCAGCGCTGACGCGGGTTGCAGAGGAAATGTCAGTGAGCCATCCACTGCTCTCGGACGAAATGAATCTGGTGGTCCTGGAAATGCGAGCCGGGCGGGCGCGCGACGAAGCCTTGAGAAATCTGGCACGTCGCAATGATCTCGCCGCCATTGAATCGTTTGTCGCCACGCTGACGCAGGCTGAACGGTTCGGCGGCAGCATCAGCGATGCCATCCGCGTCTACAGCGAGACCCTGCGCAATCAGCGGCGCCAGGGGGCTGAAGAACAAGCTGCAAAGATCGGCACGAAGCTCACGATTCCGCTGGTGCTGTGCATCCTGCCGGTGCTCTTCATCGTGATGGCAGGGCCGGCGATGCTGGCCCTGGTCGAAGTTTTCTCTTCAGGCTTCGGAGGACAGTGATGAAGATTGAAACCGCATTGCCCCGCACTGCGCCTGTGGCCGAAGTTCTGGGCCGGGTCCTGAGCAACATGATCGGCGCATCGCTGGCTCTGGCATTTTCCGGATGCGCAGTCAGCGCCCTTATGACCACCACTGTGCCAGCGCCGGTTGCACACAATCCGGGTCATTCGCCGAGTCCGTCTGACTCTCCATCGACTCAGGGCCCAGCCTGGCTTGCCGAGCATCAGTACGAACTGGCGCGCTACTGGCTCATACAGGAGCAACAGCGTGCAGCGATGCAGGCAATCGAGCGAGCCCTCGCGCTGGACCCTCAGCATGTCGAAGCACTCAATGCTCGGGCTGCCCTGAGAGCCCAATCGAACGACCTGATTGGCGCATCTGAGGACCTGAATGCAGCGATTTCGATCGATCCAAGCCGCCCGCACCTGTTTTTCAATCGAGGTCTGTTGCTGCAACTACAAGGCGACACAATCGCCGCGCGAGAAGCATTCTTCAAGACCCTGAGCCTGAACCCAAAGCACGCACAGGCTCGCGCCGCTCTGGATGTTGATCCGAAGCCGCTAGCCGCCACGGCCGCGTCGAGCCGTCCCCGCGGGCATGAATCGTTTATCCGCATTACCGAGTCAGACCTGACTGCGCCGGCAGCACCGTCGGCGCAACGACTGGTTTTGAAGCACGACTCGTCGATTCCAACGTCGACCTTAGACGCGAGGATCGAGGTTGCAAACGGCAACGGGAGTTCTGGCCGCGCCAGCACCGTCCGCACCCAGCTGATCGAAGCCGGTCTGCCCGTTCGCAAGGTCCGCAATTGGTCCAATTTCGATCAACGACAGACGATGGTCTATTACCGAGACGGTTTTACCGAGTCTGCCATGAGTGTCCGGCGGGCGCTTTCGATCGAGACACCGATCACGCTGTCGCATCCCGGTGCAATCTGGCCCAGTGACGTCCTGGTGGTTCTGGGGCATGACCTCAAGGGCACGCCACGATTGGCCAGCCCTGATCGGGCGGCGGCAGGATCCTCGAGCACAAAGGCTGGACTGAGCTCGATCGCGACGGTCGGCGCAGTTTCGTTTCAGTGAATTTGAAAGGACACAGGCAGTTCATCATGAAGCAACAAGCAAAACGGATGCAGCGCGGGGCTGTCGCAGTGGAGTTCGCGCTGATCGCGCCGCTGTTGCTGCTGCTGGTATTCGGCATTTTCCAGTTTGGCTGGCTATTCAACAATTACCTGATGCTGACCCAGGCAACCTCAGCAGGATCGAGGCTGTTTTCGACTCAGCGCGGTTACGACAACCCCTGCACGGCTGCCTATTCAGCGGTGATCTCGGCGGCTTCTACCTTGACAGCATCGAGCATCACGATGTCGTGCTCGGTCAATAGTGCGGCGGCCTGCAGCTCGTGCGCCAGCGGGACGTGTTCAACCGATACGAGCTGCAAGTCTCTTTTGACCAGCAACGCCGGCAATCCATCGAGCATCACAGTCAACTACGCGATGAGCAATCTGGTTGAGTCCACTTTTTCTGCGCTCAAGATACCGAGCGTGCTCACGATTGTCGCAACGGATCGAATCCAATGAAGCTGCGCAACTTCGACAGGCTTGGGGCTGCTTGCGGACGTCAAGGCGGCGCAGTGCTCGTCATGGTTGCTGCGTCGCTTGTAGCCCTTCTGGGCTTTGCGGCCCTTGTGGTTGACATCGGCTATGTCACCCGGGTTCAGCGTGCGCTGCAGGCGTCAAGCGATTCGGCAGCCCTGGCGGGCGGCACCGAATTGATCAACGGTTACGCGGCTGCCGACACACTGGCGCAGCGCTACGGCGCGGCGGGCTACAACAGTGTGCAGGGGCTTTCGTCAACGATGGTGACCACACCCAAGTGCCTGAGCTCCCTGACCGGCCTCGGCGTGCCGTGTTATGGAACACCGGGATACAACGCGCTTTCGGTGACACAGAGTGTTCGCGTTCCTCTGACGTTCGGCGCGATCTTCAATCAGACCTCATGGACGGTCTCCGCCTCCAGTCTGGCGAGCATCGGAGGCGGCTTCAATGTGAAGCCCTTGAATGTGATGCTGGTGCTGGATACAACGGGGTCGATGAACAACAACGATCCAGCGTGTGGCAAGACGCGCATTGCCTGCGCGCTCGAGGGCGTGCAGACCTTGCTCAAATTGCTCAAGCCAACAGCAGCGAATGTAGGGCTGATTGTCTATCCGCCGGTTGCTTCGACAACCGAGGCCGCCAAGAACTATGACTGCAATGGCAGCACCAACCCGACGATCTCATCGTATGGAAATCCCGACGCGGTGTATTCAATCATCGGCACGAGCAATGGCCTGACGAATGACTTTCTGGCGTCCAACACGGCCACAAGCCTGTCGACAAGTTCCAATCTCAACAAGGCAGTGGGTGCAGGCGGCGGTTCCTGCAGACCCCTGGTTGCAATCGGCGGGGAAGGCACCTACTTTGCAGATGCCATTCGTATCGCGCAAAACACGCTCAGTGCCTTGCCAAACCGCGCAACCTCAGACGAAGTGATCGTCCTGTTAAGC